>Ga0126314_10001542_pt1 | contig 11143 bp, 13 predicted proteins | sample Plot105B_FD_92535 | JGI IMG/M metagenome (GOLD analysis project Ga0126314, IMG submission 92535) | Serpentine soil microbial communities from UC McLaughlin Reserve, CA, USA - Plot105B | ecosystem: Environmental > Terrestrial > Soil > Grasslands | place: USA: UC McLaughlin Reserve, Lake County... | reverse complement strand
GACGTTGATCCTCGAGCTGGCGAAGTGGGGTGCCATGATCGGGTTGCAGGACGCCAGCAGGAAGATCTTCGCCGACGATTTCGACGCTGCGGGTGCCAACGCGCTCGACGCGGAGATCCAGACGGTGCTCGTCTGGAACGAGACGATCGGGACGCTCGTGAAGAACCACCTTCTCGATCGCGACCTCGTCTACGACTGGCTCTGGGTGGCCGGCGCGTGGGACCGAGTCGCCCCGGCCGCGCTCGAGGCGCGGGAGCAGGCGGGCGTCCCGGAGTTGTTCGCGAACTTCGAAGAGCTGGCGAAGGGCCAGAAGTAGCTCAAACGTTGCGTCCCACTGCGGGACGTTTCGTGCCGAGCCTCCGCCGCCGGGGGGCCATGCCCGCCTCGCGTGCCACCATAGGCGCCCATGGCGGCCCCTGACCGTTCGCTTCCCGTCGCCGTCTTCGACTCCGGAGTCGGCGGACTGACCGTGTTGCACGAGTGCCTCGTGTCGCTCCCGCACGAGGACTTCCTCTACCTTGGCGACACCGCTCGCTTCCCATACGGCGATCGCGGCGCCGACGAGCTGCTGGGCTTCGCCCGCGAGCTCGCCGGGATCTTGCTCGACCAGGGCGCAAAGCTGCTCGTGGTGGCCTGCAACTCGGCCACGGCCGCGGCGCTGCCGGCGCTACGCGAGGAGCTGGAGGGGCTTGTGCCGGTGGTGGGCGTCGTTACGCCGGAGTCGCGGCTGGCGGCCGCGGCCACCGTCAGCGGGCGGGTTGGGCTGATCGCCACGCCGGCCACCGTCGCGAGCGGCGCCTACGCCCGCGCGCTGGCCGAGGCCGCGCCGGAGGCCGAGCTGCACGCCGTGGCCTCCGCTGAGCTCGCGCCGCTGATCCAGGAGGGCGGCGAGGTGGACTCACGCGTGGTGAGCTGCGTCGAGGGTCTGTGCCGGCCGCTCCGCAGGGCGGATGTGGACACGGTGATTCTCGGGTGCACCCACTACCCACTGGTGCGGCCGGTGCTCCAGCGAGCGCTCGGCCGGGGGGTTTCGATCGTGACGTCGGGCGAGGCGATCGCCGCAGAGGTGGAGTCGAGGTTGCGGGAGGCCGGTGTGGCGCTGGACGACGAGCGGCGGGGTCAGTACCGCTTCCTGGCGACCGGTGACCCCGACGACTTTCGGCGTCTCGGAACTCGCTTTCTCCAGCTGCCGATAGCCGGCGTGGGGCACGTGCAGGTCGATGGGGTGCGGCGGGCGGCGTGAGCGACGGCCCGCGCAACGACGGCCGAGAGCCGGCGCACCTCCGCGACGTCGTGATCACGCCCGGCTTCGTGCGCAGCGCCACCGGCTCGGCCCTGATCGAGGCCGGTGGCACACGTGTGATCTGCACGGCCAGCGTGGACGAGGACGTGCCGCGCTGGATGTCGGGTAAGGGCCGGGGCTGGGTCACCGCCGAGTATTCGATGCTGCCCGCCTCGACCGGCGAGCGGAAGAAGCGCGACGTCTCAAAGGGTCGTCCCGACGGCCGCACGGTCGAGATCCAGCGCCTGATCGGCCGCTCTCTGCGCGGCATCGTGGACTTCGCGGCGCTCGGCGAGCGCACGGTCTGGGTCGACTGCGATGTGCTTGAGGCCGACGGCGGCACCCGCTGCCTGTCGATCACGGGCGGCTATGTGGCGCTGGAGCTGGCCCTGCGCCGCGTGATGGCCGAGGGAAAGCTGGCGGCCCTGCCGCTCACGCAGTCGGTCGCGGCGGTGTCCGCGGGGATGGTCGACGGGCGGGCGCTGCTCGACCTCGACTACTCGGAGGACTCGACAGCCGAGGTGGACGCCAACGTGGTGATGACCGGCGACGGCGGCCTCGTAGAGGTGCAGGCCACCGCGGAGCGCACGCCGCTCTCGCGCGCCTCGCTCGACGAGCTGCTGGCTCTCGCCGCCGACGGAATCGCGGAGCTGCGCGCCGCCCAGGAGGAAGCGGTGGCGGCGGCATCGGCCGGCTGAGCCGTGCGGCTCGTCCTCGCCACCCGCAACGACCACAAGCTGCGCGAGCTCTCTGAGCTCATGCGCCCGTACGAGCTCGACCCGCTCCCCGAGGACGTGACCCTGCCCCCGGAGAGCGGCACGACGTTCGCCGACAACGCCCTTGCGAAGGCACGCGCCGCGGCCGCCGCAACCGGCCGCCCCGCGGTCGCCGACGATTCCGGCATCGAGGCGGCGGCCCTTCGCGGCGCCCCGGGGGTATGGTCGGCCCGCTATGCCGGGGACGGGGCGACCGACGAGGAGAACCTGGCGAAGCTGCTCAGCGAGGTGCCGGCGGACGGCGACCGCGGCGTGGCGTACGTGTGTGCGCTCGCGTACGTGGACCCGGGTGGCCACGAGGAGATCGTCCACGGCCGCTGCGAGGGGCGGCTCGCCCACGAGCCGCGCGGCGACGGGGGCTTTGGATACGACCCGGCGTTCGTGCCCGACGACTATCCGGGTGACGAGCGCACCATGGCTGAGCTGACGGCGGAGGAGAAGGACACGATCAGCCACCGCGGACGCGCGGCCCGCGCGCTGGTACTACGGCTGCTCAAGGCCGAAGAGGCCGCGCGCCCGCCGGGCTCGCTGCGCTCGCTGCTCGGCGGCCTCGGTGCGCGACGCCGGCGGGGAGACACGCCGTGAACGCGGTCGCGGACCGCGCGGCCGGCGACCTCGCCGAGGCCCACGCTCGGCGCCGGACCGCGATGGTGAGCGTCGCGGCGGCCGTCTTCCTGGTCGGCGTGAAGCTCGTCACGGGACTCGTGACGGGCTCGCTTGCGTTCCTGGCCGAGGCGGTCCACTCCGGCACCGACCTGGTTGCCGCGCTGCTCACGCTGTTCGCGGTGCAGGTGGCGGTGCGACCGCCCGACCGCGAGCACCACTACGGGCACGGCAAGGCCGAGCACCTGGCGGCGCTCGGCGAGAGCGGCTTCCTGATCCTGGTGTCGCTCTTCATCGCCTTCGAGTCGGTGCGGCGGCTGATCGACGGCGGCGGCCACGACATCGACGTGACCTGGTGGGCCTTCACCGTGCTGGGCGTGGTGATCGCGGTGGACGCCTCGCGTGCGACGATCAGCCACCGCGCCTCACGGCGCTACGAGTCGCCGGCGCTCGCCGCCAACGCGCTGCACTTCGCCTCCGACCTGGCGGGTTCGTTCGCAGTGCTGGTCGGCCTGGTGCTGGTGTCCGCGGGCCAGCGCTGGGCCGACTCGGCGGCCGCGCTGTTCGTGGCGGTGCTCGTGGTGCTGGCCGCGCTGCGGCTCGCGAGGCAATCGGTCGACGTCCTGATGGACCGCAGCGCCGTCGACGCCGACGAGCGCATCCGCGAGGCCCTCTCCCAGATCGACGAGCAGATCGACGTGCGACGCGTGCGCGTGCGTCACGCGGCGGGGCGCCACTTCGTCGACATCGTCGTGGGCGTGCCGCTCGACGCGGGCCTGAGCCAGGCACACGCCCTGGCCGACCGCATCGAGGAGCTGGTGGAGCGAGCGCTCGGCGGCGCCGACGTAATCGTGCACGTGGAGCCGGCCGAGGCGGAGGGAAGCGTGCGCGAGCGCGCCACCGCGGCCGCGAGCGCGATCCCCGAGGTGCGCGAGGTTCACAACGTGCGCGTGATGCGGCTCCCGGACGGCTACGAGTTGTCGCTGCACGTGAAGCTGCCGCGCGAGCTCTCGCTCGACGACGCCCACAACGCGGTCGAGCGCCTCGAGCAGCGGGTCCGTGAGGAGGTGCCCGAGCTCAAGTACGTGCACACCCACATCGAGCCGCTCGCGCGCACGGACTGGGCAAGCGCCCCCGACACCGACGAGACCGCGGTCGAGCGTGCGGCGATCGAGTCGGCCGTGCGCCGCTTCACCGGCTCCATGCCGCTCGCAGTGAGCTTCCGCGACGGCGAGCAGGGCCGCGTGGTGCTCGTCACGGTGACACTCCCGGGCGACCAGCCGCTCCCGTCGGCACACCGCCACGCGGGAGCCATTGAGGAGGCGGTGCGCGAGCGCTGCCCTGGGCTGGCGGACGTGATCGTGCACACGGAGCCCGTCGAGGCCGAGGCACCGTAGGCGACTCCTCAGATCAGGTTCACCGCCGCCGAGGCTCCTACGGCCAGCAGCACCCCGGCGTAGCCGAAGTAGCCGTTCAGCAGCAGCAGCAGGGCGGCGATCACGCAGATGCCCACCGTGACCAGCCAGGAGATTCGGGCGAGGGGCACGCGTCTATTCTGACGACGATGGCCGACACGCTCACCCCGGAGCACGCCGCGGAGCGGCTCTGCGAGCTGTCGGCGGACGTCCGAGCCGCCGTTCTGCTCGACGCGGCGGGCTCGCTCGCCGGCGCGAGCGATGAGGGCGGCTGGGAGGGGCCCGACGGCGCCCGCGCGCTCGGCGAGCTCGCTCGGCAGCTCTTCGAGGAGGTCGACCGCGCCACGCGTGACTGGGACGTCGAGCCTCCCGAGCAGGTGGAGGTGCAGGTGCCTGGCGGGGCGGTCTTCGGATCGCGCACGCCGCGCTGGACGCTGGCGGCCGTGGCGAAGCGCGGGGCGCTCTCGTCGCTCATCCTCTACGACCTGAAGGCGCTGCTCGGGGAGCTCGAGGGCGGACCGCCGATTCGGCGCTCGCGCTCGGCGGAGGAGCGCGCGGCGGGTCCGGCCACGGAGGAGTTCGCGGCCGAGGAGCTGCCGATGCCCGAGCTGGGCGGGGACGCCCCGGCGGATGGGGGAGCGTCCGCGTGAAGGAGAAGCGCAAAGGCCCGATCTCGCGGGCGGCCGGCCTAGCGGAGGGTGTCGCGGCCACCGTCCGGCGCATGCAGCGCGAGCGCGAGCCGCGGGTGCTTGTGTACGACCCCAGCGGGTATGCGCGGCTCGTGCAGCCGGAGGCCCGCGGCCACGCGCGCATCATGGAGATCGCCGAGCAGATGGTCTCGCGCGGGGAGGGACGAGAGAATTGAGCCTCGTTGACCCTGAGCTCGCGGGCCGCGTGCTCGACCGCGCGCTTGCACGGGGCGGTGACATGGCCGAGCTCTACGCCGAGGCACGCCGCGGCTTCGGGCTGTCGCTCGACGACGGTCGTGTGGAGCGCCCACAGGGCGGCCGCGAGAGCGGCGCCTGCGTGCGCGTGGTCCAGGGCGACTCGACCTACTACGGCCACGTGGACGGCCTCGCCGAGGAGGACCTCCTGCGCGTGGCGGGCTCCGTGTCGGAGGCCGTGCGCGGCGACGCCCGGCACCCGGCGGCGCTCAGCGCGGCGGAGGCCACGGTAGGCCACGCGGTGCGCTCGCGCCCCGAGGACATCGAGGCCGCCCGCAAGGCCGACCTGCTGCGTTCGTGCAACGAGCGCGCGCGGGCGGCCGGCCCCGAGGTCGCGCAGGCGCGGATCGCGTACGCGGAGTCACAGCGGCAGGTCGAGGTCTTCCGCTCGGACGGTCGCGCGGCCGCGGACGACCGCACGCGGGTCCGGCTGGGCGCCCAGGTCGTGGCGCGTCGCAACGGGCGCGTCGAGACCGGCAGCGACACGCGCGGCGGGCACGCCGGCTGGGAGCTCCTCGAGGCCGATCCCGAGGCGGTCGCGGAGGCGGCCGCCAGGCGGGCGCTCACCCTGCTGGACGCGGTCGATGCGCCGACCGGGCGCCTGCCGGTAGTGGTCGGGAACGGCTTCGGCGGCGTATTGCTGCACGAGGCCGTGGGCCACGGCCTCGAGGCCGACGCGGTTCAGAAGCGGGCGAGCGTGTACGCGGGCCGGCTCGGCGAGCAGCTAGCGGATCCCTTCGTGACCGCCTACGACGACGGCAGCCGCCCGAACGCCTGGGGCAGCGACGGCACCGACGACGAGGGCACGCCGACACGCCGGACGACCGTGATCGAGGAGGGCCGGCTCAGCTCCTACCTGTACGACCTGATCAGGGCGCGCAAGGACGGCGTGGAATCGACGGGCAACGGCCGCAGGGAGTCGTTCCGCCACCTGCCGATCCCCCGGATGACGAACACCTTCTTCGCGCCGGGCGAAGCCACGCCAGACGACCTGATCTCGGGCGTGGAGCGCGGGCTCTATGCCGTCTCGTTCGGCGGCGGCCAGGTGGAGCCCGCCACCGGTGACTTCGTATTCGGCGTCTCAGAGGGCTACCTGATCGAGAACGGGAAGGTCACGGCGCCGGTGCGCGGGGCGACTCTGGTGGGGAACGGCATCGAGACGCTGCGCGCCATCGACGGCATCGCGAACGACCTCGACATCGCCACGGGATACTGCGGGAAGGGCGGCCAGACGGTCCCCGCGGGCGTCGGTCAGCCGCACGTGCGCCTCCGTGAGCTGACCGTGGGCGGTACCGCCGCGTGAACCTCGACGACGCCGCTCAGCGTGCGGTCGAGGCCGCGCTTCTCGCCCGCGCAACCGACGCGGAGGCCTGGGCCGAGGAGTCCGTGAGCCGCCGCGTTCGCGTGTACGACGGCGAGGTCGAGAGCCTCAGCGACGCGGGCGCGCGCGGGCTCGGCGTGCGCGCCTTCGCCGGCGCCCGCTCCGGCTACGCGTACGGAACCGACCTCTCGGACGAGGGCGTCGCCGAGCTGGGCCGGAGCGCCCGCGAGGCCGCCGAGGTGGCCGACGAGGACGACTACGGCGGCCTTCCGGACGAGCTCGGCACGTCGAACGTGGACGGCCTGGCCTCGTCCGAGCTGGCCGACTGGTCCACCGAGCGGATCGTCGAGCTCGCTCTCGAGGTGGAGCGCGCGGCTCGCGCGCGCGAGGGTGTGACCCAGGTGGAGAACGCCGTCTACTCGGACGCGAACAGCTCGGTGGCGCTCGCGAATTCGCGCGGCTTCGCGGCGTCGTACCAGGCGACCCAGGCATGGGCGTACGCCTCGGCCTTCGCCGGCGAGGGGGCCGATCTGATGACCGGGCTCGGCGTGGACATGGGCCGCGACCCCTCGACGCTCGACCCCGAAGCCATCGGTGCCGAGGCCGCCGAGCGGGCGCTGGCCCTGGTGGGCGCCCGCCAGCCCGAGAGCCGCCGCTGCGCGGTGGTCCTGGACGCATTCGTGGCCGCCTCGTTCATCGGCTTCATCGGCTCCATGCTGTCCGCGGAGGCGGTCCAGCGCGGGCGCTCGCTGTTCGCCGGCCGCGAGGGCGAGCAGGTGGCCGACCCGGCGCTTCGACTCGCCGACGACGGCACGGACAGCGACGGCCCGGCCAGCGCGCCCTTCGACGCTGAGGGCGTGCCCACGCGACGCACCGCGCTGGTCGAGGGTGGCCGGCTGCTCGGCTTCCTCTACGACTCGCGCACGGCACGCAAGGAGGGACGCTCGAGCACCGGCAACGCGAGTCGCGGGTCGTACCGCTCGCCGCCGTCGGTGGGTACCACCAACCTGGTGGTGGAGCCGGGCGCGGAGCAGCTCGCCGGCCTGGTTAGGCTCGCCGGCGAGGGGCTCTACGTCACGGACGTCGCCGGACTGCATTCAGGCGTCAATCCGGTGTCCGGAACCTTCTCCGTGGGGGCCTCCGGCAGGCTGATCGAGGGAGGCGAGCTGGGCGCCCCGGTGCGCGAGCTGACGATCGCCAGCGATCTCGTCGCAATGCTTAAAGCAGTGCGTTCCGTGGGCTCCCAGCTGCGCTGGGTACCTTTTGGCGGCAGCGTAAAGGCGGCGCCGATCCTGGTCGGTGAAATGGCCGTTTCGGGCTCCTGAGCGCCGGAAAGGCTCGGAAGAAGCGGCTGTTTCCGCTCCTGGAGCGGAATCCGGGCTGCTTTCGTCCGGGTGCATTGTTACGTTGCGCCCGGTCAGTTGCCCCCGGCAAGGAGGAAAGTCGTGACGAAGAACGAGTTCGTCGACCGCGTCGCGGACAAGAGCGGGCTTGGGAAGGGCGAAGCGGCCAAGGCCGTGGACGCCGTTCTTGACTCGCTGCAGGAAGTGTTGTCCCGTGGCGGCGAGGTCAACTTCACCGGTTTCGGGAAGTTCACCGTGGCAGACCGCAGCGCCCGTCAGGGCGTGAACCCGCAGACCGGAGAGAAGATCCAGATCGCCGCCAGCAGGGTGCCGCGCTTCAGTGCCGGCTCCTCGCTGAAGAGCGCGGTCAAGAGCGGCGCGTAGAGCCCGCCGCCGGCGGGTGAGTCCTTGACTGCCGGGGGCTCGACGCCGCATTTCACCGACCGGCTTGCGGCGCTCGTGGAGGAGCGCCGCAGTCGCGTCGTCCTCGGGCTCGACCCCGACCCGGAAGCGCTGTGGCCGGAGGCCCTTGAGCGGGTCGGGGTAGATCCCTGTGCTCCACGCCTTGCGCGGGTGCTCACGGCAGAGGCGATCACGGAGCACTGCCGCGCGGCGATCGTCGCGGCCGGTCCGGCATGCGTTGCGGTGAAGCCCCAACTCGCCTGCTTCGAGCGGCTCGGCGCCCCGGGCTGGGAGGCGCTGGAGCAGGTGGTGGCGATCGCGCACGACCATGGCCTGATGGTGCTGGCCGACGGAAAGCGTGGCGACGTCCCGGTGACCGCGCGGGCCTACGCACAGGCCCTCGTCGGCGAGACGCCCGGCCCGTTCGGGCGCGTCGCCGGGCTGCGCGCCGACGCGTTCACCGCCAATCCTCTGCTCGGGCGTGATTCGCTCGAGCCACTGGTCGAGGCCGCCGCGCAGGCCGGCGCCGGCTGCTTCGTGCTCGTACGCACCTCGAATCCCGGCGCGGCCGAGATCCAGGATGAGGGCGACCCGCCGCTGTACGAGCGACTGGCGCGGCTCGTGGCCGAGCTCGGGGGCGACCAGCTCGGGGACTGCGGCCTGTCGGCGGTGGGCGCGGTCACGGGCGCGACGCGGCCCGAGCACCTGGACCGCCTTCGCGAGCTGATGCCGCGCGCCGTCTTCCTGCTCCCAGGCGTCGGTGCCCAGGGCGGCCGCGTGGAGGACCTCGGCCCGGCGTTCGCGCCCCATCCAGCGGCCGGCCTTATCACGGCCTCGCGCTCGATCGTGAACGCCCACGCCGAGCGTGGTGGCGAGCCCGCCACGGCAGCCGCCGAGGCGGCTGAGGAGCTGCGCGCCGCTGCCTGGACGCTCTAGCGGGCCGGCGCGGAGCGTCCAGCTCGGGCGGGCGGATCCACCCAGCCGGCTCCCGGGCGCCGCGTTCCCTCCTATTCTCCGCTGTGCCGCGTGAGGCGTGGCACAGATGCATGACCACGGACGACGAAGCTTGGCCCGCCTGCTGGCGCCTCTGGCACTGATCACCTTCTCGGTGGTCGTGGCGGTCATGGTGCTCGGCTCGGGTGTTGTCGGGGACGACGACAGCAACAGCGCGGGCACCAGCGACCTGCCGACCGCAACCGAGCGGACCACCACGAGCGGACGTCCCTCGAAGCGCCGGCCGGCCACCTACACGATCAAGGCAAACGACACGCTCAGCGGAATCGCCGCCGCGAACGGCACGACGGTCGATCGGCTGCAGGAGCTGAACCCCGACCTGGACCCGCAGGGGCTGGTCGCCGGCCAGAAGATCAAGCTGCGCGAGTGAAGGCCGCGCGTCTCACGGTCACCGTGGCAGCCGTCCTGGCTGCGGCCGCGACCCCCGCCAGCGCCGCGGAGAGCCCTCCGAGGGTCCCGAACGCGCAGGCCGGCATCGTCGTCGACGCTCGCGACGGCACGGTCATGTTCGCCAAGCGGCCCGACGTGGAGCGCGCGATCGCCAGCACCACAAAGCTGATGACAGCCCTGCTGTCGCTCGAGCGCGCCAAGCCGGCCGATGTCTTCACGGCGCCGGAGTACGACGCGATGCCGGCGGAGTCGCGCATCAACCTGCGCGCGGGCGAGCGGATGACGGTCCACGACCTCCTGGAGGCGCTGCTGCTGGAGAGCGCCAACGACGCGGCGGTGACGCTCGCGGAGGGCGTCTCCGGGTCACGCGAGGCGTTCGTGGACGACATGAACGCGCGCGCCCGCGAGCTGGGCCTCGAGCACACGAGCTACGCGAACCCGATCGGGCTCGACGAGGCCGGCAACCACTCCTCGGCGCGCGATCTGGCGAGCCTGACCCGCGTGCTGCTGCGCCGCCCGCGCTTCGCGCGCATCGTCGACATGCCGGAGGCGAAGCTGGAGACCGGTGTACGCCCGCGCGTGGTCGAGAACCGCAACGACCTCGTGGCCACCTATCCGTGGGTGAGCGGGGTGAAGACGGGCTATACGGCAGACGCGGGGAACGTGCTCGTCGGGGCCGCCACCGGGCCGGGCGGCACGCGAGTGATCAGCGTGGTGCTCGGCGAGCCCAGCGAGCCCGCCCGGGACGAGGACACGCTCGGCCTGCTGCGCTGGGGCCTCGCCCGATTCCACCGCGTCCGGGTGCTCGCCCCGCGGCGGATGCTGGCCCAGGCCGACATCAGGTACCGCGACAGCACCGCCCGCCTGGTTGCGGGGCGCGGCGCGGTCCTCACCATTCGCGACGGCGAGCACATCCGGCGGCGCGTGAACGCGCCCGACGAGCTCGAGGGACCGCTCGAAGCGGGTGCCCGAGTCGGTACCGTGACGGTGCTGCTCGATGGGAGGCCGGCACGGCGCGTGGCGCTCGTCACGGCCGAGGAGGTCCCCGAAGCGGGGACATTGCGGGTGCTCCTATCGTGGCTGGGGGTTCCCTTGACCTTGGTTCTCGTCGTCGCCATCCTCGTCGCCGCCGTGCTCGCCGTGCTCAGGTTGAGCGTTCGGATACGGATCGTCCGATGATCATCACCGTCACACTCAACGCCGCCATCGACAAGACGCTGGCCGTGCCGAACTTCCGGCTCGGCCACCGCCACCGCGCCGTCGAACAGACCGCGATGGCGGGCGGCAAGGGCGTGAACGTGGCCCGCGCACTGCGCGCGCTCGGCCAGCCGGTGATCGCCACGGGCGTGGCCGGCGGCCCGACCGGCACGCGCATCGTGGAGCACCTCACCGAGGAGGGCATCCTCAACGACTTCGTGCGCATACGCGAGGAGTCGCGCACCTCGACGGCGGTGGTGGACCCCACGAGCGGCGAGCAGACCGAGATCAACGAGCACGGCCCGCACGTGACCGAGGTCGAGCTCAACCTGTTCGTCGACAAGCTCCTCTACCTGGCGAAGGGTGCCGCGGTCTGCGTGGTGTCCGGCAGCCTCCCGCGTGGGGTCAGCGCCGATCTCTACGGCCGGCTGATCGAGGAGATGAAGCGCCTCGAGG
>Ga0126314_10001541_pt1 | contig 11147 bp, 10 predicted proteins | sample Plot105B_FD_92535 | JGI IMG/M metagenome (GOLD analysis project Ga0126314, IMG submission 92535) | Serpentine soil microbial communities from UC McLaughlin Reserve, CA, USA - Plot105B | ecosystem: Environmental > Terrestrial > Soil > Grasslands | place: USA: UC McLaughlin Reserve, Lake County... | reverse complement strand
CCCGCGCGACAAGCAGCGCTGAATGGCGGTCTGCCGCCGACGGTTGCCGCTGTGACTATAAACAAGGTGTGTGGTTCGGGTCTTAAGGCTGTGATGTTGGCCGCGCAGGGTATTCAACTTGGTGACTCTGAGATAGTGGTTGCGGGTGGCATGGAGTCGATGAGCAATGCGCCATATCTACTGCCGAAGGCGCGTGAGGGTTATCGCCTGGGGAATGGCGAACTCGTTGATTCGATGATCAACGACGGACTCTGGTGCGCGTTTGAGAATTACCACATGGGCTGCACCGGGGAAGTAGTGGCCGAAGAGTATTCAATCAGCAGGAGCCAGCAGGACGAGTTTGCCGTCAACTCGCATCGCAAGGCTGCGGCGGCGACTAGGGCGGGCAAGTTTAAGGAGGAGATCGTAGCGGTTGAAATTCCGCAAAAGAAAGGCCCGGCGATCGTCTTTGATACCGATGAAACCATTCGCGAAGATACCTCAGCCGAAGTGCTCGCGAAACTCAAGCCGGCCTTCAAGACCGAAGGAACGGTGACCGCGGGTAACGCGCCTGCTGTCAACGACGGCGCGTCGGCGGTTGTGGTTACATCGGTGCAACGAGCACGCGAACTGGGTGTCGAGCCGATGGCGCGAATCGTCGCACAGGCCACGGCTGGAGTTGAGCCAAGACTCGTGATGATGGCGCCGGTCGAGGCGGTGCGTAAGCTTTTCAAGAAGACTGGATGGTCGCCGAGCGAAGTAGATCTCATAGAGCTGAATGAGGCGTTTTCAGTTGCCGCGCTGGCGGTGACGCGCGAGCTCGGACTAGATCCGGAAAAGGTGAACGTGAATGGTGGAGCGGTGGCGTTGGGCCATGCGATCGGACAGTCAGGGTCGAGATTGTTGACGACCATTCTGTATGAGCTGAAGAGAAGGGATGCGAAGCGTGGGATCGTGTCGTTGTGTCTTGGTGGTGGGAATGCGGTGGCGATGGCGATTGAAAGGTGAGCTTTACAGGATGTACATGATTTTTCATGATGAACAAGATGAATCCTGCAAATTTTGATAATCCTGAAACCATTGGTGTCGTGGGGGCGGGGACGATGGGTAATGGGATTGCTCAGATTGCCGCTCGCGCCGGTTACAACGTGGTCATGCACGACGTGCGCGACGAGTTTCTCGATCGTGGACTGAGTGCGATCGATAAGAGTCTGCAACGCGACGTTGACAAGGATCGGCTCGACGCAGGAAGCAAGCAGTCGATCATTAGCCGCATCAATAGGACAACGGATTTCGCGGCGTTCAAAGAAGCGTCGTTTGTAGTTGAAGCCGTGATAGAAGATCCGGCAGTGAAGACACAGGTCTTCAGGATGCTGGATGAAGTCACCCCACCGCACGCGATTCTCGCTTCAAACACTTCATCCATCTCAATCACAAAACTCGGCGCCGCAACCAGACGACCAGACAAAGTCATCGGCATGCACTTCATGAATCCGGTGCCGGTCATGAAGCTGGTCGAGGTCATCCGCGGCATGGCAACTTCGGATGAAACGTACGAGCGAGTGAGAACACTATCGGACCAGTTGGGAAAGACCGCGCTCGACTGCCAGGACTCGCCCGGCTTCGTCTCAAACCGCGTTTTGATGCCGATGATCAACGAAGCAATCTTCACGCTTTACGAAGGTGTGGCGAGTCGCGAAAGCATCGACGGCATCATGAAGCTCGGCATGAATCATCCGATGGGTCCGCTCACGCTCGCCGACTTTATCGGTCTGGATGTGTGCCTTGCCATCATGAATGTGTTATATGAGGGGCTCGGAGATCCCAAATACAGGCCGTGCCCGCTGCTGAAGCGTTACGTGGACGCTGGTTGGCTGGGCCGGAAAACCGGTCGCGGTTTCTACGAATACTAGATAAACAGAAGAATGCATCCCGGCATCTCTCACTATTGTCAAAAGTGCCTGGCGCCAAATGCGCTGGGCCGGGAGTTCTGCACTCGCTGCGGCACCCGTCTCATGATCGTGGTGGAGCCAGGCTCGACCAAATTTGAGGTTGGACCGGCAAGTCTTTCAACGGACGAACACCTTCTTGAACGCATCTCCGCGGCGGAAAACAGAGTCGCGCGACTGGCTGAGCGTCTCGAGAAGAGCCTCGATCTCCTCCTGCGTTACGCTCAAAACGCTTACTTCGATCGCTCGCTCATGAGAGCCCTCGTAGGTCTATTGACTGAAGACGGCGTGATCGAAACCGAGCGGCTCGAACGCATGTGGAGCGAGCGCTGCCAGCGAGACACGTTGGAACAGGAAGAGAACGTTCATCGCGATGAATTGCGTTTGCGGATTCTGGCGAGCGCGCGAGTCGCGGACAAGCAGGCTTTTGAAGAACTGGTCAATGAAGGTTTTGTACTCATCGAGGATAAGCAGATTCCGCAAGGCATCGCCAAACTTCAACGTGCCGCTGATCTCGCGGACGGAAACGCACCGCTGAATGTATTTATCGGCGAGCATTTCTTCCGCCGGGGAAAGTCCAAACAGGCACGAGCGTATCTCACTAAAGCACACGCGGCTTTGCCCGACGATCTGCGAATATCTTTGCTGCTGGGGCTGACGTGCGCTGACGACGGTGAGGTCGCACTCGCCAAAGATCTCTTGAGCAATGCGACTGCCCATGGTGGGTCTTCATTCGCGGGCCATTATGGTTTGGGGTGGGTGTTTGTGACTGAAAAGAACTGGCGGCGGGCGCTCGGCGAATTCAAGCGTGCTCTGACAGTGCGGCCGTCGCCCGAGGCTCATTACGTGCTCGGCTGTCTCTACTACGAACTGAACCGCGATGTGCTCGCCGTGCGGCACCTTCGAAAAGCAACCGAGATGGACGCAAACTATGCGGAGGCGTTCTACCTGCTTGCCCAGGCTTATGAGCGGACCGGACGTAAGGAGCTGGCGCGTCAGGCATTGGAGAAAGCCGGTCGCAAAAACGTGAATCTCTTCCAGATAACGAAGTCTCGTTTAATGGCCGGCGTGGACAAGCGACTGGCGAACGCCTTGCGGGAAGATGCGCTGGAGGCCTTCAAAGCGGGCGAACAGCATTCGCATTGAATAAGATTTCTCCCGCAGCGGCGCAAAGGCGCAACGAAAGCAGGTGGAGCCCGGCAGGAGTTGCGGGAAGATGTGCTGGAGGCCTTCAAAGCAGGCGAACAGCATTCGCATTGAGCAAGAGTCATCCCGCAGCGGCGCAAAGGTGCAACGAAAGCAGGTGGAGCCCGGCAGGCGCTGCGCCTTTGCGCCGCTGCGGGAGAAATCTCTGCCTGTTGCCGTGCTTTGACAGAGTCCCACTCCTCGCTATAATGGCCCCTTTGCGCGCATAGCGCGGGAAAAGCTATCGCGTTCAGTGTGGATGTAGTCATGCGGATTGAGCTGGAGAACCTGGAGGGCAGTAAGGGCGATTTCGCTCATGTTTATCAGCCTGAGGATCTGAATCCAGTCGATGAGCGCATCACCCTGATCGAGCCCGCGGCCGTGAACGGAAAGATCCGGCTGAACAGTAATCAGGTCTTTGTCAACGGACACCTCGACACGAGAGCGCAAGTTGAGTGCGACCGCTGTTTGCAACTTATCGAGATCCCCGTAAACGCGGATTTTGCGTTGGAATACATCACCGGTCCGGACTACGAATCCAGCGCAGCGGTGGAGCTGACCGAAGAAGAATTGTCAGTCGCGGTGTTTGACGGCAAGGCGATTGACGTGGACGAGATTGTGAAAGAGCAGATTCTGCTGGCCGTGCCCACTCGCATGCTTTGCCGCGAGGATTGCAAAGGCATCTGCCCGGAATGCGGCGTTGACAGGAATACGGGCGATTGCACTTGCGTCACAAACGAAATCGATCCGCGTTGGGCGGCTCTTAAAAATTTAACGTAGCCACACAGAAGCACAAAAAGCGCAAAATCGATCACGAAAACATTTTGTGCTTTTTGTGCCTCTTTGTGGCGCTATTTACAACGGAGTAATTATGCCAAATCCCAAACGACGACACTCCAAAGCTCGTCGCAACAAACGACGCGCGCACGACGCTTTGCGCGCCCCCCAAACTACGCTGTGCCAGAACTGTCGTGAGCCCCGCATGCCCCACCGTGTTTGCCCCAAATGCGGCCATTACAACGGTCGCGAGGTAGTGCAAGTAGAACAAAGCTAGGCTAAGTCTGTGCGAACTCAGTCGCAGCATCAGCCTCAATTGACCGGCAAGGTCGTTCTCGACGCCATGGGAAGTGACCATGCGCCGCACGTAGAGATTGATGGCGCACTTGCTGCGACTCGCGATCTCGGTGTGGGAGTTATCCTTGTGGGCCAGTCTCACAAGGTGGAGCCCGAGCTGAGAAAATGCGGTTGGCGCGGTGACGGGGATCGCGGGATTGAGCTGGTAGAAGCTCCTGAAGTTATTGCGATGGATGATCCCGTCGCCACTTCCGTTAGACGGAAGAAGAAGAGCTCTTTGAGGATCGGTACGAAGCTGGTAATGGAAGGCCGTGCCGATGGTTTTGTCTCCGCGGGAAATACCGGCGCCGCCATGGCGACTGCCAAGATGGTGATCGGCACGTTGCCGGGCGTCGACAGGCCGGCGCTGGCCGCGCTGATTCCGACCAAAGCCGGGAGGCCCACGTTACTGCTCGACGTCGGTGCCAACTCGGAGTGTAAACCGCATCATCTGGCCCAGTTTGCGATCATGGGTGACGCTTACTCGCGTTCGGTGCTGGGAACGATCAAACCGTCCGTCGGCTTGATGAGCATCGGTGAGGAAGAGGCGAAGGGAAACGACCTGACGAAAGAGGCGTTTCCACTGTTGCGGCAGCTAAGCAGTATCAACTTTGTCGGCAATGTGGAAGGCCGCGACGTCTTCTCCGGAATGGTCGACGTGATCGTCACTGACGGTTTTACCGGAAACGTGATGTTGAAGCTGTCGGAAGGTTTGACTGAAGCGATGCTTTCGATGTTGAAGCGCGAGCTGACGGCGAGTGCGGTGACAAAAGCAGGTGCTGTACTCGCCAGGCCGGCTTTTCGCAATATCAAGAAGCGGCTCGACTATTCGGAGTATGGCGGAGCGCCGTTGTTGGGTATCAGTCGAATCGTGGTGATTGGCCACGGTAGTTCAAACGCTCGGGCGATTCGCAATGCGATCCGGAGTGTCAAAGAGTTCTCCGAACACCGTACGGCTGAGCGAATTGAGGAAGGAATAAACCGTCCCCAGATTACACACATGAATCAAGATAATCTTCGTGTATCTGTGTAATCTGTGGACGATTGTAGTAATCTGAGGAGCTGATGCTGAATCAACGCGCTGGAGTTCTGGGTACTGGTCACTCTTATCCGGAAGGCATTCTCACGAATGCAGATCTCACTAAGATAGTTGAGACTTCTGACGATTGGATCACGACGCGCACGGGTATCAAACAACGCCGCAAGGCGGCGCCCGATGAATACACATCGCTGTTTGCAGTGCGTGCGGCTCGGCAGGCAATAGAACGTGCCCGCCTCGATCCTTCGGACATCGATCTGCTTCTTTGTGCCACCGTTACGCCTGACCAGATACTGCCCTCGACGGGCTGTATCGTTCAGGCGCAGCTCGGCGCGCACCATGCCGCGGCGATGGATATCGTTGCTGCCTGCTCCGGCTTTTTGTACGGAGTCTCGCTGGCTGATTCGATGATCAAGACCGGTCAGGTGCGACATGCCGTCGTGGTCGGCGCCGAGATCCTGACGCAGTACGTTGATTACACAGATCGACAGACGTGTGTGTTGTTCGGCGATGGCGCCGGCGCGGCAGTGCTGGGCCCGGTTGAAGGCAGCAGCCGGGGTATTCTGGCAAGCAAGATCAGGTCTGACGGACGTTACGAGGAACAGCTTTTTTCGCCCGGCGGCGGAACTCGCAGGAAGCCCACAGCGGAAACGCTTGCGGCCGGCGATCACTACTTCAAAATGAAGGGCAACGAGCTGTTCAAGGTCGCCGTTCGCTCGATGGCTGAAGTTTCGCGAGAGGTTCTCGAGCGTGCAGGCGTTAAGGCTGAAGACATCGACCTTTTTATTCCGCACCAGGCTAATCAGCGCATTACTGAAGCCGTGGCGGACCGCTTGAACGTCGATGTGTCGAAGGTCTATTCAAACATCGCGGTGCATGGGAACACGTCTTCGGCGTCGATACCCATCGCGCTCGATGAGTGTGTCGAGGCCGGACGAATCAAGGAAGGCGACCTCGTGTTAATGGCCTCGTTCGGCGGCGGCGTAACCTGGGGCGCTGTGTTGATGCGATGGTGAGGGCATTGCCGATTGCCAATTGCCAATTTGTGATTGGTAATTTGGAGTGAAACGTTTAGGAACGGGTAAATTGGCAATCGGCAATCGGAAATTGGCAATTCTTTTCCCTGGTCAGGGTTCGCAGAGCCCCGGTATGGGGAAGGAGCTATTTGAAAAATTTTCGGTAGCACGGCAGGTCTTTGAAGAGGCTGACGACGCGCTGGGCTTTGCGATCTCCCGGCTTTGCTTCGACGGTCCGGCGGAGGATCTACAGTTAACGGAGAACACGCAACCCGCGATTCTCACCGTTTCTGTAGCCGCCTTCCGCGCCCTGAAAGAAGCGGGAATCGCCGCTCCGGCATTTGTCGCGGGACACAGTTTAGGTGAATACTCAGCCCTTGTGGCCGCAGGCGCTCTGAGTTTGCCGGATGCTGTTCGCACGGTGAGAGCAAGAGGCCGCTACATGCAGGACGCGGTTCCGGTCGGCACTGGCGCGATGGCCGCTGTAGTTGGGGCCGAGCTCGGCGATATCGAACGCATTTGTGGCGACGTAAGCGCGGATCAAGTTTGTTCGATCGCAAACTTCAACTCGCCTAACCAGGCAGTGATTGCCGGCAGCACGGAAGCTGTGGATCGCGCGATTGAGCGGTTGAATGGCGTTGCGAAGCGAGTGATCAAATTGAAAGTGAGTGCGCCATTTCATTGCGCGCTCATGAAGCCGGCCCAGGACAGGCTGGCGCCGGATCTCGAGCGGCTCAGTTTCAATGAACCGGCGATGCCGGTGGTAACGAACGTTGATGCTCGCGCAACCACAGCGCCAGACGAATTGCGCGCTGCGCTTGTGCGGCAGGTTTCAGCACCGGTGCGCTGGTTGGAGTCGATGCAATTGCTGGTGCAGCAAGGTGTCGATACGGTTGTGGAAGCGGGTCCAGGAAAAGTTTTGTCAGGTCTTATGCGTCAGATGGATCGCGACGTGAAGACGCTGAACGTGGAAAACGCGGCAAGCTTAGAGGCAACACGCGCGGCACTTGCTGCGGATATTGAGTAGTTTAATAAAACTCACAGAGGAGCAAACACGATGCCCGATCAAGAGATCGAGAACAAGGTAAAGCAGATTATCGTCGACGAGCTTGGTGTCGATGAAAACGAGGTCACGCCAAACGCCAGATTTATCGACGACCTCGGCGCCGACTCGCTGGACACAGTCGAGCTGGTGATGCGTTTTGAAGAAGAGTTTGGCATTGAGATTCCCGACGAAGATGCCGAGAAGATTCAGAGTGTGCGGGACGCCTATAACTATATCGATCAGCATAAGAAATAATTGCCGATTGCCAGTTGCCGATTGCCAATTGCGTTTCGCTCAAGGGGCAAAGACAAGTTGGCAATTGGCAATTGGCATTTGGCAATGACTTCAAGGAGTTTATAACTTGACACGTCGTGTCGTGATTACGGGCCTGGGCCTCGTCACACCCGTTGGCAACACTGTCGAGGACACCTGGACCGCCCTGATGAGCGGACGCAGTGGTGCTGACTACATCAAGAGGTTCGACGCCGAGAAGTTTTCGGTGAAATTTGCCTGTGAAGTAAAAAACTTCGATCCGCTGAATTTCATAGCCAAGAAAGAGGCCCGCAAGATGGGCACCTTTATTCATTATGCGATTGCGGCGTCGATCGAGGCGATGGCGGACAGCGGCTTCAAGCTTACGCCGGAAGGCAAGTTTCAGGACGACATCGCCGAAAACGCAGGCACATATATCAGCAGCGGCATCGGAGACTTCTGGGCCATCGAACGAGAGCACTCGAAGTTGCTCGACGATGGACCGGATCGCGTCTCGCCGTTCTTTATCGTCTCCGCGATCGTCAACCTTGCCGCCGGCCAGGTTTCGATTCGCTTCGGCGCAAAGGGACCAAACTCAGCTACAGCGACTGCCTGCGCCGCAGGCGCGCACGCTATCGGCGACAGTTTCAAGATCATTCAGCGCGGCGATGCGGATGTGATGATTTGTGGCGGCGCAGAATCGGCGATTACACCGATGAGCGTGGCTGGTTTTTCTGCAATGAGAGCGCTGTCTACCAACAATGACGATCCATTGCACGCTTCCCGGCCGTTCGAGCGAGACCGCGATGGCTTTGTCATCGGCGAAGGCGCGGGGATCATGATCCTCGAAGAGTTCGAGTCTGCAAAACGACGCGGCGCGAAGATCTACGCGGAGCTCGTCGGCTACGGCATCGCCGCCGATGCGTTTCATCTCACCATGCCGGACGAGACCGGATCGGGCGCGCGGCGCGTGATGCAGCGAACGCTGAAAGACGCCGGGATCCGTCCTGAACAAGTCGGTTACATCAATGCCCACGGCACCTCGACGCCGTACAACGACAAGTTCGAGACACTTGCGATCAAAGACACGTTTGGCGCGCACGCTTACAAGCTTGCAGTCAGCTCAACCAAGTCGATGACCGGTCACTTGCTTGGCGCGGCGGGCGGGATTGAGAGCGTCTTTAGCGTGCTGACTCTGACTCGCAACGTCATACCGCCCACCATCAACTACGTGAATCCCGACCCCGACTGTGACCTCGACTACGTTCCCAACGAGCCTCGCGAAGCGAGAGTCGATTACGTGCTTTCAAACAGCTTCGGGTTCGGAGGCACAAACGCGGCGCTGTTGTTCAAGAGGTATGAAGGTTAATGAAGATCATAGTGATGATGAAGCAGGTGGCTAACAAAGATGCGATCCTGCGGATTAACAAGGATGCTACCTGGATCGAGGAGGGCGATCTCTCCTTTGAAGTGAGTGAATCGGACGGGTATGCGCTCGAAGAGGCTTTGCGCGTGCGCGAGAAGCTCGGCGGCGAAGTAGTTGTTTGTTCGATGGGTCCGCAGCGCGTCAAGAGTGTTATCAAAGACGCACTGGCGCGAGGCGCGGATCGGGCCATTCACGTTGCCGGAGACAATCTCACGCACCTGACACCATACGCCGCGGCGGCGGTTCTCGCCGATGCAGTTCGTGATGAGAAGCCGGATCTGATCATGACCGGGTTACAGTCGGACGATCATGGCTACGGGCAGACGGGCGTGATCATGGCCGAGTTACTCGGCTTGCCGCACACAACTATCGTGATCGAGCTCGATGCGGCCGCCGACAAGCTGCGCGTCAAGCGGGAGTTGGAGAGCGGCTGGTACCAGTGGTACGAGATGCCATTGCCTGCCTTGCTCACGATCCAGTCAGGCATCAGCCAGATTCGCTATGCGACGTTGAAGGGAATCATGGCGGCGAAGAAGAAAGAGATAAAGGAAGTGACGCCCTCGGCGGAGCTTGTTGGCCGGTCTTCGCATCAACGAGTCGAGAAGATCTACCTGCCACAGAAGACTAAGCAGACGCAGATGCTCGGTAATGGCGACGCGAAAGCGGGAGCCGCCGAGTTAGCCCAAAAGCTGCATGTGGAAGCAAGAGTTATTTAGCCACGGATTAAACGGATGAATAACGGATTATTAGTTTTCATTGAACACAAGGGTGGAACGGCGAATCGCAGTTCCATCGAGGCGATCGCGGCAGCGCATGCGCTGGGATCGCAGTTGGAGCAGAAGGTAACTGCGGTGGTGCTCGGTTCCGACGTTGCGGCCCTTGCGCAGGAGATTGCCGGTTACGATGTGGAGAAAGTTATCTGTGCCACGAATCCCAGGCTGGCTGATTACACGCCCGATGCCTACGCCGACGGGATGGAGCAGATCGTTAAGCAGGTCGATCCGAGTTTCGTCTTCTTCACGCACACTTATCAGGTGCGTGACTTCGCGCCCAAGCTGGCGGCGCGTTTTGGGAAATCGTTAATCAGCGACTGTATCCGGGCCAAAGCGGATGGCGGCAAGATCGGTTTCACGCGCCGGATCTTTCTCGGCAAGCTGGACGCAGACGTTGTATCGGATGGCGAGGCGCCGGTGTTCGCAACGTTTCAGACCGGTGCTTACCGGCCGGACCAGGCTGCGAAAGGCGGCAGCGCCGAGGTAGAGAACGTCGCCGTTGAAATTGGCGAGGTGCGCATGAAGCCTGAGGCTCCGTTCCAGGAAGCGAAGCAGACCGTCGACCTAAGCAAGGCGGAAGTGATCGTGGCGGTCGGGCGTGGCATCAAGAGCAAAGACAACCTGGTGCTCGCAGAGAAGCTGGCGGAAGTGCTCGGAGGCGATCTCGCTGCGTCACGCCCGATCTGCGATGCTGAGTGGCTGCCGATTGATCGCCAGATTGGATCGTCGGGACAGACGGTTGCGCCGAAGCTCTATGTTGCCCTGGGAATCTCAGGCGCGATTCAGCACCTCGTGGGGATGAAGAATTCAGGGACGATTGTGGCGATCAATAAAGATCCGGAGGCACCGATTTTCGACATCGCCGATTACGGTATTGTTGGAGATCTATTCGAAGCCGTGCCTGTACTCACCGAAGAGATCAGGAAGATAAAAGGTTAGTTAGCCGCAGATGACGCGGATACAATCCGGATTTTATCCGCGTCATCTGCGGCTCGCTTTTATCATCTCAGTTACGACGTCTTCCGGTTTCCAGTCGTTTCCAATGTAAATCTTCGCGACCTTGCCATCCGGATTTACGATCACCGTTCGCAGTCCGTGAACGATCTGGTCCTTCTCCGGGAAATATGTGAGCCCAAAAAACTGCGCAATGTCTTTCACCTGCTCGATTGTGCCTCCGGCAAATTCCCAGTGTGCAAAAGTCTCGTTTTGGTAGCGCTCAGTGTGTGCAGCACCGTAGCTGCGCAGCACCTGCGGCGTGTCGTACGCGGGATCGATGCTGATGCTGAGCAGGTGAGTCTTTTCATAGAGCTCCGGATCCTGGCCTAACGCGCGATCGACCTGTGCGAAGTTGTTGCTCATCAACGTGCAGT
>Ga0126314_10001540_pt1 | contig 11150 bp, 11 predicted proteins | sample Plot105B_FD_92535 | JGI IMG/M metagenome (GOLD analysis project Ga0126314, IMG submission 92535) | Serpentine soil microbial communities from UC McLaughlin Reserve, CA, USA - Plot105B | ecosystem: Environmental > Terrestrial > Soil > Grasslands | place: USA: UC McLaughlin Reserve, Lake County... | reverse complement strand
TTGCCGTTGATCTGTTTGCGCAACACGGAGCCAAACGCGCGTGAGATGATCCAGACGGTGCTGCGTGAAGGGAAGTACAGCAGCGTCAAACCTCAGGATCTGTTCGAGGCGATGGTGCGCAGCGGTGCCCTGGAGCAAGCGCGAGCGCGGGCCAATAAGTATGCAGAAGACGCGCGCGCCGCTCTTGACGTGCTGCCAGACTCGGAATACTCGGATTCTCTAAAAGCGCTTCCAACCTACATTCTCGATAGGGATCGATAATTTTAACCACGGATTACACGGATCTGTGGCAAAATCTCCGCGGATGAGCGAGAACCTGCTCTCACGTCTGGAACAGAGCCTGCGACAGTCGCGCGCGGCGAGGATGCATCTCGCGGCACGTCTGCGCGAGCTTGAGGCTGAGGCCGATAGCGTACGCGCGGAACTCTCGGAGATGGACACGCTCGCGAGCCAGACGGAAGCCGCGATTTATCGTCTTCTTTCTTCGGTGCTCGCGTCGGGAAACATCAATCTCGGACTGCCCTCAGACGCCGAGTTGGAAGCGGCCATGCGCCAGTCGCAGTCGCCGCTGCGATCACAAGTTCCCGTTGAACGTCGCCCACAGATCCCCACGGTCCGCAACAACGTCGAAGTAATCAGCGATCGCTTCATGGACCGGACGATTCCACAAGCCGTGACGCTCCTGCTCCGCGAGGAAGGTGGAGCACTACACGTAAACGAGCTCTACAACCGTCTTCTCGAAGGCGGCTTCAAGTTCACCGGCCAAAACCCGACTATCAGCGTTGCAGTCTCCCTCAACCGCAACTCTCGCTTTCGCAAAGTCGCCCCCGGCACCTTTGACCTCGTCATGCGCGACGCCTCCTCCAAGGCTTCCTGATCTGTTCGACTGATGCGCGCCATTGTCCTTTCTGCCGGCTACGGCACACGCCTTTGGCCACTCACCGAAGACCGCACCAAACCCGCGATACCAATCTCAGGAAAACCACTCGTCGGTTACGTTGCCGAATATCTCACGGCCTATGGCATCGACGAGATCGTAGTGAACCTGCATCATCGTCCTGAGTCCGTGCGGCGAGCACTTGGCGATGGCAGTCGCTTTGGTGTGAAGCTTCATTATGTTGAAGAACCGGTAATACTCGGCACGAGCGGCGCGCTCGACAACACGCGCACATTCTTCGAGCACGAGACGTTTGTCGTCGTCAACGGAAAGATCATTACTGACATCGATCTGAATGCCGCGCTCGAGACACACCGGAAAGCAAACGCGATTGCGACACTCGTTCTTCTGCCCAACGCTCGTCGTGAGCGGTTCAGTGTCGTCGAGACTGAGGCAGGTCGAATCACCGGATTCGCTGGCATGCCCGTCGCGGATGGTGGCGGTGAGACGCCGCTCATGTTCACCGGCCTCCATATACTCGAACCGCGGATCTTTGAATACGTTCCGCGTGATATCTTTTCCGATTCGGTGATCCACGTTTACCCGCAGGCAATCGCGAAGGGTGAGATAGTGGCGGCGCACGTTGCGTCGGGGAAGTGGCGCGAGCTCTCGACGCTGAAACGATACGTTGACATCAGTGTTGAGCTATTAAAGGAAACAGGGAAGGACTTTGTCACGGGTGCGAATTCCACAATCGCGTCATCCGCCACGGTTAACGATTCAATCCTCTGGGACAACGTTGAAATCGGCGCGGGTGCACGCATTAACAGGGTGGTGCTGGCTGACAACGTGAAGATCGGCGCTGATGAAGTGATCGAGAACGCCGTTGTCGTTCCAAGGACATTAGTAGAAGGCAAAAAGCCTCCGGAAAAGGCGCTTCCGGGACATTTTCAAGGTGAAAGCTTTATCGTGCCATTGTGATACAATTGCGCCGCATTTCGGGCATTTGCCTTTAACCGACTAGATAATGAGTGCTCCAAAACCGGTGATTTCCAACGCATTTGAATCCGCCGCGTCAGATCGACTTGCGAGGTTCATCACCGAGCAAGGAATCGCAAGCACGGAAGTCATCCCGCTTACGCCCGACGCCTCGACCCGGAACTACTACCGCATCCGCTGGAAAAAGCGTACTGCTGTAGCCGCGGTGTACCCGGAGCCGTTCGATCCTGAATTTCATCCGTATCTCGACGTCACCCGCCTCTTCCTGGATTGCGACATTCCTGTCCCGGAGATCTACGCAGTCGACGGTAACGCAGGGATCATCGTGCAGGAGGATCTCGGCGACCAGCAGTTGTTTCACATTTACGATGATGAGTCAGAAGATCTGTGCGACGAGTACAAGGAAAAGGCAATCGCGCTGATCGCAAAGATTCAGAAGGCTACGGATCGCGCGTATGAGACGCAATCAATCTCGAGCCGCCTCGCGTTTGACGAGGCAAAGCTTTCGTGGGAGCTCGACTTCTTCTTCGATCACTACTTCGGCAGCCTGCGCGGAGAAACTTTGCGCCACGCCGAAGTCGCAGAGTTGAAGGCTGAGCTGAACGACATCTCCGCCGAACTTGCGGCCGCGCCGCGAGTGCTTTGTCATCGTGACTACCACGCGTCGAATCTGATGATTGATAGTAAGAAGCGCCTCCGCGTAGTTGATCACCAGGACGCGCGCATGGGACCGGCGAGCTACGATCTCGTCTCGTTTCTGCTCGATCGCCAACCGTGCCCGCCCTCGCTCGCTGAGTTGCGTGGTCATCGACTGTTCTTTCTCGAACAACGTCGCTTGCTCGGGCTCAATGCGATCGATCCGGATGACTTTGCGCTCGAGTTCAGATTGATGACGATTCAGCGGGGCTTGAAAGCTACCGGCACGTTTTCTTACCAGACAGCAGTCTGCGGCAGAGGCGCGGTCTACCAGCACTTCATTCAACCCACACTTGAAATCGTTTTTCAGGCCGCTGAATGGCTTGAAAGATTCCCCACACTACGCCGGATGTTAAAGGAACGTATCAACTGATTTACACGCTTCGGTTTCTCAATGACAACTCAATTACACGAAATTGCTTCCGATAACCACACCTACATCAACCAGCTTTCAAATCACGTCGGTGCTGAAGTAGTCCTTAAAGGATGGCTTTATAACCTGCGTTCGAGCGGCAAGATCGCCTTTCCGCAACTTCGCGATGGCACCGGCGTGGTGCAGTGCGTCGTTTTGAAGAACGCGATCTCCCCGGAGCTGTGGGAACAGTTAAAAGGTCTCGGCCAGGAATCGGCTTTGGTGATCAAAGGCACCGTTCGCGCTGACAGCCGCGCGCCCGGTGGTTACGAGATCGATGTGAGCGACGCTGAAGTGTTGCAAGAGGTCCATGATTATCCGATTACTCCGAAAGAGCACGGCACCGAATTTCTGATGGACCACAGGCATTTGTGGCTGCGCTCGCGACGGCAGCACGCAGTGCTGAAGGTCCGTCATACTGTTGTTAAGGCGGTTCGGGATTTCCTCGACAACGATGGCTTTACACTCATGGATTCGCCAATCTTTACCCCAGCGGCGTGTGAAGGAACGACGACGCTATTCGAAGTCGATTATTTCGATGGTGAAAAAGCGTATCTGACGCAGTCTGGCCAGCTTTACAACGAGGCGACAGCGGCGGCTTTCGGGAAAGTCTACTGCTTCGGCCCGACATTCCGCGCGGAGAAATCAAAGACGCGCCGGCACCTGACTGAGTTCTGGATGGTTGAGCCGGAGATGGCTTATGCGACGCTGGACGACGTGATGAGTTTGTCGGAGCGGATGCTGTCGTACATCGCAGCGCGTGTGCTCGAGCAGAGAAGTGAAGAGTTGAAAGTGCTTGAGCGCGATACGTCAAAACTGCAAGCGCTCGTGCCGCCGTTTCCGCGTGTTCATTACGATGACGCGGTGAAGACCCTGCACGAGGGGTTTGAGAAAGGCGCGCTGGAGACGAAGTTTGAGTGGGGTGGCGACTTCGGATCACCTGATGAGACGTACATCTCGAGCCAGTTTGATAAGCCGGTGATGGTGCATCACTATCCGGCTGAAGTGAAGGCGTTCTACATGGCGCGCGATCCGGAGCGAGCGGAGCTTGCGCTGGGTGTTGACGTGCTGGCGCCGGAAGGTTATGGCGAGGTGATTGGCGGTGGTGAGCGTGCGACGTCGCTAGAGTTTTTGAAAGAGCAGATCGCGTTGCATCAATTGCCGCAGGAAGCGTTTGAGTGGTATCTCGATTTGCGGCGGTATGGCAGCGTGCCGCATGGCGGGTTTGGGATGGGGATTGAACGTTGTACGGCGTGGATGTGTGGTATCGAGCACATCCGCGAGACAATACCGTTTCCGAGGATGTTGTACCGGATTCGGCCCTGAGATAGTTGTTAGACAGGATGCACAAGATTAGACAGGATTTACATGATCATCCTGAACAATCTTGTAAATCCTGTAAACGACTTACTGAGTAGTAAAGCTAGTCAATTGGAGTTTGGTTTATGACTTGTCCGAAGTGTGGTGCGCAGTTACTTGAAGGATCTACTTTTTGCGGTGCGTGTGGTCAGCGACTGGCGCCTGCGGCAACACAGCCAATTGGTCGCGGCGGGATTCAGATTGATGAAGACTCGCGCGGTCACGGGCGTGGGTACGACTATGAAGTATTACATCAACCGTCGTTCTCTCTCGCGGTGCTTCGCCTGCAACCGGAGCAGTCAATCCAGGCTGAATCCGGCGCGATGGTTTCGATGTCGGCTAATGTAGAACTGCAATCGCAGATGAAGGGCGGACTATTCGGCGCAATCAAACGCGCCGCGGGTGGCGAGTCAGCATTCATTTCGACCTTTACCGCGCGTGGTGGACCAGGTGAAGTCACGCTCGCGCCGGGCGCACCCGGCGACATCGCTGCCATTGAGCTCACGGGCCAACCGTTCTTCGTGCAGTCAAGTTCGTATCTCGCTGGTGATGCGAGTCTCACTGTCGACACGAAGTGGGGCGGCGCGAAAACGTTCTTCTCCGGTGAAGGGTTATTTGTGTTGCTGGTGCAGGGGCAGGGGCTTCTGCTTGTTTCTTCGTTCGGCGCGATTCATCGTAAACGACTGCAACCGGGTGAGCGTTACGTGGTCGATACCGGACACCTCGTCGCGTGGGAAGGCACGACGCAGTACACGCTGCGCAAAGCGGCAGCGGGATTCTTCCGCAGCATGATGAGTGGTGAAGGTATCGTCGCGGAGTTTACCGGGCCGGGTGAGTTGTTGATTCAAACGCGAAACCTCGCAGCGCTCGCCGGACTCTTGAAGCCCTTCTTCCCAACTCAGGGCGGCGGCAGTGGTGGGTTCAACCTTAATCTCGGTGGCTGATTCCAGCAGCATGTTAGACAGGATTACAGGATTTACAGAATGTACAAGATGAATCCTGTTAATCTTGTAAATCGTGTAATCCTGTCTAAGACTGATCTGAACTTTTGACGTGACGATAGAATTAAAGAAGTCTTTAAGCATTTTCGGCGTGCCGCTTGGCTACGGCGCGAGCATGGCCGGCGTCGACATCGGCCCAGCCGCGCTGCGCGTTGCCCGTATAGCTCCGCGCATCGCACGTCTCGGCTATTCCGTTCACGATCTCGGCGACATGCGTCTCGAACGACCTCAAACATTCCCTGAGGTCGACGAAAAGCTCAAATACGTTCGTGAGATCAGCAACGCCTGCGAACAGCTCGCCGTTGAAGTTGAAGAAATACTTAAAGCTGGTCAACTGCCGCTAATCCTCGGCGGCGATCACTCGATTGCCATCGGCTCTTTCGCCGGCGCCGCCTCTTACTACAAAAAACAAAACGAGACGCTCGGCCTCATCTGGTTTGACGCGCACGCCGATATGAACACGCCTGAGAGCACACCTTCAGGCAACATTCACGGCATGCCTCTCGCCACTCTGCTCGGCTACGGCACGCCGGAGCTCACGAATGTCGCCGGCTTCGCGCCCAAGCTCGATCCACGCCTGTGTGCTCACGTAGGCGCGCGTGACATTGATCCCGGTGAACGAGAAATGATCAAGAAGCTGGGTATGCGTTTCTTCACGATGCGAGAGATCGACGAGCGTGGGATGAAAGACGTTATGGATGAAGCAATCAAGATCGCTTCACGCGGCACTGCGGGTTATGGAGTCACGTTCGATGTTGACGTTCTCGATCCCGGCGACGCGCCCGGCTCCGGCACACTCGTTCGCGGCGGCCTGACGTATCGTGAAGCACACCTCGCAATGGAGAAGATCGCCGAGGCAGGCGGTATGCGCATGCTCGAGGTCGTCGAGATCAATACCGCGCTCGATGTTAATAACAAGACTGCTGAGCTCGGTGTCGAGCTAATCCTGTCCGCGTTAGGCAAGACAATTCTGTAAAAGGCTGGTGACAAAACGGAGTGCCCAAAAAACTTCGCGTCGGAGTCATATTCGGCGGGCGTTCAGGTGAACACGAGGTTTCGATCCGGTCGGCGCGAGCGATCGTCGAAGCCATCGATCGAAAAAAGTTTGATGTAGTTCCGATCGCGATCACGAAAGAAGGGAAGTGGCTCGCTCCAGCGCATTCGGCCCAACTTCTTCCTGCCTCAGTTCACTCGTTATTATCTTCAAAAACGCACACGGCGACAGCAGACATCGCACTGCTCGGCGATCCGTCGCACAAAGGTTTGATCTCACTTGAAGGCGATTCGCGATCATTCACCGGAGAGAAGCTCGACGTTGTCTTCCCGGCACTGCATGGACCATTCGGCGAGGACGGCACTGTTCAAGGATTACTTGAGATGGCAGATGTGCCGTACGTCGGTTGCGGCGTGCTCGCGTCAGCGTGCGGCATGGACAAGGTAGCGATGAAGTCCCTCTTTGTGCAGGCGGGACTGCCGATTTGCAAATACGTATGGTTTCTAAGATCTCAGTGGCGAAACGATCCAGCTAAAGTAATACGTAAGGTGACGAGCGAGATCGGTCTGCCATGTTTTGTTAAGCCGGCAAATCTCGGATCGTCTGTGGGTGTGTCGCGCGCGAAGGATAAGAAGTCGTTGAGTGACGCGATCGATCTGGCGGCTGAGTACGATCGAAAGATCATCGTTGAGGAAGAGCTCGTCGCGCGTGAGATCGAGTGTGCGGTGCTTGGGAACGATGAGCCGAAGGCGAGTTTGCCGGGCGAGTACGTGGTTTATGACGAAGCAGCGAGGTTTCTCGACTACACGGAGAAGTATTCGAATACGGGGAACGTCAGTTTCGTTGTGCCGGCACCGTTATCGAAGCCGATGACGACGAAGATACAGCAGATGGCGATACGTGCCTTTCGGTCGGTTGATGGCGCGGGATTGGCGAGAGTTGATTTTTTCCTGACGCGAGATGGTGGGGAGCTCGTGATTAATGAGCTGAACACGATGCCTGGACTGACTGAGGTGTCGGGCTATCCGAAAATGTGGGAGGCTTCGGGTTTACCATTTCCAAGATTACTTGAAGTGTTGATTGAACTCGCGTTTGAAAGACACCGGGAGAAGGCGCTGACCAAGACGTCACGTTAGACAGGATTACAGGATTTACAGAATATACAGGATAAATCTTGTCCATCATGAAAATCATGTAATCCTGTCTAAGGTTTTGGTGCGCGATAACCCTTACGTGTCCGGACTTCCAGGTCGTCTCGCATCACTTTCACTTCGAGCGTCCGCCACTTCCCATCGCGCTTTGTATTCACCGGCCGGTAAGAGATCGTGTACTGGCGCCCAAGCTCATCAGCAATCCCTGTAAACGCATCACGCAATGCTGGTCCACCGGGCGTCGCGATGAATCTGCCGCCAGTCTTCTCCGCAAAGCTCTTTAACGAAGCAGCACTCTGCCTTCCCGAAGTTCCCGCCACTTCCAGACTCGACATATCAACCGCGTAGATGCTTGCACCAACAGCGAGGGCAGTCTCAACTGCTTTATCACTCGAAGCTTTACTAAATGTGTCCATTCCATCCGATAAAACAACAATCGCTTTGCGTACCTCTGTGCGATCCGCAAGCGTCTTCGCCGCCTCAACAATCGCATCGTTCAGCGTTGTCATGCCCTTCGCCCGAATCGCGTAAGCAATCGGCGCGAGGTCGCGTCCACCAGAGAACTCCTGCACCCGTTCAACCTTCGAATCGAATCGATAAACCGCGGCCACATCTTCGGGCCGCAGTCCATCAAGAAACCTGATCGCTGCCGAGCGCGCCAGCGAGAAGCGCGCTTCCATGCTTCCGGAGCTATCCAACAACACCACCGCCGCATAAGGCGACTCCTGCAGCGAGAAACTCGCGATCATGTTTGACTGCACTTCAACGCCGTCTTCGTAGACTTTGAAGTCTGACGGTTTCAATCCTTTGACGTATTGTCCTGCTTTATCAGTGACAGTGATGTTTAGCACCACGAGATCGGTGTTGACGCGGATCACGTCATCATCCTGAGCGACGACGACAACGACGTTGCTGCACAAGAAAGCGATTACGAAGAGAATTAGCCTGACCATGAGTTATTGCTGTGGACGTGCGAAATCTCGAGCTACCCTGATCAGCTCAAGTAAAACATTAGCGTTGCTGATTACGGAGGCTGACACAACGCGACGCGGCGTGTTCTGCACATCTTTAGATAAAGTCTCACTTGCTTCAGAGATCTGCTTGATCGCAGAGGGAAGATCGGTCGGACGAGGAGAGATAGTTATTTCTTCCTCTTCGCCGCCTGCTTCACTCCGCACTTTCTTCGTCAGCTTTTCGAGCCGCTCGATCTTCTTGAAGCAATCGCGGTCGAGAGTAGAGCTATCTTTAAAATCTTTGAGTTGTTTGCCGATATCACCGATCTCGCGAGCGCGATTCAGGTTCTCCTGGTGTTCCTTTTCGGCGATCTTGAGCTCGCGTTTCGCGCGCATCTCCTCTTCGAAAGTCGTGAGAGGAGTATCGTCAGGACTCTTGAACGTTCCATCGCCTGGACGTGGCGGCGGAGTCGGAGACGGCCGCTGAATCGGAGGCGGGGATTGACTTAAAGCTACGCTTGCGCAGAACACGATCACGATCAACGTCGCAAGCGCGTATATCGCAGCTGAAACTTTCCTCATTCGACTCTGAGAGATCACCTTAACAATCGGCACGCCGACTCCTAAACAAAAACTTCAATCGTTAAAGTGGGAGACTACGGAACGCGTGCGGGATTGTCGGGCGTGTTAATAAATTCGCCTGGCTTCCCGGCGCGCTTGACCACGATCGTCTTCGGCTCGAGTCGCTCTGGTGTTCGCTTCTTTCCTTGTGATGAGTTGTAAGCAATTAAAGATGACTGCGGATCAGCCTTCAAGCCCGCGAGGCGAATCGAAGCAAACTCCTGAGCCGATACCTTCAAAGAGTAAGAACCCTCATGGTCCGGTTGCAGCAGAGCCGGAGTGACCGGCAACACACTCTCCTCGACGCCGCTGTCTTTGCGTCTGCGCAACTCGATTACGACTGAAAGATTGTTTAGCTCCTGCTTCGAAATGTTCTTTACAACGCCACCTATCGTCGTCATGCCTTTCTCCAACGTTGGCTCGTCGACAACGACGTGGGCCAGCGGCGGACCTTTTGGACCAGTCTCAGCGACTGGTGGTGGCGTGTTAGCGAGAACTCTTTCCGCGTGATACTTCCGGATGTAGCCGTAGCCGACGAGGAGAATTGCGCTTATGCCAACCGCGCAAACAACAGCGAGCAGTTTTCGCCTACCTGAATCTCGCTCTCGCGCGATTGCTTCTTCCGGGTGAAAGGGGTCGTTAATCATTGATCTCTAGCTTACGTAAAACCTTAACTTCACGGGCGCGGGTTTCGTCCTGGAGGCGACGCACCGGTTACCGCCGTTATCAGTCCTTCAAGAAATTGATCTTCAGCAAGACCGCTGCTTCGCAAGGTGGTCCACTCAGCTCCAGTGGCTCCATCAGTGCGACCTTCAACTTTTGCATTAACAGCGATGTTCGCAGTCGTGCCGTCGATCGGTTGAACTTCAACAGTCAGCGTGTAGCGACCACGCGTCCATCCTCTCGCGTTCGATGTCGGCACATCTGCGTACCTGCCCAGATCAGCTTCCGCAACCACGGCGCCCTTCGTGAACGTGAAAGGCTGGCTGACGATGATGCCGTCTGCGAGCCTCGATGCAGATTCATCTAAGACGAACTTGCGGTCGCGCATCAGATCCTGAATGGCCGTGATGATCACATCGCGGCGTCCGCTGAGACGATATGGATTTGGAAGTGGCGGCGTTTCGGGAGTACGGCCACTGCCGAAGTCGATCCCACGACCAGCGCCGACGTCGGTCTTGTTACCGTTATTGGCCGGCGTTCGTTCCGAGCCGCTGTCTCGTACGCGCTCGTTTTGCTTGTCGACACCCTTTGCAGCCTGTGCGAATGCTGGAACTGAACAGGCAATCAACACCAGTAGACCAGTAATTATGCGCAACATAGCCATAACCCTTTTGCTTCACTGACAATGAACTTCACAGGGGACTCGTGAAGCGAGAATAGATTAACGGTCAATCAAAGACAAGCCAGAGTTTGAGAAGTATAGAGGGCCGAATGTGTTGCCTCGATAAGAGCACAAAAGGCACAAATGTTTGAGTTCAGTGGGCTTCGTGTTAGAGCTCAAGAGGCTTTACCGAAAGTCAGGGATCAATGCTTGGATCAGGTCAGTACCGGGAGCGGTAGCGACCGGATTAACTGCAGCAATCGTACGCTAATCTACATTTAGCCCGGCGCTACCGCGCTCGGTACTGACTTGCTATCGCGCTCGGTACTGCCTTTTTGGGCTACTGTCCGCCCTCGCGTTTCTTTCTCGCTTCTTCTTCGTCACGCTGGCGTTCCCAACGGCGCAGCTCCTGAACGCCGGTCTCAAACTCAGCTCCGTTGTTGTAGAAGTTGTGCGCGCCGTCGTTACGATCCGGATTGCGCACGTAGTAGAGATAGTCTGACGTAGCCGGATTCAGCGCCGCCTTGAGCGAGCTCTCGCCAGGTGACGCGACAGGCCCGGGCGGCAATCCTGCATAGAGCCGTGTGTTGTAAGGCGAACGTCGCTCGATGTCGCTGCGATAAACCCGGCCATCGTAACGCCACTTGCCCTCGAGTTTCGACGCGTAAATCACACTTGAATCAACAGCGAGCGGAATGTCTTTCTTCAGACGGTTGTAGATCACAGAAGCCACGATCGGACGCTCGTCCGCAAGTTTCGCCTC
>Ga0126314_10001539_pt1 | contig 11154 bp, 13 predicted proteins | sample Plot105B_FD_92535 | JGI IMG/M metagenome (GOLD analysis project Ga0126314, IMG submission 92535) | Serpentine soil microbial communities from UC McLaughlin Reserve, CA, USA - Plot105B | ecosystem: Environmental > Terrestrial > Soil > Grasslands | place: USA: UC McLaughlin Reserve, Lake County... | reverse complement strand
CTCGGCGACGCCCGCGGACTGAGTGGGCGGCCGACCGCCGTTTAACCAGTGGCAGCGGGCTGGGCCGGCTGTTCAGCTCGTGGAGTCGGCGTCCGGTGCAGATCCGCACTCGACAAGCGGCTCGTCGGCGGGCCGCGTGGTGGCCCGATCGTGGCCGAACCTCGTCACTCTTCGGTTTCCCCTCGCGGACGTCGGCAGGATCGCCAGGGTGCGAGTGCTTGCGCGGCGAACCGGCCGTAGTGCCGGACCGCCGCAGTCGCCTCGTGGCGAGAACGCCCGCAGAAGAACAGCGCGCGTCCGGCGGCTGGCCACCTGAGGAAGCTGGTGAGGACGTGCGCGGACGGGTAGTGCAGGTCAGGCCAGCAACAACACGGGAGGCGTGAGCATGGGAGCCGAGGAGACCGGCGACATCACCGGCACCAAGGACAAGGATTACAACCTGATCTGGTTCGTCGAGCAGTGCCTGAGCAACGTGCTTCGCCTGGAGACCTACATCCAAGACGCCGAGCGCGATGGCGACAACGAGCTGGCCGACTTCTTCCGTCGCGCCCAAGGCGAGAGCCGCAAGGGCGCCGACCAAGGCAAGGAGTTGTTGCGCCAGCGCCTCGCCAACGCCTAGCCGCAGCCAAGAGCCGCCCCGCCGGCGCGGTGGGGCGACGAGGAACAGCCATCTCAGGATCGCGTGTATCGGGGTAGGCCCGGAATGCGGCCTCATTTCGCCATTCGCCACATGCGCAGCGGACGGGACGGCGCCGCGTCGGCTGTGAAGCGGGCGCAGCCGGCATCGCGACGCTTCTACCTGAGACAAAATTCGGCTCGCGCGGGCGATCAGGCTGGGCGCACGCTGCGGCGCGGCGCCGCCTGACGTCGCCGGGGCAGGCCACCCGGTTCCTCCCGACGGGCGCGGGGTAGGACCTCCCTATGGCCGTAGAGGTCTCGGACGGCGCTCGCGCCCTCGCAGAGCAGCTTTCCGCCCGTATCGCAGACCAGCGCGTGTTGGCGGCGATTCAGAGTGTTCCACGGGATCGTTTCGTGCCCGCCGACCTGCGGCCGTACGCATGGGAGAACGCGCCGCTGCCGATCGGAGAGGGACAGACGATCTCCCAGCCGCTGATCGTCGCGCGGATGTGCGAGCTGCTCGAGCTCACCGGCGACGAGACGGTGCTCGACGTCGGGACGGGCTCGGGCTACCACGCCGCGGTGCTTGCGCGGCTCGCACGGCGCGTGGTGTCGATCGAACGGCACGCGAGCCTGTCGGCGTCCGCCGGCCGCAATCTGCGCGCCGCCCGCGTCCACAATGTCGAGCTCGTCGTGGGTGACGGGTCGCAGGGGCATCCGGCGGAGGCGCCCTACGGCGCGATCAACGTCGCCGCGGCCAGCGCGGGCGGCATTCCGAGCGCGCTCGAGGAGCAGCTGGCGCCGGGCGGGCGGCTAGTGATTCCCACCGACGGACACGATCAGTGGCTCATGCTGGCGCGGCGCCGCGACGGCGAGATCAGTCACGACGCGATGGAGCCGGTCCGGTTCGTTCCGCTCATACGCGACGCGGACGCCGATCGCCGCGAAGCCGAGCAGGCGGCGCGCTCGATCGCCGAGCTGGTCGAGTAAGTGACGGTCTTCGCGGTCGGCACGGTCAATGCCGATTCGTCATGCCGACCGAGGCGCGCTGGAGCAAGGCGGCAGCTTCGTCGCGGAGCGGCTGCTGAGCACCTCGCGCGGGCGGGCCCCGCCCCGCCGCGACGCAGGACGGCGGCATGACGAGATCATGTGCCGGGGAGCAGGTGAGCGTCGCGATCGGCGCTCACTCGTCGAGCCACACCACACCCGGGTCATTGACGCGGCTTCGCAGGAACTCGTCCAACTCGCCCAGGGTGATTGGGGTTGGCAGTGGCCGGCCTTGGTCGAGCTTGCGTAGCTCATGGTGGAAGCGACCGAAGCTGGCGAAGTCGCTGGGGAAGCGCTCGGCGTCGACGCCGAGGAACCCCCAGGAGGAGGACGTGGTTCGCTCTAGCTAGCAGCGAGCGCCAGCGCGTCACGTGCGCGAGCCCGGTGCTGTCGGCTCCGTGGGAGAACAGCGCGAGGCGGATGTCGTCGTAGGGCTCGCTCGCTTGCAGGTAGCGCTCGAGCCGCGCAGCAGAAGGCTCGACCGGGAATTTCAGCCACAGCGGCACGGAGCCGGTGCGCTGCGCCCAGTATGGGTCCATCAGAACGAAGGACTCGACCAGCAGTCGGTCTGCCGGCCGGCCGCTACGGCGGTACCACCAGCGGTATAGGTCGGCGGTCAGCGGACTGAGATCCTCTGGGTCCTCGAAGGCGACGCGGCGCAGGCGGAGGCCGCGGCGCTCGGCGAACTCGCGCAGATCGTCGAGCAGCGCGGGCTCGAAGCCCCACTCGGCCTCCGGTGCCTGCTCGTCGGGCGCGGGCGCGGATCCCATGCCGCGTCGGCGTGGAACTCGTCGGCGGTCATTCCGCCGAGCGCTCCGAACTGGAACAGGTAGCGCTCGCCGACGCGTGTGACGGGCCAGCGCAGGCGGCAGTCGCTGATGAACAACGTGGCGCCGCGGGGAAGCGTGGCGGCGAGGAAGCTGGACTTGGCCTCGCCGAGGCGCCACCGTTTCACGCGGAAGTACGCCATGCGGGCGAGCGTCAGGCGATCCTGGTTGGGATCGTGCATGTGATGCAGCTGCCATTCCGGGTTGGCGTCGAGCAACAGCTGCGCGGGTCCGCGCCCCGCCTCCATGCCGTGCCGAGGCTGGTCCGGAGCGACCTCCGGTTGCCGAACGGGCACTAAGACGGTTTGCGGCAGGAACGGGATCCCGAGCGCCGCGGCAAGGTGCGTGACAGCGCCGCTGGACGAGCCGACGATCGCGCCCGCGTACGTGCGCTTCCACGGATAGCACTCGACCATCCAGCGATCGATCGCTTCGGCGCTGACGCGGTGCAGCTCGGCGGGCGGGATGCCCTCCGAGCCGCTGGCGCGCCGGTAGATCTCCGCGCGAGCAGCACCGGGAAGCCCGTTGATCGGCCGCACTAGCCGCTCCGCGAGCGGTGCAAGTGGCCGCGGCACGGCGCCGAGGCCGTCCATGCCGCGGTTCTGGAGCGCGCGCGCCGACGCGCGCAGCATGGCGGTGGCGGAGTCGAAGCTGGCGATCGACTTCTCGGCGCGCCGAGCGGTGCCCGCCGGCCTGCGCCGCGCAGGCGCTGCGAGAAAGCGCCGTACGACAGCAGCCAGCTGCGGCGCCGCAGAGAAGTTCAGTGCATGCGGGAGACCTGGGAGCGTCAGCAGTTGGGCGTTCGGAAGGCCTCGCACGAGATCGCTCGCCCAGCGCTGGGAGACCACGCGATCGGCGCCGCCGCGCACGACGAGCACCGGCACGTCGACGTGCGGCAGCTTTGCCTCCACGGGGTCGGCCAGGGCAAGGCGAAGCGTGGCCGCCGCGCGTCGCAGTCCGCAGTCGGCGTAGTCCCGGATGATGATCGCGTTGAGCGACGGCTGCTCACGCAGTCCGGTGGCCAGCCATCTCAGTCCCTGACGCAAGGGGCCGGCTCGCCGATCGAACGTCGGGCCCTGCAGCACGGCGCAGTCGAAGCGGTTCGGACGGCGCGCCAGCGCGTGCAGCGCGATCTGGCAGCCGAACGAGTTGGCGACCAGCGCCGGACGCTCGATCCGGCAGTGGTCGAGCCACGCAACCAGCGTCTGCGCCAGGTCGGCGACGCCGAGGACGTCCGTCGGGTGCTCGCTGAGGCCGAAGCCGGGCAGATCCGGCGCATGCACGCGGAAGTCGCGCCCCAGCTCGAGCGCGAGCGGGACCATGTACCGGCTCGAGACGACGACACCGTGCACGAGCACGACGTCGCGCACGCGAGCCGCGCCGGTGCGCCCTCCCGTGCGTGCGTGGATGCGAAGGCCGTCGACGTGTGTCCACGCGCTCCGAATCGTCGCATGAGCGCCGTCGAAGCTCGCCGGGCTCATCGCTCGCTCGAACGCACTCGCGATCACGCGCGGCGTGGGCGTCACGACACGTCAGCCGCGCCGACACGCAGCGCGAACTCGCGCACCGGCGGCGACCACGCCTCAGGGTCCAGCCACGGGAACGTGTGCGCTCCCGGCAGCTCCACCACGCTCGCCGCACCCGCACGATCGGCCAGCTCGCGCGCCCAGTGCCGCGTGAGAAGCCGGTCGTCACGGCCGCGCAGGATGAGCACCGGCACGGCCACGTCCACCACGCTGTCCTCCAGTCGATCGTGCAGATGCGCCTTCACCAGATGCATGAGACGACGCACTCCCGCACGCCGCCACTCCGGGCGGTGTGACTCGCTCAGACCCGCAGGCTCGCGTCGACTGTCGAGTCGCCAGCGCACGAACAGGCGCAGCCACGAGCGCGCGACGGGATCGACCGTCGGACTGGCCAGCACAAGCCCGGCCACCCTGCCCGGGCAACAGGTCGCCGCCCGGGCCGCGACCTGCGTTCCGCTCGAGTGGCCCATCAAGAGAACTGGCCGCGCCGCCGACTCGAGCCATTCAGCGACCGCCTTCCCATGATCCGCGACGCTCAGCTCGTGCGGCGGTTCACCGCTACCGGCAAAGCCAGGTAGCTCGACCAGGTGCGCACGAGTCCAAGCGCCCAGCGCCGCCACTGCGGGCATCAGGTAGTCCGCCACCGCCATCCCCATGACGACGACCACCTCCGGAACGCCGTCGCGGGAGTCACCCACCGTGCGGCTGCGCATGCGCCCGAGCCGCCCGGCGCGGTGCATTTCCAGTGCAGATGGCATCTCCGGCATCCGGTCCTCCTCTACCCGGACTCGCCGGAGACGGAGTCGCCGAGGCTGAGCGCCCGTTCCTCAGACGTCGCAACCGTCGTCACGCACGGACTGATCGTGTTCCCGCCTCACGCAACCGCCGTGGGGCTGAACACCTACGAGCGATCTGGCGTCATCCGGCTCGTTGTGGACGAGCAGCTTCCGGGTTGTGTGGTCGCCCGGAAGTCGGCGCCGTCGCGCAAGTTGCGTCGCGGCCACCGTACCGACGGGGAAGCCGTACCAGTGAAGCGCGATCGGCTTTCCGCGAGTGGCATCGGGGTAGGCCTCGGAGAATGAAAGGAAGGCTCATCTCATGACGCACGAGGAACTGGTCGACGCGGTGCGAGATCAGGCAACGCTTGACGAGGCGCGGGCCGAACGCGCCCTGGAGGCATCGCTCGAGTCGTTCGGCGAACGGCTGAGTGCCGGCGCCGCGGACGAACTCGCCGCCCAACTGCCCGAGCGTGATGCAGCCGCCCTGCTCCGCCGGGCCGGCGGCCAAGCCGCGGCCGGCGGCACGGTCGATCTCGCGCAGCGCGTCGCCGAGCGCGCCGGCGTATCAATGCCCGACGCCGCCAACCTCGTGCAGGCCACGCTCCGGGCGATCACCAGGGCGGTCGACCGGGAGCGAATCGATCGGATCCGGGCGCAGCTGCCCGCGGAGCTGTCGCGGCTGCTCCAGCGCGCCGACGAGGGCGACACCAGCCAGCTCCGGACCGGCGCCTGACAAGATGACATCGGTGATCGCGTTCGTGCTGGTAGCGCTGCTCACGAACACCGAGCGTCGCGGCGACGGGGCGCTTCATCGCAAGTTCGACACCGTCGCGGTCGCGCTCGCCTAGCTGATGATGAGCAAGGACGACGATCGCCTCAAGGACAGCATCGACGAACTGCGTGCCGCCGTGAGGCTTCAGGAACAAGTCTGAATCACAGCGTCAGCGCTGCTGTTACTCTTCGCGCTACGCGAGACCGGCCACCTGGGTCAGCCGGTTCCGCAACTCCTTGGCCTTGCCGACATGCGGCTGCAGGTCGCTGACGGTTCACGTCGTTTCTCGTCTACCGCGGAACCCGCTAGCCGATCGCAGATCGGCGGCACGCGCGGCCCGGCATGCGGGTAGGTCGGTGCTGAACACCCCGATCGAGGAGCAGCCACATGACCCGGCCCGCCGTCGAAGTTCCGATCCCCGATCCACGCCCTCCGGGGCCCGAGCCGCAGCCGCCGCAGCCCGACCCGCAGCCGCCGATTCCTTCGCCGGACCCCGACCCGCTGCCGCCCGACCCGACGCCCAAGCCGATCTAGTAGCCCAGAAAGAGCACCGCGGGGACCGACCCGGGCCTGGTGATCCCAGGCACGGATCGTGCGCGTCGTTCGCGGTGGCGGCGGTCGGGTAGCCGCTGGGCATGACCGGGTCCGTTGGAACGCTCGAGCGGCTGCTGACCGCCGATCTCGAGCGCCTCGGCGACCGGCTCGCCGACGATCGGCTCTGCCGGGATCTCTATCGCGCGATGAGCAACCGTGCGCTGTACAAGCTCACCCCCCGTGCCGAGGGTCATATCGTCCTCAGCTGGGGCCGAGCGGAAGAAGTGATCAACTCGGTCTGGGCGACGCAGGCGCAGCCGCCGCTCTCCGGTTTGGCGCAGAGCGGCGCCGAAGGTGAGGTCAGCGAACGCGCCGGCGCCGCCCTCGCCGAGCTCGGCTGGGAGATCGATCGGGCCGACAGCGGTCGCGACGATGACCGCCACGTCAGCCGTCCGGCCTCACCCCCGCCGGCCGCGCAGGGCGAGCGATCGCCCGCCCAGGACTCACGAGCGTGGGAGCGGCGGGCTCACGAGGAAGCCGACCAGCGCCGCCGTCGTCCTTGAGCGGGCCTGCGTGGTGAGGCCGGACGAGCGCTGAGCCGGCCCGCCGGCGATCACATTCCCGACGGGAAGGTGTCGGGGCGGCCGTCTAGCTGCGGAAGGCGATCGAGCGGCTCCAGCGCGGTCGTCTCGTCGACGTGCACGAGCGCGTCGAACTGCTCGCCGGCTCGGGCCGTGAGGTAGTGGCTGTACCGCTCGCTGTCGGGCCTGTAGATGACGCCGATCATCCGCTGCAGGCGCTCGTCGCGCAGCACGCCGCCGCGCAGGTCCAGGACGCCGCGGTCGATGCTGGCGTCGTGCAGCAGCCGCTCGAGCGAACCGGGCAGGCTCGGCCTGACGCGGCGGCGCCGCGCTGGAGCGTCCCAGTCGCTCGCCGCCGTCACGGTTCCGGTGTGCGTCGTGAAGCCCACGATGCGGACGGCTTCGCCATGGCGCTCGCGCGTGAGTTGGCCGAGGTTGAGCTCACCGCGATCGGCCCCCATCGAGGTCGCGCGCGCGTCGCCGACATGCGAGTTGTGCGCCCACACGACGATGCCGGCGCCGCCGAGGTGCTCGCTCAGCGCGTCGAGCGTGTCGGCCATGTGCGTGTCGCGCAGGTTCCAGGTGCTCGCCCGGCCGCGGAACATCATGCGGTAGTACCGCTCTGCCCCGGCCGCCAGGCGAGCGTTCTGGCGTGCCGCAAAATGGGCGTCGGGCGGCAGGCGCCCGTCGCGCTGGGCGAGTTCCGCGGCGCGTTCGCGCAGCTCGTCGAGCTGCGCGACCACAGCGTCCTCACACGGCTCCTTCTCGCCGCCGGCCGTCGCGTGGCCGTATGCCTGGTCGTCGAGGTCGTCAAAGCACCCATAGCGGCGACGCGCGCGAGCGGCCGCGGCGGGGTCGATCTGGTCGAGGTACTCGACGACGGCCGTCATCGACTCGCGCAGGCTGTAGAGGTCAAGGCCGTAGAAGCCGGCGCCGTGGCCGTGTGCGCGTAACCACTCGATCAGGTCGACTATCAGGTCGTTGCGCCACATCCAGCGCGGAAAGCGCACGAAGCCGCCGAGCGCCGCCTCGGCGTCGCCGTCGCCGTCGGTTCCCTGCACGAAGCGGTTCGCGCGCGCCGCCGCGGGCCAGTCCGCTTCGACCGCGACCCCGCGAAAACCGCGCTCCGAGATCAGCCGCCGCGTGAGCGCCGCACGGATCGCGTAGAACTCGTGCGTCCCGTGCGTGGCCTCGCCCAGCAGCACCAGCTGCGCGTCCGCGACCAGCTCGAAGAGCTCGTCGACCGGTCGCACCGCATCACGAAGATCGCGCATGCCATACGGCTACCCGCCGACGGCCGGCAGCGATGCTGTCAGCCCAGGCGCGCCCGCAGCAACGCCATGACCTCTTCGGCGCGCTTGCGGCTCTCGCCTTGCGCGCGGCGGAAGAGATCGGCGACCTCGGAATCGCTGCCGCCCTCGGGGTCCTTGATGTAACTCGCCATTCGTTCGCGGATATCGACCAGCGTCCCGGCGGCGCCTCGTGAGAGTCCTCAGGCTGCGGGCTTCACGTTGTGTCGACGATCGAGAATCGCACCGCCTCGCCCTGCCGCTCGCCCGTCGAGCACCTTGCCGTCGAGCACGCCCGGCGGCCGCCGCATCGAGATAGAGCTCGGCGCCTTCGGCGTCGCCAGGCCTTGCGCTCGAACTCGTGCCTTGAAGTGCTCTACGAGGAGCTGCCGTCGTCGTCCGGCTGCGGCTCGTCGACCGGCGGTTCACCCGGGCCGGGACTCTGTGAGCCGCGTTCGTCGTAATCAGCCTCCTCGCTGGCGTTGCGATACCCGATCTGGTCGTCGTCTTCGGGCGGGCGGGTGTCGGGCGGTCGTTCCATAGACCTTCCCTACCCGCTGAGCTCGTCGTGCCTCACCGCCGAGCTCAACGCCGGCGCTCAGCCGCTGCCGGCTGCCGAGGCGACGCTGTAACCGGCCGGACGCGGGTAAGGGCACATCGATGATCGAGCACATGGGAGAGCGCCACCAGGAACAGCCAGACCAGCCCTACCAACCCAGCGAGGATCCGGACACAGAACCGCCGGCTACCGAGGAGACGGTCGAGAAGGACGCCGAGCGCGACCAGGCCGAGGGCGCATGACGACGCGCGGATCGACCGGCACAGCGCCACGACGGATCGAACACACCGCCCTGTGGTAGGCGCGCAGGCCTGCCTGCGGCTGCCCACGGTCGTGATCGCGACGCGCGATCGCCGACAGCGGCTCCTCGCCACCCTTGCCCACCTCGACGCGCTTGCGGAGCGGCCTCCGGTCGTGGTGGTGGACAACGCCTCGAGCGACGGCACGGTCGCGGCCGCGCGCCGCCGGTTTCCCGGTGTCGAGGTGATCGAGTCCGGGGATCATCTCGGATCGGCGGCGCGTACGCTCGGCGTCGAGGTCGCCGACACGCCGCTGGTCGCCTTCAGCGACGACGACTCGTGGTGGGCTCCGGGCGCACTTCGCCGTGCGGCGGAGTTGTTCCAGGCCTATCCACGGCTTGGACTGATCGCGGCGCGGATCATCGTCGAGCCGGACGGCCGCCTGGATCCGACCTGTCACGGGATGCGAGTCAGCCCGCTGGAGCACGAGCCGGACCTGCCGGGTCCGCCGGTCCTCGGGTTCCTCGCGTGCGCGGCGATCGCCCGACGGGAGGCGGTGCTGGCCTGCGGCGGCTTCCACGCGCGTTATGGATTCGGCGGCGAAGAGCATCTGCTCGCGGTCGACCTGGCGACGGCAGGCTGGGGACTGGCGTACGTGGACGGGTGTCGTCGCGCACCACCAGCCGGCGTCTGGTCCGCGCCGCTGGCAAGGCGAGCACGAACTGCGCAACATGCTCTGGTCGACCTGGCTGCGACGTCCGCTGCCGCGCGCCCTACTTATGACGGGCGTCCTCACCGCCCGCGGCGGCGACGGAACCATGCGCGGGCTCGTCGCCGCACTGCGAGGCCTTCCCTGGGTGATGCGCGAGCGGCGAGTAGTGCCACCCCAGGTCGAGCGGCAGCTACGGCTGGTGCAGCGCGTCAAGTGAAACGGCGCGGCGTCGTGCCGTCGTGGGACGAGACGCGGCCTATGCGGCGCGGCCGCCCGGGTTCTCCGGTTCGGGTTTCGAACGTGGACCTGGGCGGATGTCGCGGTTGGACATGCCACGCCGAGCGTTCGCGGCGGCCGCGCCCGGGGAACGCGTGTGGGACTCGCACCCCACGGAAGGAGTCCCATGCTTGGGATGAGCTCGAGCCACGCAAGTTCGCGGCCTTCGAACGGGAGCTCGACGGACTCTCCGGACAGACGATGGAAGACCAGTAGGCGGGGCGGAAGATGAACGTCCTCGAGTCGATCCGCGGCGTGACCTGGGCCCGGCGGCGCCAACCCGACCAGGTCGTCTACGCGGCAGCTCTGGCACACGAGCGATTCAGGCCCGATGAGCTGCTGAAGCAGGCCGTCGAGGCTGAGCGCGCAGGGTTCGACGCGATCGTCTGCAGCGATCACCTCGCGCCGTGGTGGGCGCCGGGCGAACCGGCACCGGCGAACAGCGGCAACGCGTGGGTGTGGCTCGGGGCGGCGGGCCAGGCGACCCGGGGCGTCTCCATCGGCAGCGGGGTCACGGCGATCGTGCATCGCTACAACCCGGTCGTCGTTGCGCAGCAGATCGCGACGCTCGAGGTGCTGTGTCCGGGGCGCGCGTTCCTGGGTGTCGGCTCCGGCGAAGCGATGAACGAGGTCCCCGCCGGCTACGACTGGGGGCCGCCGGCCGAGCAGTTGGCGCGCACGGAGGAGGCGCTGACGATCATCGTGCGGCTGCTGGACGGCGAGACGGTGGACTTCGAGGGCAGCTACTTCCGAGCCCGCGGCGCGCGGCTCTACACGAACCCCGAGCGGAGGCCGCCGGTCTACATGTCGGCCTTCGGCGAGCAGGCGGCCGAGATCGCGGGCCGGCTCGCCGACGGCGTCTGGTGCATGGCCGATCCGACCACGGCGCCGCCGGTCATCGCGGCCTACCGCAGGTCGGCCGAGCAGGCCGGTCGGGAGCCGGGCGAGGTGATCCTGCAGGGGCTGTTCTCCTGGGCCGAGAGCGACGAGGCCGCGCTCGAGGGCGCGCGCGAGTGGAAGGCGACGCTCGTCGACGAGCACTACACCGATCGCATCTGGGACCCGGCGGAGATCCAGGCCAACGGCCGCCGGATCTCCGACGCCAAGTTCAAGGCCATGGGGATCCTGTCCTCGGACGCGGCGGCTCACGTGCGCAAGATCAAGGCGATGCAGCAGCTCGGCGCCACCGCGATCGTGCTCATGAACACCTCCGCGGCCGATCCGCTCGGCGCCTTGCGCGTCTACGGGGAGCACGTCTTGCCCGAGCTTCGCGCGTGAAGGGATCGTTGATCATCTCCGTCGGGACGATGAACGGCGACCTGGCGCTCGAGTCGACGCCGCCCCGGAGAGCGCCGCACGGGTCGTCGCCCGGCGGCGGCTGCGCAGATGCCGCGG
>Ga0126314_10001538_pt1 | contig 11156 bp, 7 predicted proteins | sample Plot105B_FD_92535 | JGI IMG/M metagenome (GOLD analysis project Ga0126314, IMG submission 92535) | Serpentine soil microbial communities from UC McLaughlin Reserve, CA, USA - Plot105B | ecosystem: Environmental > Terrestrial > Soil > Grasslands | place: USA: UC McLaughlin Reserve, Lake County... | reverse complement strand
CCTATCTCGGCATTGATATCGGCACATCCGGCGTCAAGGCGCTGCTGATCGATGAACATGGCCGGGCCCTCGGCGACGCCTCGGCGCCTGCCGTCGAGCCAGTGCGGCCCCATCCCGGCTGGTCCGAGCAGAACCCGGCCGATTGGTGGACGGCGACGCTCGGCGCCATCGACAAGCTCAAAGCCTCGCACCCCAGCGAACTGGCCGCCGTCCGCGGCATCGGACTCTCGGGCCACATGCATGGCGCGACGCTTCTTGGCAAGGATGACGAAGTCCTCCGCCCCTGCATCCTCTGGAACGACGGTCGTTCCGCCGCCGAATGCCTCGAGATGGAAGCAGCGCTCCCGAGCCTGCGCAACCTCTCGGGCAATATCGCCATGCCCGGCTTCACGGCGCCAAAAATCGCCTGGGTCCGCAAGCACGAGCCCGCCATCTACGAGAAAATCGCCAAAGTCCTGCTGCCCAAAGCCTATGTGCGCCTGCTGCTGACAGGCGAGCACGTCGAAGACATGTCCGACGCCGCCGGCACGCTCTGGCTCGATGTCGCCAAGCGTGATTGGTCGGACGAATTGCTGGGCGTGACGGGCCTGACCCGCGATCACATGCCGCGCCTCGTCGAAGGCTCGGCCCCCTCCGCTCAGCTCAAGCGCGAGCTGGCGCAGCGCTGGGGCATGGATGGTGCCGTCATCGTGGCCGGCGGCGCCGGCGATAATGCCGCGGCCGCCTGCGGCATCGGCGCCATTCGCCCCGGCGAAGGCTTTGTGTCGCTCGGCACCTCGGGCGTGCTCTTCGTGTCCAACGAGCGCTTCAGCCCCAATACCGAGGGCGCCGTCCACGCCTTCTGCCACGCCATTCCCAACACCTGGCACCAGATGGGCGTCATTCTCTCGGCCACCGATTCGCTCAATTGGCTTTCCCGCATCACCGGCAAGAAGCAGGCCGATCTTTCGGGCGAAGCCGAAGCCCAGTTCAGCGGCCCCGGCGAAGCCATCTTCCTGCCCTACCTCTCGGGCGAGCGCACCCCGCACAACAATGCCGGCGCCCGTGGGTCGTTCACCGGGCTCAGCCAATCGACCGATCCCGCCCAGCTGGCCCAAGCCGTCATGGAAGGCGTCACCTTCGCCATGCGCGATTGCCAGCGTGTGCTCGCCGATGCAGGCACCAAAATCGATCGCCTCCTGGCCGTCGGTGGCGGCTCCAAGTCCGCCCTGTGGCTCAAAATGCTCGCCACCAATCTCGACATGGAAATCGCCCTCCCCGAGGACGGCGATTTCGGTGGCGCGCTCGGTGCTGCCCGTCTCGGCCTCTGCGCCGCTGAAGGCGCCAAGCCCGCCGACGTCATGGCCATGCCGCCCATAAGAACAACCATTGCGCCCGACAAATCCCTGTCATCAGCCTATTCCGATCAATATGCGCGCTATCGCGCACTCTATCCCGCCATCGAGGAGGCACGTTCGTGAGTGATTTTTTCAAAGGCCTGAACCAGGTCAAGTTCGAAGGACCGACCAGCAAGAGCGCGCTGGCCTATCGCCACTACAACAAGGACGAAGTGATCGCCGGCAAGCGGATGGAAGACCATATCCGCCCGGCCATCGCCTATTGGCACACCTTTGCCCAGGAAGGCGGCGACCCGTTCGGCGGCCGCACCTTTGATCGCCCCTGGTTCGACAAGGGCATCGAAGGCGCCAAGCTCAAGACCGAAGTGGCGTTCGAATTCTTCGACCTGATCGACGTGCCCTTCTTCGCCTTCCACGATGTCGACGTGGCGCCCGAAGGCGCGACCCTCGAGGAGAGCAACAAGAACCTGCGCATCATCGGCGACCTGATCGGCGAGAAGATGCAGAAGAGCGGCAAGAAGCTGCTCTGGGGCACGGCCAACCTCTTCTCCAACCGCCGCTATATGGCGGGCGCTGCCACCAATCCCGATCCGGAAGTGTTCGCTTACGCCGCCGGCCAGGTGAAGGCAGTACTCGAGCTGACCCACGAACTGGGCGGCGAGAACTACGTGCTCTGGGGCGGCCGCGAGGGCTATGAAACGCTTCTCAACACCAAGATCGGCCAGGAGCAGGACCAGATGGCCCGCTTCCTCCATCTCGTCATCGAGCACGCCGAAAAGATCGGCTATACCGGCCAGATCCTGATCGAGCCCAAGCCTCAGGAGCCAAGCAAGCACCAGTACGACTATGATGTCGCTACGGTCTATGGCTTCTTGCAGAAGTACGGCCTCGAAAAGAAGGTGAAGTGCAATATCGAGGTTGGCCACGCCTTCCTCGCCGGTCACTCCTTCGAGCACGAGCTGGCTGTCGCTTCCTCGCTCGGCATGCTCGGCTCGGTCGACGCCAACCGCAACGATCTCCAGTCGGGCTGGGACACCGATCACTTCCCCAACAATCCCGGCGAAATGGCGCTGGCCTTCTACTACATCCTCAAGCAGGGGGGCCTGGGCAAGGGCGGCTTCAATTTTGACGCCAAGGTGCGTCGCCAGTCGCTCGATCCCGCTGACCTGCTGCATGGCCATATCCTCGGTCTCGATACCCTGGCCCGCGGCCTCAAGGGCGCCGTGGCACTGATCGAAGACGGCGAATTCGACAAGCTGCTCGACGATCGCTATGCGGGCTGGAACCAGCAGGGCGCCGCCGCCATGCTCAAGGGTGGCCGCACGCTGGCTGAGATTTCGGATTGGGTGCTGGCCGAAGGCATCAACCCGCAGCCAAAGTCCGGCCGCCAGGAATATCTCGAAAACCTGGTCAACCGGTTCGTCTGATGATCCGGCCGATCGAGCCCGGCGACCGGGAGGCATGGACGCAATTGTGGAAGGCGTATCTCGCCTTCTACGAAACGATCCTCCCCGATGAGATCTATGCCTCGACCTGGTCGCGCCTGCTCGATCCCACTGAACCCACCTGGGGCGCCTTGGCGCTCCAGGATGGACGGCCGGTGGGTCTGGTGCACTGGATCTACCACCGCCACAATTGGACCATTGCCGATACCTGCTATCTGCAGGATCTGTTCGTCGCGCCCGAGGGCCGCGGCCAGGGGTTTGGCCGCGCCCTGATCGACCGTGTCGCCACCGATGCGACCGCCAAGGGCAGTTCGCGCGTCTATTGGCTCACCCACGAATCCAATGCCGGCGCGCGCGCCCTTTACGACAAGGTGGCGCAGCGCTCGGGCTTCATTCAATACCGGCGGAACCTGCCGGCCTCCTAGGACACTGTCATGCCGCAACTGACAAATCCCATCCTGCCCGGCTTCAATCCGGACCCGTCCATCCTCCGCGTCGGCGACGACTACTATATCGCCACCTCCACCTTCGAGTGGTTTCCGGGCGTGCAGATCCACCATTCCAGGGACCTGGCGAACTGGGAGCTGATCACCCGGCCGCTCAATCGCAAGACGCAGCTCGACATGCGCGGCGATCCCGATTCGTGCGGCGTTTGGGCGCCGTGCCTCACCCATGACGGGGAAAAGTTCTGGCTGGTCTATACCGACGTCAAGCGCAAGGACGGCTCCTTCAAGGACGCGCACAATTACATCGTCTGGGCCGATACGATCGAGGGCCCCTGGTCCGATCCGGTCTATGTCAATTCTTCGGGCTTTGATCCCAGCCTCTTCCATGACGACGACGGCAAGAAGTGGTTCGTCAACATGACCTGGGACCACCGCCGGCGCCCGCTGCTCTTTGCCGGCATCGTGCTGCAGGAATTCGACCCTAAGGCCGGAAAACTTGTCGGCCCGATCAAGAACATCTACAAAGGCACCGACCTCAAGCTCGTCGAAGGCCCGCATCTTTATAAGCGCAACGGCTGGTACTACCTGCTCACCGCCGAGGGCGGCACGGCCTATGACCACGCCTGCACCTTTGCCCGATCGCGCAATATCGATGGGCCCTACGAAACCCACCCCGACCAATATGTCCTGACCTCCAAGGACGCCCCGCTTGCCGCGCTGCAGCGTTCCGGCCATGGCGATCTCGTCGAAACGCCGGATGGAAAAACCTATCTCGTGCACCTGACGGGCCGCCCGACGACGCAGGAACGCCGCTGCGTCCTTGGCCGCGAAACCGCGATCCAGGAAGCCTATTGGGGCGAAGACGACTGGCTCTATGTCAAGAACGGTCCCGTGCCCTCGCTCCACGTCGAGGTCCCTGGCACGCGCGACGAGGCAAAATATTGGGCCGAACAGCGCTACACTTTTGAAAACGGCCTGCCGATCGATTTCCAGTGGCTGCGCACGCCGGAAACGGACCGCATTTTTTCCACTAAAGACGGCAAGCTGACGCTCTTCGGACGCGAAAGCATCGGCTCGTGGTTCGAACAGGCCCTCGTCGCCCGCCGGCAGCAGCATTTCTCCTATGACGCTGAAACCGAGGTCGACTTCCACGCGACCGACGAACGCACCATGGCGGGCCTGACGGCTTATTACAGCCGCTACAATTTCTTCTACCTGGCGGTGACCGCGCATGCGGACGGACAGCGCGAACTCTTGCTGATGAGCTCGGAAGTGTCCTGGCCCGACGGCAATCTCAAATTCCCGGCCGCCCCGGTGCAGATCCCCAACGAAGGTAAGGTCAAACTGGCCCTAACCATTCGCGGCAAGGCATTGCAATTCTTTTATGCCCTCGAGGGCCAGGAACTGCAGCCCATCGGTCCGGTCTTCGATGCCTCGATCCTCTCGGACGAGTGCGGCGGCCACCAGGCCCATGGCAGTTTTACCGGCGCCTTCGTCGGCGTCGCAGCGCACGATCTCAACGGCACCGCCAGCCCCGCCACCTTCGACTATTTTGTCTATCGACCCCAGCACGATCCCTCGGATCGTTATGAGATCGATAGTCTCCTGGGCAAGGCGAAATGACGCTGCGCCACCGCTCTCTCTTCCAAGAGGGAGAGCGGTGGTCAGGGTATTTTTTGCCCTTCCCACGCTCACCGTTGTTGCCCCGGTGAAGGCCTGGAGTGTTTCTATGACCTCGTCGCTATGTCGCTCGCCGGCCCGGCACCTCCCCCTTGATGGGGGAGGTCGGGAGGGGGTGATGAGAGCCACGATGCCCGAGCGTGTGAGCCCCCTCCCCAACCCTCCCCACAAGGGGGAGGGTGTCAGGGCGGAGTATGGGGCAGCATCGGCGCCCACCCTCTTATTCCTCTCCCCCTCGGGGAGAGGGTGGATCGGGCGCAGCCCGAGACGGGTGAGGGTCTGCTCGCGCAACCTCGCCCCCCGCTCCCGCAGCAATGACCCCGCGGTGGTGCCGCAAAATCTATCCATCTTATCCCCGGCCCCAACTATGCCCTCATAATACCCCCATCCAACCTCGCACGGGCGGCCTGCAGACGACAGTGGCGAGGGGGGCCTGGCGCTGGTTCGTCTCCGGCGCACGTTCGGGACTGGCCGCCTCGCGACGAGCGATCAAAGAGGCGCAGTGAGACCCGTCCGAAAAAATGGCACCCCGGAGCGGTAGCCGCTTCACTAATCTAAATATCGAGGCGTATGCCGCTCCGGGGTCCGTCCACCACTCCATCCTGCGACGAGAGCTGGCGGGATCGAGGTCCTATGCCGGCATAATAGTGCCCATCTCTCCCGACATTTCCAAAATTTCGTCTTTTCCTAGAACGGCTTGCCTCCATCGCGGCTTGTCTTTTCCGCCGCCGCGGCCAAACCTTGGCCCGCGTGGACCAAAAGGAGCCAAGAGCCATGAAACTGGAATCGATCGCCCTTCATCACGGCTATGAATCGGAGGCCACCACCAAGGCCGCGGCCGTGCCGATATATCAGACCACCTCATACACCTTCGACAACACCCAGCACGGCGCCGATCTCTTCGACCTCAAGGTTGCGGGCAACATCTATACCCGCATCATGAACCCGACGACCGCGGTGCTCGAAGCGCGTGTCGCCGAAATGGAGGGCGGGATCGCCGGTCTCGCACTTGCCTCTGGCATGGCCGCCATCACCTATGCGATCCAGACCATTGCAGGGGTGGGCGACAATATCGTTTCGGTCTCCCAGCTTTATGGCGGCACCTACAATCTCTTCGTCCATTCCTTCCCGCGCCAGGGTATCGAAACCCGCCTCGTCGCCCATGATGACTATGACGGGTTTGAAAAGGCGATCGACGACAAGACCAAGGCGGTCTTCCTCGAATCCATCGGCAACCCGGCGGGCAATGTCGTCGATATCGAGCGGATCGCCGAAATCGCGCATCGACATGGCGTGCCTGTTATCGTCGACAATACCGTCGCCACCCCCTACCTGACGCGCCCGTTTGATTTCGGCGCTGACATCGTCGTTCATTCGCTGACGAAGTATATCGGGGGCCACGGTACGGCCATTGGTGGCATCATCGTCGATTCCGGGAAATTCGACTGGAAGGCCAATGCCGGCCGCTTCCCCGTGCTCAATGAGCCCGACCCCTCCTACCATGGCGTTGTTTACACCGAGGCGCTGGGGCCGGCCGCCTATATCGGCCGCGCCCGCGTCGTGCCGCTGCGTAATACCGGCGCCGCCATTTCCCCGTTCAATGCCTTTCTCATTCTGCAAGGCCTTGAAACCTTAGGGCTCCGCATCGAGCGCCACACGGAAAATGCGCTCAAGGTGGCGCAATATTTGAAGAGCCACCCCAAGGTCGAATGGGTGAACTACGCCGGCCTGCCCGACAGTCCCTACAATGCGGTGGCCAAAAAAATCTCGAAGGGCTCGGGTTCGGGCATCCTGTCCTTCGGCATCACCGGCGGCAAGGAAGCGGGCGGCCGCTTTATCGACGCACTGCAGCTGATCCTGCGGCTCGTCAATATCGGGGATGCCAAGTCGCTCGCCTGCCATCCGGCATCGACCACCCATCGCCAGCTCTCGCCCGAAGAGCTGAAGAAAGCTGGCGTTTCGGAAGATCTCGTGCGCATTTCGGTCGGCATCGAACATGTCGAGGACATCATCGCCGATATCGAACAGGCGCTCGCCAAGGCCTGATCACAAAGTCTCGCGGCGGGGGCGACAAGCCTCCGTCGCGGGCGTAGGCTCCTTGCCGTTAGCGGTCGCAGGGTCTGCGTCTCGCGCCGGTCATGCGCAGGCAGGTCTGCGGCCTCCAAATCGAGGAGGATTTGCCATGGCGCAGTTGCATGTCATGGCCGGTGCCGGCGACAAGCTGGACATGCCGGTCATCAAAACGATTTCGGTTGCCGACCTGATGACGGCGCTGCGGCGTGGCGCAGCCGATTTCTGGGCCAGGCCCAGCCACTATGTCCTGCTCATGCTGATCTACCCCATCGTCGGCATCGTGCTGACCGTGTGGATGAACGGCTTCCACACCTGGCCCCTGCTCTATCCCTTGATTGGGGGCTTTGCCCTGATCGGTCCCATTGCCGCCTTGCCGCTCTATGAAATCTCGCGGCGACGCGAACTGGGCGAGGAGCCGTCCTGGCGCGATGCCTTCAGCGTCATCCGCTCCCCCGCCATCGGCAGCATCCTGGCCGTCGGTGCCATGCTCTTCGTGCTGTTCACGCTCTGGCTCACCAGCGCCCAGGCGCTTTACGAAAATCTCTTCGGCTCTTCCCCGCCCCAGACTTTTGGCGCGCTCTTCGCCCAGGTCTTTGCCGAACCCGGCGGCATGACGCTGACAATTATCGGCACCGCCATTGGCGCGTGCTTTGCGATGATCGTGCTCTGCACCTCTGTCGTCGCCTTCCCGCTGCTGCTCGATCGCGATGTCGGCGCCTATGTGGCGGTCGAAACCTCGGTCCGGGCGGTCATGCACAATCTTGTCCCCATGCTCGCCTGGGGCGTTATTGTGGGTGCCTCGATCTTTGTCGGTGCGCTGACCCTCTTTGTCGGGCTAGCGGTAATCCTGCCCATTCTCGGCCACGCCACCTGGCATCTCTATCGCCAGACCGTGGCGCCAGCCTCGCTGCTGCGCGCCATGCCGTAATACCGGTTCAAAGACGGGCAAATGGCGCCGAGACGGTTGGCTTTGGGGAAACGAAGCCTTAGGGTCGGCGCCTTGTTCGCCCCTTTTGCCTGAGCCCATGGACCAGACCCTGATCGAGGCCCCGACCAGCGCTGCCACGGCGGCGCTGACGCCGATGATGGCGCAGTATTTCGAGATCAAGGCGGTCAATCCCGGCTATCTGCTGTTCTATCGCATGGGCGATTTCTACGAGCTCTTCTTCGAAGACGCCGAAATCGCCAGCGCCGCCCTTGGCATCGTGCTGACCAAGCGCGGCAAGCATCTGGGCGAAGATATCGGGATGTGCGGCGTCCCGATCCACGCCGCCAACGACTATCTCAACAGGCTCATAAAGCTCGGCCACCGCGTCGCCATCTGCGAACAGGTCGAAGACCCCGCCGAAGCGAGGAAACGCGGCAGCAAATCGGTCGTCAAACGCGACGTCGTCCGCCTCGTCACTCCCGGCACGCTGACCGAGGACGATCACCTCGACGCCCGCTCGGCCAATTATCTCGCCGCCCTCGCCATGGTGCGCGACGGCGATACCGACTTCGCCCTCGCCTGGGCCGATATTTCCACCGGCGAGAGCTTCGTCGCCGATCTTCCGGCCGAGCACCTGGCGGACGAGTTGGCCCGCATCGCCCCCGCCGAACTCTTGCTCACCGATCAGACGCGACAGGCGCTGGCGGGACGCCATCTCTTCGCCCCGGCCTGGACCGCGATTGCCACCACCTTGGCGCCGGAACTCACCGATAGCGAAGCGGCCGGAAAAGTTCTGCGCCGCACCTTCGCGCCTGATATTTTCGACCCCAGCGCGCTGTCCCGCGCGGGTCGCGCTGCCTTGGGCGCCTTGGTCGGCTATGTCGACCAGAGCCAGAAGGGCCGCTCGGCGCCCTTGCGCCCGCCGCTCCTCCAAGCCTCCGACGCCGTGCTTACCATCGACGCGGCCACACGCTCGAGCCTTGAAATTCTCGTGACCCAGCGCGGCCAGGTCCGCGGCTCTTTGCGCCAGTCGATCGACCTAACCGTCACCGCCCCCGGCGCCCGCCTCTTCGCCAGTCGCCTCGCGGCGCCCCTCCGCGAGGCCGGCGCCATCAACGACCGCCTCGATGCGGTGGAGCGTCTTGTCGGCGATTCGCTCCTACGAGCCCGCTTGCGCACGAGCCTCAAGGCCGCTCCCGACCTTGCCCGCGCCCTGTCGCGCCTCTCGCTCGAGCGCGGCGGCCCGCGCGATCTCGCCGCCATCGGCAAGGCCGTCAATGCCGCCCTGGCGCTGGCGCACGATCTTGGCGGCCAGGCCGATCTCGCAAAAGTCCTGTCGCGCTTGACCGGGACGCTTGCCGCCGCGCCGCGCCCTTTGGCGTCCGAACTGGGCCTGGCGCTCGACGACGAATTGCCGCTCCTGAGCCGCGATGGCGGCTTTGTTCGGCCCGCCTACGAGGCAAAACTCGACGAAGAGCGCGCGCTCGGCTCGGAAACCCGCGCCGTGGTGGCCGCCTTGCAAGCGCGCCTGATGGACGAAACCGATGTGCGGTCCCTCAAAATCAAGCACAACGGCGTCCTCGGTTACTTTGTCGAGGTGCCGGCAAATCACGGCCAGAAGCTGCTCGAGGCCCCGCATCGCGAGACTTTTATCCATCGCCAGACCCTGGCCAATGCCATGCGGTTCACGACGACGGAACTGGCCGAACTCGAAGGCCGCATCGCCAAGGCCAATGACGCCGCGCTCGCCATAGAGCTCGGTATCTTTGCCCGCTTGCGCGACCATGTTCTCAACCAGACCGCGCAATTGCAGGGTCTCGCCGATGCCTTGGCCGAGCTCGATGTGTCGGCCGCTCTCGCCGAAGTGTCCGCAACGCGCTTCTACTGCCGCCCGCAGGTCGACGAGAGCCTGGCTTTTGCCATCGTCGGCGGACGCCATCCTGTGGTGGAACAGATGGTGCGCGCCGAGGGCCAGAGCTTTGTCGCCAACAATGCCGATCTCTCGGGCAGCGATGAGATCGGCGGGGGCAAGCTGTGGCTCGTCACCGGCCCCAATATGGGCGGTAAATCGACGTTCCTGCGCCAGAACGCACTGATCGCGATTCTCGCGCAAATGGGCTCCTTCGTTCCGGCCGAAAGCGCCCATATCGGGGTCGTCGATCGGCTCTTCTCCCGCGTCGGCGCCAGCGACGACATCGCCCACGGTCGCTCGACCTTTATGGTCGAAATGGTCGAGACCGCGGCGATCCTCAATCGCGCCACCCGCCGCAGCCTCGTCGTGCTCGACGAAATCGGCCGCGGCACGGCCACGTTCGACGGGCTCTCCATTGCCTGGGCTTCGGTCGAGGCCCTGCATGAGACAACCGGGTGTCGGGCTCTGTTCGCGACCCATTTCCACGAACTGACGAGCCTTGCCAAGACGCTCACGCGCGTTGCCAATGTCACCATGAAGGTGCGCGAATGGGAGGGCGAGGTGGTGTTTCTCCATGAGGTCGGCCCTGGCGCCGCCGATCGCTCCTATGGCATCCAGGTGGCGCGGCTCGCCGGGCTGCCTGGTCCGGTCATCACCCGCGCCAAGCAGGTGCTCGATATCCTCGAGCAACGCTCGGTCGGCACGGCGTCTTCCAAGGACAAGGCCAGCGTGCTAGACGATTTGCCACTCTTTGCGCATCAGCCGGCTCCGGCGCCAAAGAACAGGGATCCTATTCACGAAGCGCTCGATGCCGTCCGCCCCGACGACATGACGCCAAAGCAAGCCATCGAGACGCTCTACGAGTTGAAGAAATTACGCGATGACGCTCGCAGACGCTGACGCCAAGCCGCGAAAGCCGCATTTTGCGCTGAAAACCGCCGAGGTGATCCTGGCCGAGCTTGACGGCGTGGTGGGGGACCATCCCGCCAAATCGCCTGCTGCACGCTCAGCCGTTCTGGCCCATATGCGCCAGACCCTGGCCGAGGCCCGCAAGAGCGCCGAGGCCGAGCTGATCGCCACCAACAAGGGCACCCGCTGCGCGCAGAACCTGTCGAGCGCACAGGACGAAATCATCACCGCGGTCTATCTTTTCGCGACGACCCGGGTCTATCCCGTCGACAATCCCTCGGGCGCCGAAGCTATCGCGCTGTCCGCCGTTGGAGGCTATGGCCGCGGCACGCTGGCACCAGGATCGGACATCGATCTTCTCTTCATCCTGCCCTACAAGCAGACGCCCTGGGGCGAGCAGGTCACCGAATATATCCTCTATATGCT
>Ga0126314_10001537_pt1 | contig 11162 bp, 12 predicted proteins | sample Plot105B_FD_92535 | JGI IMG/M metagenome (GOLD analysis project Ga0126314, IMG submission 92535) | Serpentine soil microbial communities from UC McLaughlin Reserve, CA, USA - Plot105B | ecosystem: Environmental > Terrestrial > Soil > Grasslands | place: USA: UC McLaughlin Reserve, Lake County... | reverse complement strand
TATAAGCTGAAATCAGAGATGGTAGAATTAGGTACAGTTGTAATATAACTTAATGTTGTGGACAGATTCATTGCCATCTTTTAACTACTCCTTTCTTCAGTCTACCAGCAATAATTACTCTATACTTAGTAGTATAAGAACCCGTAAAGTTAGCGGGTTCGGTGGGATTAGTTTCCTGCATGTATAAGGGTCCTGTCACTTAGGTTTATTTAGCTTCCTTCAATAATGTCATACGAATTCACTAGAATCCAAGACAGAATTGACAACCATGCGGTGGGATGCGGGACAGATTTGACCTTATTTTACAATCCAGAAAATCTTAACCTTTCTTTGATAACTAAAAAACAACATGCCAAGTTTGTTTACATTTATCATTATCTATTTCGATCATCTATTAGCAGGTACAACAATAATTAGCGGCAATGCTAATATATCATAAAGGAATTCTACCAAAGTTAAACTTCAACTATGGAATAATAAATATTAGCGTGGATAAAGGAACATTTAGGTCTGGACTATCTGAACAAGAGGTAGTTGAAGGAGGGTTCAAGAAAAGAGCAAATACGGTATATGATGAATTAACTACTACCCTAGATGACTCTAATAAGCATGAAAAAGATATGAAAGAAATGATGCTTAAATCAGTCCAGTCCGCTAGGTCCAATTATCAATTTAAGGCAAGGGCAAACGGTATATTGGTTATTATAGGAGTGATTTTAATTGCTAATCCTATTATTTTCATTTGGCTCAAAAGTACTGGTATGATTCCATCTATGACTGGCAATAGTGACCTAACTAATTTGAATTATTTCTTAGGTGGGATAGGAATTGTTGCTTTTGTCACTACCTTTTTTAACAAACCTCAAGAAAATATGTCTATAGCGCTTGGAGATTTAGTCCAATTGCATCTTATATGTAATATGTATACGTTACAATTTCATGGAATAGTGGGAAAACTAAAGGAAAAAAGCAAGAAGGCATTAGATGGCAAAGAGATATGCGATGAAAGAGACATAGACCTAACAAATGAGAGACTATATCGTATTACTAATAATGCTATTGAACTCATAGATAATCACATTGAAAAATATTCAAGAAAAAGTACTCAATTTAATAACACAGTATACACAGACAATAAAGGAAACTTTGCCGTTGAGAAAGAGGCCACAATGAAAGAAAAAATACCTATTAATGAGAATACTATAACGGGCAGTATGAATAGTGGACGATAGAAGGTTTTCATGTGCAGTTTTAGATTATATATCTGCACATAATGGTTATAAGAATATAACATTACCGTATTCTGTAAATTAGCGTGACATAATGGTTTTAATAGGTGGGAAGTATTTTGAGGTCTAAACTATAGGCAGTAGTAGTCATCGATTGATTACTTCTGATTACGAAGTTATCGTAACATGTGGTGTTATGACCAGCAAGCAAAAAGATTAAACCTAAACCAAAAGACAATGTTGATCCGATTGTAACAACGATTACATATTATTGAAAACTGATAAAGTTCTCTAAGTCTGTGAAGGTTCATTGACTACTGCTATACCTAGAGAAAATCCGTCAATAGACGATAATTTTCCACGCCAAAGATCGGTAGGAAATGGAACAGACAAAAAGTCTAATGAATATATCTTTACGTTGTGCAGATGTATGTATTTTGGGCTATGGTGGTTTTCAATGTGTTTGCTTCTCAACTGTAGCATGAATTGCTTATAATGTTCTTTATACTTATCCATCGTCTCAACTTCGATTTGGTCATTAGTCAATTTTTCTTCATCGTTGTCAAACATGATAGACATTCTATCATAATAATACTTAGCACGTATGATAATTCCTGTAACAATCAATCCGTTCACACAAAGTGTTACGGGTTTGCCTACTCCTGTTTCTTCTACTTGGTGAACAAGATATTCTAGGATTTCATCAGATGACATTTATCTATCCTTCCTAGCATTGTGTATTAAAGTCATCCACTTATTTTCTACGCCCATATTACATACTACATAAAGTGTTGAACTCATACCTAATAGGATAACTTTTAGGATATGATAACTAATTGTCGATTAGGTCTGATGTCTCCTTGCTTCTTCTTCTTGAGCGTAATTTCTACCAACATTAAAAGCATCAATCATTAACTGTTTGAGATTGTCTGTTGTACCTTTAGAATAGGCTGATCTATTTTCTTTCATTTGTGAAAGACATCCTATCCATAATGCCTCAACAATCACTACTGCTATTTCATAATGTGTCTTATCGAAGTTGCCATGTGACATTGGCATATCATCCTTAAGTTTATTCATCAGCTTTTCAAATAGAGGCGCACCTACCTGAATCGGTCTCTGATTATTTTCAACAAAGTAGAAAATGTCTTTCTTATTTGACTCCAAAATTCATGTAGGTCTATCATCGTTATTTGGGAGTATAGAATGAATGAATGAATTTAAAGCTGTCCCGCTGGTTTACAGAACCATTTATTGCCTCTTATTGAAAATCCTTTTTATTTTTAGAATTATCTCATTATGATTGGGTACTAACATTCTATAAGTTGCAGAATTTAGGTCAGACCAATTTCTATGAATATATTAGTCACATTATTTCAATAGCAGTTATCTTGTTAGATGTATAAAAGTTAGTTCACAGAAATAGTTAAAGTTAAGAGTCTATTATATCAGCAAATTGGAGGCGTTCTACTTTAGTCAAAAAGAAAGAGCAAGAACCAGATAAGCAGGTTAACTATACTCTGTTTAATCAGAAAATAACATTTGAATTTCTGAAAGCTCATCTATGGAGTGCTGCCGATATCCTTAGAGGCTCTTTAGACCCTGCTGATTATCGTCAGCCTGTGATGACTTTGCTATTCCTGAAGAGGTTAAATGATACTTTTGAAGAGAATGCAGAGAATTATTAATTAATTTAGAAAGCACCGTTATCAAAATGGGCCGGGTCGGATTCGAACCCTCAGTTCGTATTCCTCTTTTGTTAGGGTTCATGTTAATATCAGACAGGGACTATGAATTAACCTTTGCTGATTTTGCAGGGTTGTCGAAAGGTTGCAAATGTATTTTATTATTTGCAGCCATTGGCCATCTCCACCATCTCCAACATCTGTATCATCTGTGTCTACTCCATCTGCCGGTGAGAAGATGAGGACATGATCGCATACAACAATAGCCACCATCGTTTCTTTCGTCATTATCCTTACCATCTCTACCGCCAATTCTACTGTTGCTTTTAACTAGATTATTTAATTTTTCTAGTATGACTGTCCCTTGGCATATTTTTGCCTAAGAAAAGCACAATAACCAGTATTTGGTTAAGAACTCTGTGTTGTACGATTACGCCGCCGCTTGCAATCCAAAGGATCTTTCTTTGACTACATTTTGATCTTTGATTATGGTCATTAATTGAAGGATTGCTTTATCATTTTATAAAATTCATCATCAGACATATTTCTTCTAGCTTCTATCCATGTTTCTACATCTTTTCCTGCTAAATATCTACTAAGGCTAGGATTTTCACTTGTAACAGCTTGAAGTACTACTTTTGCTACAAGGTCTGGAGAAGAAGAAGCATTCTCCAACATGTGCTCAAAGCTAGCAGACATTTTTTGCATTATCTGGGAATATGGTGAATTTGTGTTTTGTGACTTCTTTGCAAGAACTACGTTCTTAAAAGCATTTGTTCTAATAACTCCTGGTTCTATCAAGATAACTTTTATTCCAAATGGCTCAAGTTCATATGCCATGGATTCACTTAAACCTTCTACTGCAAATTTAGTACTAACATACGCAGAACCTCCAGCATAGCCAAATCTCCCTGCTCCTGAACTAATATTTACTATCGTACCAGATTTCTGTTTTCTCATAATTGGAAGGACTGCTTGAGTTGTTCTTATCAATCCAAATAGATTAGTTTCATATTGAGCCTTTATCTCTTCTATTGCAAGGTCTTCAAACGCACCTGTAAGGGCATAACCTGCGTTGTTCACCAACACATCTATTCTTCCTGCTTCAGTTAATATTGCTTGTATTGCATTTGTGACTGATTTATTATCTGTGACATCAAGTTGTTCTATATGAATAGGCAAGTTTTCTTTAGTTGCTATTGATTTTATATTTTCTCCTTTTTTGGGATTGCGCATTGTAGCGTACGTTTGAAAACCATTTCTTGCCAACATCAAAGAAGTTTCAAATCCTATTCCACTGGAACTACCTGTTACAACAGCAATACGGATGCTTTCTCCATTTGGTTTATTATTATTATTATTACTTCTAAGAGTCATAATGAGTTATAAGATTCCTAGGATTTATCAGTGCTGCAAACCTAGAGCGCAAATCAGTCAGAAATTCTTAGTATGAGTGTCAGTTATGTTATTTTAGAGATAATGCAAGCAACATAACTACAATACCGCTTGATAAACCCATGTAGTTAGTGGGTTTGTTGGGATGTGGGAAAGAATTGACTCTATTTTTCCACCCAGAAATGTATTTCCTGTATACATCATCTAACTTAAGCCCCAAAACAAAACAACCATTCTGCATGGACTTTTATATATAATTATAAGATACAGAATTCTGTTAGCTGTTATCATGTATTATTGTGTGTTATATTGGTAGAGTAAAACTAAAGGTAGATCCTTTACCATCAGAATTATTCTGGGCCAATATCATCCCACCATGAGATTCTACGATACTTTTTGATATGTACAATCCCAACCCAGTTCCTCCTGTTTCCGACTTTGTAGCAAATTTTGTAAATAATCTTGGTAGTATTTCAGGATCTATTCCAGCGCCAGTATCTTTGACACTAACAAGGACATCATCATTATTGTCTTTCTTTTGTACACGGATAGTTATAGTACCACTTTCTTTGGTGAATTTAATAGCATTACTAAGAAGATTAGATATTACCTGATTGAGTCTGTTCTTGTCTGCTTCTACAAAGATGTCATCCTTTATAGAGGAGAATAGTTCTAATTTGATATTGTCTTTATGTTCTTTCTGCATTTGATTTCTGGAATCTGAGATAGAGTTTAGTATTATCTCATTTAGATTGAATTGTACTTTCTTTAGGTTTAGTGAATTACTTTCAATTCTTGTAACATCAAGTATATCTTCTGTAAGTTGTTGCAACCTTTTTGCATTTCTGATTACAATACCAAGTAACGCAAGCTGTTCATCATTTTTTATTTTGGAGCAAAGAATTTCAGATATACCAACTATAGGCTGGATAGGACTTCGCAATTCATGTGATGCTACATTAACAAATTCATTCATTAATTTGTCATGTATTTTTAACTGTTCATTTGCTTCTTTAACTTGTAGATATAATTCAGTTTGTATCCAAAGGTTTTCAAATATAGCAACAAAAGATAGAACCCCAGATTTGCTTTTTGAATATATTGATAATCCTATGGCTTCATCGAAAGTCTGTTTTGAATCATCCTTTAATTCCATTACTAATGAAACTTTTCTATCGACTACCAAAAATGTGGCTTTATTCCCTGAAGATTGTTCGATGAATCGAACATCAATATTATTTTGAGGAGACTGTTGTTTTAAATGTTGTACTATCTGTTCAGTTGATTTGTGGATAGGCATCAAGATTCTAATCTTTAGTTTATTGTTCTGCTCTTTTGTTACGACTTCTGTTAACCATTGTATTACTCCTATTTTCTCTTGGCGAATGAAAGCATTAATAGTAGGAAATATCAGCAGTATTTCTTCTACAGCGTCATTCACAATATTCACATAAAGATCCTTTGCCTTAGATGAATTTGGAATAACTTCGATAATATCTGGTTTAACTCCTTCTTCTATTTCTCTGATTTTTTGTTCCGCTGGAATGGATTTGCTCCATAAAGCTTCAAACATGTATTCCTGCTGTTCTACAATTTCTTTGACATTACTATAGATAAGATGTGGTACTGCTTTTGCTTCTTGCAGAACTGCAGCAGCAACATATTCTTTTTCACTTACTGCCATTCCACCTTTGATTCCATCTAAATGGCGAACGTCTGCAATTTTCATCAGCTCTTTACAATATGATATGTTTTCTTTGGTAATTTCAGTAGCATATCTTATTCTAATACCCCTTTCTTTAAGGTCAATCATTCCTCTTTTTATTGGTTCAACTCCCATAGATACTGATGGGCCTTTAGAATTTGCACAAACATCCCATGTGTTTTTTGTATTAGAGAAAGCCTGCAAAAGTCTAGCTGTTGTATTCTCTCCTACATAGAATACCTCTGTTCTTTCAGCAGCAGTTGCTCCTGCTTTTAGTTCTATTTCTTCTTTCTCAGTATCTTTTATTGTTATTAATGTTCTATCGTTGGAATCGGTACTATCTGTTTTGCTATCTTTGACATCCAAGAACGGGTTAGCGTTGTTATTCTTATCTTCTTTAACGTTACTGTTTTTTATTATGGTCAGGATTCATCGTCAACTTACTACCATTACTATAGTATACATTCTATTATCCCAATGTATTATGTATATTGATCCCTACTTAAACACGTATATTTTTTGTTTGGAAGACGATAAAAGAACTAGTAAGATGAAGCAGCCAAAGATACGTTCTCAAAAATAAGCCATAAGAAAAAGAAATGATCCCGATTACTTTGACAAGAAAGGAGAACAAGGAGAGGATAGATACTATTACAGACTTTTCTGGACCAGACGTAACAGAATTTGGCCTTGATTTAAATACCGATCAACTAAGAAATATGTCTCCCGCAGAGTTAGAATACCATTTGCATAGAGAGGCTAGAAGGCGGCGGCAGCATAGAGAATAGCTAAATAATAATGACGAATTATCTACCTATGAATAAAAATAGCATGTAAAAAATGAATTAAACCAAAATGAATATCTATTCCTAAAAGTTATCGGATGATATTTATTTAGATTTTAGTTAATGATATAATCAAATCTGTTGCACGAAGGACAGATTTGACTACGATGCTATGGAATGCGGGACAGAATTGACACATATTTACCACCCCGAAAACAGTTATTATATAAAGTCACATTGTTAGTTGATCAGACATAATATTCTTTTTCATCAACAGATCTCTACTCAATCTTATTAAAACAAAATAAGTGTGTAAATTAAAGTCATCACTTGGGTGAAAAGACACGCTTCAGAACAGAATCAAATAAACAAATGGGAATTTGGGAACAGTAGAATGACATATGTCCTCTGCAATTACTATAAGCTGGTATTTTCACAAGCATCTGAGTTCATTGTGTCATTTGGCGAACTTTTTATTCTATCTTCCCTTTATTAGAAATAGGCAACATTTCAGTTTCTTTTTCTTCATTCTTATTGCTTTGTGCCGTTTTGCGTTTACGCTCTATTTTTGATCTATTACCGATTGGCAATAATTCTGTCTCTTTTTCTTCATCCTTACTGTCTTGCTCACTTTCACCTACTTCTGCCATATGAGGTTTTTTGTATATATGAAAGATATAAGCAATTCTAAGAATATAGTATTAGTTATACTAAGGTTGTTTGAGCATTATTTTATCGTTAGTATTTTTTAATCCTATCAGATGTAATGAGCTGAGTTTGTATTATTAAAACATTCAAAGTTATCGTTAGAAGCAACTTACCTCACTGAACGGGTTGAAAACAAAGACTGATCTATTAATCAATCGATCCTTAATGACCTATCAACCGCTGCAGCTGTTAGTGTATCATCCAGCAATATCTCCGCTATGATTATTATAAATTTCTGACTCTTCTGATATGTAGGTATCGCTTTGGTTGAGATTTGCAAATATAGATGATTATTATTACACAATGATAATGTGGAATTGGACTAGAAAAATAATCTGCAGTAGTGAAAGCTGCAAAAGTTAATTCATGGGTTCGGTGGGATTAGGTCCTGCATGTATAAGGGTCCTGTTAATTTCTATATTTAGCCCTTGCAATTAGTTACTAACATATCAAGTCCCATAGCTGATTTGACTAATATCTAATAGGTGTGCTTTTTCATGTGTTCTCAGAACTTTGCAGCACATGGTTCATTGGATGTAGTTAATACTTTGACACATTGTTCAGTAGGATTAGTAGTGTCATAACTGGCATCTGCAAAATCTGCTTGCAGTAAACATTATATCCACACCTGCTCACGTAACATTTCTGCTGCTCTGGATACTCCAAAAAGCTGCTACTTATTATAGACAAATCCTTTTTGATTGTTTATAGATAAGAATTGGTTATCGAATCGACGTCATCATCTTTACTTCATATAGTAATCACCGTTTCTGTACTACTTTTTGCGGCCAAGATATTTGCAGAGCTTTTTCATAGGATAAAGATGCCAGTTGTATTAGGAGAATTATTAGCTGGTATTATTGTAGGGCCTTTTGCTTTAGGAGGCATACCTATCTTTAATGGAGAACCTTTAGTTGTTCTTGATGAAACTGTTAGACATATAGGAGAAATATCTGCTATTGTAATTTTGTTTATAGCAGGTCTTGAAATTACTCCAAGAGAATTTCTAAAGGGGGGAGCAGCATCATTTACTGTGGGTTCACTTGGAGTAATAGTGCCATTCTTTGTTGGTTATTATGTATTTACTGCTATCATTGGATTGGAAGCATTGCAAGCTATGCTTATCGCAACTGCCTTGACTGCAACAAGTATTGCAATATCTATACAGGTATTAACTGAATTAGGAAAAATGAAATCAAAGGAAGCAAGATTAATCTTAGGAGCTGCTATAGTAGATGATATTCTTGCTATTGCGGCATTGTCTGTGGTCACTACGATGGTACAAACAGGAAATACAACTCCAAATATTATTGATATCACCTTTCTCATTCTAAAGATACTTGGATTATTTGCTATTGTGTTAGTTGGTGCAATACTAGTCATTCCAAGGATATTACATGTAGAAAGATTATGGCGCTCAGAAGGTAGCGTTGAAGGTATTACAACTGCCGCGTTCTTTGGAACAGCAGGTATCGCAGCATTTGTAGGTCTATCTCCCATTGTTGGGGCATTCTCAATAGGTATGGCTGTCGCTAGCACCAGAGTAATTAAACAGATAGAAGAGTATGTATCAAAATTAGGAATTATTTTTGCACCATTATTTTTTGCAATTATAGGAGCCCAAGTGGACCTAAGAGGCGTTAATTTGAATGTATTGTATGTTGCTGGCGCAATGATTGCAGTTGCTATTATTACCAAATTAATTGGATGTGGAATACCTGCAATGATATTTCTAAAGGAGAAAAGTAAAGCAATGAAGGTAGGTATAGGTATGATATCTAGAGGAGAGGTTGGCTTGATCGTAGCTGGAGTTGGTGTGTCGTCTGGTGCTTTATCTACAGATATCTATACATCCGTCATCATTATGGTAGCAGTAACTACAATTATCACTCCGATATGGCTTAAGATGGCATATAAAAAAGAAGATACTTCAGAATCAACAACAACAGAAGCCTATTATAGAAAATAATAAAGATAATAATACTAAAAATAAAACAAGAGCAAAAGAAGAAGCTGAGTATATACATATTACTATTGCTTTGACATAAGAAATCAAAAAATTTGTATGATTGTATCCCGTTTGATTATATTAATTATAAAGATCATTAAATAAAAGTTATGGTAAAATATGAATATACTTATGAATAAAGGGTCTTCATCCTCTTCTTCTTATGACAAGACTAAGCACATAGTAGAAGTAGACGAAAAGATAATGGCTGTGTTTATTATGAATCCAGACGGCGATATTTCTGATTTATTCATAGCAGAGGATGCAAAGATAGATAGTTCTATGGTTGAATCTGTAAGATCAGCTCTAAATCTTAGATTTGAAAATAATCTAGAACAGAGAAGAACAAATCAATCATCATTAGGAGAACATCTTTGGGATATATCTGAATATGATAAAATAAGAGTTATTAAAATATATGACTCAAATCGTATAATTGTGGTATTAGCTCAGAGTCATACTTCTCCTGGAGAAGTTGCTGATACAGTATTAGGCTATCTATATGAATCTGATGAAGAGCAACCAAAAAGTTTATTTTAAAAGTGGAATTGTCATTGTATGAGATTCTTGCTTTCACATTCTTAGAAGAACCTAAAGGAAATCTGTTATGAGAACTCTTTCAAATAATATGGGTTGTTGTTACTAATACATATATGGTTGCTACTGGATTCTTAGTATTTTATCGTTTTAAAGCAATGAGTAAAGAAGAAACACAAAAAGCTAATGATGAATGGCATCAATTAAAGAATAACTTACCTTCTGGTATTGAGCTTGTAGGTGAATATGTTCATGCATGGGGTACTGAGTATAATGGTTTTTTGTTATTTGAAGCTGATAGCGCTGATTCATTTTTGGATTGGTGGTCAAAGTTTAAGGATACTATTAGATGGTATGTAGAGCAAACACATACAATAGTAGCAAGGAGAAGGTAGTAGTAACTATAATTTTTTATGCATATATATAAGATAGGATAAATTATTTTTCTATTTCTTTATCTCTTAAAACCTCTTATCTTTCTCAAATAAGGACATAATTGATGTTGGTTTGGTGGAATATTAGAGAGAGACAGATTTGAGTCAGATTCCAACTGAACATACTGACAATATTCAAAAAAATAGAAGGTTTTAGGTGAAAGCTAATGTACACAGCGTGTTTTGCTGGCATTGCCTCCTGGAGTAAATTCACATCCACGACCGGGGGGCTGTGCTGCTTTTGCTTCTTGTACAGTCATAATACTCTCTACAGCTATTACACCTAATATTCCTAGAGCTGCAACTATGGCAAAGATTGCCAGTTGTGATTCTCTATTCATTTTTGCTGAATAACAAAATAGACTAAAGTATATAAGAAATGCTGGTAAAAATCATTTCTACGTCCCGTATGAGGAACAATTTCTCAAATACTGGTTAGCATCAATGATATATCCTAAATTAAGAAGTCGATCATGATGCGAAATACTAATGACACTTGTAAAAATCAGGGTTCTAATGAATCTATTTATTGTTCTGTGGGATTAGGTCCCCGCATATAGAAGGGTCCTGATGTTTTCCTGTTATTTAGTTATTTCTTTCATGTCAATATTTCCTCATTAATCAATCAGACTCATTTCGACTGAAATTGCTTAAGTCTTCTGAATCGCTTATTTCG
>Ga0126314_10001536_pt1 | contig 11163 bp, 9 predicted proteins | sample Plot105B_FD_92535 | JGI IMG/M metagenome (GOLD analysis project Ga0126314, IMG submission 92535) | Serpentine soil microbial communities from UC McLaughlin Reserve, CA, USA - Plot105B | ecosystem: Environmental > Terrestrial > Soil > Grasslands | place: USA: UC McLaughlin Reserve, Lake County... | reverse complement strand
GCGCAGGCCGCCCCGCGTGCGGAACAGGTACAGAGTCAGCAAGGGGACCAACAGCAGCGCGACCGCCGTCAGCCAGTTCATCCGCCCGATCGCCTCGCCGACGAACGGGATGTCATCGACGAGCGGAATCGTGAGCTGCGGCACGCGCGGCACCTCGCCGGGTGTGCCCTGATCGCCGTAGTGGTAGATGAATACGTATCCGGTGATTCCCAGCGCGAGGATGTTGATCGCCGTTCCGCTGACCACCTGATCGGCACGCAGGTGGATCGAGACGAACGCGTGCACGAGCCCCATCGCGGCGCCCGCCGCGATGCCCACCAGAATCCCGAGGAACCAGGACCCGAACACGTCCGCCCCGAAGATTCCGAAGAAGGCGCCCATGAGCATCATGCCCTCGAGGCCGATGTTGATGACGCCGCTGCGCTCGGACAGGATGCCGCCCATCGCGCCGAAGATGAGCGGGGTGGCGAAGCGCAGCATCGCGGCGATCAGGGCCGACCAGACGAAGACCCGCTCGAGGTTCCCGACGCCGGACTTCGTCGCAACCACCGCGCCGATCGCGCCGATCACGCCAGCGGCCACGGCCAGCCAGCCACGCCGTCGCTCGCCCGCGCGGATCGCGAAGGCGCCCGCCGCGACGGCCAACGCCGCGATGAGAAGCGACGGGACGGCCGACCGAACCAGGAGCGGGGGCAGCGCGATGTACCAGGCCACCACGCCGAGGCCGATGCCCGCCCAGGCGGCCACGCGAGGCGAGATCCCCATTCGCGATGCCGCGGCGACGGACGTGCTCACGGCTCCGCCTCCCCGCCCGCGGGCGCCGCGCGGCGGCCGCGAGCGAACAGGCCCCGACTGCGCGCAACCAATCCGAGCACGATCACATCGGCACTCACGATCAGGATCACGAGCCCCTGGATGATGAACGTGAGGTTCTTCGCCAGCGAGGGCTCAAAGATGGTCGGGTCGAGATTTCGCTGTGACGTCCCGCTGAGCAGCGCCCCGAACAGCAGCGCCGCCGCGACCGTGCCGCTCGCGGTGTTCCGCCCCAGCAGCGCCACCGCGATGCCGAAGAAGCCGAGCTGGACGGTCTGAATGTCGTTCGTGGCGATGCGGAACTGCCAGCCGAGCACGTCCAGCCCGCCGGCGAGCCCGGCGAACAGGCCGCAGAGCGCCATCACGAGCACGTAGTTCTTGCCTACGCTCATGCCGCTGTAGCGCGCGGCCTCGGGATTGAAGCCCACCGCCCGCACCTCGTAGCCCATCGTGGAGCGGTTCAGGATCAGCCAGAAGATGACCACCGCCGCCAGCGCGATGAAGATGCCTATGTGGAGACCCTGGAGCACCGGGTCGCCCCAGAACACCGGCAGCTTGGCGCCCTTGACCACGTCCTCGGAGACCGGGAGCGAGGCGTTGCGCTCCGTCTGGAGCGGGCCACCGAGCGAGAAGAGCCATACGCCGACCCAAACCGCGATCCAGTTGAGCATGATCGTGGTGATCACCTCGTGCGCGCCGGTGGTGGCCTTCAGCACGCCGGCGATGGCCGCCCAGAATGCCCCGGCCAGACACGCGGCGCCGATCGCGAGCAGGATGTGAAGGACGCTCGGCATGTCGGCGAAGGAGGAGCCGACCCACACGGCGACGATCGCGCCGACGATGTACTGGCCGTTGCCGCCGATGTTGAAGAGGCCGGCCCGGAACGCGAACGCCACCGCCAGGCCCGTGAGGATCAGCGGCGTGGTGATGATCAGCGTCTGCTGGAGGTTCGACGCCGCAAGGTCGCGGTCTGCGCCGGTCGTCCAGGGGAAGATCCACTGGAGGCCGGTGCCCTTCCAGATCGCCTCATAGGTCGCGATCGGGTCGTTGCCGGTGACCAGCATCACGAGGCCGGCGACGAAGAAGGCCAGCGATGCGGTCAGGATCGGCACGATCACGCCGCCGGCCCGCACGTAGGCGGCCAGTCGTGCGGCGGGTGTGGCGGCGGCGACCTCGGGTTCTCCGGTGGCGCTCACGCCGCGCCCTGACCGCCGCGGCCGCCGGTCATCGCCACGCCGAGGTCCTCCTCGGAGACATCGGGCGGGAACTCCCCGACGATCCTGCCCTCGTAGATCACGAGGATGCGGTCCGCGAGCGCCCGCACCTCCTCGAACTCGAGCGAGACGAGCAGGATGCCGCGGCCCCTCGCGCGTTCGGCCAGCAGGCGGCCGTGCACGAACTCGATCGCGCCGACGTCGAGCCCGCGCGTGGGCTGATGGGCCACCAGCAGCTTCGGGTTGCTCGCGATCTCACGGGCGACCGCCACCTTCTGCTGATTGCCACCGGATAGCGCCCCAGCCAGCGTGTCCGGCTCCCCGCCGCGGACGTCGTATTCCCTCAGCAGCGCGCGGGCCCTTGACTTCATCTGGCCGATCGCCAGCATGCCGTGATTCGAGATCGGCGGCTCGCGGTACTCGCGCAGCGCGAGGTTCTCGGCGAGCGTGAAGTTGAGCACCAGGCCGGCCAGCTGCCGGTCCTCGGGGATGTGCGCCACGCCGGCCTCCGTGGTGGCGCGGACGCCGAGCCCCGATACGTCGCGCCCCTCGATGGCCACCCTGCCGGACTGCGGCGCCCTGAGACCGGCAATGGCCTGCACCAGCTCGAGCTGGCCGTTGCCGTCCACCCCGGCGAGCGCCACGACCTCGCCGGCGCGCACGTGCAGGCTCACGCCCTTCACCACCTCGAGCCCGCGATCGTCGCGCACGTACAGGTCCTCGACCTCCAGCATCGGCTCTCCGCGCTTGCCCTGCTCCTTGTCGACTCGCAGCAGCACCTCGCGCCCGACCATCAGGCGCGCGAGACTCTCCTCCGTGGCGCCCTCGCTGGGCACGGTGTCGATCCGCTTGCCGCGCCGCAGGACCGTCACGCGGTCCGCGATCTCCAGCACCTCGTTCAGCTTGTGGCTGATGAAGACGATCGAGACGCCGTCCTGCTTCAACGCGCGGAGCACCTCGAACAGCTCGTTGGTCTCCTGCGCGGTCAGCACCGCCGTCGGCTCGTCGAGAATCAGGATGCGCGCGTCGCGGTAGAGCGTCTTCAGAATCTCCACGCGCTGCTGCATCCCGACCGAGACGCGCTCGATCACCTCGTCTGGATCCACCGCGAGCCCGTACCGGTCGGACAGCTCCTTGACCCGCCGGGAGCCCTCTCGGACGTCGAGCAGCGCCCCGCTTCTCGGCTCCGCGCCGAGCACGATGTTCTCGGTCACCGTCATCACCGGCACGAGCATGAAGTGCTGGTGGACCATGCCGATGCCGAGCTTGATCGCCTTCGACGGCGAGTCCACCTGCACCGGCTGGCCATTGACGCGGATCTCACCCTCGGTCGGGCTGTAGAGCCCGTAGAGGATCGACATCAGCGTGGACTTCCCGGCGCCGTTCTCACCGAGCAGCGCGTGAACCTCGCCTGGGCGAAGGTCGAAGTCGATCCCGTCGTTCGCGACGACAGGACCGAATCTCTTTGTAATTCCGCGTAGCTCTAGCGCGGGTGCCTCGGACTGCACTCCTGGCTACTTGACCGTGTCGGGAATGTCCTTGATCTCGCCGGCGGCGATCTTGTCCTGGACCTCCTTGACCTGGTCGGCGTACTTCTCGCCCGCCGGCCCGACCTTGCCGATGCCCACGCCGCCGTTCTCCACGGTGGCGATCACATCGGTGCCGCCCTTGAACGTGCCGTCCTGAGCGCGCTTGATGGCGCCGTACACCGCCACGTCGACCTTCTTGAGCGCCGAGGTGAGGATGTGGTCGCCGAGGTACGCCTGGTCGGCGTCGACGCCGATGCCCTGGACGCCCTTCTCCTTGGCAGCATCAAGAGCGCCGAGGCCGCACTGGCCGGCGACCTGGAAGACGACCTTCGAACCCTGGGCGATCTGGTCCAGAGCGATCTCCTTGCACTTCGCCTGGTCCACGAAGTCCTGCGAGTACGCATTCAGCGTCTTGATTCCGGGGAAGGCCGCCTTCGCGCCCGCCTGGTACCCGGCGATGTAGTGGTCGACCGGCGGGATCTTCTGGCCGCCGACGGTGGAGATCGCCTTGGCGCCGTTGTCCTTGGCCCATAGGGCCGCGAGGTACCCGGCGAGGTAGCCGGCCTCCTGCTCCTTGAAGAGGAGGCCCTGCACGTTCGCGGGCTTGTCCTTGAGCCCGCTGGCGGGGAAGTCGACGATCGCGAACTTCACGTTCGCGAACTTGCTCGCGACGGTGTTGGTCGCATCCGCCATCAGGAAGCCGACCGGGACGACCAGCTCGAACTGCTGCTGCGCCAGGGTGCTCAGGTTCGGCACGTAGTCGCCGTTCGACTTCGAGATCAGCACTCGACCCTGGGTGCCGAGCTTGCTCTCGGCGTCCTCGAGGCCCTTGTTGGCGAGGAAGTTGAACGAGCGGTCGTTGAGGCCGCCGATGTCCGTGACCACGCCCGCCTTGATCGACTTGCCCTCGTCCGCCGAAGCGCCGCCACCGCCACCGCCACCGCCGTCATCGTCGTCGTCGCCGCACGCCGCGATCCCGAGTGCGAGCGCAGCAATGAGCGCGAGTAGGAAGAAGCGCAAGGACTTGGGCACGGTTGAGTCTCCTCATTGGGTCAGGGACTCGGAGACCCTACAGCTTTTCGATTAAGCGCTGTTTGAGCGTTTTTTCGCAGAAAGCAGCCTCAATTGCCGTCCTCGTGATGCGCCGAAGCGCCTCGTCGTCGAAGCCGAAGTGCTCGCGGCAGAGCGCGTACTCGCCGCCGATCGAGGCGCCGAAGTAGGGCGGATCGTCGGACCCGAGCGTGACCCGAACGCCGGCGTCCATCAGGCGCGGCAGCGGGTGCTCCTCGTAGGTTGGATAGATGCCGAGCACGACGTTGCTGGTGGGACATACCTCGAGCACGATCCCGCGCTCGGCCAGCCCCTCCACGAGCGCAGGCTCCTCGATCGAGCGCACACCGTGGCCGATGCGGCTGACCGGCAGCTGGAGTCCCTCGCGCACGCTCTCGGGACCAGCCCACTCACCGGCGTGGACGCTGCAGCCCAGGCCGGCATCTGCGGCGATCTGGAACGCCTCGGCGTAGGCGGCCGGCGGGTGGTTCTCCTCGTCACCGGCCATCGAGAAGCCGACCACGTAGGGATGCGGAGACTCCGCCGCGTAGCGAGCGACCCTCAGCGCCGGCTCCACGCCGAAGTTGCGAACGCACGAGATCAGGATGCGCCCCTCGATGCCGCTGTCCGTGCGGGCGTCGTCGATGCCGCGCGCGATCCCGTCGAGGTGCTCCTCGTCGCTGACGCCGACCATCCTGGCGTGGTCCGGGGAGGCGGTGAGCTCCACGTAGATGGCGCCCTCCGCCGCGCAAGCCATGAGGTACTCGTACGTGATGTCGCGGTAGTCATCGCCGGTGCGGATCACGCTCGCGGCCTTGTCGTAGGTGTCGAGGAAGTCGAGAAAGTCGGTGTAGGCGAAGCGATCGGACGCGGCGAACACGCCCTCGGGCAAGGGCAGCCCGTTGCGTTCGGCTATGCGCCGGATCAGGTCCGGCGGCGCGGTGCCCTCGAGGTGCACGTGAAGCTCCGCCTTCGGCATAGCTCGCTCCGCCGCCGACCCGTCCGCCGCCGTCAGCGGAGCACCTCCAGCACGGGCGGCGGCACGTCGGGGGCGGAGTCGCCGAGCTCATAGGCCGCGCGCAGGGCGTCCGCCGCCCGGCGGGCGGCGTCCTCGCCCTGCGCGTGTACGAGCGCGAGCGGACGCCCTCCGGGCGCGACCTCCTCGCCTGGCGCCGCGACATCGGTGAGGCCCACGGAGTGGTCGACCAGATCGTCCTCGCGCGTCCGGCCGCCACCCAGGGCCACGACCGCGAGGCCCACGGCGCGAACGTCGACTCGGGTCACGGTTCCCGGCTCGCTGGGTTCGGCCGAGAGCGTGACCGGGGCGCTCGGCAGGTGGCGCTCCGGCGCCTCGAGGATGTCGGACGGTCCGCCGAGCTCGCGCACCATCGCGCCGAAGCGCTCCGCCGCGGCGCCGCCGTCAAGCGCCCGCTCGGCCGCGCTCCGAGCGGCGGCCTGGTCGGGCTCGACGCCGCCCAGCGCGAGCAGTTCCGCGCTGAGGGCGAGTGTGACCTCGCGCAGGCGCTCGTCGCTCGACGCGCCGGTGAGCTGGTCGATCGACTCGCGCACCTCCACCGCGTTCCCGGCGCTTCGCCCGAGCACCCGGTCCATGTCCGTGAGCACAGCGGAGGTCCGCAGGCCGTTGCCGTTCGCCACCTCCACGATTGCCCGCGCGAGCTGCTCGGTCTGCTCGCGACCGCGAAGGAAGGCCCCGGACCCCACCTTCACGTCCATCACAAGCGCGTCGAGCCCAGCGGCCAGCTTCTTCGAGAGGATCGAGGCCACGATCAGCGGGATCGACTCGACGGTGCCCGTGGAGTCCCGGATGGCGTACAACCTGCGATCGGCAGGCGCGAGCCGCGCCGTCTGCCCGACGATGGCGGCGCCCGCGCGCGCCACGGCGCGCCGAAAGCTCTCCGGGTCCGGTGTGGTGTCGTAGCCCGGGATCGCCTCGAGCTTGTCGAGTGTGCCGCCGGTGTGGCCGAGACCACGTCCCGAGATCATCGGCACCGCGCCGCCGCTGGCCGCCACGATCGGGGCCAGCAGCAGGCTCACCTTGTCGCCCACCCCGCCGGTGGAGTGCTTGTCGAGCACGGGGCCGGGCAGCCCGGCCCCGGACCAGTCGAGCACGTCGCCCGAGTCGCGCATCGCCCCCGTGAGCGCGATCCGCTCGGCCGCCGTCATCCCGCGCAACACGATCGCCATTGCCAGCGCGCCCACCTGCGCATCGCTCACAGCGCCGTCGGCGATGCCGTTCACGAGGAAGTCGAGCTGGTCCTCGGTCAGCTCGCCGCCGTCGCGCTTGATGCGGATCAGGTCGGGCACGTACATCAGCCGCCGAGCCGTTCGACGAAGCGCACGAGCAGAGGCGCCAGGTCCTCGGCGGCGCGCTGGGCGTCGCGGAGGGTCTGCTCGTGGCTGAGCTGAGTCTCGCTCATGCCCTCCGCGAGGTTGGTGATCGCCGAGATGGCGGCCACCCGGAGCCCGCAGTGCCGCGCGACGGCGGTCTCGTGCACGGTCGACATGCCCACCGCGTCCGCCCCGAGGGTCGTGAAGGCGCGTATCTCGGCGGGCGTCTCGAACGTCGGCCCCGAGACGGCGAGGTAGACGCCCTCGGCGAGCGGCGTGCGGAGCTCCTCCGCTGCCGCTCGGAGTCGCGCGCGGAGCTCCGGGTCGTAGGCGTCACGCATGCTCGGGAAACGGAGGCCGATCGCGTCGTCGTTCGGGCCGGCGAGCACGTTCACGCCGCTCAGGTTGATGTGGTCGGAGATCAGCATCAGGCGTCCGGGCCCCACGTCCGGCCGCAAGGACCCGGCCGCGTTCGTGAGCACGAGGATCTCGGCGCCGGCGGCCCGGAGCGCGCGGATCGGTATGCGAATCCGGTCGAGGTCGCCACCCTCATACACGTGCGCGCGACCCTGGAGCACGGCCACCGGCACATCCCCGATCTGGCCGAGCACCGCCTTGCCGCCGTGGCCGGCCACGCCCGGCCGCGGGAAGCCCGGCAGCTCGCCGTAGTCGATCGTGGTCGGGTCGGCCACCGCGTCCGCCACCGCGCCGAGGCCAGAGCCCAGGACCACGCCCACGCGCGGGCGCAGGCCGGCGCGCTCGGCCATGACGCGCGCGGCCTCGGTGGGGCTCATCCGGCGGGGTCCAGCTCGAATGCGAGCGGCAGCAGCTCGCCGACCGTCGTCGTCTGACGCGGCCCTCCCGGCCTGCCGAGGTGCACCGGGGTATCCGCCTCCGCGAACTCCGCAAGTCGCTGGCGACAGCCGCCGCACGGCGGGCAGAACTCGATCCGCTCGGCAACCACCGCCACCTCGGCGATACGCGAGTGGCCTGCCGCGTGGAGGGCGCCGAGGGCGGAGGTCTCCGCGCACTGACCCTGCGGGTAGGAGGCGTTCTCGACGTTCGCCCCCACGTGGATGCTGCCATCGGCGGCGCGCAGCGCGGCGCCCACCGGGAACTTGGAGTAGGGCACGTACGCGCTTCGCACGACCTCGTCAGCGGCCGCGAGCAGCTCCTCAGCCGAGCGACTGTCGCCACTCTCGCCAAGCAGGAGGTCGGAATAGCTCGCCGCAACGAGGTTGGAGGGGTCTATCCCGAGCTCGGCACGCAGCCGCTCAACTTTCGCGTGCTCCGCGCTCAGGTCCGAGCCGGGCTCGGCGACCGCCTCGAGCTCGAGATAGCTGCCGAGACCCTCCACCTCGTCGAGGTGGATCCTCACGCCGTCCCAGATCAGCAGGCGTCGGCGCTTAGTGACGGTCACGAGCGTTCCATAGGCGGTATCGAGCGCCTCGAGCAGGGGCCCGGAGTCCGCTACCGGGACGCGCTGGTACGAGCTGGTCCGCGCGTCGGTCCTATCGGGACGGGAGTACTCGATCAGCTCGTCCCAAAAGGGCGACCCCTGGACCTCCTGCTCCCGCAGCTTCAGCCGGCCGCTCGCGCCTTTGAAATAGGTGTCCCGCTGCCTCAGCTCGCCCTTGTCCTCGGCTCCGAGCGCAAGCGCGCGCTCCAGCGTGCGCTCGGGGTCGGCGTCGCGTGCCTTCAGCTCGACGTTGCGCATGGAAGCATCCAAGGGCGTCGCGAGGTTATCGTCGCGACCATGTCCGAGCGCCTGACCGTCGTCGATCATCCAGTTCTGGCGGACCGGCTCGCGGTCATGCGCGATCGCAACACCGGACACGGCGAATTCCGCCAGGCCCTGTTCGAGGCATCGGCGATCCTGGCGGTGGAGGCCGCGCGCGATCTCCCGGTGACCGAGGTCGAGGTCGAGACTCCACTGGAGCGCACCACCGGCAGTCGCGTCCCCACCGAGATCACAATCGTGCCGGTGCTCCGCGCCGGTCTCGGAATGGTCGACGGTTTCCTACGGCTGCTCCCTGGCGCCCGCGTCGGCCACGTCGGCGTGTACCGCGACGAGGAGGAGCACCGTCCGGTCGACTACTACGAGCGCCTGCCACCCGGTCTGGCCGACGCTCACGTGTTCGTGGTCGACCCGATGCTCGCAACCGGCGGAAGCGCCGTGCACGCCCTCGACAAGCTGAAGGTGGCCGGCGCCCGTCGACTGGCCCTCGTATGCCTGGTGGTGGCTCCCGAGGGCGTCGAGGCGGTCGAGAAGGCGCACCCTGACGTCCAGATCTGGACCGCCGCCGTGGACCGCGAGCTCGACGCGAACGCATACATCCGCCCCGGCCTCGGCGACGCGGGCGACCGCGTCTTCGGGACGCAGTAGCCGCCGAGCGCGGGCGGGGCCAGCGGCTAGCCCGCGCGCACCACCGAGCGCGCGCTCAACCCCACCGCGCCCGGCGCATCCTCCGCTGCCGCGAAGCGCTCGTCCACCGCCACTCCCGCCACCCAGACGATCTCGCCGCTGGACTCCACGACCGGGAGCGTGTGGCGGAGGGCGCGTGGGACCTTGCGGTCGGTGAAGAGGTCCTGGAGCGACTTCGATCCGCCCAGGCCGGCCGGGCGCATGCGGTCGCCGTCGCGCCAGGCGCGCACGGTGAGCTCGGGGGCGAGGTTGCTCACGCTCACGTCGCCCGGAGCGCCGACGCGCGCGTCGACCTCCCAGTCGCCGAAGCGGGCGCGGCCCGGTACCGAGAGCGGCACCGGATCGGGCGTCGCGGCATCCGCGGTGCGGGTGAAGCGAAGCGTGCCGTACTCCATCACCGCCCGCAGGCCACCGCCCAGGTCGAGCGACTTGGTGCCGCGCTCGTCGAGCGCGAGGAGCGCGTCGAGTTCCGCCCGGGAAAGGGCCCGCCCCGCCAGCGCGCGGAGCACCAGCCGACGGACTGCGGGCGGATGCTCGAGCAGCGTGCTGATCGAGATCGCCGGCCCGCCTCCGAGCTCCTTCAGCGCGTCGGTTACCACCGCGTCGAGCACCTCCGCCTCGTCGCGGAGCTGGCGCGCCGTCTCGGCGATCGTCCGCTCGGCAGCCGGTGACAGCTCGCGGAGGGCGTCGAGCACGTCGTGACGCACGCGCGCGCGCGCGAAGCGACGGTCGGCGTTCGACGGGTCCTCGCGCCACTCGAGCCCGCCGGCCTGCAGATAGTCGCGCACCTCCTCGCGCGTGACACCGAGCAGTGGCCGCACCAGGCGCCCCCGGCGGGCTGCCATTCCGTGCAGCGCGCGCGAGCCGGGTGAGACGGCAAGCCGATACAGAACGGTCTCGGCCTGGTCGGACGCGGTGTGGGCTGCTGCGTAGTCGCCGGGCGCCAGGCCCTCAGCCAGTGAATAGCGCGCATCGCGCGCGCGCTCTTGAAGATTGCCTCCCTCAGTGCTCAGTCGGACCTGCTCAACGGTCAAGGGAATGTTGCGCTCATCGCAGAGCTGTCGCACGAGCTCCTCGTCCGCACCGGACTCCGGGCGCAGCGCATAGTTGACGTGGAGCGCGGAGACATCGGCACCGAGCCGGTGGGCGATGTCCAAGAGCGCCACCGAGTCCCCTCCGCCCGACACCATCACGAGCAGCGGCTCGCCCGCCTGCACCAGGCCGCTCTCGCGCGCCGCGTCGAGCGGCAGCTCGCTCATTGCTCACGCTGGATCGCGCGGCAGAGTCGCCAGGGGTCGGCGAACCCCTTCAGCTTCACCTGCCCGATCTCGTCGAAGCTCAAGTGAGAGGAGTCCCGCACCGCGTCCACGACCGCGTCGGTGACCAGCACCTCGCCGCCACGGGCCCGCGCCACCACGCGCGAGGTGAGGTTCACGTCGCGGCCGAAGTAGTCCCCGTCGCGGTAGAGCATGGTGCCCCAGTGGATCCCGATGCGTGGCTCGGGTCGTTCCTCGAACAGGCTTGTGAATCCCACCGCCCAGTCCACCAGCGCCCTGACGTCCTGACCCACGACCATCACCGCGTCGCCGATCGTCTTCACCACGCGCGCGTCGTCGGGCAGGGTGTTCGTCACGCCCTCCACGAAGCGCTCGACCGACGACAGCGCCTCCTCCTCGCCCTCCTCTTCGGTGAAGCGCGTGTAGCCGGCCAGGTCCGCGAACGCGATCGCCACCCGGACGCGCCCGAGGTCGACCTCCTCGTCCTCGAGCTCCGACTCCATGTG
>Ga0126314_10001535_pt1 | contig 11171 bp, 1 predicted proteins | sample Plot105B_FD_92535 | JGI IMG/M metagenome (GOLD analysis project Ga0126314, IMG submission 92535) | Serpentine soil microbial communities from UC McLaughlin Reserve, CA, USA - Plot105B | ecosystem: Environmental > Terrestrial > Soil > Grasslands | place: USA: UC McLaughlin Reserve, Lake County... | reverse complement strand
TCGATCGTCCCGATCTCTCCGCCAATCACGATCTGAGCGACGCCATTTACCGCGCTCACTTCAACGCGTCCCAATTCTTCCTGCCGTTGCGCGATGCACTGCTCCATCTCTGCCTCAGGCAACGCCACACTCAGCATCGCGCCAACGGGCATGCGCTGCATCAACTGTCCTCGCAGTGCCACCATTCGCAACGCATCGTCGAGCTTAAACACGCCCGCAAACGTCGCTGCCACCCACTCGCCGATGCTGTGGCCGAGGAGCGCTTCCGGCTCAACGCCCCACGCGCGCAGTTGCTCTGTCAACGCATACTCCGTCACAAATAGCGCCGGCTGCGCCCACTGCGTCTGCTGCAACTGCTTTCCGGCAGCGTCTTTGTACAACATCGTTCGCAGATCAACACCGAGTAATCCCTGCAAGACTGTCACACAGTGGTCAACGATCTGCCGGTAGACGTCCTCACTCTCGTAAAGTCCGCGACCCATGTTCACGCGTTGCGCGCCCTGTCCCGGATACAACAGCGCCACACTCGGTTGCCGTTCACGGGCCACGCCACTCAGCACGTTTGCTTCATCCTCGCCACGGAGAGCAGCGAGCGCCTGCTCGCGATCGCGACACAGCACTACGCGCCGCTGTGAAAACGCGCGCCGCCCGACTGAAAGCGTGTAGCCCACGTCTGCAAGCTCATCGGTGCTCTGGTCCAGATGCACGCCCAGGTTATTCGTTATCGCTTCGAGCGCAGCTTCGGTTTTCGCGGACAACGGAAGCACCTGCCATGCTCGTTTACTCGTGCTGCCTGGCTCCGGCTCCGGTGCTTCTTCAACTATCACGTGCGCATTGGTTCCGCCGATCCCAAACGAGCTCACGCCTGCGCGTCGCGGTGTGCCGTTGCGCTCCCACGGACGGAGGCTCGCGTTCACGTAAAAAGGCGAGTTTGCGAAATCGATCTCAGGGTTGGGTGTCTGGTAATGCAGAGATGGCGGCAGCTCACGGTGCTTCAGTGCCAGCACCGTCTTGATCAATCCCGCTACTCCCGCAGCCGCATCGAGATGCCCGATGTTGCTCTTCACGGATCCGAGCGCACAGTAGCCTCGCTGCTTCGTGCCCGGACGAAACGCGCGTGTCAGTGCCGCCGCCTCGATCGGATCGCCCACCGGCGTCGCAGTTCCATGTGCTTCAACATAAGTGATCGAGCCGGCTGTCACCCCGGCTATGGTTTGCGCCTCCGCGATCACTGCCGCTTGTCCTTCCACACTGGGCGCGGTGTAGCCGGCCTTCGCAGCGCCATCGTTGTTGATTGCCGAGCCGCGAATTACTGCTTCGATCCGGTCGCCGTCACGCAATGCATCTTCGAGGCGCTTCAACACGACAATCCCGAGGCCATTACCACTCACCGTGCCTTTCGCCTGGGCATCGAACGCGCGACAGTGTCCGTCAGGCGAGACGACGCCACCTTCCTGGTACTCGAAACCTGACTTCAACGGCAAAGTGACTGAGACGCCGCCCGCCAGCGCCATGTCGCATTCGCCGTTGAGCAAACTTTGACAAGCGATATGCACGGCAACTAAAGACGTCGAGCAGGTGGTCTGCACATTCACGCTCGGCCCTTTGAGATCGAGTTTGTAAGAAACTCTGGTGGTGAGGTGGTCCTTATCGTTCAAGACAGTCGCCTGGAAGGCGCTGAAGGTTTTACGGACGCTGCGATTCGCATAGAGGTTCAGGAGGTAAGTGTTCATGCTCAGACCGGCAAACACACCGATCGAACCGTTGTATTTTTCCGAGTCGTAACCTGCAATCTCCAAAGCTTCCCAGGCACACTCCATAAACAAACGCTGCTGCGGATCGGTGATGGCCGAATCGCGTGGAGTGAAACCGAAGAAATAGGGATCGAACATGTCCGCATCTTCGATACAAGCCTTCGCCTTCACGTAACTCGGATTGTTGAGCTGCGACTGGTCCACGCCCACGGCCAACAGCTCTTCATCGGAGAAGAAGCTGATCGACTCCACCCCATCGCGCAGGTTGGCCCAGAACTCTTCCACGTTGCGCGCCCCCGGAAAACGGCCCGCCATCCCGATCACCGCCACCGCATCTGTTTGCTCGAGTGAATCCGTATTGCTCATCTCAGCTTTCTCCCACTGCCGCGCGTACTTGCCTGCGCCGGCTCCTCAACTCCCTGCGTGTTTCTGCTCGCTCGACACCCTGTTCAGCAGATGACTCTTCCCTGTAACCGTTGCTGATGTATTTCGCCATCGCGGCAATAGTGGGAAACTGAAACAACTCGAACAACAACAAGTTCTTTTCAAACTTCGCGCGGAGCTTTCCGTGGACCTGTACTGCCTGCAACGAGTGGCCGCCGAGATCGAAGAAGTTGTCGTTTGCGCCGACGTTCTCGATGCCGAGCACTTGCTGCCACACTGCAGCGATGTCGCGCTCGATCGCGCTGCGCGGCGCGATGTACGCAGACGCCAATTCAGGACGTTGTGAATCAGGCGCGGGCAGTGCTTTGCGATCGACTTTGCCGTTCGTGGTCAGTGGCAGCGCATCCAACGTCACCCACGCTGATGGCACCATGTAATCAGGTAACTGCTCCTGAAGGTATTTTCGCAGTTCACTGCTGTCTGCTTCACCCACCACGTAAGCAACTAAACGCTTCTCGCCATTTCTCTCTTCGCGGGCCACGACGATCGCGTCGCGCACCGCCTCATGCCGGCACAAGACCGCTTCGATCTCTCCCGGTTCGATTCGAAAACCACGTACCTTGACCTGCTGGTCCACGCGCCCGAGAAATTCGAGTTGACCATCCGGCAAATAGCGCCCGCGATCGCCGGTTCGATAGAGACGAGCGCCGGGAACAGTCGAATATGGATTTGCAACAAAGCGAGTAGCAGTGAGGTCCGGGCGATTGAGATAAGCGCGCGCGAGACCTTCGCCGCCGGCGTAGATCTCACCTGGAACGCCGAGCGGCGCGGGACGCATGTTTTCATCGAGTACATACACCTGCACGTTCGCCAGCGCCCGCCCGATGGCCGGTTTGCGACCGTCAGGTGCGCATTCGGCGATGCTGATGCAGACCGTGTTCTCCGTTGGGCCATATGCGTTGCAGAAGAGCCGCCCATTTACGGCCCAACGGTCAACCAGTTCGGCCCAGCACGGTTCACCGGCAACGACGATCGTACGCAGCGCCGGAAACTCTTCCGGCGGGAGCAGCGCGAGGACAGACGGCGGGAACGTGACAGTCGTGACTTCCTGGTCGCGTAGTAACGAGATCAAGCGTTCATCCGGCATCAGGTCTTCTCGCGGCGCAATGACGAGCGTCGCACCGCGAAGGAGTGCCATCGCAAACTCGCTCACCGAGGCGTCGAAGCTGAGCGCAGCGAATTGCAATACGCGACTGGACGGCTGCACGTTGAAGGCGCGGATTTGTGCGGTGGCGAGATTAGAGAGGCCACGATGAGCGATCACGACACCTTTCGGTGCGCCGGTCGAGCCGGATGTGTAGATGACGTAGGCAGCGTTTTGCGGAACGGCGGCGCTATCGGGGTTTTCGTCGGAATAGGTCCTATAGGACGTATCGGACCTATCCAGGTTGATGATTTTTAGCTTGTTAGCGGGAAGAACCTCGATCAGGTGTTCCTGCGTGAGCAGCACCTCGAGGCTCGAGTCGTCGATCATGAAAGCAAGGCGATCGCGTGGATAAGCCGGATCGAGCGGAACGAAGGCGCCGCCCGCTTTCAGTATGCCGAGAATGCCGACGACCATCTCGATCGAGCGTTCAACACAAATTCCGACCAACGTTTCCGGCCCCACACCCAGCGAGCGAAGGTGATGGGCAAGACGATTAACACGGCGGTTGAGCTCGCGGTAACTCAACGTCTGCTCGGCAAACATGACAGCCACGGCGTCCGGTGTCCGCTCAACCTGATCCTCGAATAATTGTTGGAAACACTTATCGTGCGGAAAGGAGGACGCTGTTTCGTTCCACTCAACCAATACCTTCTGTCGTTCAGAATTATCGAGAAAAGGCTCAGTCTCGATCGGGCCGAACGTATCGCGTGCCATTGCAGCAAGCACGCGCCCGTAGTAACCACTGATCGCCTCCGCCTGCGGATCACTCAACTTCGTCGTATCGACTGCGACACGCAACATGATCCGCGAGCTGAGAACGTCCGACATGAAGCCCGCATTGAGAGTGAAGTTCGTTTCTTCGTAACCCTCAACCTGATCGAGAATCTGCACGTCACCTTGCCCCAGCACACCGTCAAGCACGTGATAGTGAACGTAATTGAATGTGGTTTCGAAGAGCGACGGCGTGTTGAGTTGCTCCTGAATCGCGGGCAACGGGTAACGCCTGAACGGCAGCAGGTTTCGCTCTGCGTTGAAGGTATCGCGCACAAACTCGGTCCAGCTTCGCGCTGCAAGACGCTCGCGAAACGGAACGACGTTGAGAAACAGCCCGCGAATCAGCTCGCCGTCCGTCTCTTCGGGCCGACCGTTGCAAACCAGTCCGGTGATGACGTCTGACTGGCCCGTCACGAGGCTCATCACTTTCAGATGAGCCGCGAGTAACACGCTCTTGATCGGCACAGCAGCATTCACCGCCATCCGGTGCAAGCCTTCCGAGACTTCGTCGGGTATCTGGACCACGACGTTTCGCGCGCGCTTACGACCTGTCGCTGTCGACTCGATGGGCCAAGGCCCCTGGGGCGCTATCTCCGTCACAGTCGCATCGCTCAAGCTGTCGTTCCAGAAACGCCTGCACTCTTCAGATTCGAGACTTGCCTGTTCGAGCGCGATGAAATCACGGAACGAAGTGGCAAACGGTTTGTGCTCGGCAATCGGCACGTTTCTGAGCAACGCAAAATAGGTCTGGAAAATCTCTGCCAGGGTTGACTGCAAGCTCCATCCGTCGAGAATTGCATGGCACTCAGTCAACGTGAACTGGAACGTCTCGTCTGTTCGCCGGTGAATGCAGAAGCGCAACAACGCCGGACGCGACAAGTCAAACCGGTTTCGCTGCTCGCTTTCCGTGTAATTCCTGATTACCTCCTGCTGGTCCTCCCGCGAAAACACTCTCAGGTCTTCAAACTGCACGGGTAGTTCTGCTTCTTTGTGGACCAGTTGCAGCGGCTCCGAATAACTCGACAGATCAAACGACGTCCGCAACACATCGTGTCGCTCTACCACGTGTCGCACGGCGCGAACAAAAAGCTCTTCGTTCAAACGTGCCTTGAGGTGAAAGCTGTTGATGTTGTGATAGACCGAAACGCCCGGCGTGGCTTCAAGGTGATAAAGCATGCCTGACTGGAGCCGCGAGAGAGGGTAAGCGTCGACAACATCCGCCGGCAGTTTCTGCCTGTCTTCATCCTTCACCAGGCTGAACGGTTCGCTGCGCCGATTTGGTTCTGGTGAGCCAACTTCTTCAGACTCTATAGCGCGGGCGAGCTCCCGGATCGTTTGATATTGGAATAGCTGCTGTAGCGAAAAACTCAATCCGCGTTCTTTCGCAAGACTCAACACCTGCACGCTGCGAATGGAGTCGCCGCCGAGCACAAAAAAGTTGTCGCACACTCCGACGCGATCAACGCGCAGGACTTCTGCCCAAACCCCAGCGAGAATCCTTTCCTCTTCCGTCTCCGGCGCGACGTAAGCCTCGCCAGGATCGAGTCGCGATCCTTCCAGTGCGGGCAATGCACGTCGATCCAGTTTTCCGTTCGTCGTTAAAGGAAGCCTGTCGAGCAGCACAAACGCCGAAGGAACCATGTACTCCGGCAATCGCTGTTTCATGTGATTACGGAGGTCACTGACAGTCAGCACCTGCTCGGCCTCGACCGCCTCGGTCGCGACGACATAAGCCACGAGGCGCGTTTCGCCATCGTCGTCACGCGCTACAACGACGCTTTCACTGACGTCATTGTGCTGTGCGAGCACCGCTTCGATCTCGCCCAACTCGATGCGAAAGCCTCGAACCTTCACCTGTCGATCGACTCGACCCAGATACTCGAGATCGCCATTCGCGAGATAGCGCCCGCGATCACCCGTGCGATAGAGACGCGCGCCTTCGCTGCCCCACGCATGTGGGACAAAGCGCTCGGCGATTAGTGCCGCTCGTCCCAAATAACCACGCGCGAGCCCGGACCCGCCAACGTACAACTCACCGGCCACCCCGACCGGCACAGGCTTCCGCGCCGCATCCAGCACGTAAATCTGCAAGTCAGGTATGCGTTCGCCGATCACGCTCCCTGTCGCAGTCAGCAGATCGCTCGCGCGTAGCGGACGATAAGTGACATGCACCGTCGTTTCCGTGATCCCGTACATGTTGACCAGCAGTGGTTGCTCGTCGCCGTGTCGTGCAAACCACGGTCCCAGACTTTGCAGTTCCAGCGCCTCGCCTCCAAAGATAATGAACCGCAAAGCGAGGGGCGGCGCCTCCGTAGCGTTCGGCCAACTGCTCTGCTCTGCCTGCATCAGTTGACGGAAAGCCGAAGGAGTTTGATTCAGCACCGTCACCCGCTCTTTGACCAGCAACTGATAGAACGCTTCTGGTTGGCGACTGACGAGATAAGGAACGATCACAAGCCGTCCGCCGTGAAGTAGCGCGCCCCAGAGTTCCCAAACTGAGAAGTCGAACGCGTAAGAATGAAAGAGGGTCCAGACGTCTTTATCGTTGAAGTTGAACCAGTGGCGTGTTGCTGTGAAAAGTCGGATTACATTGGCATGGGTGACAACAACGCCTTTCGGTGTTCCAGTCGAGCCGGAGGTGTAAATGACGTAAGCAGGGTTACGCGGATGACACCGATCAGAGCCGCGGATTAAACCCGGATCTGATCCGAGGGATTGATCCGTGTCGTCCGTAGTTAAAACCTCGCTCAGTTTTGCGTCTTCGATAATGAACTGCAGCCGCTCATGCGGATAACTCGGATCGAGCGGCACGTACGCTCCGCCGGCCTTCAGAATGCCGAGGAGCGCCACCACCATCTCAATCGACCGCTCCATGGAGATTCCCACAAGGGTTTCCGGTCCCACGCCGCGCTCACGCAGCCGCTGCGCAAGCCTGTTCGCTCGCGCATTCAATTCACTGTAGGTCAATCTCTCATCTTCGAAGACAAGTGCGACCTGATCGGGTGTGCGTTGGACCTCTTCCTCAAACAGTTCGTGTAGCAGTTGTGTGGGCTCCGCGTTTGGTGAGACTTCGTTCCACTCGTACAGCAGTTGGCGCTGCTCCACGTCACTCAGCAGCGGCAAATCCAGAATCTTTTGTTCCGGGTCAGCGACGATCGCCGAAAGAAGTCGCTGGTAATGACCAAGCAAACGCGTGATCGTCGCGTCGTCAAAAAGAGCCGTGCTGTACTCAAGGGAACCACTGATGTTGCTGTTGTGCTCAAACAGCTCAAACAGGAGATCAAACTTCGCGGTCCGGCGCTGGATATCCAATGGTGCGACTTTCAAACCGGGCAGATCGATTGCCTGCGCGGGCGCATTATGCAACGCGAACACAACCTGAAAAAGAGGTGTGTGGCTGAGGCTCCGGTCGAGCTGCAGGTGGTCCACGATCTTTTCAAACGGCACGTCCTGGTGGGCCTGCGCATCCAGCACCATCGAGCGCACGCGTTCGAGCAACTCGCGGAATGCCGGACTGCCGCTGCAATCGGTGCGTAAGACGAGTGTGTTGACGAAGAAGCCGATCAAGCTTTCGGTCTCAACGCGGTTGCGGTTCGCGATGGGTGAGCCCACGGCGATGTCTGTCTGTTCCGTGTAACGGGCGAGCAGTGTTTGCCATCCGGCAAGCAGCAACGTGAAGAGCGTCACACCTTCCGTGCGCGCGAGGGTGATGAGCGATTTTGAGAGATCGGATGGCAACGCGAAGCCCTGCCTGGCGCCCCGGTGAGATCGGATCAGCGGTCGCGGGTGGTCGGTGGGCAACTGCAACGTTGCCACATCGTCGAGCTGCTTCTGCCAGTAGCCGAGCTGTTTCGCAAGCTCATCGCCGGTGAGCCACTCGTGTTGCCAGCGTGCGAAATCTGCGTACTGAATCGGCAGCTCGGGCAGCGACGGCGTCTGCCCTTTCGAAAACGCTTCGTACAGTGCCACCACTTCGCTGATTAGCACACCCATGGACCACCCGTCAGAAACGATGTGGTGCATCGTGAGTGACAACACGTGATCGTGTTCCCCAAGGCGCAGTAACTTCACACGCAGCAGCGGTCCACTCGCGAGATCGAACGGCTTTAATGCTTCCTCTTCGAGTATTTCGCTGACAGCGTCTGCGTCTTCAACGTCATTTAGTTCAATCACCCGCCCAGCGTGCGCCTGAATCACCTGCACCGGTGTTTTGTTCTGCAACTGAAACGTCGTGCGCAGTGTCTCGTGACGCTGCACCATGAACTCGAAACTATGCTCCAGCGCCTCAACGTCCAGTCGACCTTGTAGACGCACTGCAGAAAACACGTTGTACAACGAACTTTCCGGCTCGAGCTGGTCCAGGAACCACAGCCGCCGCTGAGCGAATGAGAGCGGGGCTACGCCTGGCAGGTGTCCGTCGATTCTTCTGTTGATCTTTGTGTTGTCGATCCGGGGCTGTTCTTCGAGCTTCACGATCGCAGCCGCTAACTCCGCGATCGTCGGCGCCTCAAACACCGAACGCACCGGCAACTCGGTGTGCAACATCTGGCGCACACGGCCCACGACCTGTGTCGCGATCAGTGAATGGCCGCCGAGTTCGAAGAACTGGTCGTAAATGCCGACGCGCTCCAGTCCAAACACCTGCTGCCAGATTTCCGCGAGTTGCTCTTCGACCTGATTGCGTGGTGCAACGTAGAGGTGCTGCGCTCTTTCTTTCACTTCGTCGAGCGTGGGCAATGCGCGCAGGTTAAGCTTGCCGTTCAAAGTGAGCGGCAGTTTCCGCAGGTGTACGAAGACGTTGGGAATTGTTTCTTCGATGGTGCTATCGGCCAGAAACGCGTGCAACTCCGCATTGTCGAGCTCCTGTCTCGACACGTAATAAGCAATCATGGCATCGTTGCCGCTCTTGTCTCTCGCAATCACGATGACACTGTCGCGGATCTGCTGGTGTCGATTGAGGGCGCGCTTGATCTCGCTCAACTCTATGCGATGCCCATGATACTTTACCTGCCCGTCTTTGCGGCCGGTGTATTCGATGATTCCCTGCGGCAGCCAGCGAGCGACGTCGCCGGTGCGATACATTCTTTGTCCGGGCGTGAAAGGATTGTCGACAAATTTTTCAGCGGTAAGTGTCGCACGCTTGAAATAGCCTCGCGCCAGACCGTCACCCGCGAGATACATCTCACCGAGCACGTTTTCAGCAACCGGCTCGAGATCATCATCGAGCACGTAGATCTGTGTGTTTGCGGCAGGCTTGCCGACCGGAACGAAAGCCTGCGTGTCCTGAACCCGATCGAAATAATGAATCATGCAACCGACAGTGGCTTCGGTTGGACCATACTCGTTGATGATCTCGACATTCCCGTCGAAGCTGCGCAGCACAGCAGTCGCCAGTTCTGTTTCAAACTGCTCGCCGCCGACAATCAGTCGTCGAATGCGTGACTTTGAGTTGTCGCGAGTTTTCATTAACGCGAGATGGCTGGGCGTGAGCTTGAGCACGCCGACCTTGTTGTCCTTCAGTATCTCTTCGATTGCCGAACTGCTCCCGTCCTCGCGATAAATCACGATGCGATTCCCGGTAATGAGCGGCGTGTAGATCGAAGTCACGGTGAGATCGAAAGCCAGCGACGAGTAGAGCGCAAATGCGAGTGATTCATCGCGCACGTATTGATTTTTGGCCCACCAGATGTAATTGACGAGGCTGTAGTTGCGAATCTCGACGCCCTTCGGCTCGCCCGTTGAGCCCGACGTGTAGATGACGTACGCGAGATCATCAGGCGTCGCTTCGCTTTCCAGCGGCGTAGTACGCTCGTGAGCAATTGCCGGCCAGTTGGAATCAATCGAAAAGATCTCAATTTCGCTGCCCGAAAGTTTTTCGCGCAGTCGCTCTTGCGTGAGCACAAGCGGACTCCCAGTGTCGACGAGCATGAAATCCAGGCGTGTGCGCGGGTGAGCAGTGTCGAACGGCACATAGAACCCACCGGCTTTCAGCACGCCAAGGAGCGCAACGATTGTTTCCACTGAGTGCTCGAGATAGATGCCGATGGGCACGCCCGGCTTGATGCCGCGGGCGCGCAGCCAATGTGCGAACTGGTTCGAGCGTTGGTCGAGCTCGCGGTAGGTAACGCTCTCGTTGTGAAACTCGAGGGCGATGTGTGCCGGCGTCTTTTCGACCTGTTCCGCGAAAAGTTGAACGATGGTTTTATCTCGTGGATACTCACTCGCGCTGTTGTTGTATTCGACTACCAACTCCTTCCTCCTCGACGGAGAAAGTAGCTCGAGTTGCGACATCGTTTGATCGGGTGACTCTGAAGCCGCCCGCAAGATCTCCTGTAAGTGCCGGGCCAGGACCTCAATGCTCTCACGCGTGAAAAGATCCGGGTTGTAATCCATCGCTCCACTTATCGCGTCGTCTTTCACTTTCAGGATCAGCGTGACATCGTTCTTAAAATTATCCGTGTCATCTGTGGCCCCGAGTACGACCATAAGATCGAAGAGCGGCATGCGATGCGGCAGGTGTTCGACATCCAATAATTCAACCAAACGCTCGAAGGAGAATTTCTGATGAGCATAGGCTTCGGCAAGCGTGTCTTTGATGTCGAGTAGCAGTTGCTTCACAGTCAGGTCTGAGGTGACACGCGTGCGCAAAGCCAGCAGCCTGTTCATCGACGCACTGTCGGAAGCAGTGGTGCCGACGATGATGTCTTCGTTACCGGTATATTTGAACAGGCAAACGTTCAACGCCATGATGAACGTGACGAACAGGAGGGATTCGTCATTACCGGTGAGCTTGCGCAGGCGCGCCTGAGTTTGCGCATCAATGGAGAATGACAATCGTTCTTTGTTCCTTACAGCGCGCCTGGACCGGCGATGGTCTAGCGGCAAACCGGTGACGACCAGGTCGCCCGCGAGTTTCTTCAACCAGTAATCTTTAACTGTATCCATTTGTGAAAATCTGTGGCTCAACTTTGTGCAGTGCGCACGAGGCTTTGCAGGTGATCCTGTTGCAACATCTTCTTCTGCTGCGGCGGCACTGACGCGATCTCCAGCGT
>Ga0126314_10001534_pt1 | contig 11173 bp, 11 predicted proteins | sample Plot105B_FD_92535 | JGI IMG/M metagenome (GOLD analysis project Ga0126314, IMG submission 92535) | Serpentine soil microbial communities from UC McLaughlin Reserve, CA, USA - Plot105B | ecosystem: Environmental > Terrestrial > Soil > Grasslands | place: USA: UC McLaughlin Reserve, Lake County... | reverse complement strand
TCTGGAGGTTGATCCCTCCGTAGTGACGTCGACCACGCTCGAGAAGACCGATCTCCGGGTCTCGTGGGGTCAATGGCCGGGCGTCGCGGACCTCGCCGTGAGCGGCGGCACCTACCGGACAAGCAACACGGCCAACGACCAGGCGACCTACCGCCTCAAGGGCAAGGAGGTGTCGTGGATCACGAGGAAGCCTTCGCTCCCATGACCCTGACGTCAGGGGAGTCGACGTCCGGCGGCCAGGTCCCCCACCGCATCACCGGTCACGCGATATACGGTCCACTCGTCCATGGGCACGGCTCCCAGAGCCTTGTAGAACCTGATCGCAGGCTTGTTCCAGTTTAGTACGGACCACTCGAGTCGCCCGCAGCCGCGCTCGGTCGCCAGCTCCGCGAGGCGGACTAGCAAGGTCCGGCCTACACCCGTACCACGAAACGCTGGCCGCACGTACAGGTCCTCCAGGTAGATACCGGGTCTGCCAAGGAAGGTCGAGAAGCTGTGGAAAAAGAGGGCGAACCCCGCGGGCTCATCCCCGAGGTGTCCTATTAAGACCTCTGCCACCGGTCGCTCCCCGAAGAGCGAATCGCGGAGGCCCTCCTCGGTGGCGACGACCTCTTGCGAGAGACGCTCGTACTCGGCGAGCTCTTTTATGAACGAAAGGATGAGCGGGACGTCGTCCCTGATGGCGCTCCGAATCTCCAGTTCCAGCATCCGAAGCGCTCTTAGACCCGCGTTCCGACAAGGGTCTCGGCAATCTGCACTGCGTTGGTAGCCGCCCCTTTAAGCAAATTATCCGCAACGCACCAGTAGCTTACGGAGCTGTCCTCGACCCGTATTCGGCCGACGTAGGTTCCGGGCTCGCCGGCGACCTCCAGCGGGGTCGGGAAGTCATCTGAGGGACCGGAGACGACAACGCCAGGCGCCGCGCGAAGGATCTCGATAACCTCGGGCAGACTGACGTCGCGCTCGGTCTCGGCGTAGACGCTCTCGGAGTGGCCGGTGTGAACGGGGATGCGCACGGCGGTCGCGTGCACCTCGAGGTCGGGGAGAGAGAGGATCTTGCGCGACTCCTCCCTAATCTTCGTCTCCTCGGTCGTGTAGCCGTCTTCTCCTATGCCTCCGACAAGGGGTATGGCGTTACCGGCGATCGGCTTGGGGTAAACGTCTCCCCTGCCGTCCTCCAACGCCTCAATCCCCGAGCGCCCCGAGCCCGAGACCGCCTGGTAGGTCGATACTACGACCTTCCGGATGCCGAACTCGCGTATCAGCGGGGCGAGCGTGACGACCAGCTGGATCGTAGAGCAGTTGGCGTTGGCGATGAGGCCCTTGTGGCCTGTCAGGACGTCGGCGTTCACCTCGGGGACGACGAGCGGCACCTCCAAGTCCAGCCGGAAGTCGGTGCTGTTGTCTATGACGATGGCGCCGCGGCGTATGGCTTCCTGAGCCAGCTGTACCGCCGCGCCTTTCTCTCCCTCCGTGCCGGCGAAGAAGGCAAAGTCTACGCCCTCGAAGGCCATGGGCTCGGCGACCCCCACCTCGAAGGTCTCGCCTGCGAGGACCGCCCTACGGGCGCTGCGGGCGAGGACAGTCAGCTCCTTCATCGGAAACTCGCGGCGTCGTAGCTCGGCCACCAGGCGCTCGCCCACGAGCCCCGCGCCCACGACAGCTACGGTGTACCCCTCGCGCATTAGCTAGTCGTCCTTCCGTCGTCCTCAATCGCCTTGTGCGCTATGTCGAGCAGGTCAAAGACGACGCCGCTCGCGGTGCGCTCGGGCCCCGCGCCGGGCCCGCGTATCGTAAGGGTAACATCCGAGTAGCGGCGCGTGCGGAAGTCGAAAACGTTCTCGGGGCCGTTGATCGGGCCGAACGGGCTCTCCACCGGGGTGTCGCGCAGGCCCACCGCGACAGGCCCCTCCTTCGGGATGTGGGCTAGGTAGCGGAGCATGTGGTGTTCCTCCACGGCGAGCAGCCGCTCGGCGAAGGCCTCGTCCACCTCCGGCAGCCGCTCCATAAATTCCTCGAGAGGGACCTCTCGGAGGCTCTCGGGGACGAGCGACTGGTAGGGGATCTCCTCCGGCTCAATAGTGCGCCCCATCTTGCGGGCCAGGATGATGGCCTTGCGTGCCACGTCGAGGCCCGAGAGATCGTCGCGCGGGTCGGGCTCAGCGTAAGCGAGGGTAACGGCTTCTTTGACGGCCTCCGAGAACTGGCGGCCAGCCTCGACCGCACTCATCACGAAGCCCAAGGTTCCGCTCGGGCTGGCCTGGATCTCGAGTACCTCGTCGCCCCCCGATCTCAAACCGTCCATTGTGGAGATGATCGGCATCCCTGCCCCCACCGTAGCCTCGTGCCAGAGCCTGTCAGGCAGCATCCGCGTAAGCCGCTCGTAGCGCTCGGTGCTCTCGGAGAGCGGACCCTTGTTGGAGAGCACCAGGCAGGATCCGTTCTGCACCCCGAACAAGTCGAGGTCGTACGTCCCACCGTGCATCGCGACGTCAACGACGACCCTAAGAAAGCCGGGGGCGGGCTCTGAAGCCAGGACATCCTCCAGGGGTTCGACGCCGAGCGCCGCGAGCTTTCCGCCAGCCTCTTTGGCCCGGATCGCCTTGGGCAGCGGATCCTCCCCCACGAGCGCCCCCGAGGTGTCGGAGACGGCCCTGTAGACTACCTCGAGGCCGTAGCGCTCGCGCCAGTACTTGCGCTCCTCGAGCACGATCTGGGCGACCGCCCGTCCGACGTGGCCGAGCCCGATCTGGACTATCTCGAGCCGCTTCAAGCTACCACCCTCTCGGCGGGTGAGAGCAGCCCGTCATGCAGGGCGCGTAGCGCCTCCTCTGCCGCTATTGCGGCCACGATGAACACGAGTCCGGCGTCGGCGCCCTCTGCGTGCAGCGGCGGTATCCCCGCTTCGCGCAGGCACCTCTGTCCGCGCGCGAGGTCTCCGGAACGCGGCGACCCAATACAGATCACCGCCGCCGCCTCTCTCTTGTGGCCGGGAGCACAGGGTATCTCGGCCTTAAAACGCCGTTGCAGCGCGACGCAGCGGATACCTTCGCCCGGCGTGAGGCCCGAGACCCTGGTGCCGAAGCCTTCAGGATTGAAGGTGTTGCGCACCAGTACCTCAATGCCCACCTCGGAGGCCGGCTCCATCGTCTTTGGATGGAGGATCTTGGCTCCTAAAACCGCGAAGAGGCTCGCCTCCCGGTAGGAAAGCTCGGGGAGCGTGGAGGCCTCGGGCACGAGGTTCGGATCGGCGTCGAGGACGCCGTCCACGTCGGACATGATCCAGACCTCCCCCGACCCCAACGCCCGCCCGAGGACCGTGGCCGAGAGGTCGGATCCGCCCCTACCTAAAGTCGTTTCGAGTCCCTCCGGAGACCGCCCGACGTATCCGGGTACGACCGCTACCGCGCCCCCTTCGAGGAGCGGCGCGACGTGGCGCGATGCTCGCGCCCGCGTCTCGTCCGCGTTTACCTCGGCGCCGTCAAAGCTGGAATCGGTGGCTATCGGGTCCCTCTCTACGGCGGCGGCCGGGGTCCCGCGGCTCTCTATTGCGCCGGCCAGGATCTCGGCCGAGAGCCGCTCGCCGTGGACCGCGATACCGGCTCGCCGGGCCGTCGGGTTCTCCCCCAGATCGTCGAAGGCCCCTACGAGGTCCGCGAGCAGGGCCCGCAGGCGTTCCTCGACAACCGGGAGGTACTCCGGGGCGACGACCTCGCGGGCTGCGTGCAGGTGCCTCTCGGCGAGCGTGCGATAGAGCTCGGCGATCGACCCCTTGTGTGTCACGCCTGTCAGGGTTCGGTCCTTGCGTCCGTCGGTGGCATCGGCGTAGCTGAGCAGGGTATCGGTGGTGCCGCTCATCGCCGAGACGACGACAGCCACCGGGCGGCCTTGGGCGGCCTTGGTGGTGATCCTGGCAGCGCGATCGAACGCCGCACCGTCGCCGACAGAGGTGCCCCCGAACTTGATGACGAGGGGTCCGCCGCTCACCCTGTCACGCCCCACTGAGTGCCTGATCGAGGTCGTAGAGGATATCGTCGATGGACTCGAGGCCGACCGAGAGCCTCACGTAGTCTGGGGTCACCCCGGTCGACTTCTGCTCGTCCAACGAGAGCTGGGAATGGGTGGTCGAGGCCGGGTGTATGACCAGGCTCTTAGCGTCGCCCACGTTCGCGAGCAGGCTGTGCAGCTCGAGCCGGTCGATAAACCGCTTGCCGTCCTCCAGGCCGCCGTCTATCCCGAAGCCGAGGATCGCACCGTAGAGGCCGTCCCTGTGGTACTTGCTGGCGATCTCGTACGACGGGTGATTCGAGAGACCAGGGTAGTTGACCCATTTGACCCTCGGATGGTTCTGGAGGAACTCGGCAACGGCCAGCGCGTTCTGCGAGTGGCGCTCCATGCGCAGGGGCAGCGTCTCGATGCCCTGCAGGAAGAGGAAGCTGTTGAAAGGGCTCAGGGCAGGGCCGTAGTCTCGCAGCATCTGGACGCGGGCCTTAAGGATAAAGGAGAGCTCACCCAAGGTTGGGTAGATCTCAAGCCCGTGGTAGGAGGGGTCCGGCTCCGTGAACCCGGGGAAGCGGCCGTTGTCCCAGGGGAACTGGCCACCGTCCACGATCACGCCTCCTATGGAGGTCCCGTGCCCGCCGATAAATTTAGTGGCCGAGTGCACGACGATGTCCGCCCCGTGCTCCAACGGTTGAACGAGGTACGGCGAGGGGAGGGTGTTGTCCACCATGAGCGGGACGCCCGCCTCGTGGGCCACCGCCGCCAGCCCCTCGATGTCCAGGGTGTTAAGCGCGGGGTTCCCGACGGTCTCGGCGAAGACCGCCTTGGTCCTGTTGGTGATGGTGTCCCGGTAGGCTTCGGGGTCATTCCCCTCGACGTACTTCACGTCGATCCCTATCTTCGGCAGCGTATAGTGGAAGAGGTTGTAGGTGCCGCCGTAGAGCTGGGCGGCCGAGACGATCTCGTCCCCCGCCCCGGCGATGTTGAGGATCGCCAGCGTCTCAGCGGCCTGACCCGAGGCGGTCGCCAAAGCACCCACGCCCTTCTCGAGCGCGGCGATGCGCTTCTCGAAGACGTCGGTCGTGGGGTTCATGATGCGGGTGTAGATGTTCCCCATCTCAGAGAGTGCGAACAGGTTCGCGGCGTGGTCCGTGTCGTTGAAGACGTAGGATGTGGACTGGTAGATCGGGACCGCCCGGGCCGTCGTCGAGGGGTCCACCTCCTGCCCGGCGTGGAGCGCCAGGGTCTCGAACCCGTAGTCCTGTACGTTCTGGTCGGCGATGTCTGTCATCCGCTTCTCCCTTCTAACCTTGGTTCTAACCTTTGAGGAACGGTGTGATCGCCGTCCCCAGCTCGTTCCAATCTTTTAGGAACGCGTCGTGCCCGCTCAAAGACTCTATCTCTACGTAGCGCGCGTCGGCACCAGCCTCCCTCGCCCTCTCGACTGACGCCTTTACCTCGTGCGGCGAGAAGAGCCAGTCGCTCGAGATCCCGACGAACAATACTTCGGCCTCTATCCGCCTGTAGGCCTCATCTTCGGAGGCGTAGCCCAACGCCACATCGTAGAGGTCCATAGCCCGTGAGAGGTAAAGGTAGGAGTTGGCGTCGAAGCGGCCGACGAGGTCCTTTCCCTGGTAGTGGAGGTAGCTCTCGATCTCGAACCGTCCACCGAACTCCTCGTAGAGGGCCGGACGACTCGCGGGCCTCCGCCCGAACCGCTCCCACTGCCCCGCGGCGCTCTGGTAGGTCATCATTCCGGCCATGCGGGCGATGGCGAGGCCAGCCTCGGGAGAGCGCCCGGTCCCGTAGTAGTCGCCGCTCTGCCAGTCGGGATCGGCCATTATGGCGCGCCGTCCGAGCTCGCTCATCCCCACACCCTGCGGGCCTAAAGTGCCCGTCGCCGCAACGGGTACGGCCTTCTCGACGAAGGTAGGGAACTCCACCGCCCACTCGAGCGCCTGCTGCCCTCCAATGGAGCCTCCGATTACGAGCCGCAGCCGCCTCACCCCGAGTGCGTCCAACAGACGCTTCTGCGCCCGAACCATGTCCCTGATGGTGACGACGGGGAAGCGCATCCCGTAAGGGCGCCCGTCGTCGGGATCGGTGGAGGCCGGTCCAGTGCTCCCGTAGCAGCCGCCGATCACGTTCGAGCACACGACGAAGTTACGCCCAGTGTCTATGGCGCGCCCCGAACCGATCATTGGGCTCCACCACCCGCCGCGCCCGTGGCCCGGCGAAGGCTCCCCGGCCGCGTGGGTGTCGCCGGTGAGGGCGTGGACGATAAGAACCGCGTTCTCACCGGCGGCGTCCAACTCACCCCAGGTCTCGTAGGCGAGCACGACATCTCGCAGGCTACCGCCAAGTTCCGGCTCAAACTGACCTATACGGCGGTTGAGTCTGCCCGGTTGGGCCGGAGCCTGCCTAGCCCCGGCCCCCGGGTCTAGTGTCATACTCGGTAGTAATGCAGCCTCCTTCTCTCGTCGGGTCATACGCCTTACGCGCAACCCGCTCCGCAGAAGAGGCCGTCTGCCTCTCCCCACATCTTCCAGGACTCTTTGGTCCTGCTGGACTTGGCACCTCACGGCGAAGAGCTCAGCTCGCTCGCCGCCGGTTGCCGCGGTTTCTCAGGGCCAGTTCCCTCCACCGCTCTAGATGCGAGTTGGCGCTAGAGCCGGATGCTAAAACAGCGGGAAGCTCACCGTCAAGGGTGAACCCCGATTATTCTGGCTCTCACTCGCTCGTCGACTTTTCCGATGAGAGCGAAAGCCTGCTCTCATCGGAGTATCAGGGGTACTTCACGTAAACCCAAGCGTTCTCGCACTTTTTGAGCCCCAACCGGCAGGCAACTCGGGGCGTGAGGTCCATGCCGGCGGGGTTGCGGACCTCTCCGCCGAACTAGTCCTCTCCGCGATTGTAGTTGTCGAAATAGGCAGCCTCAGCCTCGGGCTTGCAGCGCGGGAGGGTTCTCCACATATCTGGCCGGTCGCCGGGTTGCCAGTAATCGTCCCGTCGGTTCCAGGGGCCGACCTCTTTGATCTTGGCCTTGGTCCGGCGGTGCTCGCCACGGCCGATGCGGACGTCGTAACCGCCCCGTTCCTTCAAACTCCTGTGCGGCAGAGCGATCTCGCGGTCGGTGTAGCCAATGTACTGGGTGGCGAAGACCCTGCAGCTTACACCCAAGGCGGAGAGTGTAACAGGATCATTGAGGAGTGCAAGGCCCCCCTGTTCCGTCGCCATTTCTCGCTCCTTGCGCAGGGACGGACACGAAGAGGTCGTCGCCGAATGGTGAGCTGAACGTCGAGGCGAGTAACCAAGGACTCAACAGCGACTATCTTACTTATCCAAGGTCTCCTCGTTTCCCCATGAGGTTCGCGGGATGATGCCCTTAAGAACACGGGTCATCGGACAGGAGCCTAGCGTTTGTATTATATCGCGCATTTCATCCGGTTCTATGGCAAGCGCAACATGCGAAATACAGCGGTAGTCGTTGCAGTTGACCTATCTCTGTAACGCTTGGCTTCGAGAGTAGTACGGAGGGCGTTAGGTTTCCTGACGTGGTGGCACGTAGACGCCTAGTAGGCCCGGGCGAAGATTGCGGTCTTACCGGGCTTGCCGGAGACAAGGTCTTTACCCTCTTGCCGATCAAAGGGCAGCAGCCGGATTGTAGCCTTAGTCTCCTCTTTAATCCTCGTCTCCGCCTCTCCGGTGCCGTCCCACGGCGCGACGACGAAACCTCGCTTCTCTTCGATAATCTCCTTGAACTCCTTGTAGGTCCCTGCGTGGCGAGTGTTCGCATCGCGAAACTGCATGGCCTGGGCGAGCATGTGCTCCTGAATCTCTGCCAGCAGCTGGTGCAGCCTCTGTGCCATACCCTTGCGTTCTACGAACTCCTTCTCACGCGTATCGCGGCGCACGAGGACGGCCTGTCCCTTCTCGATGTCCCTCGGCCCGAGCTCCACGCGCACGGGCACGCCCCGCAGCTCGTGCTCGTTGAACTTCCAGCCGGGCGAGTGCTCCTCGTCGAGGTCCACCTCCATCCGGAGTCCGGAGTCTTTGAGCTCCGAGTAAAGGGCCTCGGCCTCGCGGCGAACCTCGCCCTTGCTCTGGCCGCGCCAGATCGGGACTATGACCGCCTCAGTGGGCGCTATCTTCGGTGGGAGTTTTAGACCCCGGTCGTCGCCGTGGACGAGGATGAGCCCCCCGATCACGCGCGTGGAAAAACCCCACGAGGTCTGGTGAGCGTAGACCCTGTTCTGCGCCTCGTCAAGGAAAGTTATGTCGAAGGCGCGCGAGAAGTTCTGGCCGAGGTCGTGGCTGGTCGCCGCCTGCAGCGCCCGTCCGTCGCCCATGAGACCCTCGCACGTGAAAGTCTCCAGCGCCCCGGGGAAGCGCTCGGAGGCGCTCTTTACACCAGTCAGGACCGGGACGGCGAGCGCCTCGTAGAAGCAGTCGCGGTAGACGCCCTGCATCTTCAGGGCCTCCTCGTGCGACTCCTCGGCCATCGCATGGACGGTATGGCCTTCTTGCCAGAGGAACTCGGCGGTGCGTAGGAACGGGCGCGTGACCTTCTCCCAGCGCATCACGTTGCACCACTGGTTGATGAGGACGGGCAGATCGCGGTAGCTCTGCACCCAGTTGCTGTAGAACTCGCAGATGATGCTCTCCGAGGTCGGCCGGACCGCCAGGCGCTCCTCGAGCTCCTCGTGCCCCCCGACCGTCACCCATGCGAGTTCCGGGTCGAAGGCCTCGACGATCTCCGCCTCCTTCTTCAGGTAGCTCTCGGGGATGAGCAGCGGGAAGTAGGCGTTGTGGTGTCCGGTCGCTTTGAAGCGGGCGTCGAGATCCGCCTGGATGAGCTCCCAGATCGCATACCCATAGGGCCTTATGGCGAAAGTGCCGCGCACCGGCCCATAGTCGGCGAGCTTCGCCATCCGGACCAGCTGCAGGTACCACTTGCTGGGGTCCTCGCTCTTTTTCGTAAGCTTCTCGACCGCCTCGGACATCCAGGCGCTCCTCCCTCGTTAACGAGCTGGTGCTCGCAAGAGTATAGCGTCCTGGCTGAGGCAAGATCAGACGACGGCGGGCTCGATGATCTCGAACCGCTCCGGCCCCGCATCGATAGCGGCGCGACAATCAACCAGCAGCGTGAACACCGGCGAGGTGTGCCCGAACTCGATGTCCGCGACGACTGGGAAGTCATACCCTTCAGTGCGCTCTAGGATGACCGCGTGGAGCTGCTCGCGCTCGTCCGGGGCGTAGCTGTAAGGACGGCCGAAGAGGAGGCCACGGAGCTGCTCGTACGCGCCAGTGTTCTCGTAGTTCATGAGGATGCCGTCTACCCTCTCCGGGTTAGGCTCTTCCTCCGAGGTCTCCAGGAACAGGATAGGGCCGTCGAGACCCGGCCAGTACGGCGTCCCGCGTAGGTGCTGCATGGACTCAAGGCAACCACCCACGAGAACCCCTTCTACGCTCTCCCTTGAGCCACGTCCAGCCGCTCGGAGCCTACCCCGTGCGAGCGCGGGTGAGATCCCCCTTAGCATCCCAGTCCAGCTCCTCCGTCCACCACGCGGAGGGCTCAACCTAGCCTACCGGCTCCCCCGAGCACAGTGTTTTCAGCAGGTGCCACTCCGTGTAGTCGAACACCTTCGTGGTCTCCCCGGAATATCTCGTCTCCGACCACGGTACCTCGACGTCGGCACGTGCCGCGGCCTGCCCAATCCGCATCACTGCAAGGTAGGTGTACCTGCTGGCGTAGAAAACGAAGCAAGCAATGGGGTTGGCCATGCCGTGACCTCCGCGGGCAGGCCGAGGATTAGCCGGCACGTTCGAGCCTCTCCTTGCCGACGTAGGGGATCAGCACCTTCGGGAGCGCAACCGATCCTTCCTCCTGCTGATAGACCTCTAGTAGCGCTATGAGGGCGCGGCTTATGGCGAGGGCGGTGCCGTTAAGAGTATGGAGAAGCTGGGGGCGGCCGCCCTCCCTTCGGTGACGGATGCGGAGGCGGCGGGCCTGGAAGTCGGTGGTGTTCGAGGTGCTGGTGACCTCGCCGTAGTCGTTGCGGCTGGGCATCCAGGCCTCTAGGTCGAACTTGCGGTAGGCGGCACCGCCGAGATCTCCAGTGCAGATATCCACAACGCGATAAGGAAGGCCGAGACCCTGGAAGATCCGCTCCTCTATCTCGAGCATCTCCGCGTGCATGCTCTCGGATTGCTCCGGCATCGTGAAGGCGAACATCTCGACCTTGGTGAACTGATGCACGCGATAGAGGCCGCGGCTCGCGCGACCGTGAGAGCCGGCCTCGGTGCGGAAGCAGTGGGAGAGCCCGGCGAGACGGATGGGGAGCTCGTCTTCGGCGACGATCTCGCCGGCGAGGGAGCCTGCGAGCGGGATCTCGGCGGTGGCGATGAGCGAGAGATCAGAGTCCTCGACGGAGTAGATCTGGGTCTCCGGTCCCCGCGGCATGAAGCCGGTCCCGACGAGCATCTCGTCGCGCGCGACGTCAGGGGTGAGCGTCGGCTCGTAGCCGCGCTCCATGAGGATGTCCAGGGCGTACCGGACGAGCCCGAGCTCCAGGAGCACGGCATCCCCGCGCAGGAAGTAGAACTTGCTCCCAGCCACTTTGGCGCCCGCGTCGAAGTCAATGATGCCCAAAGATTCGCCGAGCTCGACGTGGTCTCTGACATCGAAACCGAATTTGGGGATCTCGCCCCAGCGCCGGATCTCGACGTTGTCGGAGTCGTCCTCGCCGATGGGCGCGTTGGGGTGGGTCATGTTGGGGATCTTCAGCAGCTCCTCGCGCAGCCGTCCCTCCACCTCCGCAAGCTCCGCCTCCTTCTGCGGGATGCGGTCCTTCATTGCGCGCGACTCGGCTATGAGCTTCTCGCGGGCATCGGGGTCCTGTTCTCTGCCTGTGCTCTTGGCCATCTGGTTCTGCCGGTGTTTCAGTTCGTTCAGCTCCTGGATCAGGGCGGAGCGCCGGTCTGCCAGCTCGACGGCCAGCCCCAGGTCCGCCTCGACGCCGCGGTTCTCGCAGTTCTCCTGCACGGCGGCGGCGTTCTCGCGGATGAACCTGAGGTCCAGCATTGGAGGCTCCTTGTATTAGCGGATCAGTACTTGAGCTTTCAGCTAGTCAGCTACAAGACTGACCGGCTGGCTAGCCATATTAGCCCG
>Ga0126314_10001533_pt1 | contig 11178 bp, 11 predicted proteins | sample Plot105B_FD_92535 | JGI IMG/M metagenome (GOLD analysis project Ga0126314, IMG submission 92535) | Serpentine soil microbial communities from UC McLaughlin Reserve, CA, USA - Plot105B | ecosystem: Environmental > Terrestrial > Soil > Grasslands | place: USA: UC McLaughlin Reserve, Lake County... | reverse complement strand
CGTGCGCGCCGCCGACGCCGCCGGCGCCTCGGCAACCGCGCGCAAGGCATACGGCTTCGACGAGCTCCTGCGCGGTGACGTCGAGGCGATGAAGCTCAGGGCCCGTCAGTTGGCTCGCCGCCAGATGACCTGGATGCGCAAGCTGCCCGGCGTTCACGTGGTTGACGCGACGGACCGCTCACCTGCAGACGTTGCCGCGGAGGTGGCGGACCTCCTCTAGAGGACCTCGGCGCGGCGTATCGCGACGGCGAAGCCCTCGCTGTGGATGAAGTGGGCGAACGGGCGGACCATTGCCCAGAACGGCCGGAAGACCAGCTGCGTCCGCCGGTCGGCGCACCAGATGCGCGCGTCGCTGGTGATCTCCGAGCCACGCTCGTGCTCGCGGACCTCGACCTTCAGCACCACCTTTGCAGTGCCGCGACGGCGGTACTCCCTATATTCGCCCGCAGTCTCGAACTGGGCGTAGTCACCTGACGGCGCCCAGATCCTCCCGGCCACGCCCGAGATGAAGAGATGCTCACCGTCCTCGAGCAGCATGAAGATTCCCGTGCGGAAGAATTCCTCGAAGGTCGTCTCAGGCGGCGGTGCATGGCGGCCCAGCCGCCAGCGGATCAGCCGCTCTAGCCGCGGCGCGTCCCCCAGCCGAAGCGCCTGGGCGGCGTCCCACAGCTGGTCCGCTGAGGCGGTGGACGTGCGCGCGTGGTGCAGCCGGGCGTGGCAGCCCGGGAGCCAGGTGTCGATCGCGGCGGTGGTCACGTGAGGTTCGAGAAGTGGCAGGCGCTCGGCAACGACTACGTCGTCGTGGAAGAGCAGGAACTGCCGTTCCCGCTTACCCCGTCGCGGATCAGACGAATCTGCGCGCCGCACACGGGCGTCGGCGCCGACGGCATCCTGCTGCTGGCGCCGACCGACGAACGCGGCTTTGTCGCGGCGCTCCGGATCTTCAATCCGGACGGCTCTGAGGCGGAGCTGTCGGGCAACGGCGCGCGCGAGGCGGTGATGTACCTGCGCCGCCGCGGCTGGACTCAGAACGACTCGTTCTCGATCCGGACGGCCGCCGGTGAGATGCGCCCGCGGATCACCGGACCGACGACCTGCACGATGGACATGGGGCGGGCGAAGCTGACGTCGAAGGACTATCCGTCGGGGCCTGACGACGGAACCGGGACGATCGGTGGCCTGGTCTTCCAGCACGTGTCGATCGGGAATCCTCAGTGCTCGATCGAAATCGGCGACCGCGACGCGCTCGAGGTGCTCGACCTGCCCGCGATCGGCTCGCCGATCGAGCGCAGTGACCTGTTCCCCAACCGCACGAACGTCTCGTTTTGGACGCGGACGGGTGACAACTCGATCCGCGCCCGCATCTTCGAGCGTGGTGTCGGCGAGACGATGTCGTCCGGGACGGGCGCCGTGGGGGCGGCTGTCTCGGCGGTGCTGCGCGGCCTCGACAGCCCCGTCAGGGTGCAGCTCGACGGTGGCGAGCTCGAGGTCGAGGTGGGGGAGGACATGCACGTGAACCTGACCGGGTGGGCGGTGCCGGTGTACGCCGGAGCGCTCGCGGACGAATTCCTGGAGGCGCTTCGTGAAGACCAGTGAGCGGCTCGGCCGCCTGGCCCCGTACCTGTTTGCTGAGCTCGAGCGCAAGATCTCGGAGAAGCAGGCGCAGGGGATCGACGTGATCAGCCTGGGCATCGGCGACCCTGACACGCCGTCGCCGACCGAGGTCGTGAGCACGCTGGGGGCGGCCGCCGCGGATCCGAGCACACACCAGTACCCGTCGAATCGCGGCCGCCCGGAGTTCCGCAAGGCCGTCGCCGGCTTCTACGAGCGCCGCTTCGGCGTTGCGCTCGACCCGGCGAACGAGATCGTGCCGGCACTCGGCGCCAAGGAGTGCATCTTCAACCTCAACCTGGCCTTCCTCGATCTCGGCACATGCGCGCTCGCGTCGGACCCGGGCTATCCGGTCTACTCCGGCGGGCCGGTCCTGGGCGGAGCCGAGTACGTGCCGATGCCGCTCCTGCCGGCGCGCGAGTTCGCGCCCGACCTGTCGGCGATCAGCGCGGAGGACGCTGAGCGGGCGCGGCTGATGTTCATCAACTACCCCAACAACCCGACGGGCGCCATCGTCGCCGACGGGTTCTTCGACGAGGTCGTCGACTTCGCACGCGCTCACGACATCCTCGTAGTGCATGACGCCTCGTACACCGAGACGACGTTCGACGGCTATGTCGCGCCGAGCTTCCTCGAGACGCCGGGGGCGAAGGAGGTCGGTGTCGAGGTCTTCTCGTTGTCGAAGGGCTGGAACATGACCGGCTGGCGGACGGCGGCGATCGTCGGCAACGCCGACGCCGTGCAGGCGTACTGGAAGCTGAAGACCAACATCGACTCGGGCATGTTCGAGGCCGTCCAGGTCGCCGCGATCGCTGCGTTCGAGCAGGCTGCGGACTTCCCGCGCGCGATGTCGCTCAGGTACGAACGGCGGCGCGACCAAGTGGTGGCCGCGCTGCGCGAGATCGGGGTCGACGTGACGCCGCCGCGCGGCACGATCTACATCTGGGCGCCGGTGCCCGACGGCTACACGTCGGCCTCGTACTGCGAGCACGTGCTCGAGCAGGCGGCGGTGGTCGTGTCACCGGGGTCGTCGTATGGCCCGAGTGGCGAGGGCTTCTTCCGCATCTCGCTGACGCTGCCGGACGACCGGCTGGCGGAGGCGGTGGAGCGGCTCCGCTCGAGCCTCAGCGCCTGAGGACGCGCAGATCCGAGTCAGCGCGGGACTGCCGGCTCAACAGGTCGCGCGCCAGAACGTGCACGTGGTAGCCGCCACCCTTCGGCGGTGTCCACACGAACGAGTGCACGCCGCGCGGGAAGTACCAGGTGGGCTCATAGACGACGGTCGTCCCGCGCAGGATCTGGATCGAGAGGCAGCTGATCTTGTCGACGCGGATCGCGATCCGCACCGGCTTCTTCGCGTGCGCCGTGCGCGGGCCGACGATCGTCACACGCGCCGGCTGGAGGAGGTACTTGTCGAAGCGGGCGGCCTTCGAGCAGTAGATGGACTCCTTCGTCCGGTCGCAGAGGTTCTGCGCGAAGTCGCGGATCACGCGGTGGTAGCTCAGGTCAGACTCGGCGCCTCCGAGCGAATAGAGCGACCACGCACCAGTATCGAGCCGCGGCAGCTCGTAGTGCGCCTCACGGTCGCCCTTCATGTAGAGCGAGCGCGCCTGCTTGTCGGCTGAGATCTGCCAGTAGTCCCAGAGCCCGATCAACGACTCGAGGAAGGCATTGCCAACGCGCATGCCCTTGGCGAACGAGTAGATCAGGTAGTGGTTGCCGCGAGGCGCTGAGGCGCGGATCCCGAGCGGCGCGGCGTGCGCGTAGACCGGCAGCGCCTGCTTTGCGGCGTCGAGGTAGTAGGCCGAGTCGTGGACGGGTGTCGGCGCCGGAGTGGTTGCCGGCGGCGTGACCTTCGAGCCGCCGGTGGGCTGGGCCGGCTGCGCTGGTTGCTGCTGCTCGAGCTCCTTGAACAGCGAGGCGCTCCGCGCGAGCGCCGACAGCGCGCTGCCGCTGGCGATGCCAGACACCCATGGCGGGCGGCCGCCGCCGAACGGGAAGTAGTACTCCCACGCCAGGAAGCCGCCGCGGCGCGCGGCAGTGCCAACCAGCCGGTCGAGCAGGGCGCGCAGCTTGTTAGGCTCGCACGGAGTTCCGGGCTCGGTGTCGATGCCCTTGCAGGCGTTGTAGAGCGCGTTCGCCTTGCCGAAGTTCGCGAGCGGCTGCAGCCGCAGGCCGCTGCCGGGGTAGTACTGCAGCGTCAGCGGATCGCCCTTGAACTGCACCCGCGGCCCCGCCGCAATCCGTCCCGCAGTGGTGCACGCCGTCGTCTTGTGCGGCGTGTGCTCCTCGGGCGTCGGGGCGGGGGTGGCTGAGGTGCGCGACCACCACTGGGTGTTGCGTTGGAGCTCGAGGAAGACCGGGCCCATCCGCGAAGCCGTCAGCCGGCCGCTGGCGGCAAGACCATTGACAGTCGTGATGACGGCCCCGAGCTCGGTCCTGCGGTTGCCGCCGAGCTTGTGCCAGGCCGACTTCGCCTTCGAGTAGATGTCGCCGTAGTCCGAATACGCCTCGCGGTCGATCGCACCCTTCTCGTAGGCGCGGCGGAGCGCCTTGCCGACGCTGATCGCGGCGGTGTGCGCCGCCGGCGCATTGTCCCCCGTGTGGAGAGGTGTCACCCCTCCACACGGGTGCGGTGCGTCCGCGAGCGGATTCGCCGCCGTGACCGGCGGCAGCGCTGCATCGTTGGCTTTCGTCACCTGGCCGTCGTCGTAGACGAACACCGGCGAGGCCGCCGCGGGAGCGGCGAAGGCGAGTGCCGCGAGGGCGGCGGCGATGAGCGTCGGGCGTCTCGACATCGTCCGGTCGCAGATGCGATACATCCGCGAATTGAATTGTGGCCGCCGTCCCGCACAGCGACCACAGCGTGAAAGAACACTCGCGGCGGGAGTTTGTCGCGCTCAGTCGGCCGCGACGACGCTGCCCAGGAGGCCTGGGAAGCGAGCCTCGAGGTCGTCGCGGCGCAGCTCCGTCAGGCGCTCACGGCCGACGGCGCGCTGGTGGATCACCCCCGCCTCGCGAAGCACGCGGAAGTGATGCGAAGCGGTCGACTTCGCGACGGGAAGCCCGAAGGTGCCGCATGGCCGCTGGGCGTCCGGCGGCCCGTAGAGCGTGCGGACGATCGTGAGGCGGACCGGGTCGCCTAGCGCTTGCAGCACGTCTTCCAGCCGCAGATCCTCGCGCCGCGGAGCCGGGAGTGTCTCGGGAGTTGCTACGTGCGCCATGTCACGATGCTAGCCACCCGACGACAGTTTGCCAACCATCGAACTATTTAGTACGATCTTCGTCGAATAGTTACCTGCGCCCCGAGGAGACCCAGTGACACGCCGCGAACGCACCACGATTGCCATCACAGGAGCCGGCCTGTTCATGGTTGTTCTCGACAACCTGATCGTGGCGTCGACGCTGCCGGCGATCCAGCGGTCGCTCGGAGGCTCGCTCGACTCGCTCGAGTGGGTCCTCAATGCGTACATCCTCGCGTTCGGCGTGTTGATGCTGTCCGCCGCCGCGCTCGGCGAGCGCTTCGGGCGCCGGAAGATGTTCGTGATCGGGGTGGTCCTGTTCACCGTCTCGTCGGCCGCGGGCGCGGTTGCGCCGAACGTCGGGACGCTGATTGCCGCCCGCGCGGTGGAGGGGATCGGAGGCGCAATCGTGACGCCGCTGACGCTGACGCTGCTCACGGCGTCGTTCCCGCCGGCGCGTCGCTCCGCGGCGCTCGGAGCATGGTCCGCCATCGCCGGCGTCGGCGTCGCGGCCGGACCGATCGTCGGCGGCGCGTTGACCTCCGCCCTTTCCTGGCACTGGATCTTCTGGGTGAACGTGCCCGTGGGCATTGCCGTGGCGATCCTCGCGCCGCGCCTGCTGGAGGAGAGCCGTGGCCGGCCGGAACGTGTCGACCTCGGCGGCCTCGCGCTGGCCAGCACCGGGCTGCTTGCCGTGATCTTCGCGACCGTCCGCGGGAACGCATCGGGCTGGCTGTCGGTGGAGACGTTGGCCCTCTACGCAGCCGGCGTGGTGCTCTTGGCCGCCTTCGTCGCTTGGGAGGCCCGCTCGGACCACGCGATGGTGCCCCCGCGGCTGTTCGAAACGCGCGAGTTCAGCGGCGCCAACCTCGCGAACTTCCTGCTCGCGGTCGCGATGTTCTCCGGATTCGTGATGGTCGTGCAGTTCTTCGCAGGCGTCCGCGGCGAGGGGCCGGTGGAAGTGGGCGTGCACGCGCTGTTCTGGACGGCCGGGCCGATGATCGTGTCGCCGTGGGGCGCGCGCTTCGGGCGCGAGCGCGGGCCGGTCCGCGTCGCAACGCTTGGCATGTGGCTCATCGCCATCGGGATGCTGTCGATGGCGCTCATCGTCGACCCTGCTGCCGGTGTGCTGGAGCTTGCTCCTGCGCTGATGGCGATCGGCGTGGGCATCGGGCTGGTCCTGCCGAACATCGTGTCGATGGCCCTCGCGGCCGTGCCCGAGCAGGACGTCGGCAAGGCGTCTGGTGTGCTCAACACCGCGCGCCAGGTCGGTGCGGTCGTGGGCGTTGCGGTCGGCGTGGCCGTCTTCCAAGGCGTCGGTGGTCCGGGGGCCGCACAGATGACCGAAGGGATCCGGGCCACTCTGCTCGTCTCGGCCGCGGCGGCTGCGATCGGAGGCGCGGCGGCCATGCTCTCGCGGCGCGAACGGCGGACTGCCGGCGCGGCCCTCGTGGCTACGGCTGAGGCGTGACGGTCTGGTCGAGTCCCTCGTCGAAGCTCCGGCCGTCGTAGCCAAGCTCGCTGCGGGCCTTGTCGTCGCGGAAGGTGATGGTTACGTCCGAGGTCCTGACGAGCTCCTTCATGTTCGGCGGGAACCCCATCAGCGGACCGATCATCGGGCCGAGCGGCGCCGAAGCGCGAGCTACGGCGACCGGCAGCGCCATGCGCGGCGGGGTCTTCCCAAGCCGCTGGGAGGCCTTCGTGAAGAAGTCGTCCATCGACGCGACCTGGCCGCCGAGCAGGTAGGACTCGCCGATCTTGCCCTTGTCGTAAGCGAGGATGATGCCGTCAGCGACGTCGTCCACGAAGACGAAGTTGAAGCGTGCGGCGGGAAACATGCGCATCTTCAGCTTGCCGCTGCGCATCTGGTCGATCATGTTGCCGATCTCGGAGTGGTCACCCGGGCCGTAGGTCACGCCGGGCTGGACGATGATGATCGGAGCGCCCTGGCCAATCCGCTCGCTGACGAGCTCGTGCGAGCGGTATTTCGTCTCGTCGTAGTAGGACAGGAACCCGTCGCCGAGGTTGCGCTGGTATGTCTCGTCGACCACCTGACCCTTCGTGTCGCCGAAGACGTTGCCGGTCGAGACGTAGATGATGCGCTTGACCCCAGCGGCCTCGGCGGCGTCAAGGATGCGGCGCGTGCCGGCGACATTCGCGTCCCACATCGCACGCTGCTCCTTCTTGGGAATGCCGACCTTGTAGACCGCGCCGATGTGGAAGACGCCGTCGGCAGCTTCGATCCCGCGCTTGATCGCTTCCTCCGAGGAGAGGTCGCCCTCGACCAGCTCGGCACCCGCATCAAGCAGCTCGGTCGCCTTCCCCGGCGTGCGCACGAGCGCTACGACCTCGTCGCCACGGGAGCGCAGGCGCTTGATCACGCGCGATCCGATGAACCCTGTTCCCCCAGTCACGAATGCCCTCATGCCGCGCAGGGTAACCGGCATATCCTGAGGAGATATGGATCGCAGCCGTAGCGGCAGAACCGCTTACTCGACCTACGGAGACGGCGTCCGCAACCCGCGCGCGCGTCAACGTGCACTGTGCATTGCCGTTTCGCCCGACGAGCCGGACCTGGCTGAGCTGCGCGAGCTGCTGCGCACGGCCGGCGTCGCCTCGATGGGCGAGCTGGTGCAACGGCGGCAGATGCCCGATCCGGACACCTACTTCGGCAAGGGCAAGCTCGAGGAGCTGAAGCGCGCCATCAACGAGCACGACGCGAACCTGATCGCGGTCGACGACGAGCTCGCGCCGCGCCAGGAGCGCAATCTCGAGGAGGCGGCGGGCGTGCCGGTGATCGACCGCACGGCGATCATCCTCGACATCTTCGCCGGGCACGCGCACTCGGCCCAGGGAAAGCTGCAGGTCGAACTGGCGCAGCTCGAGTACAACCTCGCCCGCATGCGCGGCCTGTGGACGCACCTCGAGCGCCTGGGCGCCGGTCGCGGTGTCGGCGGTATCGGCACCCGTGGTCCGGGCGAGTCCCAGATCGAGACCGACCGCCGGTTGGCACGCGACCGCATCTCTGCACTCAAGCGACGGCTCGAGCGGACGAAGGCAACGCGGCGCACGATGCGCGCCGAGCGCGAGCGCGCGCACCTGCCCACACTGGCGCTGGCCGGCTACACGAACGCCGGCAAGTCGACGCTGCTGAACGCGATCACGAGCTCGGAGGCGCCGGTGGCGCAGCGGCTGTTCCACACGCTTGATCCGATGACACGCGCCTTCGAGATCGGCGGGCGGACATACCTGATCACCGACACCGTCGGCTTCATCCGCAAGCTTCCGCACCAGTTGGTCGAGTCGTTCGCGGCCACGCTCCAGGAGACGATCGACGCCGATCTGATCCTGCACGTGGTTGACGCCGCTGTGGCCGAGGCGGACCGAGTCGCCATGATGGAGGCCGTCGACGACACCCTGCACGAGATCGGCGCCAACGAGCGGCCGCGGCTGCTGGTGCTGAACAAGGTCGACCTGTTGGACGAGGAGGCTCGTCGCGAGCTGAGCTTCCGCTTGCCGGACGGAGTGCAGGTGTCGGCCGTGACGGGCGAGGGTCTCGACGACCTTGCGGAGGCGATCGAAGCGCGCTTCCTGGCGACGTTGCGGACGATGGACCTGCTGGTGCCGTACGACGAAGGCGGCAGCCTGTCCGAGCTGCACGACGTTGCCGGCGACATGGATCGAAGCGACACGGCGGAGGGTGTGCGCGTCAGGGCGCGCGTGCCGGCGGGCGTGGCTCCAAGGTTCGAGCGGTTCGCCGTGAATGGTGCGTCAGCCAACGGCGACGGCGCACCTGCGCACGAATGAGCTTCCGCTTCACGCGCCTGACTGAGACCGCGAGGGCGCCCCTTCGGGCGCACTCGGGCGACGCCGGCTGCGACCTCTTCGCGGCCGAAGCGGCGCGTCTCGAGCCCGGCGAGCGGGCGAGCGTCGGCACCGGGATAGCCGTCGAGATCCCGCAGGGGAGTGCCGGTCTCGTGCTGCCGCGGAGTGGGCTTGCGGCGAGGCACGGCATCGCCGTCGTCAACGCGCCGGGGCTGATTGACGCCGGCTACCGCGGCGAGGTCCGCGTGCTGCTCCTGAACACCGACAAGCGCGAGGCGTTCGAGATCCAGCCGGGCGACCGGATTGCCCAGCTCGTGATCGTCGAGATCGCCGACGCCGACCCGCTCGAGGTCGGTGAGTTGGCCGAGTCGGTCCGCGGTGACGGCGGGTTCGGGTCGACGGGCCGCCGTTAGGGGCAGCCTCGCAGCTGCGGCAGTCTCGGCGTCGGCGCTGGCGGCTTGCGCATGCGGCGACTCCGCCCCGGCTTCGCGCACCGCTCGCGGCGGCGCGGGCGCACCGGTGACCGCCGCGAAGGACAAGCCTGCTCCGGCTGAAGGGCGGCCAAACTGGCACGGCCCGCACCCCGTCGTGTCACGCGCCCTGAGCGTCGCCGCTGACGGCCTCTATGCGCGCTGGTATGCGCCAACTGACGTCCACCGGCCGCGGCCCGGCCTCGTCGTCTTCGGCGGCTCGAACGGCGGCCTTCATGCAGCGCCGCTCGCGCGTGCTTTCGCCTCATACGGCTATCCCGCTCTGGCGCTCGCGTACTTCAGGGCGCCAGGGCTGCCGTCGCGCCTGGAGAACATCCCGCTCGAGTACTTCGAGGGCGCCATCCAGTTCGTGCGGCGCCAGCCGGGAGTGGGCCGCGTCGTCCTCAGCGGCTCCTCACGCGGTGGGGAGGCGGCGCTGCTGCTGGCCGCCACCTATCCGGCGCGCGTGCAGGGGGTGGTTGCGATCGTGCCGCACTACCAGACCAACTACGGCTGGAGCCTGAAGGGGAAGCCCGTGCCGTACGACGAGGTGATCCCGGTCGAGTGCATCCGCCGCCCGATCCTGACGGCCAGCGGCGGGCGCGACCGGATCTGGTCCTCGAGCGTCTACACCGATCAGATCGAGCTACGGCTTCGCGACCAGCACTTCCGCTGCCCACACCAGCGCCTCGACTTCCCGCGAGAGGGCCACAGCCTGGCGGGCGCCCAGGCGGAGCTCTGGACGCAGATGCGGAAGTTCATGCGGCGTCTTGCCGCACCTCCTCGAGACCCTGCGCGCGGGTCGTGACCTCGCGGTAGCCGAGTTCCTCGCGGGCGCGCGAGTCGTTGATCGTGCACTCGAGGGCAGACACCCAGACTGTGAAGCGTGTCAACGGTGGGCGGTCCTTCCGGCGCAGCAGCTTCCAAGCCGATTCGGACGCGGCCGCAGCGGCGCGCGCGACCGGGAGCGGCAGTGTCCGCGTCGGCGGCTCGAGTCCCTGCGTGCGGATCAGCTGACTGACGAACTCGCGGAACACGACGGGGTCGCCGTCGGTCACGAAGTAGACGCCGCCGGGCTTGCCGCGCGCGGCGCCCAGCACCAGGCCCTCGACCGTGTTGTCGATGTGGGTCGTCGCAGTGAGCTGACCACCACCGCCGATCCAGGCGAACCTACCGGCCTTGGTCATCGACACGATCTGCGGCAAGAGCGTCGTGTCGCCGCGGCCCCATACGAACCGCGGCCGCACGACCACCGTCTCGAGGCCGTCGGCGTTCGCATCGCGCACTGCCAACTCGGCCTTCGCCTTCGACCACGGGTAGGGCGCCGGCGAGTCGGGCCGCAGGGGCGTCGTCTCGTCCACGTTCACGAGCGGCTGGCCCGCCATCAACGCCGCCTCGGTGCCGACGTGAACGAAGCGCGGCACGCCAGCCTCGCGCGCTGCCGCGAGCGCGTTTTTGGTTCCCTGAACCGTCACGCGCTCGAAATCGGCGGGGTCGCCGAAATCCTCGACCTTGGCGGCCGCGTGATGGAACACGTCTGCGCCGTCCGCGCCTGCGCGCATCGCCGCCGTTTGGTCCAGGTCGCCGCGTACCGACTCGGCGCCGGCCTTTTCGACCGCCGCCGCGGCGCCATCGGCGCGCGCGAGCGCGCGGACGGTCCAGCCGTCGTGCACCAGCCTGCGTACGAGCGCGCCGCCGACGAAGCCCGAGCCGCCGGTCACGAATGAAGTCGGCATCTGGCCGAAGCTATCGCTTCGTGGCATGCGCGCGCGCGTTCAGAGCCCGCGGGCGCGCCCACGCATTCAGAGCCCGCGGGCGCGCCCACGCGTTCAGAGCCCGGCCGCGCGGCGCGCGCGGGTCAGACGGCGCGCCCCCGCGGTCAGAGGCCGGCGGCGCGCCGCGCGCTCTGGTGCGCAGCCGCCTCGAGCGAATCGTCCGGCAGCGGCTCCAGGCGCGTGTCGAGCGCGAGCTCGATCAGTCGATCCGCGAGCCAGGCGTTCTTCGGAAGCAGCGGACCGTGGAGGTAGGTG
>Ga0126314_10001532_pt1 | contig 11178 bp, 14 predicted proteins | sample Plot105B_FD_92535 | JGI IMG/M metagenome (GOLD analysis project Ga0126314, IMG submission 92535) | Serpentine soil microbial communities from UC McLaughlin Reserve, CA, USA - Plot105B | ecosystem: Environmental > Terrestrial > Soil > Grasslands | place: USA: UC McLaughlin Reserve, Lake County... | reverse complement strand
CGCGTCGCTGCGGAGCGCCTCGCCGACGGCGCGTGCGTCGTGGTCAGGCGCCGGGAAGAGGCTCGTGCCGCGGCCGTTGCAGGTGAAGAGGAGGGCTCCGGCGGCGCGCTCGCCGTCGAGCGCGGCCGTGAGGTTCTCGCGCAGGTCCTCGTCCGCGGCGACGGCATCCCGAACGTGGAAGCGCAGCGTCTGCCCGACGCGGACGGGCTCTCCGATCGCAAGGGCACCGGTGTCCTCGTCGACGCCCATCAGCCCGCGCATCAGGTAGTCACCGCGGCGGTAGTCGGACCGGTTCTCGTCGATCACGAGCCCGGCGAGGACGCCGCCGCGCGCGGCGCTCGCCTGCTGCGCCTCCGTGAGATTCGCGAGATCGCCTTTGAGCCGCTCGAGCGCCGGCTCACCCGCGAGCTCGAAGACGACGTTCCCCTCCGCGTGCGTGACCACGGAGTCTCGGCCGATCGGTTCGCAGCCCTGGGAGACGACCGTCCGCACCGGGACGCCTCGCAGCACGGCGCCGACCGCGCCCTCGTGCACGACCTCGCCGTCGACGAACAATGCCTGCGTGTCGGGCTCGCCGTTCCCCGCCGCGAGGCCGCCGATCACCGGGGCACGGTCCTCCTCCTCGTTCAGCTTCGTCAGGAAGCCGGCCGCCGGAAAGGTGAACGGATCGACGAGCAGCGCGACCAGATCGGCTTCGTCAAGCTCGGGGAAGCTGGTGACGGTGACGCCCTCGTCGGTGCCGACGGCGAGGCTGTGGAAGGTCTCGATCTCGGCGTCCGGCAGGCTCGCCGCCCAGACCGCCGCGGCGGGACCGTCCTCAAGCTCGCGCGCGCCGCCGACGACGCCCTCTGCAACGCAGCCGAGCAGGTGCCGCGGCCCGAGCTCCCTCTCCGCGGCCGCGAGCGCTACGCGGCTCGAGGCGTAGTGGTCACCGGAGAGGAACAGGAAGGCGAGGTCGACCGGCGCGCCGCCGAGCGCCGCGCGCGCCTCGCGCGCAGCCTTGCCGGCCGCCTCGGCCGCCTCGGGTGAGACGGACAACCCCGCCCCGACCCGGCGCGTGAGCGTTCCGGGGCTCATGGGGCGGAGTGTACGCCTCGCGTTCCGACCGGCCGCCGCGCTAGCTCTTGCGGGAGGCGGCCTTGCCGCCCTTGCGCCCGGCGGCTTTCTTCTGCGCGGTCGTGCCGCCCTGGCTGGAGTTGCCGCCCGAGCCGGACTTCTTGCCGCCGCGGCTCGAGGCGCCCGGCGAGTTGGCGATCCTGGCCGCGCGCTCCTTCGACATCCCCGTGTCCTTGAGGGCCTCGTACTGCTTCTCGTTCTTCACGTTCGCCTTCTTGCTCGGCATCGGTACCTCCTAGGGCTCGGAGATCTCCTCGACGACCTCGCCGGTCTTCGCGTCGTCCGACTGCCGTGCGACGTCGGCCTGCGCCACGACGCCGACCAGGCGCCCGTCCTCTTCGACGACGGGCAGGCGCCGAACCTGGTGCGAAGCCATCAGCCGAAGCGCTTCGTCGAGCTCCTGCTGTGGGTCGATCGTGACGAGGTCGGTCGAGGCGACCTCGCGGACGGTCACGGTCTGCGGATCCTTGCCTTCGGCGACGACGCGGACGACGATGTCGCGGTCGGTCAGCGTGCCGACGAGACGATCGCCTTCGACGACGGGCGCGAGCCCGACATCTTCCTGCTTCATCATCTTCGCGGCGTACGCGACCGGCTTGTCCGCGTCGATCGCACACGGGTTGCTCGACATCACCTCGGTGATTGACTTGCCCATCGGCTCGACCTCCTTCTCTGTTGCGAGCGATATTCGGGTTCCCCGCGGCAGAGGCCCCGAAACGGCCAGAATGCACCCGTGCGGAAGGCGACGATCGAGCGGAGGATCAGCGAGCTCGCGCTCTCCTTCCCGCAGGCGTACGAGGACCGGCCGTGGGGCGACTTCCCCGTCTTCAAGGTCGGCCAGAACAAGGTCTTCGGCTGGATGGTCGCGCGCGAGAGCTCGGTCGACGTGACGGTCAAGCTGACGCTCGAGGAGCGCGAGATCGCCCACCTGCTCCCGTATGTGCGGACCGCAAGCCACGTCGGCCGCTACGGCTGGGTGACGGCGGCGGTGACGGACGAGGAATCGCTCGAGGCCGCGCTCGAGTGGCTGCGCGAGAGCTACTGGCTCAAATGCCCTGCCGAGCTGAAGGCCGCCGTCGAGGGCGACGACTGACGGCGTTGCCGGACGACTAGTCGGCCTGAGGGTCGTCGCCGGCGTCCGTCTCCCGTTCTTCGGGGTTCGGCGCGGGCGACTCGTCGAGCTCGTCGTTGCGGTCGTCGTCGCGAGGGTGCGAAGTATCCTGCTCTTCCATGAAAGTCGTCCTGCCCGACTCGTCGGAACTGGAACTTCCCGACGGCGCGAGCGGCCTCGACGCCGCTCGAGCGATCGGTCCGAAGCTCGCCGAGCAGGCCGTGCTCGTGCGCTCGAACGGCAACGTCCAGGACGTGCGAACGCCGCTCGAGGAGGGCCAGCAGATCCAGATCCTGACCACCCGTGACCGGCAGGATCCCGATGCGCTCTACGTCCTGCGACACTCGACGGCGCACCTGCTGGCCGAGGCGGTGCGGCGGCTCTACCCGGGGACGAAGATCGCGATCGGGCCGCCGATCGAGAACGGCTTCTACTACGACTTCGAGTTCCCGCAGCCGATCGGCGAGGAGGCGCTCGAGCGGATCGAGCAGGAGCTGCGCAAGGAAGTCGCGGAAGGCCGCTCCTGGAACCGCGAGGAGATCGAGGCCGACGAGGCGAGACGGCGCTTCGCGGCTGAGGGCGAGGAGTACAAGGTCGAGCTCGTCGAGGCCGCGGCAGGGCCGATCACGCTCTACACGCAGGGCGAGTTCACCGACCTCTGCCGCGGGCCGCACCTGCAGGACTCGAAGCCGATCAAGGCGGTCAAGCTGACGGGCCTCGCCGGCGCCTACTGGCGCGGCGACGAGCACAACACGCAGCTGACGCGGATCTACGGCACGGCCTTCTACGATCAGGCCGACCTCGACGCCTACCTCGAGGGCCTGGAGCAGGCTCGGGCGCGCGACCACCGCCGCGTCGGTACGCAGCTCGACCTCTTCCACCTCTCGGACCACGCGCCCGGGATGCCGTTCTGGCACCCGAAGGGGATGGTGATCTGGAACGAGCTCGAGGGACTGCGGCGGCGCGAGAACGCGAAGCGCGGCTACGTCGAGGTGAAGACGCCGCTGATGTACGACGTCGAGACCTGGAAGACGTCCGGCCACTGGGAGAAGTTCCAGGACGCGATGTTCCTCGTCCCGTACGGCGAGGAGCGGACGCTCGGCCTGAAGCCGATGAACTGCCCCGGGCACATGCTGCTCTTCGGCTCCGCGCTGCGCAGCTACCGCGAGCTGCCGCTCCGTTATGCGGAGGCCTCGACGCTCCACCGCGACGAGCCCGCGGGCACCCTGCACGGTCTCCTACGCGTGCAGCACATCACGCAGGACGACGCGCACCTCTTCGTCGCCCCCGAGCACATCGAGGACGAGATCTTCGCGGCGCTCGACTTCGCCGCCTCGGTCTACGACCTCTTCGGGCTGGAGGCGCGGTTCGAGCTCTCGACGCGGCCCGAGAACAAGCTCGGGAGCGACGAGGAGTGGGACTTCACCGAGGCCGCGCTGCAGGCCGCCCTCGACCGCCGCGGCATCCCGTACACCGTCAACGAGGGCGACGGCGCGTTCTACGGGCCGAAGATCGACCTGCACATGACCGACGTGCTCGGCCGCTCGTGGCAGATGGGGACGATCCAGCTCGACTCGCAGATGCCGGCGCGCTTCGGCCTGACCTACATGGGCGCCGACAACGAGGAGCACACGCCCTACGTGATCCACCGCGCCCTGTTCGGCTCGCTCGAGCGCTTCATCGGGATCCTGATCGAGCACTACGGCGGTGCCTTCCCCTTCTGGCTCGCGCCGGTACAGATCCGCGTGCTCCCTGTCGGGGACGGCCATCGCGCGGCCGCGGACGAGCTCGCGGGGAAGCTCGGCGAGTTCCGCGTCGAGGTCGACGACCGGGACGAGACGGTAGGCAAGCGCATCCGCGACGCGGAGGTCGAGAAGATCCCGGTCACGATCGTCTTCGGCGACAGGGAGTCCGACCAGGCGCTGGCGGTGCGCGAGCGCGGTGGCGAGCAGTCGATGCGGACGCTGGACGAGCTGCGTTCGCACCTTGCTACCCTGTAGCCCTGGCAAGCAGGGGCCCAACCCTCACCTCGCAAGCTCGCGCTTCGCGCTTCGCGCAGGTTCAACCGAGTCGGCTGGACGAGGATTTCGGGCCGCTGCTTGCAGCGGTCTTGTCGTAGAGAAGGAGGAAACGAGAGCTTGGTGACACGCCTTTGAGGCCACGCCGAAACGTGGAGCCCGATCGCGCCCCGGTCCCGCAGGCGCGAATCAACGAGATGATTCGCTCGCCGCAGGTCAGGCTCGTGGACGACGACGGGTCGCAGATCGGTGTCAAGGACACGAACGAGGCTCGCGAGTACGCCTGGGGCAAGAACCTCGACCTCGTCGAGGTCGCGGCGCAGGCCGATCCGCCGGTCGCGAAGGTGATGGACTACGGGAAGTACCGCTACGAGCAGGAGCAGAAGGCGAAGCTCGCCCGCAAGCACCAGGTGTCGGTCAACATCAAGGAGATCAAGCTCAGGCCGAAGATCGGGATCCACGACTACAACACCAAGAAGGGCCACGTCGTGCGCTTCCTCAACCAGCGCGCGAAGGTCAAGGTGACCATCATGTTCCGCGGCCGGGAGCAGAGCCATCCGGAGCGCGGTCGCGACCTGCTCATGCGGCTGGCCGAGGACGTGAAGGAGATCGGGCAGATAGAGTCCCCGCCTCTCCAGGACGGCCGCAACATGGTGATGCTGTTGGGCCCAACGAGAAACGCCGGAGTGACGCGAGAAGATGCCAAAGCAGAAGACACACAGCGCGACGAAGAAGCGGTTCAAGGTGACGGGGACGGGCAAGCTCCTCCGGCGCAAGGCGCCGAAGGCGCACCTGCTCGAGAAGAAGTCTCCTAAGCGCAAGCGGGGCTTCCGCAAGGCCAAGCCGGTGCACGAGTCCGACGTGCGCGAGATCAAGAAGCTGTTGGGGAGGTAGGGCGTGCCGCGAGTCAAGCGCTCCGTTCACGCGCGCAAGAAGCGCCGCAAAGTGCTCGAGCAGGCGCGCGGCTACTGGGGCCTCAAACACTCGAGCTACCGGCGCGCGAAGGAGCAGGTCGACCACTCCCTCGTCTATGCCTACCGCGACCGCAAGAACAAGAAGCGCACCTTCCGGCGGCTCTGGATCATGCGCATCAATGCCGCGGCGCGGCGCGAGGGGCTCTCGTACAACCAGCTCGTCTCGGGTCTGCGCAAGGCGGAGATCCCGCTCGACCGCAAGGTTCTCGCCGATATCGCGGTGAGTGATCCGGAAGCCTTCGGCAAGATCGCGGCGCAGGCCAAGGCCGCGCTCGAAGCCTGAGCGCCGCCTCCGAGCGGGCGGAGATCTTCCGCCGCCAGGCGGAGCACTTCGAGGCGCAGGGGTCGCCGGTCTACGCACGCCTCGCCCGCCGCTGCGCGACGGAGCCCGTCGTCGAGGCGGTCACGGACGAGGTGAGCTGGGACGTCCCGCTGCGCCTCTTCGGCGGCGTCCACTATCTCGAGCTTGCAGGGATCGAGCCGTACGCGCTCTCCGGCGAGTGGGGCGACTTCCGCACCGCGATCGAGTCGCAGCGCGACTTCCTCGCCCGCTTCGTCCGCGAGCAGGGCGTGCAGACGAACGAGGTGCAGCGCTGCTTCGCGCTGCTGCCCGCGTTCCTCGTGCTCGCGCACGACCACGGCGCGGAGACGCTGGATCTGGTCGAGCTCGGGCCGTCGGCCGGACTGAACCTGCTCTGGGATCGCTACGCCTACGTGTATCGGGCCGGCCGCTGGGGCTCGTCGGAGCTGACGCTGCAGGGCGTCGAGTATGCCCCGGTGCCGCGCGAGGTGCTGGAGCGGAGCGTCGGCGTGCGCCGGCGCCTCGGGATCGATCTCGATCCCGTCGACGTCACGAGCGATCACGGCGCGCGGCTACTGCACGCGTTCATCTGGCCCGGACGGGTCGAGCGCGCGCAGCGCTTGCGGAAGGCGATCGCGATCCTGCGCCGTGAGCCGCCGACGATCGTTCGCGGGGACTACGTCGAGCTCTTGCCGGCGGTGCTGGGCGAGCGCGACGACCAGGCGCTGACGATCGTCTTCCAGACAGCGTCCACCGGCTACATCGGCCGCGAGCGTCGCGCGGAGCTGCGCGAGCTGCTCGCGGCAGCCGGGCGCGACGCGCCGCTCGGCTGGATCTCCACACGCGCCGTCGAGGAGCAGGAGGAGGACCGGCACGACAGCTACGAGCTCGAGGTCGCCCTGTGGCCGGGCGGCGAGCGGCGTTTCCTGCTGCGCTGCGACCATCACGGCAACTGGGTCGAGTGGCGCTCGTGATCACGTCGCGCGACAACCCGAGGCTGAAGCTCGTGCGCAAGCTCGAGACGCGGCGGCAGCGCGACAAGCTCGGCCTGTTCGCCTGCGAGGGCGAGGACCTCGTCGAAGGTGCGCTCACGGGCGGGTGGGAGCTCGACTTCGCGCTCGTCGACGCCGCGCGGCCGCCGGAGATACGGCTGCCGCGCTCGGAACAGGTCGCCTCGCACCTGCTCGCCGAGGTCTCGACGCTCGGGCACGCGCCGCGGGTGATCGGCGTCTTCCGCGCCGGCCGCCCCGAGCGCCGGCGCCCGTCGCTCGGGCTCGAGCTCTGGCGAGTCGGCGATCCCGGCAACGTCGGAACCCTCGCGCGCGCCTGCGACGCGTTCGGCGCCTACCTCGCGCTCTCGCCCGGCTGCGCCGACCCGTTCGGGCCGAAGGCGCTGCGTGCGTCGACCGGCTCGCTCTTCCGTGTGCCCCTCGTCGATTTCGCGGCCGAGGGAGCGGTCGCGCTCGTCGCACATGACGCGCCGCCGCTGTCAGAGCTCGACCCGTCGCACTCACGCTTCGTGGTGGGGTCGGAGCGCGATGGACTGCCGGAGGACGTCGTCGCCCTGTGCGCTGCGAGTGCGACGATCCCGCTCGAGGGTCCGGCCGAGTCGCTGAACGTCGCGATGGCCGGCACGATCGCCCTTTACGATTGGCGGCGCACGCATGCAGCTGGCTGACTGGATCGAGGGCTACCGCCGCGCCTGGGAGGAGGCGGACGCCGAGCTCGTGCTCTCGCTCTTCACCGAGGACGCGTCGTATCGCTCGTCGCCGTTCGGCGAGCCGAACCTCGGCCACGACGGCATTCGCGCCTACTGGGAGGGCGTCACCGGGGTGCAGGAGGGCGTGGAGGTGCGGATGGGCGAGCCGCTCGTCGCCGGCAACGTCGTCGCCGTCGAGTGGTGGACGACGATGGACGTCGCCGATAGCGGGACCGTCACGCTGCCGGGCTGCCTGCTCCTCCAGTTCGCGCCCGGCGGCCGCTGCTTCGACCTGCGCGAGTACTGGAACCTGGAGCCCGGGCGGCGGCAGCCGCACGACGGCTGGGGTGACTGGCGGCGTCGCTAGGATGAGCGCGATGGCGACGATTACGGGCGTCTGGACGTCTCCGGCCCGCAAGAGCGGCCGGTCGGTCGCCCACGAGAGCCGGCGCGCGACCGCCGGGGAGGGTCTCGAGGGCTGCGCCCACGCGAACCCGCCCAAACGCGAGGTGCTGTTCGTCTCCGCCGAGCACCTCGAGTCCGTCGGCGTCGTTCCCGGCTCGATTCGCGAGAACCTGACCGTCACGGGTACCGACGTCGAGCAATGGCCGATTGGGCAGCGCGTGCGCGTCGGCGACGCCGCCGTCTTCGAGATCACGATGGTCTGCGATCCGTGCCACCGGATGGACGAGCTGCGCGGCGGCCTCCGCGCCGAGCTCGAGGGCAAGCGCGGCATGCTGGCACGAGTGCTCGAGTCGGGCGACGTCGCCGTCGGCGACGTCGTCGAGCTGCTCTAGCTCTCGCTCACGTCCACGGCAGCTGGGCCCAGGCGTCAGGCCGCTCGACCCGCCAGGGCGGGAACGGCGCGTACGCCTCCGCGGGCGCGGTCGTCTCGGCTTCGACTCCGGCCCCGCGTGCACGCGCGATCTCCGAAACCGGGTAGACGATCCTCCCCCTCTCGTTTCGCGCGCCCGTCATGAAGATCACGCACGGCCCCTGGCCGGTGCCGACGAAGCCGTGCCGCGTGCCCGGCGGGCAGTGCACGAAGTCCCACGCGCGCAGCGGTCGCTCCTCCTCCTCGATCAGCAGCAGGCACTCGCCCGCGAGCACGAGAAAATCCTCCTGCGACGACTCGGCGTGGTACATGCCGGTCGGCTTTCCCGGCTCGAGCACCGCGAGCGTGAAGCCGATCTCGCCGAACATCTGGGGCTCGAGCTCCGGCCGCTCGGCGAGGACACGGCTGCTGCTCTCGAAGTGGCAGCGCCCGCCGAACGCGTCGCTGCGGATCCAGGCCGCCTCGACGACGTTGACGACGAACCAGCCGGGAGAGGTGGGCGCGAGCCCCGAACCGACCTCTTGCAGATGTGCCTCCTCGACCATCGCCGCTCCCTTCTACGCGGGTCTCCTCGCCACCCAGACCGTGTCCTCGCCGCCGGCGTACGGCCTGCGGTCGAACCACCCGTAGCAGCCGATCACCTGAAAGCCTGCACGCTGGAGCAGCGACCACCACTCCTCGTTCGAGAGCCACGCGAGCACGAAGCTCGTCGAGCCGCTCGAGCCGCGGACGCCGAGCGTGAGCGTGCGCGCGCGCGTGTCCCAGTCCGCACGCTCGAAGATTCCCGGCTCCCGCTCGAGCCAGCGGCCGTGGGTGTCGGCGATGTCGTCGGCGCCGGGCGCGAAGACGTCGAAGACGAGCCGGCCGCCCGGGAGCAGCAGCTCGCGTGCTGCGCGCAGCGCCCGCAGGCGCGCCGCGTCGTCGAGCAGATGCAGGAACGAACGGAAGGGGCACGTGACCAGGGCGACGCGCTCCTCGACCGGCGGCGCCTCGAGCGGGCCGAGGCGGAGATCGAGCAGCTCGGCGACCCCGGCGCGCTCGGCGCGCTCCCGGCAGACCTCGAGCATCCCGGGTGAGGAGTCGACGCCGATCACCCGTACTCCTGCCGCGGCCGTAGGCACCGCGATCCGCCCGGTGCCGACCGCCAGCTCGACCACCGGCGAGCCGGCTCGCTCCGCCTCCTCGACGTAGAACGCCACGTCTTCGACGGCGGTCCGGCTCCAGGGGTCGTACAGCGCGGCGATCGAGTCGTAGGCGCTCATACGGGCCGGCGCACGACCCAGACGAACTCTTCGCTCTGCTCGTCGAACGGCCGCCGGTCGAACCAGCTGTACAAGGCTTCGACCTCGAGGCCCGCGACGTCGACGAGCCCTTCCCACTCGGCGCGCGTCGACCACCAGAGCGAAATGCGGTCGCCGCTCTCGAGCGTGAGGTCGACGCGGCTCTCGGCCGGGACCTGGTCGACGCGATGCCGCACCGGCGCCTCCTCCTGCCACTGGCCGTCGAGGCGCGCGGCGATGTGCGGGTTGAACACGAACGCGTTCCACGCGAAGCGCCCGCCGGGGCGCAACGAGGCGGCGATGCGCTCGAAGGTCTGCCTCCGCGCGGTCCAGCTCGGCAAGTGCATGAGACCGCGGAAGGGGCAGTAGATCAGGGCCGCCGGCTCCTCCAGCTCGAGCTCCCGCATGTCGCCTTCGCGCAGTTCCAACTCGATGCCGGCCGCGGCGGCGTTCTTCCGCGCCTGGTCGAGCATCGCCGGCGAGATGTCGATTCCCGTCACGGAACGGCCGGCCGCCTGTGCGACCGGAATCGCAACCCGGCCGTTCCCGACCGCGAGCTCGACGATCGGGCCGTCGGCGTCGCGGGCGAGCTGGACGTAGAACGGAACGTCCTCGGTCATGGCCGCGGCCCACTTCTCATAATCGACGGCAAAGGCGTCCCAGGCGCTCACGAAGGCCGATGGTACAGTCGCCCGATGGATCCGAAGGCCCTGGAAACCGAGGCGCAGAGCGCGATCGCGGCCGCTTCGACCGTCGACGAGCTCGAGGACGTGCGCGTCCGCTACCTCGGCCGCAAGAGCGAGCTGGCGCAGGCGCTGAGAGGAGTCCGCGACCGCGAGTCGGGGATGACGCTGAACACCCTGCGCGCCGGCCTCGAGGCCGCTCTCGACGCTCGCCGCTCCGAGCTCGAGCGCGCCGAGCTCGACCGCGCGCTGACGGACGAGGTTGTCGACGTCACGCTCCCTGGCGACCCGTTCCCGCTCGGCCACCTGCACCCGATCACGCAGGCGCGCCGTCAGATCGAGGACGTCTTCCTCGGCCTCGGCTACGAGATCCGCGACGATCCCGAGGTCGAGACCGTCGAGTACAACTTCGACAAGCTCGCCTTCGACCCGTGGCACCCCGCGCGCTCGCACCGCGCGACCTTCTTCTTCGACGAGGAGAGGCTGCTGCGGACGGAGACCTCGCCGAGCCAGATCTACGCGCTCGAGGAGCGGGAGCCGCCGATCTACATGGTCTCGATCGGCCGCTGCTACCGGCGCGACGCGATCGACGCGACCCATTACCCGATCTTCCACCAGTTCGAGGGCCTCGCCGTCGACCGCGGCCTCACGCTCGCCGACCTGAAGGGAACGCTGCTGCACGTGATGCGGGCGATCTTCGGGTCCGACCGGCGCGTCCGCTTCCGCACCCATTACTTCCCGTTCACCGAGCCGTCGATGGAACCCGACGTCTCGTGCGGGATCTGCGACGGCGCCGGTTGCCGCACGTGCCGCTACTCGGGCTGGCTCGAGATGGGCGGCTCGGGGATGGTCGACCCGCGCGTCTTCGAGAACGTCGCCGTCGATCCCGAGAAGTGGTCGGGCTTCGCGTTCGGCTGCGGGATCGAACGCGTCGCGCAGCTGAAGTACGACTTCCCGGACATCCGCGCGCTCTGGGAGGGGGACCTGAGGGTCCTGACGCAGTTTTGAGAGTCCCGGTCTCATGGCTGCGGGACTACGTGCCGCTCGAGATGCCGCTGCCCGAGCTGGCCGACCGCCTGTCGGTCTCGGCCGCCGAGGTCGAGGGGATCGAGCGGCGCGGCGTCGCCGACGACGACGGCAACCTCGGCCTCTTCCGCGTCG
>Ga0126314_10001531_pt1 | contig 11180 bp, 10 predicted proteins | sample Plot105B_FD_92535 | JGI IMG/M metagenome (GOLD analysis project Ga0126314, IMG submission 92535) | Serpentine soil microbial communities from UC McLaughlin Reserve, CA, USA - Plot105B | ecosystem: Environmental > Terrestrial > Soil > Grasslands | place: USA: UC McLaughlin Reserve, Lake County... | reverse complement strand
TCACGCTCGCCACGATCACGCTCCAGAACTACTTTCGTCTGTACGACAAGCTCGCCGGCATGACCGGCACGGCGAAGACGGAGGAGAAGGAGTTCCAGGAGATCTACGACCTCAGCGTCGTCGAGATCCCGACGAACGTCCCGGTCGAGCGCGACGACCAGAACGACTTCATCTACAAGAACAAGGACGCAAAGTTCCGGGCGGTCATCGACGACATCAAGGAGCGTCACGACGACGGCCAGCCCGTCCTCGTCGGCACGATCTCGGTCGAGGTCTCCGAACACCTGTCGCAGCTTCTGACGCGCGCCGGGATCAAGCACAACGTGCTGAACGCGAAGCAGCACGAGCGGGAGGCCGACATCATCACGGACGCGGGCGAGCGCGGCGCCGTCACGATCGCGACGAACATGGCCGGACGAGGCGTCGACATCAAGCTGGGTGACGGCGTGCGCGAGCTAGGCGGCCTCTACGTCCTCGGAACCGAGCGGCACGAGGCGCGCCGGATCGACAACCAGCTCCGCGGCCGCTCCGGCCGCCAGGGAGATCCGGGCGAGACGCGCTTCTACCTATCCGCGCAGGACGAGCTCGTGCGGCTCTTTGCAGGCGACCGAATCTACAAGATCATCGACCGCTTCAAGCTCCCCGAGGACGAGCCGATGGAGGCGTCGATCCTCTCGAAGCAGATCGAGAACGCGCAGAAGAAGGTCGAGGAGCAGAACTTCGTCTCGCGGAAGAACGTCCTCAAGTACGACGACGTCATGAACACGCAGCGCATGGTGATCTACGAGCAGCGCCGCCGCGTGCTCGAGGGCGCCGATCTCTCGCAGGAGCTGAAGGGGTGGGTCGACGAGCTCGTCGAAGCGATCGTCCTCGCGCACACGCAGTCCGACTACGCGGAGGAGTGGGACCTCGACGGCCTGTTCAACGAGATGCGCGCGCTCTACGACGTCGAGGTGCAACCGAGCGAGATCGACGTGCGCACCATGTCCCGCGACGATCTCGTCGAGGAGTTTCGCGAGGACGCGCGCGACGCGTACGAGGCGAAAGAGGAGCAGTTCGGCTCCGAGCTCATGCGCGAGATCGAGCGATTCCTGACGCTCCAGGTCGTCGACGTCCGCTGGCGTGAGCACCTCGAGGCAATGGAGTACATGCGCGAAGGCATCCACCTGCGTGCGATGGCCCAGAAGGACCCGCTCGTCGAGTACCGGAGCGAGGGCCATCGGATGTTCGAGGAGCTTGGCGCGCAGATCCGCGAGGAGGTCCTCCGGTATCTGTTCCACGCGGAGATCGAGCCGCAGGAGGCGGACGGACTCCAGCCGGCCGCGGCCGAGTCGGCGAACGGCGGGCTCGTGTACGAGCACGAGCAGCTCGCGGGCGCGGACGTCATCCAGGCCGCCGGAACCGGCGAGCTGGCGGCCGCCGCAGCGGCGGGCATCGCCACGGCGCCGACGCTCGGTGCGACGTCCGTCGTCACGCAGCGCACGGCGAGCGAATGGGACCGGGTGGGACGGAACGACCCGTGTCCGTGCGGGTCGGGCAAGAAGTACAAGCGCTGCCACGGCGCCTAGCCCGCTAGCGCTTAAGCGGGTGCCGGCCAGCGAGGCAGTCGCGCCTCGAGAGTCGCGAGCGCCTTCCAGTCGTCTCGAGCCGGTGAGAACACGTCGACGACGACGGCGCCGTTTGGGCCGACGTCGGCCGAATGCGGCATATCGCCCGGGATCCACCAGGTACCGCCGGGTCCGAGCTCGCGCGTCTCACTGCCAATCGTGAACGTGATCGAGCCCTCGATCACGAGGCCCATCTGCTCGTTGGCGTGCGCGTGCTCCGGGAGATGCACGCAGGGGTCGAGCTCGACGAGGGCGAGCGTCAGCTCGTCGCCGTGGACAGCCCTGCCTGCGATCCCGTCCCAGATCCGCTGCCGCGCGACCGAGCCGACATCGCCGAGGAACTCCACGAGGCCAGTCTAGGCGCGCGGCGCGCCGATCTCGTCCTCGCGCGTGGTTTTCCCCCGGGGACCCCCTGGTTTCCCCCTTGAGCTCGAGCGTAGCGCCGGAAGCGTCACGTGTGGCGCGCGGAACGTGCCGGTTCTGCGAGCGAAGTGCGCAGACTCGCTGCCCCGACGTACCCAGGATCTCGAGAGGGCAAGGAGGCAGGTCTTGGCGATGCGTGGGCACAGGTCCGGCCGCGACTCGTCCGGCCTGCCAGCGCGAAGAAGTGCAGCCCTCCGGGACGATGACCTGCCCCCACCACCGCGAGACGCCCAGGGTCTGCCGGCCGCCTCGGCCGGTACCATCCGCGCGATGGCCGAGGCCGCCGCCGTCGCGCGAGAGCTCGAGGAGATCGCGACCCAGCTCGCCTGGGTCCGTGATTATCTTTGACCCCGACGACCTTCGCGAGCGGATCGCCGCACTCGAGGACGAGATGGGAGCCCGTGGCTTCTGGGACGACCAGGCGCACGCGGCGCGGACGTCGGCCGAGCACGCGCGGCTGACCCGCCGGCTCGAGACCTATGACCGCCTCGCCGGCGAGGCCAGCGACCTGGCCGAGCTGGCCGAGCTATCCGATGACGGGACTGAGTTGGACGAGGTCGAATCGGCCGTTTCGACGCTTCGTCGCGAGCTCGACCGCCTCCAGGAGGATGCGCTCTTCAGCGGGGAGTACGACGCCGGCGATGCCGTCGTCTCGATCCACGCCGGGACAGGCGGGACGGACGCGCAGGACTGGGCCGAGATGCTTCTCCGCATGTACCTTCGCTGGGCCGACGAGCGCGGCTACCGAACGGAGGTGCTCGAGGTCTCGCCAGGCGAGGAGGCGGGCCTCAAGTCGGCGACGTTCACGGTCTTCGGCGAGAACGCGTACGGCGTGCTCAAGGCCGAACGCGGTGTCCATCGCCTCGTACGCCTGTCGCCGTTCGACCAGGCGCATCGCCGCCATACGGCCTTCGCGCAGGTGATCGTCGCGCCGCTCGTCTCGGACGATGCCGAGCTCGAGATCGACGAGAACGACCTCCGGATCGACACGTACCGCGCCAGCGGGGCCGGCGGGCAGCACGTGAACAAGACGGACTCGGCGGTGCGGATCACGCACGTCCCGACGGGCATCGTCGTCCAGTGCCAGAACGAGCGCTCGCAGCTTTCGAACAGGCAGACGGCGATGCGCATCCTCCGCAGCCGGCTCGCCGAGCGGCAGGAGGAGGAACGCGAGGCGGCGCTCGCGAAGGAGCGCGGCGAGCTCATGGAGACGGGCTTCGGGAGCCAGATCCGAAGCTATGTCCTGCACCCGTACCAGATGGTCAAGGACCACCGAACCGAGGTCGAGGATGGGAACGCGCAGGCGGTGCTCGACGGGCGGCTCGACGAGTTCATCCACGCCTACCTGCTCGCGCGCGCGACGGGCTCGGTCGCCTGAGCCTCGGCCGCAGAAACGCCTGGAGGCGAGAGTTTCCGAAGCGTTCGCTAGACTCCGTGCCCGCTGTCGAAGGACCGGCGTCGCGCCCTGAGCGCGCAATCGAGCCTGTGCAGGAGACCGACGTGCAGACAAGCCCAGTCGAGCAGGCCGCACACGCGGTCCCGGAGGCGTTCGACGTCGACGAGGCGGAGATCGAGCGCCCCGTCGGCGCGCCGATGATCGTGTTCGAGTCGGTGACGAAGATCTACGACCCGAACGTCGTCGCGCTCCGTGACGTCTCGCTCACGATAGACAAGGGCGAGTTCGTGTTCCTCGTCGGGCCGTCTGGATCGGGCAAGTCGACGCTCATGCGGCTCCTGCTGAAGGAGCTCGACCCGACCAACGGCCGCATCATCGTCGGCGGCCGTGAGCTTGCGCGCCTGAAGAACTCGAAGGTGCCGAAGCTCCGTCGCAACATTGGCTGCGTCTTCCAGGACTTCAAGCTCTTGCACAACCGGACCGCGTACGAGAACGTCGCGTATGCCCTCAAGGTCCAGGGCCAGTCGCGCCGCGCCATCCGCGCGAAGGTCCCCGAGGTGCTCGGCCTCGTCGGGCTGGGGCACAAGACGGGCTCGCTCCCGGACGAGCTGTCGGGCGGCGAGCAGCAGCGGGTCTCGATCGCGCGCGCATTCGTGAACCATCCGCCCCTCCTCATCTGCGACGAGCCGACCGGGAACCTCGACCCCGACACGTCGGTCGGGATCATGCAGCTCCTCTACCGCATCAACCGCACTGGCACGACCGTCCTCATGGCGACGCACGACCGCGAGATGGTCGACAAGATGCGCCGGCGCGTGATCGCGCTCGAGGACGGCGTCGTCTGCCGGGACGAGCGCCGCGGGGGCTACGGCACCTGATGCGGGCGAAGCTCTTCGTCGGCGAGGCGCTCCGCTCCGTCACCTCGAACATCTCCACGACGATCGCCGCGACGATGACCGTGCTGATCGGGATGTTCCTGCTCGGGCTCTTCATCGCGCTCGGGACGTGGGTGCTCTCGTGGACCCACAGCGTCAAGAAGGAGATCCAGGTCACGATCTACTTCGACAAGGGCGTGAAGCCCGCGCAGGTGAACGCCGTGCAGCAGAGGCTCGCGTCGAATCCGCTCGTGAAGGAATTCTCGTTCGTCTCCGAGGAGGAGGCGCTCGCGCGGATGAAGGAGAAGTATCCGGATCTCGTCGAGAACATCGCGACGAACCCGCTGCCCGCGTCCTATGAGGTGCAGCCGAATCGCGCCGAGGACACGCAGCGCCTCGCGGAGCAGTTCGAGCCGGCGCCCGCCGGGGTCGACGACGTGAAGTACGGCAAGAAGGAGACGAAACGCATCCTGCAGGTGGCGAAGATCATCGGGGGTGTGTTCCTGATCGGCAGCCTCATCCTCCTGACGGCGTCGGTGATCCTGATCGCCAACACGATCCGCCTCTCGATGTTCTCGCGACGCCGGGAGATCGAGGTGATGAAGCTGGTCGGCGCCTCGAACTGGTTCGTCCGCGGTCCGTTCATGCTGGAGGGGATCATCTGCGGCCTGGTCGGCTCGATCGTGGCCGTGGTCCTCCTTTTGATCGGCAAGACGATTGCGCTGCCGTCCATTCTCGGGCGCATCACGGACAGCCCGGGCGAAGACGTTCAGGCGCTCGGCTTCCCGCTCATCGCCCTGATCCTGATCGCGGTCAGCCTCTTCGTCGGGGCGCTCGGCTCCGGCGTCACGTTGCGGCGTTTCCTCAGAATCTGAGGGGCACGGGGCTGCCGGGCAACGGCCATATACTTCGATGAGTCTCCTATGAGGCGCTGGCGCGGCATCGCAGGCATCGTGGTCCTGCTCGTCGGAGCGTTCGTCGCCGGCCTCTTCTTCCACACGCGGACGAGCACAACGACACGGGCGGTTGCCGTCGTGCCGCCCCCGCCGCCGCGCTCGGCGGGCGTCGTCGACGAGGTGCGCTACCACCTCCAGACCGCGTACTACCGCGACCTCGACTCCGACATCCTCGACCTGCCGACGGTCGACGAGATGCTCGCAGCCCTCCACGACCCGTACACCGAGTACCTGTCGCCCCAGGACTACGCCCAGCTCGAGGCCTCGACGTCCGGCCGCTACAACGGCGTCGGCCTCACGGTCGGACCGGCGAAGAACGGCCTCCGCGTCATGGCGGCCGCTGCAGGCCCCGCGCGCGAGGCGGGCATTCGCCGAGGCGACATCATCGTCTCGGTCGACGGACGCCCGACCGGACAGATGCAGTTCGTCCGTTCGCTCTACCTGTTCCAGGGACGCGAGGGCACGCGGGTCCACCTCACGGTGCGCCGGCCGAACCGGGGCAGGCTCGACTTCGTCATCGTCCGGAAGGAGCTCCCCGCGCCGACCAGCCGCTCGCGCATGCTCTCTACCCGCGCCGCGCCGCTCGCGTACGTGAGGCTCCTCTCCTTCTCACGCGGCTCGGCAAAGCAGCTTCGCGACCATGCGAGCCGCCTTGTCCAAGCGGGCGCGCGCGGCATCGTCGTCGACCTCCGCGACAACCCGGGCGGCTATCTAGCCGAGGCGGTGCAGAGTGCATCGGTCTTCCTTCGCCACGGTGTGGTATGCACGACGGAGGGTGCGCACGAGCGGCGGGTCTTCGAGGTGACCGGCTCGACGGCGCTGCCCCGGATCCCAGTGGTCGTCCTCATCGACCGCGGGACGGCGAGCGCGTCCGAGATCCTTGCGGCGGGCCTCGCCGATAACGACCGGGTGACGCTGGTCGGCCAGCGGAGCTACGGCAAGGCGGCGGTTCAGGACCTCCGCGAGCTTACGAACGGCGCGGCGCTCAAGCTGACGACGGCGACGTACCTGACCCCGGACGGGAACAGCCTGCTTGGCCGCGGCGTCCACCCGAGCGTCCGCGCGCTCGACGACCCGAAGACGCGCCCCGATGAGGCGCTCCTCGCGGCCGAGCGCGTTCTCACCAAGCACATCGGATAGTGGCGACCGTCGTCGCCGAGCTCGCCCGCGGGGGCAAGCTCCTCGTCGGCGACCCGTGGGTCGAGGGCGCCACGCCGATCGTCGTCGACCGCAAGGGCGCGGGCGACGCGTCGGTGGGTGACCTCGTCGTCCTCCGGCTCGGGCGGGGACGCGCGAACCTCGAACGCGTCCTCGGCCGGCCGAGCGACGTCGAGGCGGTTCTCGAGGGTCTCCTGTGGCACGAGGGCGTTCGCCGGCCGCACGCGCCGCTGCCGGAAGAGCCGGCCTACGACGAGGCCGATCGGATCGACCTCCGCGGGCTCTGTGCCTTCACCGTCGACCCTGAGGGCGCGCGCGACCACGACGACGCGCTCTCCTTCCAGGCCGAAGGCGACGGCGTCCGCGCCTGGGTGCACATCGCGGACGTTTCGGCCTACGTGCCCGCGGGCTCGCCGCTCGATCGCGATGCGGCCGAGCGCGCGTTCTCCGTCTACGTCCCCGGCCGTGTCGAGCCGATGCTGCCGGAGCGCCTGTCGGCCGACCTCTGTTCGCTGCGGCCGCATGCCGACCGCCGCTGCGTCACGGTCGAGGTGCCGTTCGACGTCGAGCTTCGGCCGGGCGAGGCGCGCCTCTACCGGAGCACGATCCGAAGCCGCGAGCGCCTGACCTACGGCCACGCGGAGGCGATCCTTGCCGGGCGTGAACGGGCAGGCGAGGAACTGACCGAGTCGCTCCGGCTCGCCGAGCACATCGCGACCGCGCTTCGCAACCGGCGCTACCGGCGCGGCGCGCTTCGGATCGAGAGCGGCGACACGTCCTTCGCCTTCGACGGCGAGGGTGGCGTCGAGCGCGCATGGGTCGAGTCCGAGCCGCACGCGCACATGCTGGTCGAGGAGCTTATGATCCTCGCGAACGAAGCCGTCGCGGAACTGCTCTCGGGCCGGTGCCGCGACGCGCTCTACCGCGTCCACGAGCGTCCGGATCCGCAGGCGGTCGAGCTCCTCCTCTCGAAGCTCGCCGACCTCGAGGTTCCGACTCCGCCCATGCCGGAACACCTGACGCCGGCCGAGGCGGCGAAGCTCGCCGCGCGGGTCTCCACGCGGGTCGCGCAGTACACGGCGCGGGCCGCGCGCGGCGAGGAAGCTTTCCCCACGCTCGTCCTTCGGGCGCTGAAGCAGGCTCGATACGACCCGCAGAACCTCGGCCACTCCGGCCTCGCGAGCCGCGCTTACTGCCACTTCACGTCGCCCATCCGCCGCTACCCGGACCTCGTTGTCCACCGAGCGCTCCTACACGAGCTCGGTGTCGCGGACGATCCCGTCCCCGAGGATCTCGAGGCGACGGCGGACTGGACGTCCCTGCGGGAACGGGCGGCCGCCGAGATCGAGTACCGGGCAGACGCGATCTGCCTCGCCTGGTTCCTGGAGCGCCGCCTCTTCGAAACCGGCTGGGACGCGTGCTTCGAAGGCGAGATCGTCGGCGCGATCGCGTCAGGGATCTTCGTCCGGTTCGACGGCGTGTTCGAGGGCTACGTCCCCGCGCGGCGGCTGACCGGCGAGTACTTCGAGCTGAACTCCTTCGGGACGGCTCTCGTCGGCCGCCGGACCGGTCGTGCCTACCGCCTCGGAGACGGCATCGAGGTCCGCGTCGAGAAGGTCGAACGGACCGACGGCAAGGTGGAGCTCGCCCTCTGCGACACTGCTGCGCATGGCCCGAGGCGCCGGAAGCAAGCTGATCGCCGATAACCGCCGGGCGCGGCACGACTACCACCTCTCCGACCGGGTCGAGGCGGGAATCGAGCTGACCGGGACAGAGGTGAAGTCGCTCCGCTCCGGCCAGCTGACGCTCCAGCGCTCCTTCGGCGAGATCCGCGACGGGCAGGCGTTCCTCGTCGGCGCGCACATCCCCGAGTACGCGATGGGCAACATCCAGAATCACGATCCCGACCGCGACCGCAGGCTCCTCCTCCATCGGCGCGAGATCGACTCGCTCTACGGCAAGGTGCGCGAGAAGGGCCTTACGCTCGTCCCAACGCGTGTCTACTGGAAGAACGGCCGCGTGAAGGTCGAGCTCGCGGTCGCGCGCGGCAAGGAAACGCGGGACAAGCGCCGTGACATCGCGGAGCGCGACGCGCAGCGCCAGATGCAGCGAGCGCTCTCCCGCCGGCGCTAGACCGTCCGAGCTGTACCCGCCGGCGTCGGGCTGATCGGGAGTCCGGCGGCGATCCACGCCTCGATGCCACCGATCACGTCGGTCGCCCGGTCGAAGCCGATCTCGCGGAGCTGTGCCGCGGCCAGGCTCGAGGAGTATCCGTCGCGGCAGAGGACGATGATCTCCGTGTCGAGCGGGAGCTTCGGGGTCTCGGAGGGGAAATCGGGGTCAAGCCACCAGAGGACGACCGAGAGCGGATAGTGGAGCGCGCCGGGGATGATGCCCTGCTCGGCCTGCTGGTCGCGCGAGCGGGTGTCGACGAGGACGGCGCCCTCGTCCCGCACGCGGCGCGTGGCCTCGAGCGGGCTCAAGCGCTCGTACGTCGCGCGAGCAGTGGCGATGAGGTCGTCGACCGTGCGCCTCACCTCTCGCAGGCTACAATGTAGAGAGCCTGGGGGCGACCTGGTTTCGACGTGGTCGGTTCTCCGGGAGAGCTGCAAGCCGAGGTCCCCGGTTGGCCTCGTAAAACAACCGGGAACAACGCAAGTGCGAACGACGAACTCGCACTCGCCGCCTAACCTAGTTAGGTGACGCGCCGATCCGACTTCGGCCCGTGGGTCGGAATCCGGTGTCAACGAACGGGCTCGCCGCCGAGGGAGAGCCACTCGCCCGAGGCGGGACATCGCAGGAGGGCTAGCCCGTCGGTAGGTCGTCCGCGAACCGGCCGCCGGGTGAAACGAAAGCGCGGACTACGCTTGTAGATGCTCCCACCGGTGCGACCGCGGACGCGGGTTCGATTCCCGCCGCCTCCATCATCCCTGCAAATCGGGTTTTCCGATAGGAACGATTGCGGGGTTCCCATCGGTCAGTCGTCCTCTTGGATCGCGCGGAGCGCGGTTTCGAGGTCGCTGGTGTCGAGGTGCGCGTAGATGTTTCGCGGTCGTGCCGATGTCGGCGTGCCCGGCGAACATCTGGGTCAGCTTCAAGTTGCCCGTCTTCCGAAGTAGGTCCGTGATGGCGGACGCGGCGGTCACTCTGCGGGCGTCAGGGGATCCGAGCGAGGAGAGGAACATGCGGCGTTTGACCTTTGCGGTGCTTTTGTGCGCGACGATGGGGCTGGCCTCGGTTGCGGCCGCCGCGACGATTGAGGGCACCTCGGGCGACGATACGCTCGTCGGCAAGCAAGGCCGCGACACGATCCACGCCAAGGCGGGCGCGGACACGGTGAACGCCTTGGGCCGCGCGGATACGGTCTACGGCGGCAGGGGCAAGGATCGCGTGTCGGGTGGATCCGGGGGCGACACGCTCTACGGCAACCGCAGCGCCGACAGACTGATCGGCGGCCCAGGCGACGACACCCTGCAGGGTGGTCGCGGCAACGACGTGATCAACGCAAGCGACGGCTCCGGGGGCGACACCGCTATGTGCGGCGATGGCAGCGACACCGTCAATGCGGACGAGGGAGACGTCACCGCGAGCGATTGCGAGAACGTCATCGGGTGAAGAACCTGGTTCGCGGTCGCCGGGGTATCTGCCGGCCGAAACCACCCCACTAGGGTAGGGCGGCGGAACGACTGGCGAAACGTGCGTCAGGCTGAGGGGATTCCGCATCGACACACCCGTAGTCGTGCGGACCCACCTCTCGAACATCGAGACGAGGGGTCAGCAGGCAAAGGCGGCCATAGCGCTGAGGCGGGAGGCTGGACAGTGGAGCCGCCTTCAACGTTTGACGCGCCCGGCTGGGCAGGAAGAATGCGTTCACCGGCGTTGGCCTCGTCCTTGATGGCACCGTTCAGGGCGCCGATGAAAGCCGTGTCCCGACGGCGGCTGTTACGGCGGGAGACGCGTCCAGAACATCAGGGATCCGAATCCGTTCCCTGCTTGCTTCGGTCGCGCTCTTCGTCGCGTTGGTAGCGCAAGGCCGTTCAGGCGGCTCTGGCCTCTGCGGCTGCCGAGGAGCCATTGTCGGCCGCGGGCCTCCTGACGTCAGTACTGCCGCGTCGCACACCAAGTCGTGCGACCGCGGATGGCATGGGCCGTGGCCTCGGCGCATTCTGTTTGGCCGCGCCGCCTTGGCGCGTTCGAGCTTGCGAAGCGCTCAGCGAGCCGGGATTTGGTCGCGTGCCGTTTCACTGGTGCCCACTCCAAGGGCGGGTACTGCGCGCGTTTCGTACCGTTCGCGTTGGTGGCGGAAGAGCGTTGGTACAAGAACGGGGTCGTGTATGCGCTGTCGGTGCGCACGTTCGCCGATTCGGATGGCGATGGGGTTGGGGACTTCCGGGGGCTCGCGAGTCGTCTGGACTACCTGTCTTCGCTTGGTGTTACGTGCGTCTGGCTGTTGCCGTTCTACCCCTCACCGTGGCGGGACGATGGCTACGACATCGTCGATTACTACGACGTCGATGCGAGCGTGGGGACGCTGGGCGATTTCGTTGATTTCGTCCATCGCGCGTCCGATCGGGGGATTCGTGTCGTCGTTGATCTGGTTCTCAACCACACCTCGGATCAGCATCCGTGGTTTCAGAAGGCGCGGCGCGCCAAGCCAGGCTCGGCGGCACGGGAGTTTTATGTCTGGTCCGACACCGACCAGAAATACACCGGAACTCGCATCATCTTTCTCGACACCGAGCGCTCGAATTGGACCTGGGATCCG
>Ga0126314_10001530_pt1 | contig 11181 bp, 12 predicted proteins | sample Plot105B_FD_92535 | JGI IMG/M metagenome (GOLD analysis project Ga0126314, IMG submission 92535) | Serpentine soil microbial communities from UC McLaughlin Reserve, CA, USA - Plot105B | ecosystem: Environmental > Terrestrial > Soil > Grasslands | place: USA: UC McLaughlin Reserve, Lake County... | reverse complement strand
CATGGATGTGGTGTGGATCAGCATTGTTCTCGCGCTGTTAGTGTTGGTGAGTATATGGTTACTCGTACCGTTGGGTTTCTAGAGGAGCCAACGTATACCGAAACGGGAGGCCGAGGAGCGGAAAATCTATAGATAGCTATAACCGACCAGGCCGGGGTCCTCTTCGTGGGGGCTCCGGCCCTTTTTAGCTCGTGCCCTCTTAATGAACTTTTACCTGGCTCTTAGAACCTTTTTAAGGAAGGGTTCGTATTCTTTTCCTGCATGTTGAATGCAGTGTAAGCGTAATGGAGGGAGGTGTTGGAGATGTTTTCTAGCTCTGCGTTGGCTAGTATGGCCGTACTGGCGCTCACGTTTTTGTTCAAGGCGCTATGGCCTTGGTAGCTTAAATCTCCTTTGCGGGCCGGAGCTTCGCTTCTGAGGCTCCGGCCTACTCACGAGCTCTTTTCGCGATAGTTCCCCCCGGCCGGTTTAAGGCTCACCCGTGTGCGAGCACATAACTACCGCTCGTCGGCCCCTCTTTGCCCTGACAGGGCCTATGGGCACTATGGGCATCCGGCCGGGGTTATGGGCCGAATAGCCTGCGCCACCAGGAGCGCTTCTCCTCGGCAAGGGGTACCTCGACACCTTCCATGCCCCCTGAGGCCGTCTCGGGCTCTTCTCGCAGCTCTGAGGGGGCTTCTCTAGCGGGTTCAAGCTCGGGGACTCTCTGGGCGAGGGTCATAAGGATGGCGTCCTTACGCTCCAGTTCCGCCCGCAGGAATCCCACTTGCTCGCGTAGCTCCCCCATGCGATCCCGGAGTTCTTCTACAAGTTCATCGCGGGACTGTCGCCTTGTGTCGCGCGACGTCGTGTCCTCAGCGCCCTGTGAGGTCGTGGGGCTGTCGCACGACGTATCGCGACGTGTCGTGCAAGTATCTATGTAGACGAACAGACGGCCGTCCTCATCCTTGTCGGCGATTAGGGTGCCCCGTTCGACGCGCTTTCTTACGGCAGAGGGGGTAACGCCCAGCTTCTCTGCAGCCTCAGACACCGTGAGACGGTCTACGCGACTGTCGCGTCGCGTCGCGTAGACATCGTCGCGCGACGGTCTCGGTATATCTTGAGTGGATTCTCCCTGCATGTCGCACAGGGTATAGCTCCTATAAGCGGGTGCGGTAGGGCTAATTTGCCAAAGCGCAAGATGTTGTGCCGCCCCGCAACAACAGCGGAATGTGTGAGGACCTAACTCGCCTACGGTTCCTGGGTAGCTCATAATGCTGCTCCGTGGAAACAGGGGCACGAACTAATCAAGAGCAGAATTCACCCTCTACCCGCAGAGTGTCGGGTTGGGGAAGAACGTGGGCTATGTTATTTTAAGAACATAAAGTTAAATAGAATTAATTGTATCCTAAAGTACAGAAGCTGCCTCTAACGCCCCCTATCCTTAGTGCGTTACTAGTAGCGGAGGGAGGAGCAGTGGCTACTACTGCTCCTCCCTCACTGATTCTAAGGAGGTATCTCTTCTATGAGGCGCATCATTTTGTTGTTCACGGCAGCCGCTATGATGGCGGTGTTGTTGGCTATGTCCGCTGGTCCGGCTCTGGCCAAGAACAAGCATCATGATAGAGACAGAGATCGCGACTTTTTCGTTATTAGGAACAACGACGGCTTTGAGTTTAGTGGGCCCAACTTCGACGATCAGGAATTAGAGAGCGGCGAGATAGAGACCGAGACCGACATCTCCATCGAGGGCAACAACAATAACCAGTGTGTTGGGGCGTTGCAGTTCGGCCAGACGGGCAACATCGCAAACCAGCAGGGTACCTCGGAGTTCGGCGACGGTGGCTTCGGCCATGGTGGCTTCTTCGTCCGTGACGACAACGACAACAACAACGGCGACAACGAGTTTAGAGGCCCGGACGTTACCTTCTCCCCTGAGAACGAGACGGCGTGCGATCAGGGGGTCGAGCAGGCTGCAGCTGCTTCCTCTTGGGGGTGGTCCTCCTGGTGGTAAGAAGAGCGCTTTAGTAGATCAATAAAGGAGTGTAAAGAGGGCCGGGGTCTAATTCAGCCCCGGTCCTTCTTATTCCTTCTGACAGCACTTTGCAGTGAAATTGAACCACGTGGTGTGGCAGGCGTGTAGATGCTTATGTGAAAGAGTCTTGTGGGAAGGTAGAGGATCCTTTCAAGTGCATCGCCTCATAGAGCGAGCTGACTGGTTCAATTTCACTGCAAGCCACTGTATGAAGAACAACTAGAGCGGCGGAAAGAGAATGGCAGCGAGACGAGCTAGAAGTCCTTCAATTTCCCGCGCGAGTTTCCGAGAAGACTCCGGGATAATGCTCAACTTTCTATGCGCTTCGGCGCATCTTTATCCAACGGCGCTACAAACTTGTAGCAAGCGCAGGCCCCAAGGTGCCCTCTAAGGGGTTCTAGCGCCCCTGTTTAAGCACTTTACGCAGGATAGTGGATATGGGTTTCCGAGAACACCTGTTAGAAACTGTTTGGAAAATAGCTAGACGGGTCTGGCTCGCGTGTTTTGGGCGGCGCAAAGCGGAAATAAGGGCACTTCTCGCCTAGTTTTGCCGACTCGTGGGACCCCGAAGTGGTACCCATTTGGATTTACCAAACAGTTTCTAGAGACAGCCTCTTCTGGACTGCTGATCGGATTGGCGCGATGCGAACAAAGAAAACGCGATAGTTTAGTTGGTTTGCTATCTCCTGCAATCTTAAGCTTGAGGTAGCCACCGGTCATACTTTCGGTCGGTCAAAGTCCTACTAACGGAGGATTTAACTCGAGGATTAATAAAGTGTAATATTCTGCGAAGGTTGTCCGATGATTAGAGTAGATTATAAGGAAGTCTGTTCTAGATGTTGATGTAAGGAGGATAAGGAGTAGGTTAATGCGGAAGACTCTTTTTATGTTACTGGTGATGCTAGCGCTGGTGGTGGTGACCGCTGGTCTTGCGGCGGCGGCTAACTTCTCCTGCAACAGGGACAGGTATACCGAAGGGGCCTGCTATGGCACCGACAATGCCGATACCATTTGGGGCAACTATGAACCCAACACCATCCATGGCAGGGGTGGCCCCGACCACATCTACGGCGGAGGTGGCAACGACTACCTCTACGGTGAAGGAGGCAGCGACTACCTCGAGGGTAACGCAGGCAACGACCACCTCTACGGCGGTGGTGGAGCCGACGAGCTCCACGGCGGCCAAGACAACGACTACCTCTCTGGCGGTAGCGGTAGCGACGACCTCTACGGCGGGGGTGGCAACGACGACCTCTACGACGAGGCTTCTTACTGGCAGGGTGATTACGACTGGCTCGATGGTGGCGACGGTGACGACTACCTCAACGCCAGGGACTACGACGACAGGGATGTACTTATCGGCGGTGGTGGTTACGACTGGTGCGTGGGGGACGGCTACGACCATTATGCAAGCTGTGAGGATGTAGACCGCTACTACTAATACCAAGAAGGGCGAAGAAGTGGTTTGGAGTGTTATTGCTCCTACTATGGATAGAGTAAGCACCTCTAGGTAGAGGCGACAACACTTTTAGCAGGCCGGGGCTTAGAAGAAGCCCCGGTCTTTTTCGTGGCTGTCTCTGCGAGAATGAGAGGGTGGCGGGTCAGAGCCGCACATCTACCGGAGGGTTTCAAAGGCAGCATCCGCGCGGTAATGTACCGGGAGTGAGCAGGGCCACTTATGAGGGGCTAGAGGAAGATCTGAGCAGGGCAAACCTGCAGGAGGCCCGAGGAGTTACCTGAGGCTCTCGAAGGTGCCACCATGCATGCCCGACGGCACAGTACACGCCTGATACAAGCGCCCATAAGGGACATCCCCTTGTGGCCGCCCCCGCCCCTGGTGTTGAGCGCCGCTGGCCACCTTCGCTGCCGACCATAGTCCCTCGGCTTGGCGGCTCCGCTGGCTATGGGGAGAATTCTTGTGGAGTTTGCGCGCAGCAAGTCGCAACAACTTGCAACATTTACTCGCAACGCCTGCGGCGAGTGAGCGCCAAAAGTAAGTCGAGTAGCGGTGAGCACAACTACCGAGGGACGTGTGCGGCGACTATAGTGCCGACCTTGTATCACCGAGCTTCCGAGAATTTCTGCTCTCGGAAGGTGGGTGAATAGAGGCAACGATGCCTTTTGGAGGGGTGTTTAAAATGTTATGGCTAGCTACAAAGGCTAAAGCGGCATAATAGAAGAGAGGTTCACTAGGATGTACGCAGCGCTACAGCGGTACCGAACGGAGCTTCCCACAGAGTCTCAGGAAGTGAAACAAGCTATTGAGAAGCTCGTACCCTTCATCCGCGACACGGTCATCGCCTACTACGTGCTCGAAGCGGAAAATGGAACGTTTGTGTCTATGGCCATCTGTGAGGACGAGGCGAAGCTAGAAGCGACTAACAGGGTGTCGGCCGAGTGGCTGAAGCACTACCTAGCAGCGAGCATCGTTGGTCAGGAGAGCGTGCCTGAGCTTTCCTTGACGGTCGATGATCCCATTCAAGGGGCACTCCATGTAGGAATCTCAACGCCTGAATACAAGCGAAGCTTGCAATTGCTCTCGGTCCCAGAGGTTGGTGAGTTACTGGGCATGGGCCGAAGCTGGGTCTACCAACAAATAAGGAGCGGAGAGATACCTAGCGTGCACTTGGGAGGCTCGGTCAAGGTAAAGCGTACGGACCTAGAAGACTACATAGAGAAGCATCGCCGCACCCCTGCTGGCTAGGCGAGTGGTAGCTCCTGGAACCGAGCCTGCCGCTCTAGCAAAAGCATCTGCTTAAGTACAAAGATAGTCTATATGGACTTGTAGCTTCGCGTTTTGTGCGCCTGTAGACAAAAATAGCAGTTTAGGGCTTGCATCCTCCTTACTTTCGTGCCATGGTTGTAGCAGGGATTGAGTGTGGGAAAGGAGGTGAGGTCCTAGGATCGGTACGGAGGAGGCTTAAGGCAAGGGGCTGGACGCTTGCCCGGTTACCTAGCCCGGTTACCTAGAGACGCAAGATGCCCAGCCCAGTCATACATTCTACTAGCCCGACCCTGTAAGGAAGGATAAGCAGTGAAACGAGCAATAGTGATAGCGCTCAGCGTTGTCCTGGCGCTGGTCGTGGCCGCTCCTGTGGCGACCGCGCAGAAGGATGCGCCGAAGGACAAGAAGCGCGCTGAGGGCGACATAGCGGCAGCCTTGAGCAAGAAGGCGGCGACCGCGCCGACGGATGGGACGCAAACTGAGACCGAGCAGATAGGAGAGTTGTCCGCAGCGTGGTGGCAACAGGCCTTGAGTGAAAAACAGCCACCTGAATGCGGCTTGCTGGAACAGGACGTAATCGAAGGTGATGTATTTTTCCTGGCCAACTTTACCGGCGATGTAAATGCCGAGTGCACCGTAACATCTGGCTCGATGTTACTCTTCCCTGTCCTCAACGTGGCGTGCAGCCCGCAGCTCAGCGACCCCTTTACCAAGGAAAGAGAGTTGCGCAACGAGTGCAGCCAGATCCTTAGCTACTCCTGGAAGAATGCAACTGACGTGGAGGTCACGGTTAACGGGGAAGAAGTTGAAGAAGCAGACATAGTGTGCGTGGACTCTCCGCTCTTCTCGTTGACGATACCGAAAGGCAGCTGGAGTATAAGAGCGGGCTTTGGGGTCGAAGGTACAGGGCCTGCGGTAGCTTACGGGTGCTGGGTGTTGCTGGGACCTCTGGAGCCGGGTGAATACACGATCACCATCGAAGGGACGTTCCCGTTAAATCCCAAGTATTACGGCACTGACCCAGAGACCGGAGAGCCGTTCACCTTCACGCAGGACGCCACTTACACTGTGACGGTGGAGTAAGAAGCAGCAGTAGGAGGGGCTAATACAGCCTAAAAGCCGGGGCGTAGAAAGCCCCGGCTTTCCTTTTAGCTCTTAAGTTTCCGAGAACCCAGAATGCCGGAAGCCCGGTTTCCGAGAAGACCTTAGAAGCGGCAACCGAGTTTCCTGGGAATCACCTTCTAGGCAGCTCATCGAAAAGAGACTAAGGTTTTCGATCTTGCTGAGGTAACGATCTTCGTCCTCCTGAGGTAGCGATCTTCTGCTTCTTCTTCTTGAGGTAGGAAAAAGGGGTTTAGGTAGTCTCCCCCCACCATACAAGCGGATGGACATGTTCCATCATCTGCCCTCTCTCTCAGTTGGACCCTCTCTCTCGGTTGGAGCAAGCGCCTGACCTGGGTGTGAGAGACACCGAGTTCTCTGCCTATCTCCCTCAGGCTCTTCCCTTCTTCGCGTAGCTTTTTTGCCTCGCGTCGGTTGTGCTGCCTACGCTCCCTCGCACTCGCCACGTACTCGTCGCGAGGCTGTGCGCCCTGCGATCGCCTCTGGCGCTCTTTTCGCTGCCGGTCGCGTTCCCGCTTGGTCTCCTCGGAGATTATCGTCTTCAGGTGCCTCTGCTCCTCCGAGCTAATCTCGAGCATCTCTATAAGCCTCTGATTCGTGAACCGGTAGCGGGGGTCCCGCTGTCGTCCTTGCCATTCAATCTTCTCGCCGAGGGTGGCCGATTGGGCGCGAGAGATGACCGCCTGCATCGTGGACCTGGTCACCCCCTCGCTCCAGTTCGCGTAATCTCTACCCAGCGCGATTATCTTCCTCTCCAAAAACTGGGACTCTACCAGGTAGCTCAAAGAGGTGGCAGCGGCGAACATCCAGTAGTCTCGCCGTCCGGGTAGAAGCTGCTCTAGCCCCCGAAGTTCTATGAGGCGCTGTAAGTCGTCTAAGCGGGCCTCTAACAGGGTGGCCTCGGTGAACACCTCTTGTCAGCGTGTCGCCGCCCCTCAGAATCCATCCTCGCGTCTCTCGCGTCCCTTTCGGCACGGCGCTCTTCGAGCTCCTCGCTAGTAAGGGGAAGGATCTCGTCTGCGAGTTCGCTGAAGTCCCAGATGTCGTCGAGGTCCTTGAAGACGCTCTCGACGATAGTCCCGGACTTGGAGTTGTAAGTACCGGTGAGCCTCAGCACCCGCGCCGCGTCCCTCGCGAGGGGGTCAGCCCCTAGGTCTTTGAGCGCCTCGTAGATCACTTTCTGGCAGAGATTCCACTTCGCCAAGGCGGAGCGCGACTCCGGCTCGTGTCGCCAGACTAGAGCTATCCCCCTGCCGGTGTTTACAGCTAGAGATGGAGGAGGGATCTTGGCCCTCTGCAGGGCTTCCCTAGCGAGGGCTAGCACCCCCTGCGGGTGCATCTGGGCGAGGTCCGGGATGCTGTAATAGTCGAGGTCCGTGTACAGCGCCGAAAGCCCCGCAAGGTTGGAGATTTTGCGAGAAGCGGTTCTGGGAGATGTAAACATCTGTTAGACCGCCATAGGGAGGCACTACCTCGTCCAGCTCCTCCACCGCATAGGAGTGTGGGTGCCAATCATCCAGCGGGGTGTCGGGGGTCTTGTGGGCTACGGTGACGTACCCTTTTTTGCCTCCACCGTGTAAGTACCTAGCGTGGGCTAGGGGTGAGGTGCCTATAGGGGTTTCCCTAATCTCAAACGTGACCATGAATCGTCCCGCCCTCCCTCATGACCTTTATATACGGGATAGGGATGCCGCTTCCCACCCCCAAAAGGGTGTACAAAATAAATGTAGGTGAGCGCTCACCCAAAGGGCTACTCGTAGCCGCGTTATTCGGGATAGGTAAGCCGTTATGCGGGATAGGGATGCCACTTCCCACCCCCCCAAAACCGACATTTAAATGTAGGTAGCTAAGCGCTTACTTAGTTATGGTGGTTACCATGTGACAACTCCACATGTTAGGTGTTGTATTGAGCAGCCCAAGCCCAGCTTTTTGCCCATAGCCCCGGGCCGCAACGCAGCATGATCAGGAAAGGAGCGAGATGGCGCAGCGCAGGAAGACGATAGGGAACAGCCCTCTTGATACCGTGGTGCCTCGTCGTGAACCGGAGGTTGACATCCCAATCCCTCCTGCCGCAACGGAGCGGCAGCGTGAACGAGAAGGGGCTCTCGGCCGGGTCATCAAGGAGCGCCTTACAGTACACGTGCCAGTCGAGCTCATAGACCGCGTGAAGAATGTCGTCTACTGGACACCGGGGCTCACCTTGGCTCGGCTCGCTGAGGACGCGCTCACGAAAGAGGTTGAGAAGCGAGAGCAGGAGCGGGGAGAGCCGTTCCCTCACCGTACAGAGGAGCTCAGAGGCGGTCGTCCACTCACGTAGCCTCCTCTCTAGCAACAGGGAATTGCAGAGCTTCACGCTTTGCCGACGCACTCATCGTCCAGCAAGCCTTTGAAACACCAGCGATCGTACGGAAAAACACCGCTGCAGCAGGCCAAAATAGGCTTTGCACAAAAATTTCCTTACCAGCACAACTTGCTGGGGCAAGACTTTGTTAACCCACAACATCTGGTGGCCTATCCCGGTTTTTGTGCAAAGCCGCTAAACCACACACTCACCCTACCGGGGTCCCCAACAAAAACTACCGGGGTCCCCAACAGGTATCCAAGCTTGCGGCTGCACAGGTTGCGCTCAAACAGCCTGCAAAATAGGCAAAAATAAGGCTCGCGACACTGAGCAGACCAAGAATAGAGACTACCGGGGTGCCCGACAAGTACTACCGGGGTCCTCAACAAAAACTACCGGGGTCCCTAACAAGAATTACCGGGGTCCTCAACAAAAACTACCGGGGTCCTCAACAAAAACTACCGGGGTCCTCAACAAAAACTACCGGGGTCCTCAACAAGTCGTCAAAATTTTTGTCCTGCAAAGTCGCAACTTTTTTGCGCTTAGCGGCGTTTCCCTGTATTGTTCTGTTGTTTTCTATGTTGTTTAAACAACAACAGCAAGAAGGAGGGAAGAGGGTAGGCATCCTACATGAGTAACCCACAGATACCACTGCTTCCTGAATACTGTTCACAGGTCAGTACGGAACAAAACCTGGAAGAGTACCCGCTTTTTGAACTTAAAGCTCGGCGGCGGGGCATGAAGGCCAGAGTTTTTGAGAGGAACATCGCAGGAGAAAATGGTCTCTCCTTTAACCAAGTCTGGAAGGTCATGCCCTCTGGGGAATATGGCATGCCCGGACCTGTTGACCAGGACGTGTACTTAGCTGTGCTGCAACTGCTGCAGCAGCGAGGCGGGATGCCTGAGAACGGTGAGTTGCGATTCTCCCTGTATGAGCTTCGGAAAGTCTTGCGGTGGACAGACGACTCAGGCAAAGCGTACAAGCAAATCCGAGATTCCCTGCTCAGGATCGCGACGACCTCTGTGCAGTCGAAACAGGCTTTCTACTCTGCGCACGAAAAGCAGCTTATTACAGACACTTTCACCGTGTGGAGTGTGCACTTTGCTGAGCACGAAGTGGGCGGCGCGCATGTGCGGGAGCGGCACGTGCTGCGGTTCCACCCGATATTCATCAGGAACTACATAGCGCAGTATCTCAAAGGGCTTGACGCCGATTTCTACTGGAGCCTACGCTCGCCACTCAGCAAGCGCCTCTACCGCTTAGTAGACCTCCAACGGGCTGGGGGGATTTCCTGGAAGACTGACCTCTTCGCCGTGCGGGACCAAGTACCCTTGCACTACGCCTACCCATCACAGATAAAGCGAGCTCTCCAGAAGACGCATGAGGAGTTGGAGAATCGGGGTTTCCTCTCAGGTGTTGAGTACGAGGGCAAGACAGGCGTTCTCTACAGTATCTCCCACGAATTCGCTCGTCGGCAGAAGGCCCGCGAGCTCTCCGGGGACCCACAGGAGATATTCGCAATAGAGCGTCTTATCCGGGAGGGTCTTCACGGTGACGTTGCCCGGGATCTCGTTGCACACCATGGCTCCGAGCGATGCCTGCGCTATACTGATGCACTCGAGTCCCAACGCGGTATCCGAAGCCGCGCCGGCTGGCTCAGAAAGGCTATAGAGCACGGTTACGAACTGCCTGACACGCTCCCGGTGCCAGACCTCCTCACCGACACCCCGTCTTCCTCCCTCCGTACAGACGGTGACAACAATCACAATGAGCCGGTTGCGGATCCGGAACATGCGCCCGACGACGCCAGCGAGACGGAGTGTCTTTCACCCCCTGTTATTGACTCCCATGCCCAAGAGGTCTGGGCTCCTCTCCTTGCAGAGCTGTCTCAACAGATCAACGCCCCCAGCCTCCGCGTGTGGTTTGAAGGCACAGTCCCCACGGCGTTTGAGGACTCAACGCTTGTTGTGCGAGTCCCCAACTATTTTGCCCTCGAATACATCGAAACCCGGTTCGGCGAACTCATGCGGCGCGTGCTCAAAGAGCAGGTAGGACCGGACGCTGAGCTTTTAATCCAAGCGCCCGACGGTACTAGCTCCGTCGACTGCGCTCCGAGTAGTGAGACAAGCACCTAAACGATCACTTTGGAGCGGAGCTGGTGTGTCTGTTGCGCAAGCGCAGTGGCGCTGATACCCCCCTCCAGGTCACGACAAATCTTGGATCTAACAAACAAATGGCGCGGATTGGAGAGTATCTATAATACAGTATTTTTCCCCTAACTTGCTCTTCTTCGCGTTACCTTTCTCTACTTTGCTTCTAATTGTCTATCAGTAGCGCTGGCCACGGCTCATAATCAGTGGCTTAGAAGTATTATTAGTACTTACGCTGTGCTTGGTTTGAAGCAGGCGGAGACCAAGCCAAAACGAGAACCAGAGATTGTCTGAGAGGGCCTGAAATGGCTCCAGAACAGCCGGGAAGTGTCTTTCCAGAGGTAGAGGTACTAAAACCCCTGAAAATGGCACTCAGAGCCGCTCATGCGGTCTTCCGCCAACTCTCGCGTCTCTCTCACCCTGCCCTTCTCTTCGCCGGGCTTCTCTGGTGCCTCTCGTAGCTCTGGTGCCAGTTCCAACGCTCTACGCCAAACGCCCACGAACGGACGAGGGCATCCTTTTCGGCTGTGTTGAGGTCGAGGACGTCGGCAATCCGGATGAAGAAGTCCACAGGTGTCTGGCGGCTTTTGCCCGTTACTATCTTCTCGAACAGCAGGGGATCGTACCCGACGTGTTTTGCTACATCCGAAACGCTGGCGCCTCGCTTCGCAGTGATATTCGTTAGTGTCACTTGGAACTCGTTCATTACTGCCCTCTTCTCTTTATGTTGCGCTTCTTGGCGAGCCTACCGACAACCACGTGCCCGCGCCGAGGGACGCTCCTTCTACCAGGTATCGTGCGGAGTTTTAGTGCGTACGCAAGTACGTG
>Ga0126314_10001529_pt1 | contig 11191 bp, 10 predicted proteins | sample Plot105B_FD_92535 | JGI IMG/M metagenome (GOLD analysis project Ga0126314, IMG submission 92535) | Serpentine soil microbial communities from UC McLaughlin Reserve, CA, USA - Plot105B | ecosystem: Environmental > Terrestrial > Soil > Grasslands | place: USA: UC McLaughlin Reserve, Lake County... | reverse complement strand
TGATCGGCCAGGCATCCTCCGCCCCGATCATCCCGGCCACCGTCTCGCGGTCTGCGTCGGTGGTGGATGGCACGATGCGGTCTACCATGGTGCCGGGGAAAGCCACCTTGCTCACCCACTCGCCCAGCTCGGCATCGCGGAGTTCCGCAAACCTGGTGACGATGCGCTTCACGGTCGCGCCGTTGCTCGGCAAATTATCGCAGCTCATCACCGCAAACGGCGCAATCCCCGCCGCCTTGCGCCGCGCCAGCGCTTCCACCAGCATGCCGGGCGCCGATTTCGGTGCGCCCGGATTGGCCAGGTCATAGACGATATCGGGATGACGCTGATCCAGCTCGCCCGTCGCGGGATCGTGGCAATAGCCCTTCTCGGTGACGGTCAGCGATACGATGCGGATCTGCGGGCTGGCCATCAGCGCCAGCAATTCCTCGCGCTCGGTATTGGCGTCGAGCACGCGCAGGATCGAGCCGATGACCCGCGGATGCGTTCCCGACGCATCGCGAACGGCAACGGTATAGAGCCCGTCCTGCGGCTCCAGCGCGTCCTTCGTATCGGGCCGGCGCAGGCTCGCACCGATAATGGCCCAGTCCGGATGCTTCGCCAGCAGATCGTCGACGTAGACTGCCATATGCGCGCGATGAAATGCGCCGATGCCCAGATGCACGATGCCCGGCGTAATCCGGCTTCGGTCATAGTCGGGCACGCGGACCCCCGAGGGAACATTGGCAAGGGTGCTGGCGCTCAAACGCGTCATGGAAGTCTCCGGGGTAAAACTGGCGGCACCATAGTGCCTTCCTATCTTGTATGGAAGGTAGTGACTTGCGGCCAATTCGGCTTTACCGGCATAAGCCTGATGTACACAAGGGAGGGCAGGATTTTGGCACAGCAGCGTTTCGTCAGCATCGGAGAATGCATGATCGAGATGAGTGGCGGCGAAGATCGCCAATATCGGCTCGGCTATGCCGGCGATACCCTCAATACCGCCTGGTACATGCGCGCCCTGCTGGGCAAGGACTGGTCGGTCGACTACTTCACCGGCCTCGGCGAAGACCGCTACTCAAGCGACATAAAAGCCTTTCTCGATGCCAACAATATCGGCACCAGCCACATCCGCACGGTGCCCGGCCGCCGCCCCGGCCTCTACATGATCCACCAGGAAAAGGGCGACCGCCACTTCACCTATTGGCGCGATACATCCGCCGCCAAGCTGTTGGCCGATGACAAGGACGCCCTTGCCGCTGCCGTCAAAGGCGCCAGCATGGTGTATTTTTCCGGCATTACGCTGGCAATCCTTGCCCCCCGCGCACGTGGCCGGCTGCTCGGCGCCATCGTCAAGGCACGCGATGCCGGCGCGCGCATCGTGTTCGATACCAACATCCGCCCGGCGCTGTGGACCAGCCCGCGCGTGATGACCTCGGTGCTCACGGCCGCCGCGACGATGTGCGACGTGGTGCTGCCCACCCACACCGATGAAGCGCCCCTGTTCGGCGACAAGAATATCGACGATACCGCCGACCGTTATCTGGAACTCGGCGTCGAGGAAGTCGTCGTCAAGGATGGGGCGGGCGAGGCCCTGATCGCCACTGCCACCGAGCGTGTCAGGGTCGCGCCAAAACCCGGCGCCAAGGTGGTCGACGCGACCGGCGCGGGCGACAGTTTTAACGGGGCCTATCTCAGTGCGAGGCTGGCGGGGAAGTCGCTTCGAGAGTCAGCCGAAGCGGCCCACCGCGTGGCCGGCGTGGTCATCGGCCAAAAGGGCGCATTGGTCGATCCGAGCCTGCTGGGCTGAGCGCCATACGCCCACAACCACCGACGTTCCCTCGGGCTTGGCCCGAGGGCCACTCTCAAACCGGCATAAGTGGCGAACGGCCCTCGGGTCAAGCCCGAGGGAACGCGGGTGATTGGGAGAGTTTGGAGCAGTTCTCCTCAAAACGCCCGGTCGCCCGCATCCTCCATGTACGCCACTTCCTCCGGCGTGCTGACCCGGCCCAGAGCCTTGTTGCGGAACGGAAAGCGACCGAACAGGGCGATAACGTCACGGTGCTTGCGCATATAGTCGAGCTGATCGGCGTCGCCCAGGGCGGTGTAGAGCTTCACCCCCTCGTCCTGAATGGGCAATGCCTCGGCATGCATGAAGGGCAGGTAGAAAAATGCCCGAAGGATCGGGTCCAATGCCTGGTCGGCGCCTCCGGCAAGAGCCTCCTGCGCCAGAACGAGCGCCATCTTGTCCTGCGCGAAAGCAGCGGCCTCGCCGCGGTGGAGTTGCCGGCTGAACTGGTCCAGCACGATCACCTCGGCCAACCGTCCTTCTGGCCCCGTGCGCCAGCCCCAGGCTTCGCCGCGCGCAACATGTTGATGAGTTTCGGCGAACGCCGCCGCCAGTGCAGCGTCGAACTCGGCCTTGCCGCCGAACCAGTCGTCCTTGCCATGCTCGACGAACCAGAAGCGGATCACGTCCTCGGCTGTGCGCATCAGGACCTCCTAGAGCGTGATGATCGCCTTGATCAGCCCGTTCCGTTCATGGGCCCATTTCGGCAGGTTGACCGGCACATCGTCAAAGCTGGTGGCGTGGGTGGCCAGGCGATCCGTCGGTACGCTGCCATTGCGGATCGAATTCATCACATGGTCGAAATCCTCGCGCGTCGCATTGCGTGACGCCCGAATGGTCAGCTCGCGCCGATGGATTTCGGGGTCTTCCCAGGCCAGCGTTCCCTTGACCACGCCCACCAGCGTCAACGCCCCGCCATTGCGGCAATATCCTACCGCCTGGTTCATCGCGGGGATGGCACCGGTGGCGTCGAACACCGCGTCGAACCCGGTCGCCATCTTGCCCTTGAATGCGGCGCTCTCGCGCTGATCCAGTGAGGCCGCGCCAAAACCGAAGCCGCGCGCCATATCGAGCTTGTCGGCGGCCGCGTCGAGAATGGTGACGTCGGCGCCGGCGATGCGCGCGAAGAAGGCGACGCCCAGCCCGATCGGTCCGCCACCGACCACCAGCACCCGCCAGCCCGGCTTGAGTTCAGTGCGCCGCACCGCATGCGCGCCAATGGCGAGGAATTCCACCATGGCCGCATCGCGCAGGCTCAGGCCCTCTGCCTTGTAGAGATTGGCTTCCGGGAGGGTAATTTCCTCGGCCATGCCGCCATCGCCATGCACGCCGATCACCGTCAGCGTCTCGCAGCAGTTGGTCTTGCCCTCAAGGCAGGCCGGGCACTGGTAACAGGGCAGATAGGGGTTGATCACCACCGCATCGCCAGCGGCCAGCGTGGTCGCGCCGTTGGCATCGAGCACCACCCCGCTCAACTCATGCCCCATGATGCGGGGATATTGCAGGAAGGGGTGCTTGCCTTCGTAGATGTGATAATCGGTGCCGCAAATGCCGATATGGCGTATTCCCACGCGCACCCAGCCGGGCTTCAGTTCGGGCCGCTCGATATCGACTAGCGCCAGTTCGCCCGGCGCCGCGCAAGAGATAGCCCGCATTTGAAAAGTCCTCCCGATCAATGACCGGGAGGACTAACATGTTAGCTATGCGGCGACCAGTACCCTGATGCGATTGCCGGAAGGGTCCTGCGTTTCAATCCCACCTTCGATGGTCGATACCGCCGCCTTGACGCCAGCCAGCCGAGCCTTCACGCCGTCCAGGGTTGCCGCATCGGGCACCACGATAGTGAACCAGCGCAGCCCCGCCGCCCCTGCCGACGGCAAACCCGCATTGGGTCCCGACCAGACGTTGAACGCGATGGTATGGGGCATATAGTCGAGCCCGACATCACCCATGCCGAACGACGTGATCAGCAGGAAGCCGGCAAAGCCAATGACGTCGCGATAGAAGTCCATGGCTAGGTGCAGGTCGTTCACATGCACATGCACATGGCCGATCCGCGTACCAGCGGGCATGCGTGCCTCCAGCACCGGCGCCGTGCCCAGTTCTGCCAGCAGCCCATCCATGTCGATGGGATCGCGCCCGGAATGGGGCTTGCCCTCGGCCGTCACGGCGTAGGTCTCGCCCTTTTCGGGGTCACCCAAAGTGCCGCGCCATGGTGTTTCGAAGGTGATCTCGATGCCATTGCCGTCGAGGTCCCACAGATAGATGGCCTCGCTCACCAGATGATCGGTCGGCGAAATACGCACATTGCGCTGCAGTGCCCGCACCGCCATCTGCGCCAACTCGGCGCGCTCAGGCACGTGAATAGCGACGTGATAAAGCCCGATCGTGCGCGGCACCACTGGGCGCAACGCCCCGGTTTCCAGCACGATCAGCGCCTTGCCGCCCGCGCCCAGCGTCAGTGCATTGCCCGTCTCGGCAATCAGATCTAGCCCCACCACGTCCTGCCAGATGGCCAGCGCCTTGGCCCGGTCGGTCACGGCGATATGCACGGGACCCAGCGTGGTGGTCAGCGGCAGGATGGGCTTGGACTTCACATTGGTCTGTACGGATGTGTCGATCATGGCGACCTCCAGAATTTCAGCGTTGACCAGCATATAAGCCGGACGCCGATGTTCAACCATCGTGACTGTACCGAAGGCATCGTTCGCAGATCCGGATTCAATCAATACGCCAAAAAGACGCCGGGGCTTTCACCCCGGCGTTCGCGCTTATGCCATCTTGAGCCCCTTGGTCAGTTCCAGCGCCTGCCGCTCGAACAGCCGGCGGTAGATGCCGCCCTTGAGGGTGATCAACTGGGCATGATCGCCTTCCTCGACGATCTTGCCCTTGTCGAACACCAGCAGCCTGTCCAGCGCCCGCACGGTCGACAACCGGTGCGCAATCACCAGCGTCGTCCGGCCGACCATAAGGCGTTCCATCGCTTCCTGGATCTGCACTTCACTCTCGCTATCGAGGCTCGATGTCGCCTCGTCGAGGATCAGCAGCCGCGCATCGGCCAGGAACGCCCTTGCGATGGCGACACGCTGGCGCTCGCCACCAGACAACTTCACGCCACGCTCGCCCACCATGGTTTCGTAACCCTTGGGCAGGTCGAGAATGAAGTCATGTGCATTGGCCTGCCGGGCCGCCAACTCGATCTCGGCGCGCGTTGCGTCGGGGCGGGCATAGGCGATGTTCTCGGCAAGGGTGCGGTGGAACAGGATGGGCTCCTGCTGCACGATGGCAATCTGCCCGCGCAGGCTGGCCTGCTGCACGTCGGCGATGTTCTGCCCATCGATGGTGATGGTGCCCTCCTTCACATCGTAGAGCCGCTGGATCATCTTGACGAACGTCGTCTTGCCCGATCCCGAATGACCCACCAGACCGACCCGCTCACCCGGCGCAATACGCACCGAGAAATCGCGGTAGAGCGGCGACGGATGCGCGCCATACTGGAACGTCACGTGGTCGAACACGATCTCGCCCTTACCAATGGCGATGGCCTTTGCGTCCGGCTTGTCCTCGATGCCGAGCGGCGTCTTGTCGAGCGCCACCAGTTCTTCCATGTCGTTGACGGCCCGCTGCAAGTTGCGGATATGCTGGCCCACGTCCCGCAGATAGCCCTGCAGCACGAAGAACATGGCGAGCACGAAGGTGATATCGCCAGGCGTCGCCAGGCCCCGCTGCCACATCAGCAGCCCGGTGCCCAGAATACCGGCCTGCATCGTCACCATCATGAAGCCCTGGATGGTGCCGCTCAGCGTGCCGCGCTTCCAGGTGCGGCGGGTGCGGATATCCCACTTGCCCAGCACATGCTTGAGCCTGCTCTCCTCACGCGTTTCAGCGCCAAAAGCCTTGACCACGGAATTGCAGCTCACCGCATCGGCCAGCGCGCCGCCGAGACGCGTGTCCCAGGCATTGGCAAGGCTGGCGGCGGGCGAGACGAAGCCCATCGAAAGAGCCACGGTGACGCCGATATAGATGACTGAACCCAGACCGACGACCAGGCCCATCACCGGCCAATAGGAGCCCAGGATCACCGTGGCGCCGACCAGCATGACGACGGACGGCAGCAGCGCCACCAGCAGTACGTCATTGAGCGAATCCAGCGCCCACATGCCGCGCGTGATCTTGCGCACCGTCGAGCCGGCAAAGCTGTTGGCATGCCAGTCCGTCGAGAAGCGCTGCACCCGGTGGAAGCCGTTATTGACGATCTCGGCCATCATGCGAATGGTCAGGCGAATGACGCCCTGGAAGATGAACCAGCGCAGCACGACGCTGGTCAGCCCGAGGCCAACCACGATCAGGAAAGCACGCAGCGCCTCATCGGCGCCGCCGCTCGTTCCGCCGGCAATGGCATCGACGATCTGGCCGGAAAACACCGGCACCATGACTTCGGCCAGCGTGCTGATAATCACCAGCCCAGCGATCACGGCGATCAGCGCCGGCCGGCCGGACCAGTGGCGGAAGGTAAAGCCGAGCACGTTGCGATAGGCATCGGCGCGGAAATCGAGTTTCTTGCGACTCATATTGGCAGCCCGGTCCCGTTATCCGGCAACCGGCCCTCAAAGACAGAGAGATGAAAGGCACAACCGGAACGGGACAAAATGATCCCGTCAGATCAACAGGGTTGTGATGAGAAGAACCGCGGGCGGCTGGCCTTGTCGGCGGGCCGCGGATGGAGACTACCTAAGGTCGGGAGTCGCCCATCGGGAGGGGGATGAATGTCACTGCCATACAACGCCTCCCTAGTTTGAGATCTGAAGCGGTGGACGTTTTGTAACCAAACCGTTCGGACTTGCCAACGGGGTATTTTGCAACGTCGCAACGCGTGATGCAGGAATGCAACAGCGTGGCGCGCCGATATCGCGTGGCGAGGTAGAGCCCTCACTCCGCCGCGCGATGCACTTCCATCCCCCGCGTCGCCCACTGTGCATAGCCAAGCGCAACCACGAACACCCCGAACATCGTCAAAACCGCAATTAGAACCAGATGAAGATTGGCAGCCATTTCTGTCTCCTGAAAACTGCCGCAACCTTGTCATCCAGCCGCAATTCACCCTTGATTCAGGTCAACAGATTTTCCGATTTGTCCGGGTAGCGCCGCCCCCGCGCCGGCGCTAACCTCCCGCCCAACCAAAACTCAAAACCAAGAGGCATTCGCCCAAAATGACCATCGATCCCGTCAAGCTCGACAAGCTCGCCCAGGTTGCCATCAAGGTGGGCCTGCAACTCGCCGAAGGGCAGGACCTGGTGATCACCGCGCCGATGACCGCTGCCCCGCTGGTCCGCCGCATCACCGAGCACGCCTACAAGGCCGGCGCCGGTGTGGTCACCACGATCTATTCCGACGAGGAAAGCACCCTCGCCCGTTACAAGCACGCCAACAGCGCCAGCTTCGACAAGGCAGCAGGCTGGCTCTATTCGGGCATGGCCGAAGCCTTCAAGGGCAATGCGGCCCGTCTCGCCATTGCCGGCGACAATCCGATGATGCTGGCCGGTCAGGACCCGGACAAGGTGAGCCGCGCCATGCGCGCCAATTCGGCGGCCTATAAGCCGGCGCTCCAGCACATCACCGGCTTCGATATCAACTGGAACATCGTCTCCTATCCGAGCGCAGCGTGGGCCAAACTGGTGTTTCCCAACGACAGCGAAGAAGAGGCCGTGACCAAGCTGGCCGATGCCATCTTCAAGGCATCGCGCGTCGATCAGGAAGACCCCATCGCCGCCTGGGCCGAGCACAATGCCAACCTCAAAAAGCGCTGGAGCTGGCTCAACAGCAAGGCGTTTGCCTCGCTCAAATATAGCGGCCCCGGCACCGATCTCACCGTAGGTCTCGCCGATGGTCACCGCTGGAAGGGGGGCGCTTCGGAGGCCAAGAACGGCATCACCTGCAACCCCAATATCCCGACCGAGGAAGTCTTCACCACGCCGCACAAGCTGCGCGTCGAGGGCCATGTATCCGGCACCAAGCCGCTCAGCCACAATGGTGCGCTGATCGAGGACATGCAGGCGCGCTTCGAGGGGGGCAAGCTGGTTGAGTTCAAAGCCAGCAAGAACGGCGATCTGTTCAACAAGGTGCTCGACACCGACGAGGGCGGCCGCCGCCTGGGCGAAGTGGCCCTGGTGCCGCATTCCTCGCCGATCTCGGCCTCGGGCATCCTGTTCTTCAACACGCTCTACGACGAAAACGCCTCCTGCCACATCGCGCAGGGCCAGTGCTATTCGGACTGTTTCGTTGATGGCAAGGACCTGACGCAGGAGCAGATTTCGGCGCAGGGCGGCAACACGTCCAACATCCACATTGACTGGATGATCGGCAGCGACAAGATCGACATCGACGGCGTCCATGCCGACGGCACCACCGAACCGGTGATGCGCGGGGGCGAGTGGGCCAACTAGGCGCGCAAAGCGCTAGGGAGAGACGGAATGAAGCGACTATTGTCTGTTTTGAGCCTGCTCGCCCTGGCGCAACCTGCCTTGGCCCAGACGGTGGTGGATAGCGACTTCACCATTTCGGTGCCGACCTCGCCGGGCCGGGAGGACGTGGTGGAAAGCACCACGCTCGTGCCGCTGCTGGCGGGCACCTGCTACAACTGGCACCTGCGTTTCGCCAAGACCAAGGGCAATGTCGCGATCACCGAAATCTACACCCTGCCTGCGGTGCCCGAGAACTGGGACCTCAGCGAGGACGGTACGATCGTCGTTTCCGACGACCAACGCAGCGCAATTTCAACGCTGTCGCTGACCCCCGAAGACGGCTGGATCACCAGTGGCTGGTGCGTCTCCGACGGCGACCCGGACGGCACCTATACCTTCAAGATCATGAGCGGCGAGCGCGTATTGCATTTCTTCGAATTCGAACTGCAGGCCATGTAGGGGAGCGCCTGCTCCAGACTCATGATCCACCACCGGGTCATTCCGGCGCAGGCCGGAATCCATATCCGGCGGGCACCACAAACTCAGCGTTCTGTGCGACATGCGGACATGGATCCCGGCCTTCGCCGGGATGACACCCGTGGAAAATGGCGTGGGCGGAAAAAACTGTGGGCGGCTACCCCCGGAACTCATTCTCCCGAATGCTCTCCGCCTTCATCTGAATCGAGAACCCCGGCAGCTTGGGCGGCATATAGGCGGCGTTCCTGATGTCGCAGGGCTCGATGAAATGCTCGTGCAGGTGGTCGACATATTCGATCACGCGGCCCTCCTTGGTGCCCGACACGACCAGATAGTCGATCATGCTGAGATGCTGAACATATTCGCACAGCCCCACGCCACCGGCATGCGGCCACACCGGCAGGCCATACTTGGCCGCCATCAGCAGCACCGACAGCACCTCGTTCAGGCCACCAATCCGACACGCATCGATCTGCACGATGTCGATGGCACCATCCTTGATGAACTGCTTGAACAGGATGCGGTTCTGGCACATCTCGCCGGTCGCAACCTTCACCGGCGACACCGCCGCACGGATCGCCTTGTGGCCCGAAACGTCATCCGGGCTGGTCGGCTCCTCGATGAAATAGGGGTTGAACCGGCTCAGCGCCTTCACCCAGTCGATGGCCTGATCGACCTCCCACACCTGGTTGGCGTCGATCATCAGATAGCGATCGGGCCCCATGATCTCGCGGACGATCTCGAGCCGGCGGATGTCATCCTCCAGATCGCGGCCGACCTTCATCTTGATGTGCTGGAAGCCCTCGGCCACGGCCTCGGTCGCCAGCCGCGTCAGCTTCTCGTTGGAATAGCCCAGCCACCCCGCCGAGGTGGTGTAGCACTGATAGCCCTCGGCCTTAAGCGTCGCGATTCGCTCCGCCTTGCCCGCCTCGGCCTTCCTGAAAATCGCCAGGGCCTCATCGGGCGTGATGGCGTCGGTCAGGTAGCGGAAATCGACGATGGAAACGAGTTGCTCGGGCGTCATGTCCGCCACCAACTGCCACACCGGCTTGCCGGCGTCCTTGGCCAGCAGGTCCCATACCGCGTTGACCACTGCACCGGTCGCCAGATGCATGGCGCCCTTGTCTGGCCCGATCCAGCGCAGTTGGCTATCGCCGGTGACATGCCGCCAGAATCGTCCCGGATTTTCCGCAATCCACGCCAGCTCCAGCCCGATCACCCGGCTTTCCAGCGCGCGGATAGCCGCCACCACCACCTCGTTGCCACGCCCGATGGTAAAGGTCAGCCCATGCCCCTCATGCGCGCCGTCAGTGGCCAGGATCACGTAGGCCGCCGAATAATCTGGATCGGGATTCATCGCATCGGAGCCGTCGAGCGAGGCCGAGGTCGGGAAGCGCAGGTCATGCGTCTTGAGGGCGGTGATCTTGGTCATTTCATACTCGACTGCATTGAAGAAGTGCCACGCTGGTTGCGTTAAGCATACGGGTTAACCGAAAGGAACGAGGGGCATGGCACTGTCCGCCAGACACCGGTGGACGACGGGGACGAGGCTTGAAGAAGAGAATTATCGGTCAACTCTACGGTCGTTATTTCGCCTGGCTGTTGCGGCTGGGCGTGATGGGTGCCGTGGCCTTTGGGACCCTGGTCGCCATTACCGGCTCGGTGCTGACCACCGCCGTTGTCATGCTGCTGATTCCGGGGCCAAAAGACTTCTTCTGGTATGGGATGATCGTTGCCGTGGTGTCGCCTGCCCTGACGGCGCCGGGGCTGAGCTCCACCGCCTTCAAGATGGCATTTCAGCTCAACGCGGCGCAGGCGGCGCTCAAGCTGACCGCAGAAACCGATTCCCTGACGGGCGTCTCCAACCGTCGTTCCTTTATGACCCAGGCCGAGCTGGCCTTTGCCAATACCAGGGCAGGCGGCGCGCCCTTCGCCGTGGTGATGATCGATATCGATCACTTCAAGGCCATTAACGACAACCATGGCCACATCGTCGGTGATGACGTGCTGCGCGATGTGGCGCAGGCCTGCAAGGGCGCCCTGCGGGGCAGCGACTGCTTCGCCCGGTTCGGCGGCGAGGAATTCGTCGCCCTGCTGCAGCTTACCGACGGTGTCGGCGCAACGGCTGTCGCCGAGATCCTGCGCAAGACCGTTGCGACGCTGGCGTTCGAACACCGCACGCCGCCTGCCGTGACCATCAGCCTTGGAGTGGCCAGCTATTCCGCGGGCAGCGAAAGCCTGCATGATATCCTCAATGAAGCCGATCGGCAGCTTTATGCCGCCAAGGCCGCCGGCCGGAATCGGGTGATGGCGGCAGGCGAAGTCACGCGCATGGCGTCCTGATCGTCAGGCCGTCCAGCCCCCGTCGATGATATGCACCTGCCCGGTGGTGTAGGTTGCACCCGCCAGATACACCGCCAGGTCT
>Ga0126314_10001527_pt1 | contig 11203 bp, 10 predicted proteins | sample Plot105B_FD_92535 | JGI IMG/M metagenome (GOLD analysis project Ga0126314, IMG submission 92535) | Serpentine soil microbial communities from UC McLaughlin Reserve, CA, USA - Plot105B | ecosystem: Environmental > Terrestrial > Soil > Grasslands | place: USA: UC McLaughlin Reserve, Lake County... | reverse complement strand
TTGAACGGGTTCCAGATCTTTTCGTTGTAGCGTAGTCCCTCGGCACGATGAAGAAGGGTCTTGATGTCCGCTTGATATTTGGCCAAGCTTCTATCGCCTCTACGCTCTCCCTCATCAGAGTCGTGGACCCATTCGCTAGGCAGGGAGGTCCGAAAAGTGTTTAGCGCGACGTAGTCGTTGATCCAGCGGTGGCGCTTTCCGGCGGCGGCTTTGTCGAATTTCCTTTCTGTCCGCTCCACGAGCTTGCGGTCGGCACCGACGATTTCGGCAAAGTCTTCCCAGAACCTTTCCAAAACTTCGCTGGCTTGTCGTAGCTGCTCCTGTTTCGTAGCGAAGTCCTCGCGTAGCCGATGCAGGATACTCTCTATCAGAGAGCGTGTTGTAATCAGCCCACCGGGACTCTTCACGAACCAGAAATAGGCTTCTCTCCGCGCATACCAGTTGTAGACTTTCTCTTCAAGGGCAGAGCGCGATATCTCTTCTGGCTGGGATTCAAGCCCCACCAGCACATTGTTCGGACACAGGATAACCGCAGTGCCCGGCCCATGACGACCGACTCTACCGAAGCGTTGCATAAAAGACGCGGCTTCGCTGGCCTCAAATATGAGCCAGTCACAGTGAAAGTCCACGCCTACCTCGATGGCCGAGGTGCCGATGGCTATGAGTTTCCCTTCCGTGCTCCTCAGTGTCCGGCTGGTCAAGCCCCGTATGATCGCCAACTCAGAGTGACGATCAAAGCCCTCCTCGACTAGCCTGTCTTCGAGTCTGATGGCATTGATGACGGAGCTCACGACCATTACCGTCGGGATATACTCAGTGTCCTGGTTCTCTATTCTCTTGCGTCTGATCTCCTGCTCCCTGGTGAGCACCTCCCGGAGGGCTATCTCTACAATGTCTCGCCTGTTGGCGTGTACAGGAACGAGATCCACCCTGTCTACGGCAATGCGTTCATCTACCGCACGGCGCGGCGTTTCGGCGTTCATGTGTATGAGCTTCAGCGGATCTAGCAGCTTCTCCAGTAGCTCTTTAACCTCTGGTTCTGGAGTCGCGGTGAGCAAGACAACCTTCTTGAAGGTGTCCAGGCTACGCCCCAGATGGACCATCATCAAAGCGTGGGCGAGCTCTACACCTGTGTACAGATGAAACTCGTCCAGCACCAGGGTTCCGTACTGCTGCAAACTTGCGAGCGTCTCGGACTTGTACCTCAGAGCGAAGATCAGAAAGATGATGTCCGGGTTGGTGAAGATTACACGCGGTTGGCCCGGCTCTCCGAGCAGGATCTGTAGCACGTCCCCGTTGGTGCGTAGCCGCCACTTCTTGCGCCATTCATTCAGCTTCAGGCTGTCAACGTGTACGAGAATGACTTCCGCACCGGAGTACTCTTCCGGCGCGGTGTCCGGCGTCCACTCGCGAACTTTGATGCCTTCTTTCTTGGCCAGTCCCTTCACGCTCGTTACCTGGTCTCTGACCAATTCGTTCGTTGGGTAGACGGCGATTGCGTTGAGCCGGTTCTTCAGTATGGGGAGCATAGCGCTGGCGGTTTTGCCGGTTCCCGTTTTGCTCACGACCATGAAGGAATCGTGATTCTCCCAGTCGTCGAGCATCGCCGCCTGATGCGGGTAGAGCAGCATGTTGGTTCGAGGGTGCTCTACCAACGGCAAGACCAACGGTGAGGTGTGGCGGTCAGGCACTTTCCAGCCGCGCCAGGACTCTTCTCGGAACGTGTATCCGATGACGGGTTCTGTCCAGTTCAGCGAACACGAACCAATCGTCTCGTATCTGGGTTCTACGCAGGAGCAGGTGGGGCGGCATCATCACGGGCTCGTAGGCCAGGATCTCTCCACTCACATCGAGCGGGTTTACTGGATGCGTGGGCTCCACGGTAGCGTCGCGCATCACGGCCCTGGGCTGGTCCACCTCGATCCAGCGAGCTCGCAGGGCAGCGCCTTTCTTACCCAGACGGAAGAGGCTCTTGGGGTTGGCTTCGTCGAAGGTAAACACGTAAACGGTGAAGCCCTTGCCCGGTTGCGTGTCGAGCACGGGGTCGAGGTAGGTCCTCTGCCCGAGATCCGGAGCGTTTACGTTGCCCGGCTTGTCGTCGGTTCGTAGCGTCCTGCTGTTGACCGCGTTGTAGGTCAACCTCGTTCGTGTGGCCAAGTCGGACGCAGCTGGCAGAGCGTAGAGCCGGATCTGATCGAGATCGGACTCATACTGTGGCGTGGGCGGCCCTTGCCAGTAGGAGAAGTCGCCGAGAGCGTAGGTCAGGGCGTAATTGTGGAGCACGGGAATCATCTCCGAACGCTTGCTGATTTCGGTGGCTGAGAACCAGAGATAGTCGTGGTTGAACACCTGCCCCACAAACAGCTTTACGCCGTAGTCTCGCAAAGACATCCACCTTCGTGAGGTCTCTGGCTCTGCTTCCGGCTGGCCAATCACGCGTGCCACCTAGCTACCTGTCTGTTCGGCTCTGTAGTCTGCAATGTCCCGATATGCTGCTTCCATAAAGCTCGCGTCGAGGTCTCTCCCGGCGCACTCGGAGACCAATGCCTCGACTTCATCAGGTTCCAGGACCTTCACTCTGTTCCTGTTCGCGGCCAGCGGAAGATACCTGTCGTCCAGAAGGCTCTTCACGCCATCGCGAGCAAGTCTATTCTCCCGCGTGTAAAGTTCCAGGCTCAACTCCAGGGCAGTTATGATCTCTTCCCATCCAGCCACTATCCCGACGATGTGGTTGCGCACGTCTCCGCCCACTCTGCTCTCGGCCCCGTAACGCTTGCAAGACAGAAGCGTTTTCAAGGTCAAGATAAGCTCCTGCTCCGTCGCGCTCTTCAACGTTACGACGGATGGGAAGAGCGTCGCCGGGACGACCGCGTTTCTCTGTCCCAGCGCCTGGCCCGTGGTCTGATTTCTGTCGTTTATGGCGTTGAAGGTCGTGCTGCTCTCTATCTCATCAAACGGCACGAGAGAAAAGGCGGTAGAGTACTCGATCCGATGCTTGATGTTGGCCCGCACGGCCTGTCCCGAGGCAGTATTCACACCACCGAACAGGCCGCAGCGAGGACACTCCATGCACAGATTGCCCTTGAGATAGCACTCGACCGGCTCCATCCCGGCGCTGCGCCGGGCGCTCCTGAGCATGTGCTCCAGCTCTCGAGACTCGGCCGACTTCTGCTTGGTCGCCAGGAACGCCACCCGCCTTACCGGCTCAGCCTTGTCCATGGAGAGCGGGGTCTGGGCGACGTTCAGGTCCCTGGTCTCCTCGGTCCTCAGCACCGTGTAGTCCAGGATCTCGCGTACCAGTAGGATCTGTATCGTCTCTGCGCCTATTAGCGGATGCGGCGCATCCAGCAGGTAGTCCTTGACCGGATCCAATGCGCTCACAGCTCTTCCCCTTCCTCGGGATTAGCCTCTTCCGGCTCCGTGTCCTGGCTCTGCCTGAAAGCGTCTATGGCCGCAATTTCCTCGTCGTTGGCTTTATCGTAGCGACTGCGACTCGGGTAGGGTGCCTGCGAGAATTCCTCCAACCGTTCTCTTCTGCCCAGACCCCACTTGTCGTTGAGATCGCCTACGCTCTCGTAGCGTCCCTCCAGGAACCTCGCGTAACGCCGGTTTACCTCTTCTAAGTACTCCATGCCCTTGAAGCGACGCGTCGCGTATAGGCCGTAATCTATCCTGTCCAGCAGCTTGTCCTGGATGGCCGGGGATTCGACTTCGGAGAGGAGATCCATCAGCTCCCGGACGCCTTCGCTCAACGCTCTTCTGCCCTCTTCGCTTATGAAACCTTTGGCCTTCGGTGTCATCAGGTGGATGTTTAGCGCGTATCCTGTGAGCGACTCGGCGTCCCACTTCCCGGACTTTGCCTCGCTCAGGATCTTGCCTACCGGACCCATCAGCCCGGTCTTTGTACGGGCCGTTTTCCTGGGGTAGTTGTCCAGATACCGGTCGAACGCCCGCCGCACGCTTTCGACCTTCTCCGCGTACTGATCAATGTCCGCACGCTCGGCGCGCACGAAGATGAACGGTCTCACGCCAGCACCTCCTCCAAAATCTTTAGCGGTTTGAAGCGATAGTAAGGAACATGTCCCGTGGAGCTTTGCTGCTCGATCCGGCGCAGCACATGCCCTACGGTCGGAGCGGAGAGGATCTGGTAGACATGGCTCCGGTCGGAGTAGTTCGTGTCACTGGCCAGCACACTCGCCACTCCTATCGCCCTATAGACCTCCTCGCCATACCCGAGTGGCACCCACTCGGAACTGACTAATCTGTCGAGCTGCTTCTGCTGACGAGCCGCGCTCAGAGCATGGTGCCTTTTCTCGAAGCGTTCCAGCATCTCTCCTATGAGTCTTCGAGCCGGGCCGATAGGTGGAATCCATGCCACACCCTGGGGCTCAGGTAATGCGAAGGACTCACTGTCTCTCAAAACAGCCACAGCGCAATCCAGTGACAGGCCGATCATCAATTCCACAAACAGCTTTCTCAAAGCCTGGTTGGTCTCGTTATCGTTTCCGACAGCCAGGGGATAGGAAAGCGGGATAAGGATGAGGTTGGGAGTGTGGCAGATCAGGCGCATCTTCACTCCGAGGTTGTAAGCTTCCCGGCGGATGTCCGGTGCCGGCTCCTCGCTGATCTCGTTCGCTATCACCGCATCTAGCGCGCTCGCCCAATCGTCGAACTCCGTCACCCACTCATCGTTGAGATCCTCCAGACTCTCGAACGCCTCCTTCAAGCTCTTCTCCAATTGCTTACGGTGCTTGCGACGGTTTCCCTCCTTGACCCGATAAGAGAAAAGGCGGGAGATCTCGCTATCGGAGAGCGCGAAGATGTTCTTATCCAAACCCTTGCTCGCTATCATTCCGGTCAAGGACATGGAGACACGAACATCAGGGTCGTCTGTCTCGCCGATCATCACGACGTATAATTCGTGGTAGATGTTCCTAGCCCTTCGCACGAGCTCGGTGCCAGCCGCCCGGCCTATATTCATCCTCGGCACCAGGACCATGACTTCCTCGGTTTTGTCTCCCAGCAAGATCTGGCGCAGCAGACGCTCGTCTTTGCAGGCGTTGCAGACAAAGATTGCGTCGAACCCACCATAGGCCGTAGCGCGATTGGTGTAGCCTTTTGGATTATCCAAGAAGTCTTTTCTGGCTTGTGTGCCGTGATCGAAGGGCGTGTTGCAGATGGGACAGAAGTAACGTGCATTGCGCAACTTCTTGCCTGCGAACTTTTTGGAGATCGAGTACCACCCTCGCTGGAGCTCTGCGGCTTCAGCAAAGTTCGGCAAGGAAGCCGGTGCGACGAGGTCGGCAATAAAGCTCTCTGCCATGTTCTCGGCAAGGTTGACTCTCGAAGGTGGATCTTCCATCTCTGAGTAGACCTGTCGGGCAATCTTGTTCAGTGCCCCAAGCAAGATTTCAAAGCGAGACTCAGGATTCAACTCCTCCACCACTCCAACAGACCTGCCGAACTTCTCGCCTGGCAGTCTCCAGAACGGATCTATAACTAGCTTCATCTCTCTGGCGGGCATGATGGTGGAAGTGCCCTGAAGCAGGACCCAAGTCCCATTGCCGAATACCTCTTCGTAGAGCGCCGCGGCCCGGCGGAAGCCGTCGTCGCCGACCAGGGCTTTGCTCATCGCGGCCTTGAAGAACTTGAACATGATCATCTCTGGCTGAGCGTGGCTGATCCGCTCCGTTTCTTTCCCTAGCGTGTCTTCATCCAGCTCAGATTGTTTAACACTCAAGTAATCGGCGACACGCTCCCTACGATAGCCAGGACTTTTGCTAGAAAATGACCTGCTACTCATCTTCCGGTAAGCCATGCGCAGATAATCGTCCATCTCCTGGTAGTCGAAGAGATCAGGCTTGGGCAGAATGTCTTGCCTCGGATCGCCTACCATGAGTTTTGCGACCTCACTGTGCAGATTCTCCTGCAAGACTTGTGTAAGTCTCGCCCGCACATCTTCTTGGGCTGGCTGTTCTTTGGGCTGGGCCGCTGATTTCACGTATATCGTGGCGTCTCTGAAGTAGAGGAGGGGCGTCCATCCCTTCTCCTCGAACGTCTCCTCCGCAGCCTTGTGAAGCATCGGCGTGGAGACGCCGCGCACGCTCACCTGATGATGGACGCTATGCAGGTGCCTGTAGAAGAGCTTGCTTTCGTCTCTGAGATAGCCCAATGCGCCGGAGACGCTCCCTATGGAGCAGAGGTTGTCCAGGTGATAGACGATCTCCGCCAGAGAGAACCACCGATCCTGCGACCCACGTGCTCCCAGGATAGCATCCAAGACATTTCCCGGACGGCGCTCGTGTCTCATGTGCAGATTTATGCAGTTCTCGATGACCTGATTGACGCCATCGCGCGGCTCGAGTCCCAACGCCGGATAAAGTGTCGGAACGACCTCGGCCGTAAGCCGGCGGTTTACGTCGGAGAGTGGATCGTTTCGGCCGCCTATGTAATCCTGCCACTCGTCGAGCTGCTTGCCTATGTCGTGAGCCATCAAGGCAACGACGAGTATCTGGATTTCATCTTCGGTCAAGCCGAAATGATTGGTCTGGGAGAAGATTGGGACCAACTGCAAGAGAGCGTCGATCTCAATCCTCGTGTGGTCGAAGAGGCTCTGCTCGAAACCCCGGCTCTTAGCCGTGAGACGGCGCCAGTCGTGCTGGGGCTGCGTCATATATGAGATGGCCCGCTGGTAAAGCCGGTCAACGGAAGTGTCGGTCATCGATTCTTCTCCACTGAAGCCGTTTGTCATTCGCCATCGTGCATTCTACAAACGAACTCTGAACCTCTGAGGTCGGAACCTTCCATCCGACGTCGCATGTCATCCTGTATTTGAATAGCTCGCCGGACTTCCGGGCGATCGGAGATGTCTTCCCTCTTACGTTCCGGTAACCGGTGGAGATAGCGAAGCTCTAGTTCCTCGCGGATGAAATCCGGGATGCTTTTGCCGACTCTTTCGGCATATCTCTCTGGCTCAGCGACTAATTCTTGCAGCGGGCACAGGATCATACGTGCCACGGCTCCTCCCTTCACTTTGTGAGTAGCACTATACATGCCTCCCTCACTTCGAGCACCACTCTTCGCAACCTTCGCAAGAGCCGGGGTCGAGTTCGTCAGCAACCATGCGTTGTTTTTCGTCCCTTATCTCGACGAATTCCATGCGCAGCTCGTCGCCTAGAGTGGTGAACTCGCGCTCTATGTGGAGGCAATTGTTTTCGAGGTTGGCGTAGACGGTGACGCCCACGTCGACGGGGAACTCGTACACTGCCTCGAGCACGAGGGCGTAGCCGGCGAGGGTGAGGGGGTGAAAGCCTCTCTTTTCGTCGTTGAAGATGATGTTGAGGATGCAAGGCTCGCCGAGGTTGAGAAGGTCGGTGGAGAGGCGTCGGGAGAGACCGAGGAAGGCGCCGTCGAGCATGGCTCCGAGGGTTATGGGGAGGACTTGCGTTACGAGAGCGTCGGTCTTTATGCGGGGCAACTGGCCGAGGGCCTCGCGCAGGCGGAACTCTAAGGCGTCGGTCTCGTAGTTGACGAGAACCTGGGCTTCGGGGAGGTCTGGGACGGGGAAATCCTGGATCTCCCGCATCGCCTCCTCGGGATGCTGTGCGCTGCAGGAGTAGAGAGTCTTCTTGGCGTGGACGGTCCAGTCGCGGAAGGCGTCGTGGAGAGCGCCGCCGAGGAGCATCTTTTCATTTGGCTCGGGGGTAGCGCCGAGGACGCGCCTGGTGTAGACGTCGCGGCCCGTGGCGCAGTAGGCGTTTGCGACCTCGGAGAGGCCGAGGGGGACTTCGTACGGGGAGAGGAGCGGCGGTGTAGACCAGCTCCAGCCGCGTAAAGAGTCGTCCACGCCGAGCTTGCGGGCGCGGGGGATGGTCCCTCGGAGGAGTCGCTTCTTCTCTTCGGCTGTGGGCATGAACATGGGATCATCCTCCCGTAAGCACGTCGCCGCAGAAGCGGCGGTACTCGCAATCGGTGCAGCGTTTGCGGTGCGGGGTCGGTCGGGGCAGGCGTTCGTGCTCGATGGAGGCGTGGAGCCCGGCCAGGATCTTCTTTACGTGGGCTCGCATGGCGCCCGTCATGGGGATCTCCAGTGCCTTCTTCACCGGAGTGAGGTAGACGAAGGCGCGGGTTACCGTGCCGCCGAAGGTGTGCTCGGCGAGCATGGCGTAGGCGGTGAGCTGGTACTTGTGGTGCAGCCCGATCCCTGCGGCCATCTTGTACTCGACGGGGATGACCTCGTGGGGGGTAAAGATAACCATGTCGATCTTGCCCCGCAGCCCCAGGCTTTCCGAGTACAGGTCAACCCCGAACCGGCGCTCGCCCTCCTTTATGCCGTAGGCCTTCAGCGTCCGGCGAGCCTCCTTCGCAGATGTCGTCTCGTGATCCTCCTTGCCGAGGTCCATTTTGGCAGTCACCGGACGCTCCAGCGGCAGGGTGTAGCGGTAATACGGTATGCGCGGACAGTAGACGTGCTGTCGGATGTCCGTCACGGTCAGCTCAAGCGGGCTCAACGACGATCTCCTTCGCGAGGGCGAGGTCACGGGTGCAGACAGGCTGCAAACGGATGTCGCCCTGCTTCTTGCCCAAGGTCTTCTTCAGTCGCAACATCAACTCCTCGCGGCGGTTGCGGTCGATATCGCCGGCGAAGGCCGAGTACTGGATACGATCCAGCCCGTAGTCCTTGCACCGCTCCGAGACCCTGTGCCTGACCTTGTCGTCCGGTATGTCGTAGATCAAGATCACGTACCCCATCACCGAGCACCCAACAAGAAGCTGACGGGCTGAAATGCTGACATGCTGACCAACTTCCACATCACCAGCTCCCCACGAACGGCTTGTACACCACTCCGTCGCGCACGAAGCTCGCGACGCTCCTGGCCTGTATGTGGACGATGTTCTCCAGGGTGTGCTTCCTGCCCCTGTGCGTCACCCTGACGGCCAGCCTCTCCCGCACTCTCTGTGCTGTGAGCTTGCGGGTCTTTTCGTCAAGTCTCTCGCCATCCATCCCGACCTTGAATCCTGTCCCCAGAGTGCTGAGCACAGCGCGATCCACGACCGGCCCCCTGAACTCCTCGATGAGATCGAGGACGAGCGAAGGTTTGCCGGGGCGGTCGGTGTGTACGTAGCCGCCGAAGGGGTCGAGGCCGGCGCGTGTGGCGGCCGAGAGGACGCGGTTGTAAAGGATGCCGTAGCCGTAGTTGAGAAGGGAATTAACCAGGTCGGTGGCACCCCACCCCTCACGTCCCAGGAACTCAGGGACCGTCTTCTTTACACCCTCCCAGTAGAGGGCAGCCCCTCGTCCCTCCGCGTTGAGAAGGGCGCCACGCACCTCGTCCACGCAGTCGCCTTCTATCCCCGCCACCTGGGAAGCCAGGGTCTCAATCTTGTCCACGCGCTCGTAGAGGTAGTCGTAGGTGGCGCGGTCGGCGCTCTTGCGGTACTTGGCGTAGTACTTGAGATTGTTCGCCGCGCTCTTGAGCTTCCCGGTCGCGAAAGCCTTGCCTAGCTCCACCCCGCGACGATCCTCGTAGGAGAGGAGCTGTGCCCTCCGCGTCTTGACCGTCCCTCCAAGACTGGGAGAGACGAGGCTCGCGTAGGGTATTCCCGAGTAGCTTATGAATTCCATCGGGATTCCGTTCTTGACACACTCGTGGATCGCCGAAGAAGAGATGGTCGCACCCTCCGTTGAGACGATCACGCGCTCCACATCGAAGAAGGGACGCTCGGAGATAACCTCGCCCTTCCTCCTCACCACGAGGCGCTCGCTCTTCTTAGATAGCGAGACCCCGAATCCTTCTACGAATACCTCGTCCAAAATCCTATCTACCGGGTACGCTTGTTCGCTCGTCGAGAAGATTATGGAGGACGCTCCGGACACAATAGGACCGGCACAAGAGGCTTTGCGTGGATTACTCGTAGATATTCATAGTCTCATCGAGGAAGGAGACGAACTCCTCCCTGAGCCTGGGGCTACCCAGGATCTCTACCCCTGGGCCTAACGAGGCGAGCTCGCGCACCGTCCAGAAGGGACTCGGAGTAGTGCCTTCGATTATCGCTCCCCCGTCATCGAGAAGTTCGATGGTAGCCTCCTCGTCCGGGATGACGGCCTTGCCGAGAGCGATATAGTCCTTCTCGCTCAAGCGTATCCTGGCAGGCTCGAAGGTACGGATGTGTGCTTCGGGGGAGAACTTCTCAGGGAGCATGTGGGCATCGCTGATGCGGTTGATGCGGAACTCGGTAACGCGGCCATCCTCTCGCTCGTAGGCGTAGAGCCGGTGGGCTCTCTGAGCGTAAGCGAGCCGTACAGGCTCGACGAGCCGGTATCGAACCGTTTCGGATCTCAGGCTGTGGTAGAGGATCTCGACCCTCCTGCTCTGGCGGGTCGCGCGTCGCAGGATGTCGATGACCTTGGGATCTTCTGGTGGATCGCTTGCAGAGTTGACGGAGAACTCTATGGTGCCGCTCTCGGCAAACCTGAGCGCTTGTTCCGGTGTGGCGTCACGGAGTTTGGCGACGGCGGAGGCCAGATAAGTGCCGTAGACGGGCTCTCGTGCAGCGAAGGAGTCGAGTATGTTAAGAGTTGCCAGTGCCTCATAGTCATCAAGAGGTAAGCGAACCGGGGAGCCCTGTAAATGGTATCGTCCGTCTTGGCGCTGGAGATCAAAGCCCGCCTCCCGGAGCGCCTCGAGCCATCGCCGTAGCGTGCGATCATCCCGCTCAAGCCCCTCAGCGTGCAGAGCTTCTGATAGTTCCCGCTGCGTCATCGGCCTCTCGGCCAGGAGACGCAACAGGATGAGCGTTCCTCTTGTCGCCTCCATCCTCGTGCCCACGGATTCCTCCTTTCGCAAACCTCTGTAGCAACCTATAGCAAGGTTAAGACACGTTCAGCGGTGCTCAGCCCAATAGGATGCACTTTAGCTGCAAAATCGAACAAACGCTCTACTCGCAAGCCCACGGGGAGTAACCGCAGAAACCGACCTTGCGAACCGAACCCGTAAACACACGCTGTGCTAGGATCGACTCTGAGATACATTACCCCTAGAGATAGCGGGCCCGACGCTTGAAAACCGTCACAAACGGGGCGGATAATAACGGTTAACAAGCTCGCACAAAGCAGGTTGCAGAGGTACTCCCGTTAGATAGGGAACTGAAAGGCTACAATGAAGAGCTCTTCGTCAGGGAGGCTTATGTTGCAGAGGTACTC
>Ga0126314_10001523_pt1 | contig 11209 bp, 10 predicted proteins | sample Plot105B_FD_92535 | JGI IMG/M metagenome (GOLD analysis project Ga0126314, IMG submission 92535) | Serpentine soil microbial communities from UC McLaughlin Reserve, CA, USA - Plot105B | ecosystem: Environmental > Terrestrial > Soil > Grasslands | place: USA: UC McLaughlin Reserve, Lake County... | reverse complement strand
GAAGGACTTTCCGCTTGACCGTGCCATCATGATCGCCGCCCTTCTCAACTCGGTTCAGATTGGCGATGAACCACAGGGCAGTGTATTCGGCCACGCGGAATTTGCCGACAAGCTGGCCGCGTCTTCCCATGCTGTGCTCCTGTCATCGGGTGGCATGCGGAATCCAACAACGCAACTCCGCTCAGCCGGGGGACGACCAGTTGCTCGCGGTTACAGGTCCAGACTCGCCCATAGTTGGAGGGCGGCGTATGCACGCCAGGGCCGCCACTGCTGCTGCAGAAGAGCGAGCGAGCGGGGGTCGTGCGGGTGACCCAAGGCCTTGAGTGCTCGGCGAAGGCCACTGTCGCCATGCGGGAACGCATCGGGATCGTGAAATCCTCGCATCGCGACGTACGCGGCGGTCCAGGGTCCGATCCCAGGAATCGCGAGTAGCCGGGTGAGCGCTTCCGTCGGGTCTGAGCCGGCGTCGATGCTGACTTCACCATTGTCGAGTCGGGCGGCGAGAGTCTGTAACGCGTCGCGGTCCAGGCCCAGCCAGGCAAGAGCCTTGGGGTCAGCTTCGGCGAGGACCGCGGTGGCCGGGAACAGATGTGTCACCGTCCCGAGCGGCTGCTCCAGCGGCATACCGAAGGTCTCGACAAGACGGGCCGTTCGTGTCTGTGCTGCCCGCAGCGACACGTGCTGCCCGAGCACTGCGCGCAGGGCGAGCTCGTCGCCGTCGACGCAGCCGGGCACTCGCAGCCCCGGCCGCGCGCGGGCAAGACCGCCGATCACCTCGTCGCGGCCGAGCACCTCGGCAATGGCCAGCGGGTCGGCGTCGAGGTCGAGCAAGCGCCGACAGCGTGCAACTGCCGTGGCCAGGTCGCGAAGATCGTCGAGGCGAAGTACGCAACGGACGGCACCCACTTCCGGGGTCAGCTCGACGACCCCGGTGCCGTGGGCGAGGGTGAGCGCTCGCCGATAGGTATCGCCGCTGACGTCTTCGAGACCGGGCACGGCGCGCACCTCGAGGAACCGCAGCAGGGCGGCCCCGTCGAAGGGCTCCCGGCAGCTCAGGCGAAGCTCGACGACTCCCAGCGGCCGGGGGCTGGCACCCTTCGACCGGCGCCGCATCTCGCTCGGGGTCGAGGCGAAGACGCCTCTGATCGTGTCGTTGAACTGGCGGACGCTATGGAACCCGGCCGCAAAGGCGGCATCGGCGAAGGGCATAGCGGTCGACTCGATCAGGAGCCGGGCCGTGTTGGCGCGCTGGGCACGCGCGAGTGCGACCGGGCTAGCGCCGACCTGCTCGGCGAGGAGTCGTCGAAGATGGCGTTCGCTGAAGCCCAATCGCTTGGCGAGCCCGGGGACACCTTCGCGGTCGACGGTGCCGTCTGCGATCAAGCGCATGGCGCGCGCGACACTGTCAGCGCGCCAGTTCCACTCGGGTGAGCCGGGCGCCGCATCGGGGCGGCAACGCTTGCAGGCGCGGAAGCCGGCCGACTGCGCGGCCGCCGCCGTTGGGTAGAAGCGAACGTTCGCGCGTTTCGGTTGGCGCGCCGGGCAGCTCGGCCGGCAGTAGAGCCTCGTCGACGTGGCGGCGATGAAGAAGATGCCGTCGTAGCGCGGGTCACGGCTGTCGCTCAGCCGGTAGCAGCTCTCGAAGTCCTCCACGATGTTGCTCATGGTCGCATCTGTCGTCGAGCGTACCAGCGGTTTTCGGCCAACTCGGTAGGCCAGTCACTGAGTTGGCCGAATCCCGCCAGTCGCCGCCGAGCGAACGGCGTAGCGTGCCGCCGAACAGCAGCGAAAGGAGCGGCATGACCGAAGAGAAGCAGCCGCAGCTCGCCGGCACGGGTGGACGGAAGGCCGGCGCACGAAGGCGAGCACCATGGACGTCGCCGGACTCGACGGCGGTCTTGTGAGGATGACGGCGGAGCAGCTCGACGAGCTCGACTCGCGGGTCGAGTGTCCGTTGCTTCGCGCGGGCGACGCGGGCTGGGACGACGCCGTGCTGATCTGGAACGGCATGGTCGCGAAAACCCCCGCACTCGTCCTCCAGCCGACCTCGGCCGCCCACGTCGCTGCGGCGGTCGGGTTCGCGCGTGACCACGGTCTGCTGTTGAGCATCAAGGGCGGGGGCCACAACATGGCCGGAACCTCGATCGCCGAGGGCGGTCTGACGCTCGACATGTCGCGCATGCGCGACGTCACCGTCGACCCCGATGCCAGGCTCGCGCATGTCGGGCCTGGGTGCCTGCTCCAAGATGTCGACCGGGCGACACAGGCGCACGGACTGGCCACGCCGTTGGGCTTCATCTCCAAGGTCGGCGTCGCCGGCCTGACACTCGGCGGCGGCTTGGGTTACCTCACGCGTCGTTTCGGCTGGACGGTTGACAACCTCGAGGAAGTCGAGATCGTCACCGCCGACGGCGAGATCCGCACGGCCAACCGCGACGAGAACGCCAACCTCTTCTGGGCGCTCCGGGGCGGTGGGGGCAACTTCGGCGTCGTCACCCGGTTCACGTTCCGCCTGCACGAGGTCGGCCCGACGATTACCGGCGGCCTCATCGTCTGGAGTGCCGACCGGGTCGACGACGTGCTCGCGACCTACCGCGATCTCACCGAGTCGGCACCGCGCGAGTTGACCGCGGTCGTGACCGTTCGCCTGGCGCCGCCGGCCCCGTTCCTACCGGAGGAGTGGTACGGCAGGCCCATCGTCGGGCTGCTCGTGTGCCACAGCGGCGCCGAAGTGGAGGCCAACCTCGCCCCGGTCCGCGCCCTCGGTGTCCCGATCGCCGACCTCGTCACCGAGAAGCCCTACACCGACCAGCAGTCGATGCTCGACGGCATGGAACCCAAGGGGAACCACTACTACTGGAAGACCGAGTACCTGTCCGGGCTTTCGAATGAGTTCCTCGACACCTTCCGCGGGAGTGCCTTGAAGGTGACCTCCCCGCTGTCGGAGTCGACCGTCGTCCACCTCGCGGGTGCGCTGAACCAACGGGCCGACGACGACGGGGCGGTCGGCAACCGCGACGCCCGGTACATGAGCGCGTTCGCCGGTCAGTGGCCCGCTGACGCCTCCGACGACGAGCATGTGACCTGGGTACGGGAGGCATGGAAGAGCGTCCGGCCCTTCTCGACAGGCGGCAACTACCTCAACTTTCAGACCGCTGATGAGAACGAGGAGCGTGTCCGGGCGACCTATGGCGCCAACTTCGACCGCCTCGTCGAGGCCAAAGAGACCTACGACCCGGAGAACCTGTTCTGCCGGAACCGGAACATCCGGCCCGGAGCCCGAGCCGGGAAGGCAGGGCCACCTAACCGCCTGCGTGGGCTGATTGTCGGTGCCGGTGTTGCCGGCGTCGCGGGCGGACGCGGCGAGTTCTCATGACACCAGTCTGGCTGCTCGGGCCTGCTCACAGCAGATGCAACAGCGCCTAGCGCAGTGTGTGGGTAGCTTCTCCACGGAGCAAGACCCCGACGGGAGGTCTGATGGCCATCGGGCAGAGCGAAGGCACGCGGCTGGTGCGGATCGATGACCTGCGGCGCTGCCTCGCCACTGCCTTCGAGCGCCTGCAACTGGAGCGCGAGGACGCCGAGGGCTTGGCCGGGCTCCTGCTGGATTCCGAGCTTCGCGGCCACCCCGACCATGGGGTCGCGGTGCTGGGGGTGCTGGCCACGTTCTACCGCGACGGCAAGCTGAACCCTCGCCCGCGTGTCGGTGTGCTGCACGAGACCGACGGGGCGATCCTCCTCGACGGAGACCGCGGCTGTGGGCCCGGTGCGCCGACGCACGCGATGCGGTGGTGTATCGAGCGCGCCCGCGAGCGCAAGGGTATGGCTGTCGCCGCGATCCGGGATTGGCAACTCCTGGTGGCCGCGCCCTACGCCAGACTGGCAGCCGAGGCCGGCATGATCGGGTTCGCCTGCACCAACTTCGTTCCGCTGGTCGCCCCACCCGGCGGTCGGACTGCGGTCTTCGGTACCAACCCCTTCGCCTACGGCCTTCCCGCTCAGCATCATCAGCCTGTGGTCCTGGACGTCGCCACCACGGTGAGCGCGATGCAGAAGGTGCGGATCGCCGCCCAGGAGGGCCGACCGATGCCGGAAGGTGTCATCTTCGACCACGCCGGGCGTCCCATCACCGACCCGGGAGCGTTTCTGGAGGGTGGGTTGATGGCCCCGCTGGGCACCCCGCAGGCACCACACAAGGGCTTCGGCCTGGCGTTATTCATCGATGCGTTGAGCGGCGTGCTCAGCGGAGCCGGGTTCGCACGAGGGGTGACCAGCGGCGCGTCAGGGAACTTCCTGTGGGCCCTGGACGTGGAGGCGTTTCTGCCCCGGCAGGAATTCCTGGAGCGAATGGACGCGCAGATCGACCAGATCACCCAAGGCGAGCGGCTTCCGGGCATCGATGAGCTGTTGTTCCCCGGCGAGCGCGGCCAGCGTCGCTACCTGGACCTCACCGCCCGTGGCGTCGTGCCGTTGGCGCCATCGAGCTGGCAGACCCTGGCGATGGGCTGCGAGTCGCTGGCCGTCCCACCGCCCGCCGTCCTCGACAACTGAGTGATGCCAGGCCTGCTGCCGCGCTTGGACCGATCGCAGGGAGATGATTTCACCTCAACCAGCATGAGGCTGACTCGAAAATCGGACGGTGAGTGGCCGGCGGCCGCACCCGGGTGAGCGTCAGCGGAGCCGGGTGCATCGGTGGCACTGTTTGGATGGCGACGGCTGCTACCAGGTCGTGTCCCACCCTCGGTGCAAATGAACCGCCGGGTTTGCGGTCCGGCTGGGGCGGGCTGTGGAGCAGCCCGCCCCAGCCATTACCAGGGGCGTCAGCGGAACTGGCGGAAGAAGTCCCGCACATCGCTGACCAGCAGGTCGGGTGCTTCCATGGCGGCGAAGTGCCCGCCGCGGCTGAACTCGGCCCAACGCACCACGTTGTGGTCGCGTTCGGCGAGGGGCCGGATGGTGAGGTCATTGGGGAACACCGCCACCGCGGTGGGCACTGGAGACTTCGGCCGGGCTTGGCCCCAGGTGCGGGCACCTTCGTAGTAGATGCGGGCCGCCGAGCCGGCCGTGCCGGTCAGCCAGTACACCGACACGTCGGTGAGGAGCAGGTCGCGGTCGACAGCGTCTTCGGGCAGGCTGACGGCCGGGTCGGTCCATTCCTTGAACTTCTCGATGATCCAGGCGAGCTGGCCGGCCGGTGAATCGGTGAGCGCGTAGGAGAGGGTCTGCGGCCGGGTGGACTGGACGATCGCGTAGCCGCTCATGTCACGGCCCCACGTTTCCAGGAGCGCGAGCCGGGCCTGGTCGGCTTCGGTGAGGCCGGCCAGTTCGGACGGGTCGCCGGAGGGGAAGGTGCCCAGGTTGTTGACGTGCACGCCGATGACCTGCTCGGAGTCGATGCGGCCAAGCTCGGGGGAGACGACCGAGCCGGTGTCGCCGCCCTGGGCCCCATACCGGTGGTAGCCGAGGCGGTGCATCAGTTCGGCCCAGGCTTGGGCGACCCGGCGGGTGTCCCAGCCCGGGTCGGCCAGCGGGCTGGAGAAGCCGAAGCCGGGCAGCGACGGAGCGACGATATGGAAGGCATCGGCGGGGTCGCCGCCGTGGCGGGCGGGGTCGGTCAGCGGCCCGATGATGTTGATGAACTCGGCGACCGAGCCGGGCCAGCCGTGGGTGATGACCAGCGGCAGCGCGGCCGGCTCGGCCGAGCGGACGTGCAGGAAGTGCACGGTCTGGCCGTCGATGACGGTGGTGAACTGTGGGAACTGGTTCAGCCGAGCCTCGTGGGCGCGCCAGTCGTACCCGGTGGCCCAGTAGGCGGCCAGGTCTTTCAGGTAGCCCACCGGCACGCCGGCCTCCCAGTCAGAGCCTGGCGGCTCGGCCGGCCAGCGGGTGCGGCCCAGCCGCTCGCGCAGGTCATCCAGGTCGGCCTGGGGGATGTCGATCCGGAAGGGACGAATCTCGCCGCTCATGGTCCTCCTCGGGGTCGCTGGGCGGACGGCTCGAGGGCTCTATCCTAGGCGCCATATAGGCCAGTTTATGTCCCACATGGCTGGCATCCTGAGATCCATGAGCGACACCCCGGCTCGGCTGCTGCGGCTGCTGTCCCTGCTCCAGACGCCACGCGACTGGCCAGGCAGCGAGCTGGCCGAACGCCTCCAGGTAAGCCGGCGCACCATCCGCCGCGACATTCAGCGGCTCCGCGACCTCGGCTACCCGGTGCAGGCCACCATGGGCGCTGTGGGCGGCTACCGCCTGGTCGCGGGCACCGCCATGCCGCCGCTGCTGCTCGACGACGAGGAAGCCGTCGCGGTCGCGGTCGGCCTGCGCACCGCCGCCAACGGCACCGTCACCGGGATCGAGGAAGCCTCGGTCCGCGCGCTGGCCAAGCTGGAACAGGTGCTTCCCTCCCGGCTGCGCTACCGGGTCAGCGCGCTGCACTCGGTCACCCTGCCGCTGCCCGGCGCCCAAGCACTGGTCGACCCGGTGGTGCTGACGGTCATCGCCACCGCCGCCCACGACCGGCAGCGGATCAGGTTCCGCTACACCAGCCACGACGGCACCCAGGGCACCCGCGCCGCCGAACCGCACCACCTCGTGCACACCGGCCGCCGCTGGTACCTGCTCGGCTGGGACCCGACAAACAACGGCTGGCGCACCTTCCGCGCCGACCGGATGACCTCACCGCAGATCACCGGGCCACGATTCACCCCGCGCGACCCGCCCGGCGGCGACGCCGCCGCCTACGTATCCCGCTCGGTGTCCTCCGCGCCCTACCGTTACCAGGCCCGCATCCGGCTGCACCTCCCGGCCCAGGCAGCCGCCGAACGTCTCCCGCCCACCGTCGGCCACCTCCAAGCCGACGGCGAACACGCCTGCATCCTGCACACCGGCGCCGAATCCCCCGACGTGCTCGCCATCTACGTCGCCATCATCGGCGCCGAGTTCGAGATCCTCGACCCGCCCGATCTCGCCGAGCATATCCTCGCCCTAGCCGGCAGGCTCACCCGCGCGGCACACCAATGACCCGGCCGGATCTCCCAGCCATATAGATCGCACCTACTCGTGTGCTTGCCGAGCCGCCAGGCGTCTACCCGGTCGTCGGTGGAAAGAGCTCAAGGATCCATATGGCTGCTGCGGAGGCGGGCGACCCGTCCGGCCTCCTCGTCGACCGGTTCGGGGTGACGGTCGGCCGGGGCGGAATAGGCCCGGGTACGCCGCTCCCCCCGGGCGCCATCGCGGGGGCCTGATCTGCTGGCATGGCCGCCGCACCTGGACGCCGCGACACCGCGGCGCGAAGCGCCAGTTCATCCCGCAGGCTGCTGTTCTCTCGCTCGAGCTCGGCCACCTCGGCGGACAAATCCTGTTCGGCCCTGCGCAGCTCTCGGCGCCGGACACGACGGGATCGCCGCAGGCTGACTGACGCGACCGCCAGCATGCCGATCACGAACCCGAGCGCGGCGACCGCGGCCAACAGCTGGCCATCGCTGTAGCCGGTGAATGAGCGGTCCAGCACGGTGACGCTTCCGGCGGCGGTGTTCTCCACCACAAGGTCGCCCACCAGGACGCCGCCGGCGATTGCCAGCAGGAAGAGTAGTACGGCCATGACGACCTCCGGCGAGGGGACACGGACGAAGTCGAGTGTGATCAGGAGTGGGTCGGCACCGGCTGGTGCGGCGTGCGGGCAGGAACGTTCCTCCTGGCCCTGGCAGCACGAAGGACTTCGGGGGACGGCCGCCGACCACAGGTTGGTGTCGGCCTGGGGGGAGACCAACGTGTGACCAACCGCTACCACGAATAGACACATGCCGGCAACTTGCGCCGAATGCCGCTTGCAGAGTCCCAGTGCACGTGGCCGCTGCCGCCCTGGCCGGACTGCTGGATCGGTGGGGTCGAGCCTTGGGATCGGTGGTCCTGCGCTGGTGCTATCGCCAGCTGATGAGCAGTCGGCCGGCTGCTTCCTCGACCGTGGTGCCGAGGGCTGCGCAGGCGGCCCGGAAGCGGTGGCGCATCCAAGCGGCGTCCTCGCCGGTGGCCAGGCGGGTGTGGCAGTACTCCAGCTTCAGGGGGAGCGCCTCCAGCCGGACCGGGCCGCGGGTATCCAGGGTGACCAGGAACAGCAGGCCGAGGTCGTTGCGCAGCCGTGGGTCGACCCGGTAGTCGTCCAGGAAGTCGCCCAGGTCATACAGGACCCGGCCGGCGACCCCGTGGGGCACGTGGGCGGAGTGGCCGGCGACCAGGGTCGCCCCCGCGTCCACCAGGGCGGCGGCGGCCCGGCGGACGTGGCCAACCGGCTCGCTGGTCATGTTGGGCCCCCAGTGGGGGGTCACCAGCACGACCTCGGCGTCGGCTGCTCGGATGCGCTCCAGCAGCCAGTCGGGCACCCGGCGGCCGAGGTCGGCGAAGGCGACCCCGGGGCGATCGGGGCCGGCGGCGAAGTCGGGCGGATGGTCGGTGACCCCCAGGACTGCGACCCGCAGCTCCCCGGTGGCCAGGATCGTCGGTCGGCGGGCCTGCTCGAGGTCGGTACCAGCCCCGACGGTGGCGATGCCGGCCGCGGCCAGCAGGTTCAGGGTATCGGCCAGGGCTTCGACGCCGTAGTCCAGGGCGTGGTTGTTGGCCAGGGTGACGCAGTCGGTCCCGAGCAAGGCCAGCAGCTCGACGGCGCGGAGTGGGGCGCGGAAGAAGAACGACTTGCCGGGGGCGTCCCAGGGCCGTCCGCGGTCCGAGATGCAGCACTCCAGGTTGAGCACGACCAGGTCGGCCTGACCGATCGCGGCCCGGACCTCCGGCGCCACCAGGGCCTCCGGTGGCGTCGTGGCCAGAGCCCGGGCGACACCACGGCCCAGCATGGTGTCCCCAGCCAGCGCCACCGTGACCGTCATCGCTCGCCCCGACCTTCCTGGGCCGGTGGGCCGTAGGCCCCGACGAGGGGGACGAACCGGGCCGGGACCAGGCGGGCCTCGACCACCAGCCGATCGGCCTGCCTGAAGAAGGCGGTGACCTGCTCGTGGCCGCCCGGCCCGACCGGGTGCACCAGCCGCCCACCGTCGGTGAGCTGCTCGACCAGCGGCCCCGGGACCCAGGGAGAGGCGGCCGAGACCACGATCGCCTGGTAGGGGGCGTGCTCGGGGACGCCGAGGGTGCCGTCACCGACCACGACCGTGACCCGGCCCACCCCGGCCGCGGCCAGGTTGGCCCGCGCCTGGGCGGCCAGGTCGGCCAAGCGCTCGATCGACACCACCTGGCGGGCGAGCCGGGCCAGGATGGCCGTCTGGAACCCCAGCCCGGTGCCGACCTCCAGGACCCGCTCGCCGCCGGTCAGCCCCAGCGCCGCCACCATGGCCGCGATCAGGCTGGGCTGGGTGGTCACCTGCCCGCGCGGGATCCGGATCGGCTCGTCCAGATAGGCCTGGCCCACGGCCTCGGCCGGCACGAACAGGGCCCTGGGGACGGCCCGGAACGCGGCCAGGACCCGCCGGTCCCGGATGCCCTCGGCCTGCAACACCCGAATCAGGTCCTCGGGCGACCCGGTCCCGGGAGGAGGCGGCGGCACCGCCACGGCCGTGGCCGGCTAGGTCGTTGCCCCCTGGCCGATCCGGTTGACCAGATCCCCGGCCGCCTCACGGATCTCCTCGGCCAGCCGGCGGTCCTGGTGGGTCTGCTCCTCGTAGGTCGCCAGCCGGTCGCTGGCCCGGTCCAGCAGCGAGGACAGCGCCCGAGCCTCCTGGTCGGTGAGCATGATCTGGCCTGCCATCACGACTCCTTTCTCCCGTGTCCCAATCCTAGCCTCCGCCGAGATCGTTCCTGGTCCCAGCAGTGGAGCTGCCAACTGTTGACTGAGGTGGTCAGCGCTGGTAAGTGCCGACGAGGGTGCCAGTGGCCAGCTCCTTGCCCTCCAGCGCGCCACGCAGGTCATCGGCTGACGCCCCGGCTACCAGGCCAAGCGGCGCTGAGGCAGCGAACACCCGGAAGACGTACCGGTGCGGACCATGACCAACTGGCGGCATCGGACCGTCGTAGCCTTCCTGGCCGAAGTCGTTGCGGCCCTCCACGGCCGCCGCCGGATGCTCCCCCTCGGCCAGCCCGGTCACCGTCGGCTGAAGTCCGGCCAGCACCCAGTGCGTGAAGGTGCCTCGGGGCGCATCGGGGTCCTCACAGAGCACGGCCAGCTCGACGGCCTCCTGCGGCACCCCGGACCACTCCAGCGCCGGCGACAGGTTGTCGTGGTCCTTGGCGTGGCGGGCCGGGATCGGCTGATGGTCGTCGAAGGACGGGCTGCGCAACTCGATGCCGGCCATGTCAGCCCAGCAGCTCGCCGTCGTCGTCTGGCCTGATGAACTCGTCGAACGCCACGGCACTGCCCTCCAGCCCGACGCTCCTGCCGGGACCCTTCCACGGCCCTACCCCCACGTCAACAGCCGAAACCGCATGGCCGCGTTCGGACGAACGAATATCGGGTCATGGCTTGCCTCGGTAAAGGCGCCGCTCAAGCCAGTTCGCGCAGCAGCCGCGCAGCAACTCTGCTCCACGAACCCACACGAACCACCACGCACCAGCCCTCCTGCCCTGTTGCGATGGCTTGCTACGTGAGGGTTCGTGGTGGGCGCTGTGGTGGGGATCCCTCGATGGCATGCAAGGCGTCAGACGTGCCGGCCGCTACTGAGCGGTCCGAGGCCCCAGCAGTCCCAGACTCAGGATCACTAGGCCCAGCGCGAGGCAGCCGAACTGCAAGGCCTGCGCCAAAAATCTGATGACCAGCAGCTGGACCACGATCCTGCCCACCAGGACCCCGCCAACCCCAACATGGGCCAGCGGTGCCCAGGGCCTGCGACCAGCGGTGGCGATCAAGGCGATGATGGGCACAATGCCGTTGTCGACTAGCAGGGCGATGCCGGGCAGCCCGGACTGGAATGACGTCCCCGTCCGTCACTCGGGCAGTAGGAAGGTCGTCGGGCTGGACCGGGGTAATCGTGTCCGCGGTGGTCACCGCGGCGTGAGGTCGAAGGTTATGCCGGTCTCGCGCTCTGACACCTGCCACAGGGTGGTCATGGCATCCCGGTTGCGGGTCCGGCGCAAGATCGGCCGGCGGACGGGCGGGCCCCAGTTGACCCAGCGCGGGGTGTACAGGGCGCCACCGGCGGCGCCCGGGTCGGTGGCCGCCCCGAGCAGCGGGAGGGCACCCTGGGCGGGGGTCATCCCGAACCGCTGGACG
>Ga0126314_10001522_pt1 | contig 11211 bp, 10 predicted proteins | sample Plot105B_FD_92535 | JGI IMG/M metagenome (GOLD analysis project Ga0126314, IMG submission 92535) | Serpentine soil microbial communities from UC McLaughlin Reserve, CA, USA - Plot105B | ecosystem: Environmental > Terrestrial > Soil > Grasslands | place: USA: UC McLaughlin Reserve, Lake County... | reverse complement strand
AGGGGAGCAGCGGGGCGCTCACCTCTTCGAAGCGTCCGCACTCCTCGTCGGAGAGACGAAGCACGTCGGCACCGGCCGCTATCAACGGCACAAACCGACGCGTGCCCTCGTAGGACACCATGCGCAGGCACACATTTCAGGCCGCCGGGACGGCGCGGGTATGGCAGGCCGGATACTTCAACGAAAGGGACCGCAAGTTCCACAGGACTTTCGAGAGACACATAGACGAAGTGTTAGGCGCGGTCAGACGCGGCGCAGAGCCGCGAGTGCAGGCCACCGGGCGCTCGAACTGGCTTACGCGGCCATCGAATCGTTCGAGACCGGAGGGCGCGTGGACACGGCTTGACCCACGAGAGTGTCCGCTCTCATCATCCGTTGCGCAACCGCCGCGCCAGCTCGCCCAGGGTGGCTCTGTCGGCCTTCATGCCTCGTTGTGCTCCCTCGGGCCACGGGTAGAAGGAGATGGGGATCTTGTACCGTGGCAAGACTGGCTCGAGCTCTCTCGATAGATCCCTCACCCCTCCGTCGGTCCGGACGAAGGCGACGGGTCTTGCCCCGAACTCCTCGTCAGGCACGGGCACAATCACCGCCCCGTCGATCCCCTCCAAGCGGCAGAGGGTCTCCTCTATCTCCTCGGGCTGCACGTTCTCCCCGCCTGAGACGAAGAGGTTGTCCATACGCCCCTTGACCTGCAGGTAGCCGTTCTCGTCCAGCTCGCCGAGGTCTCGGGTATGGAACCAGCCGCCTGTGTCCAGGGGACGGTTTAACTCCACGCCCTCGGCGTAGCCAGCGAAGAGCGTCTCGCCCCGAACCAGGATCTCCCCCTCCTCAGAGATCGAGACCTCGCGGTTTGGCAAGACACGACCCGCGGTTCGCAACTCCTCGAGTGAAGCCCCTGGTGGTGTAGTTGTGACCTGCGAGGCCATCTCCGTGAGGCCATAGCTGGTGTGGATCGGTAGTCCGCGGGCGAGCGCCTCGTCTACGAGAGAGGACGGGAGCGGACCTCCCCCCAAGAGTACGGTCTCGAGCCCACCCAGGTCGGCGCTCTCTCGCAGCAGCCTCGAGAGTTGGGTAGAGACTAGCGAGACGTGCGTGGCGCCGAGGGCGGCGATGGCCTCGGCGAGCGTATCACCTGGCCACGGAAGCGCGACCGTAGCCCCTGCGAGCAGGCACCGGAAGAGTATGGAAAGCCCCCCGACGTGATACAGCGGCAACGAATGGAGCCACCTGTCACCGGGCGTAAGATCGATGTTGGTGTTCGAGCCGAGCGCGCTGTGGTAGTGGTTGCCGAAGGTGTGGAGCGCCGCCTTCGGTACACCGGTGCTCCCCGAGGTGAATATGATGGTCGCAGGACGCCCCTGCAGCATATCCGTTGGCTCCGCACGCTGCCCGCCCTCCCGAAGCAGGGCCTCAGGTTCTGGCCTACGGAGGTCGACCGTTTGCAGGAGCTCTTCGTCTTCGGAGATCAGGGCTGAGCACGCTGCCCTCTCGAGTAGCGGCGCGACACCCGCTGGCGGGAGGCGGTCGCTGACGGGACAAGCTACGTGTCCGGCACGGATCAGGGCGAGCACCAATACCACGTAACGCTCGTCTTTGGGCAAATAGAGCGCCACCCGGCTCCCCGGTTCGAGTTCTCCGAGACGTAGCGACGCAACCGAGACCATCCGGTCAAGCTCCTCGTAGGAGATAGTGCCCCGCGCGCCGACGAGGGCGGCGCTCTGCGGTGCGGCAAGGGCCGCTGAGCGCAAAGGACAGGGGAAGGATGGAGTGTCGTCTCTCACGCCACTATGTTAGCCCGGGCGTCAGGGTCTCTGTTGCGAGCTCTTCCACGAAGTAGCGGTCGTGGGAGACGAACAGTATCCCTCCGGGGAAGATCCTTAGGGCTTCGAGTAGCACGTCCTGGGTCTCTATATCCAGATAATTCGTGGGCTCGTCGAGGACGAGGAGGTTATTGTCCTCCATGATGAGCCTGGCCAGGAGTACCTTGGCGCGCTCGCCGGAGCTCAGCTTCGCCACCTTCTTGTTGACGGTTTCCCTCCTAACGCCCATCCTGCCCAGGACGGTACGAACCCGTGTCTCGTCGCGCCCGGTTAAGGGGACCGCCTCAAGGGCCGTGACGTCAGGAGGGACGAGGCGGTTGTCCTGGTCGAAGTAGCCTACCTTCGAGGAAGGTGCGAGACGAACATAGCCGTGCAGAGGTGGTATCTCACCGAGCGCGGTGCGCAGGAGCGCGGTCTTGCCGCAACCGTTCGGTCCGAGGACAGCGAGCCTATCCCCGGCCCAGAGATCAAAAGCCAGCTCTCTCGTCAGCGGACGTTCCTCTGTGTAACCGACCACGATGTCCTCGGCGCGTAGAAGGCTGCGACCCTTGGAGGACCCGAACTCTATCTTGACCGCGTCTTTCTCGAAGGGCTTCTCCGCTCCGGCGTTCTCGACGGCCACCTCCATCCGGCGACGGGCGACGAGTGAACGCTTCATGACCTTCGCGGCCTTGTGTCCGACGAAGCCCTTGTCCGCCGCGCCCCGCTTCTTCTTCTCGCCGGCGTCGGACCACCTCTGGTAATCCTGGGCCTGCCGCTGCAGCTTCTTCGCCAGCTTCCGGCTCTTCTCGTACTTGCGCCACCCCTCCTCCTCGGCCTGCCTCAGTTGTCGCCTGAACGCGGTGTAGTTGCCAGAGTAGAGGGTCAGCTTGCCACGGTCGAGATGGCCCACTTTGTTGGAGACGGCGTCGAGGAAGCGCCGGTCGTGGGAGGCCACGACGTAGGCGGCGTCGATGCCTGCGAGATGTCCTTCAAGCCATTCGCGGGCAGGGACGTCGAGGTGGTTGGTCGGCTCGTCGAAAAGGATGAGGTCGTGATCCTCGAGCAAAAGCCTCGCGAGCGCGAGGCGTACCCTCTGGCCTGCAGACATCTCGGACACCCCACACTCCCAGAGCGACTCGGGGAGTCCCAGCCCCGTCAGCGTAGACTGCGTCCTCGCCCTGAACTCGTAGCCTCCGGAGACCTCGAAGCGCTGCTGCGCCTCACCCAGATCGGCCAGGAGCCCCGTAGCCCTGTCTTCAGTCTCGCCGAGTTCGACGGCGAGGCGCTCGATGCGTCTCTCCAGTTCGATCAGGGGCCCGAAAGGCTCCAGGGCCGCCTCCATGCAGGTGCGTCTCGGGTCCTCCTCCATGCCCGCGATGTCCTGTTCCAGATACCCGATACGGACCCATCTTGCAAGCGAGACCTCGCCTGAGTCCGGCGCCAAGCGCCCCTTCAGAATGCGGAATAGACTCGTCTTCCCCGCGCCGTTCTCGCCTACAAGTGAGATCCTATCTCCAGTATAGATGGTGAGGGAGACGTCTTCGAGTAACTTCTTGTCGGGGAACGAGAGCGAGATGTTTCTGAGTTGGGCGAGCACGTAGGGATCCTTTGCGAGAGAAGGAAGCTGGAACTTATTGCAAAGGAAGCTCGCTACATGCAGGACAGTATACCCCAGCGCTCCAAACCCGCACAGGGCGCCCGCTAAGCTAGAGCCTCTTTAGGCTGCGAACGTCTATGGTACGCCGAACTCCCCGACGAACTCTGGCAGCCTCTCAGGGTCGGCGAGCGGCTCCTCGATGTACTCGAAGCACGCCGCGTCGCGTAAGAACTCCGCCGCCTCCTCGTAGCCCCACGCCCGGTTCGCGTCGAGACGCGGGGAGATACCGTCGCCGAGCTCCTCACCTAGCGCGCGGACGAGGGTGGCGTCCTCAGCGATGGTCCTTGCGCCGACCTTTAGCTTGACACTCCGGTAGCCCGTGTCCCTCATGCGCCGCGCCTCTTCGAGTACCTCTACAGGCTCCCGACATAATAACGGTGTCATCTGGTCGTCATATTGACACTTGTTACGGACGGGTGCAGAGTGGAGGTCCGCTTCCGTTCGCGAACCAAGGTGACGGAAAGACAGACTCCGCTCCACCACGTTCCTGGGACTTGGCTATCGAGACCGGGAGGGCAGGACGTCCCGAACGTGGTTAGACTGCTCTCGTGGGAAGTGTGAGGCGGCGACGAACAGAGGGGGCGAGCCAGAGGGCGTCGACCCTCGAGCTCTTCTACGACCTCGTGTTCGTCTTCGCGATCACGCAGGTCTCCCACCTCCTGCTCGAACACCTGACATGGGCCGGCATCCTGCAGTCCCTGATAGCGCTTCTCGCGGTGTACTGGTCGTGGAACTACACGACCTGGACCACCAACGAACTGGATACGGAGACCGTCCCTGTCCGCCTGCTGCTCCTTGCCCTGATGCTCGTCAGCCTCCTCATGGCGGTGGCGATACCGCAGGCTTTCGAGGCGCACGCGCTGCTGTTCGCCGGGTCATACGTTGCGATCCAGGTCGGCAGGCACTCCTTCCTGACCTTCGTGGCGGCGGATAGCGGCACGATCGAACGCGAGCGGGCCGGACACATCCTCACCTGGTTCGTGGTGGTGGGCGTGCTTTGGATCGCAGGCGCCCTCCTCGACGGTCCGGAAGGAGTCGTGCTCTGGCTGGTCGCGCTCGCGCTCGACTACTGCGCGCCGCTCGCGACCTACTGGATACCGGGCCGGCGGCGCCTTGCGCCGGCCACCTGGAACGTTGGAACGGAGCACTTCGCTGAGCGCTTCGGCCTGTTCATCATCCTCGCGCTCGGCGAGTCCATCGTCATAACCGGCGCGACCACCTCAGACCTCGACCTCGATGCCGCGAGGATTATGGCCTTCATCATGGCCTTCCTGGCATCCGCGGCCCTCTGGTGGCTGTACTTCTCGTCCGTAGCGAGTCTGGGGGAGCACTACCTCGAGATCTCCGACAGCAGGACTGTACTCGCCAGGGACGCCTATACCTACCTGCACGTCGTGTTCGTCGCGGGGATCATCCTCTCCGCGGTGGGAGACGAGCTGGTGATCGCCCATCCGACGGAGATCCTACCTCCCTACGAGGTCGCAGCGGTGGCGGCGGGACCGGCCGTGTACCTGCTCGCCCACACCCTCTTCGGCTACAGGCTGACCGAGTCGATGGGCAGGGCAAAACCGCTGGGAGCGCTCGCCTGTGTTCTGGTCGGCTTCGTCGGCCTCTACGTACCTGGGCTGGTGTTAGCAGGGCTGCTAATCCTGGTGCTTGTGGCGGTGATCGCATCGAGCGACGGCGGGTTGAGGAAAGGTTGACCCTTCCTCAACCCGCGCTGATCAGCATTTCAGCTTCTCAGCTTATTGACTGCTGACGTGCTGAAATGCTGATGGCTCGTCGTGCATAACGCTCGAGACTTATGCACGGTGCTGTCAGGGGCGGTGAGGGAATTTCGAGAAGTCCGGTTTGCGCTTCTCTTTGTAGGCGTCGCGGCCCTCCTGGGCCTCCTCGCTACCGTAGAAGAGAAGATTAGCGTCGTGGGCGAGCTGTTGGATACCGGCGAACCCGTCCTCGTGGGCGTGGAAGCTTGCTTTCAGGAGACGCAGCGCGAACGGCGAGCGATCCAGCATCTCACGACACCAGTGCACCGTCTCGTCCTCGAGGGTGGCGAGCGGCACGACCTTGTTGACGAGCCCCATCTCTAGCGCCTCTTCGGCGGAATACATCCTGCAGAGGAACCACATCTCCTTCGCCTTCTTCGGTCCAACGAGGCTAGTAAGTACGGACGCACCGAAACCGCCGTCGAAGCTACCGACCTTCGGACCAACCTGGCCGAACTTCGCGTTATCAGCGGCGATGGTGAGGTCGCATACCACGTGCAGGACGTGGCCCCCGCCGACAGCGTATCCTGCCACCATCGCGACGACAGGCTTGGGACAGCGCCGGATCTGGATGTGAAGATCCGTGACGTGGAAGCGTCCGACAGACTCACCTCCCGGGGTGCGCCGCGGCGCGTCCGGGTCTTCGAGGTATCCGGCGTCTCCTCGTACCTTCTGGTCCCCACCCGAGCAGAAGGCATCAGGCCCCTCGCCCGTCAGAATGATAACCCCCGTCTCGTGGTCCTCGCGGGCGTCTTCGAGGGCACTTTGCATCTCGACGACCGTCAGAGGGCGGAAGGCGTTCCTGACCTCGGGACGGTTTATGGTGATCTTCGCGATCCCCGCCGCCTTCTCGTACCTGATGTCCTCGAACTCTCCGGCCGGTTCCCACTGTATTTTAGTCATGGCAGGGATTATATGGGATCTAAACACCCCTCATTGAGGTTCTTCATCGCAAGAGCTCCTCTACAATAACGCTGTTGGTTCCCTGACTGCGTCCTGTACTCTCTCTACATGCACCCTCAGACGTACAGGAGCCTCACCCAGGCCAGGGAGTTCATGCGCCACGCCTACAGGCACCCCGTCTCTCTCCCCGACGTCGCGGCCATAGCCAACCTCTCCCCGTACCACTTTTTGCGCGTCTACAAGAGGACCTATGGGGAGACGCCGCACTCGTTTCTGACGCGTCTGCGCATGGAGAAGGCGAAGACGCTACTGGCGAAGGGCAGCCACAACGTCACAGAAGCCTGCTTCGAGGTTGGCTTCTCCAGCCTGGGCAGTTTCAGCGTCCTGTTTGCAGACCGTGTTGGTCTCTCCCCTTCCGAGTACAGGCGCTACGCCCGATCGGCGATCTCCGTTCCTTCTACGGTCAGGTCGCTGTTCGTTCCCTCGTGCTTTATCACCATGTTGTATGGAATCCAGGAAGAGCGCAATTTTCGAGAAGCAGGGAAGTTAGAGTCGATGGTATCTTCGGACCAGAGCAGCGAGACTAGGAGGTAAGCCGTGATCCAACGCCAGAGCCACTCTACGATCTACGTGATCGACCAGGAAGAGGCCCTCACGTTCTACCGCGACATTCTGGGCTTCGAGGTCAATACCGACATGCCCATGAACGACTCAGGCCTACGTTGGCTGACGTTGAACCCGAAAAAGCAGCCCGACCTTGAGCTGATCCTGGCCCAGGTAACCCCTGGACCGATGTTCGACGCCGAGACGGCGGAAGAGATGAAGGCGCTGGTCGAGAGAGGCGCCTTCGGCATCGGCGTCTTCGAGACAGACGACATCAGCGGCGACTACGAGCGCCTGAGCAAGCAGGGCGTCGAGTTCGTGTCGCCACCCAAGGAACGGTTCTACGGCACAGAGGCCATCGTGAAAGACAACTCAGGCAACTGGTTCAGCCTCACCCAGCCCAAGCGATAATCCATCCAAGAAATGCGCGAGCAGGGAGTTGTATGCCGCCGGGATCTCGGCGTGCACGGTGTGTCCGGCCCCGGGTACGACTGCGGACTCTATCTGCGGACTGATGCCCGCCATGCGCGATGAGATACCGGCGTACTTCCCATCCAGCCCTCCGGCGACGGCGAGCGCAGGCATAGCGAGGTCTTCCAGCTCTCCCCACAACGACGGCTGGCGTCCCGTCCCCATCTCCTGAAGAGACAGGGCAAACTCGCCAGGATCGTTGCGCCGCCTCGCATCGATGGTTCTTCCGAGCAGGTTCTCGTCCTGAGCCAGAGACGCGAAGAGCGGCTGGCGGTACCAGTCACGAAGAAACGCTTCCAGATCTTCTGATTCGAGGCGCTTCGCCTTCGACTCATCCGCCGCGCGGCGCGCTGCCCGCTCAGCGGAACTCTCCAGGCCGGGTGAGGCCGATTCGAGAAAGAGCCCCGCGCACCGTTCCGGGTAACGCAGGGCCAGGAACAGGGCAAGCCGCCCGCCCATCGAGTAACCGGCGACTACGGGACGGTCGACCTCGAGCTCATCCAGGGTACCGATCACAGCGCGTGTCGCGCCCTCGATCGTGTACGCATCAGGCGGCAGTTCCAGCGATGCGCCGTGCCCGGGCAGGTCCGCGGCGATGCAGAAGGCTCGATCTCCGAGCGCCGCAGTTACTTCTCGCCAGTCGGCGGACGAACCCATAAAACCGTGCAGAAAAAGGATCGCGGACGATAGCCGGTCGCCCGAGATTTCGTAGTTCAGATTATCCTCTAGACGCATTTCGTGTGATCGGGACAGCGCCGATCACGCCTTCTCTACCCGAGCCGCCACCTCTTCGAGAATTCTGCGGTGCAGCGCCACGTTCTCCTCGCGGTCGGTATTCACTTCGATCAGGGTCGAAGAACCACGGGCGCACGCGGAGCCGTATGCTTCGACGAACTCCTCCGTCGTGCCGGGATGCTCGTAGCGGAGGCCGAACATCCTGGCCGCGGGCTCGAAGCCCACGCCATGCGGCGTGCCGAAGTAAGGTTCGAAGAACTCCCCTTGGCCGGCGATGGGGAGGAAGGAGAAGATGCCGCCGCCGTCGTTGTTCAGCGCCACGATGATGACGTGCACGTCGCGCAGCATGGCGAGAGAGTTCAGGTCGTGCAGCAGGGCGAGGTCCCCGATCAGGAGCGTAACAGGCCGTCCAAGGCCCCTCGCGAAGCCTGCCGCTGTGGCGACGGTGCCGTCTATGCCGCTCGCGCCCCTGTTGGCGGCGATGGGGACGGGTGCGCCGTCGGCCGCCGCGTAGGTATCGAGGTCCCGCACAGGCATACTGCTCGCGGCGACGAGACCGTGGCCCTGGGGTACGTTTTTCGATACAACCCGGGCCACGAACGGCTCGTTCGGTACTCCGGAGAGGATCCCGTCAAGATGGCGACCCACCTCCTCCGATGCCTCCCGCCAGCCCGCCGTCCAGGACGGGTCCATCGCCGGTGGGTCTTCGGTAGCGGCCCGGACCAGCGCGGCGCAGAAGTCCAGTACATCCACCTCGACGCTGTGGGTAACGCGGTGGGCGGGATCGAGCCTGAAAGGGTTCTCGCGCACGACAACATAAGGGTCGGGGCGGCTGCGGGCAAGGAACTGCTCCAGACGCTTGGAGAGAGCCCTTCCTCCGACGTGTACCACCGCCTCGGGCGCGTGCGACAGCGCGAATGAGTCTCCCGCCAGAAGCGCGTCGTAGTGGGTGGCAAGGTTCTTCGAGTCCGCGCCGAGACGGACCTGGGAGCCCACGTCCGGTAAGAGAGGCCAGCCGAGAGTGCCGGCGAGCCGCAGGACCGCCTCGCCCTGCTTGCGGGAGGCCAGCCTGCCGGCGACGACAAGACCCCGTCTCACAGGGCGAAGTGTTTCCAAGAGGCGGTAGATCTCCAACGCGTCTACGGCGGGTTTCGTCGCGGCGTAGCTGGTGTACGGTTTGTCGCCATGCACCCAGGAGAATGGTCCGGATAGCACATCCTCGTCCTCCGGGTCGGAGAGGAAAGGCTCACGGAACATCAAGTTGAGGTGGACGGGGCCTTGTGGCGTTCGGCCCGCGCGGTAGGCGGCCTGATCCACGGTCGTCAGGACCATGGCGGGGTCGATGCCAGGGTCAGGGGCCGGCAAGTCGAATCGCCAGCGGACGTAATCGCCGAAGATGTCAGGCTGGTCTATGGTCTGATTTGCCCCGGTCTGGCGTAACTCCGGGGGGCGGTCGGCGGTAAGCAAGACCATGGGCACGCCGTCTGTTGCGGCCTCGACGACGGCCGGAAGACCGTTGGCGACCGCGGTGCCCGAGGTCGTGATCCAGGCCGCAGGACGTTGTGTGGCGCGCGCGTGACCGAGGGCGGCGAAGGCCGTCCCGCGCTCGTCGAAGTGGATGAGCCTACGGGCCTTCTCGTTTGCGGCGAGCGCCGCGACCAGAGGGGTCGAACGCGAGCCTGGGGCGACGCAGAAGAAGTCTACGCCACAGCGGAGAAGCTCTTCGACGATCAGGTGCGCCCAGAGTCGATTAGCGCGCGGCGTGTCCCTGTTCAAGCCCGAACGTCCCGGTGAAGTCGCCGATCTTCTGCTCGATCTCGGCCCACTCCTCGTCAGGCACGGAGCCGGCGACGAGCCCAGCCCCCGAAAAGAGGGCGAGCGTCTGCCCCCGCACGAGCCCCGAGCGGATACCGACGGCGAACTCGGAGTCTTCCGTCCCGATCCAACCGACAGGTCCGGCGTACCAGCCCCGGTCGAAGGGTTCGAGGGTCCTTATCTCCTCCAGCGCCTCATCTCGCGGATACCCGCCGACGGCGGGCGTAGGGTGCATTGCCTCGAGCAGCCCGGCGTCCGTCACGCCATGCTTAAGCACCCCGCGAACCTTCGACCTCAGATGTCTTCCCCGCGCCAGCTTCATCTCCGAGACGCAATCCTCGATCTCCAGCTCCTCACAGAGCGGCGCGAGCGCCTCCCTGATGCCTTTGCTCACATAAGTGTGCTCGGAGAGGTCTTTAGCGCTGTGCAACAGGTCGTCGCGAAGTACTTCATCGTCTGCCGAGGATACCCCCCGGGGCCTGGTCCCTGCCACAGCCTCGGTCTCCACCGAACGTCCGTCGCGGCGGAACAGGCGCTCGGGAGAGGCCCCGAGAAAAGCTGTCCCGTCCTCAGGCTCGACGTAGAAATGGAAGCAGCCCGGCGTAGCCGCCCTCAGGCTCTCGAGTAGCAACGTGGGATCTAGGGCCCTATCGAAACCGAACTCGGCCCTGCGGGCCAGCACGACCTTGCCCAGGCGCCCTTCCGAAAACGCGGAGAGTGCCCGCCCGACGTTCTCCCTCCAACCCTGCAGGTCGGGGCTATCCTCACGGTGTAGCGGCATCGGCAACAGAGCGCCGGACACCCCCTCAGGCAATGAGAGTTCTTCTATCTCCTGCACTATCTTCGAGGCGTCGTCCGTATCCCGGGGGAGCGCCAGGTTGCAGACCAGCGTCGCCTCCGTGTCCCCCGCATGTAGCTCGAAGCGCGGCAGGACGAATCGGTAAGCGCAGAATGCGGCCCATTCCTCGGGGGGCTTCCCGGGCGGATCGAAGCGCGCTCCGCCGTAGTAGCGCGCCCCCGAAATCCCTGAATCAGGCAGCGACGCGAGCAGCTTGGATAAAGATCCGGCACTCTCAGAGACGTCAGCCTCCCGCAGATCTGCAATCCCTACGGCCGCGACCCCGGTCCGGTCTTCACGCCCCGACCAGTAGATTTTCGGGAACATCCGCTGCTCTGAGAGCCACCTGAAAGGATCTGTCCGGCCCGCGGGTACAGCGAGGCGCACGATTCGCTCGACCGGGTCAGCGACGCTTTCCAGCCTTGCCTCAGAGAGCGTATGGCTCACCCGGTCAGCCAGAAGCCAGTAGGCCCCGGGTGCCGCGCCGTTCTCTCCAAGAGTGCCGGTGTATTCCCTACTCAACAAGATCTATGCCACCTCGTCATCTCAAGGCGTAGTGTAGCAAGGAGTATCTAGCGGTTTAGCGGTTTCGCTCACAATCGCAGAGTTTGCAAAGAGGTT
>Ga0126314_10001519_pt1 | contig 11219 bp, 7 predicted proteins | sample Plot105B_FD_92535 | JGI IMG/M metagenome (GOLD analysis project Ga0126314, IMG submission 92535) | Serpentine soil microbial communities from UC McLaughlin Reserve, CA, USA - Plot105B | ecosystem: Environmental > Terrestrial > Soil > Grasslands | place: USA: UC McLaughlin Reserve, Lake County... | reverse complement strand
AATAATCAGAGATTGTTTAGATTTAAATGGATTTTCTTCACCTGCCAATAGGATATGTTTTATTTCCTTTGAGAGATATTCAGGGTAAGCTTCATATATAGACATAGAATCAGAAATAATCTTTTCAATTAATACTGGCGTTTCTGTAATTCTTCCAGCTTTCATGTACATATTGATAGATAAAATAAGCTCCTGGGATAATCCAACTGTTGGCACTGGAAATAAAATCTTTCCATTTTCTGCGACAGTGCTATTTATAATATTAACAAGATGCACATCTACCTCTTCACGTCGCGGAAAAACGTCTTCTTTGGAACCATATGTACTTTCTATGATCATAGTTTCGACCCTAGGGAAATTCCACGAAGAATTTTCAAGTGAGTATGTTCTTCCAAATTTCATATCCCCAGTATACACAATATTATGATCGCCATTTCCAATATGTAAATGAATTAACGCAGAACCTAGAATATGGCCCGAATTACTCAGCATAAGTTTTATGTCCGGAGAAATATCAGTAACAGTTCCAAAGGCAAGAGGAATTGTATGCGTTATTACATTGTCTAGATCTGTATTAGAATAAAATGCAGTGCTACGAGTATTATTTATGTATTTTTCGTGCAACAGATTCATTAAAGGCAGCGTTGGTTCTGAACAATATACTGGTCCTCTGTATCCATACTTGAATAAAGAAGGCAGGAACCCAGTGTGATCAAGATGCGCATGACTTAAAACTATTGCATCAATTTCGTTAACTTCTAGTCCGACAATATCAAACCTTGGTAAGATGTTTAATGAATCTGAGCCTAGCATGTTGATCCCACAATCAAGTAAGATTTTGCTCTCATCCGTAGTCAATAACATTGAAGAACGGCCTATCTCAGCGAAACCGCCCAATGTAATTAAACTGACTTCAGTTATATCATTAAGCTTTGATCTAAAAATCTTCTCTCCTACTTCTTTATAAAAGTGAATCCGCTCATTTGTTTTATCGTGGAGAATTTTGTTAATATGTCTAATAATAGACGTTGATTGTGGAGCCTTTCTAATTCTGATTTGCCAACCTATTTTTTCTACAAGATCAGCACCAGCATAATCTCCACCAACATTAGCAATCAAAGACGGTTTTTCCACAAATATTTCAACCTCTCCTAATGCATGATCAAAAAAGATCTCAATTATACCAACTTGTTTCGGAATAGATTTGTTAAGAATTTCAATACACTCTTCTTCTGATTTTCTTATTGATTCATCTGTGCGGACAACAATTCTTTTCTTTATTGTATTGACCATATTAGAAAGGATTTGAGTATTATGTATTAGATAGGCGGGATTTTTAGAATACAGAGCAATTCGTGGGCCTTCGTATTCAATTTTGGTGATTTGTGATTCACCGGGAAGACTTTGCAGTATTACTGCCATAATATTTTGGCTTGTAGATTCATGATATGGTGGTTTATATTGCATTAGATCTAGACACTACATATTATGTTATTGATTAACGTAGAATGCACCACATTAGAGGTATTATGTCAGTCAATTAGCAAGGCCATTTAAAGATGTTTCGCTAAGATATTGTTAATTAATAAATAGCAAATAAGATGTGGATAGATACTAATTGACGTTAAAGTTGAAATACTAAGTTGATTATATTATGTTAAGGATATAGTTTGGAAAATAGAGATTCACATGCCAATGGCCAGAGAGGAGGAGGTTATGGTGGTGGCGGAGGTTACCGCAGTGAAAGAGGATATGGAGGAAGAGGGCACGGAGGATTTGGCGGTGGTTTTGGAGGCCCAAGGCCATTTAGACCATCACCAGTTAAAGTAGGAGAAGAATTTGATGTGAAGATTGAATCTATGAGTAAGAGGGGTGATGCAGGTGTAGCAAAAGTAGAGGGTTTAGTGATCTTTGTATCAGGTACAAAAGTTGGAGATAACGTCAGAATAAGAATTACAAAAGTAGGTAGGGGATATGCTACTGCGGACATTGCAAGCCAACCTGAAAGTGCAAGCCAACCTGAAAGTGCAAGCCAACAAACGACGGTAGATTCGTCTGCTGAATTGAATAAAGATACAACATCTACTGATCAACAAGAAATGGGGTGATATGAGAGAATACAGATGTATTTGTTAATTTCTATTTTTTAAAGGCGTTCATGAGAGTTAGCAATAACAAGCATCAATATTAGAAGAACTGCGAATAGTTAATCAAATAGATACATACCCAATACAGTTTCAAATATTTAGATAATGCCACAATTCTGCAGATTGAAATTTCAATGCTGAATTGTGATTTAGTTAAGTTACAAACTTCAATACCGAACCTAGTTTTCATACTATATTATATCTAGTCTACAAGCATTATTTTTACTGCCTATTGTTACAATAACTTAGAATATACAGGATTAAATATACCTCAATCATACGATTTTCGCAATGGGTTCACCAGCTATTCATTTAATGGAACTGCCAAGGAAGATATTGATAGGAGATGATGTATTATGCCGACTTGGCTCCTTCATTATGGATCTTGATGGGAATGCCTCAAAGATTGCAATTATAACAGGCAGCAATGTAAAAGCAAAAGTGGAGGAATTATTCAGGTCATCAATTTTAGAACCTTCTTTGCAATATTCATGGTATATTGTACACGATGCGTCCATGGATTCTGTAAATATGATATATAGAAAGTTTAGAGACAATATTCCGGACTTTGTTATTGGACTTGGTGGTGGACGCTCTGTTGATGTAGCTAAAATGACTGCATTTAAGTTAAATAGACCCTTTATTAGTGTGCCCACCTCGGCTTCTCACGATGGAATATCTAGCCCTTTTGTCTCAATAAGAGGTACTGACAAACCGCATTCAGTCAAGGTAAATAGTCCTATAGGAGTGTTAGCTGACACCCACTTGCTTTCTGAGGCACCACTTAGATTATTGGCGAGCGGATGTGGAGACCTTGTTGCAAAATTAACTGCAGTTAAAGACTGGGAACTCGCAAGGGATGAAAAAAATGAATATTTTGGAACTTACGCTGCCAACCTTGCATATATGAGTGCAAAAATTATACTAGAGGGATCGGATAAATTGCTATACGAAAGAAGTGGGTTTGGTATTAGAACTATTGTGGAGGCATTAATCAGTGCAGGAGTTGCGGCATGTATTGCAGGAAGTAGCAGGCCATGTTCCGGTGCTGAACATCTCTTTAGCCACGCACTAGAATATATTGTAGGCCAGAATTGCGGATTGCATGGAGAGCGTGTAGGCTTGGGTACTATCATGATGGCCAAACTACATGGACTAGACTGGGAAAGAATAGTTAAAACATTAGAAAATGTTGGCGCTCCAACAAAAGCCAAGCAGATCAAAATAAATGAGGATCAAATAGTCAATTCCTTGCTAACTGCACAGTCACTCAGACCCGAAAGGTATACAATTCTTAGTAAATTAAAGCTAGATAGACAAACCGCATTAGAACTAGCCAAGTCAGTATATATTGTTTAATCAGCATCAAACATAAAAAATTGTGGTTAATATTCAGCATAGCCCTTAACAACTGAAAATTACATATTCTGTTCGGAAATATAAATGAATTTCTTCAGATTTGCCATATTAATAAGCATTATTATGAAGACCAATCGGCATCATTGCTATTTGTATTATACAAATAGATAATAATCATAATAAATTGCAGGTTTGTAAGTACGATTAACAATTTACAAATATAGAAATTGAATCGCCATCAATACAGGTACAAGTGACAAATTTTTATGTATGCTTATTTTCGGTAGATTGTACCGGTTTTTCTTCGGCTTTTAATTGTTGTTGTGGTTGTTGTTGAGATTGAGGTTGCAACGGTTTGTAACCTTCTATAAATTTAATATTGCTCACAGTAGTTACAAACTTAAAGATATCATTTGCTATTGCACGTTTGATGATTTGCAATCCTTCAGACAGAAAAGTTTCCTCTGCTAGCTCAATTTCTAAAGTTGAATCTACAAGTTTGAATTTTATCTTATCGTCGTCAATAGGTAATCTTCTTCTTATAAGAGACGTTATCTTATCGTCATTAGTCTCAAGCTTTTTCAATATGTTAACATCATATGTTAAAGTTCGGCCTGCAAATCTGTGGTTAAAGTCGAGTTGAACTCTGCCTGATCCCACATATCTTACTATTCCAGGGCGCTCATACATTTCTACTACATCTCCAACCTTTATGTTATCCGCCTTCTCTCCCAACTTTCGTTGTGGAATCATTCTTACCTTGTTTGGGTCCCTGTCGCCAAATCCTTTGTCTGGAGTAATTTCAATAGTGAGTTTATCACCCAAATTAGCATTAGCTAGAGCCTCATCCAACCCTTTCAAGACCCATCCTTCGCCAATAGATACAAGTCTTGGCTGGTATTTGCGTGTTGGATCGTAGAGATCAGATTTTTTAGCATCTTCCTCATGGGTTGTTTCGAAAATTTCATTAGAATCCTTAACCTTAGCGGTATAATCTACTAGTACAAGGGAGCCTCTCTCCAAAGTCATAAAGTTCGCTATTAAATTACCTTATATAAGTTTAATAAATATATATTTGAATTCAAAAATAGATAAAAACATAGTAATTTGTCATATATACATAACAATAATGTTTAATCTTCCATTTAATTAGCCCGTTATATAAATATTATACGGCTTGTAATAAATCAAGGAATATATTATTATATATAATTGCTTCTGACAGAAGAGCCATAGCGATACAATTTTTCTAAACAATAGCCAAGTAGTACTGCGATATCTACAAGAGTAAACTATTGGGATACCCTTTTTCTTTGTAGTTCAAATTCATTTACATAGGTATAGATATTTTTATAGCAAACCAATTGTATTTATGATATGATGACCATGACGGTGATATAAATAATAAATGATGAATATACTACCATTGAATCTTGGATATTAGAATTAAGAACAAAATATCCTAACTGCTGCCGCTGCTACAGCAAGTCGTTATTATCACATTATTAAAGGCAACTAATAAAAGAAATGAGGAAAGAGAAAATGGGGCATTTATTATCACTAGCTAAATCTAAACGATTATTTTCTAAATATGAAATCCTAATTAAATATACACTCGTACCTTCAGTTCCTCTTTCAATAATAGCAATCCTATCTATCAATCCCAATACTTGGATGACATCAGAAATTCACCATTTTTACATAGAGTTATTTGCAGTAATACTTGCTGCAGTACTGGCATTCTATTACATAGCAAGAGCTCGCACATTAAATGATAAATTCAGTCTGTTTATAGGGATAGGGTTCCTTACCAGTGCTCTTATAGATTTGCTACATGTTATTGTAGCTTATGTGGCGATTGATAATCCCATTTTCTTGAAGTATTTTATTCCTCAGACATGGTTTGCTGGAAGAATATTTCTAAGTGCAATGTTAGTTATGGCAATTGTAAAGTTCTCTTCGCTATCTTCATCTGATTTTGAGGTACAGGAAAGGAGAAGAAATAAGGAAGAGGAGGAAGGGAAAGAGAAGCAACGATGGCCATCACGAACTAAGCAACGAAAAGCTGTGGCAGTTTATTTCATACCTCTTGCAATACTTGCCGTAAGTGTTTCCATAAGTTCGCTATTCTTTGTATTACCGGCTAGCGTAGTAGACGATTATTCTATACATAGGCCATATGAAATGCCATCACTTGTACTATTTATAATAGCATTATTTTATTTTTACAAAAACGAACTTTACAAGAGAACCGATACCTTTTATAAAGGAATATTGGGATATCTAATAGTTGATATCTTTTCTCAAATAATAATGTCTTACTCTGCGATATCATTTGATACAGCACACAATGTAGCTCATGTTCTCAAAGATGCTGGTTATTTTATTAACATCATAGCATTAGCATTGTCAAGTATTGAATATAATGCACGGTTAAGACAAAGTAACTACAGGCTAAAAGAAAGAGAAGAAACAATCCGTATTCAATATGAGAGACTAAAGGAATCAGATAAAATGAAAGATGAATTTATCAATGTGGCAGCTCATGAATTGCGAACGCCTATCCAACCTATCCTTAGCTTAACTGAAGTTCTTCGATCAAAAATAAAAGACATCCAACAACGAGAATTACTAGATGTCATCATAAGAAATGCAAAGAGATCGCAGCAACTTACAAATGATATATTAGACGTTACAAAGATTGAAAGTCACTCTCTGAATTTAAAGAAAGAACCATTTAACCTAAATGATATCGTAACAAATGTTATAGATGACATAATGACAGATAGGGATCCTCTAAGATGGAGACAAGAAAATGATAATAAAGATATAATGAAAATATCATACCAGCCGCAACATATTTTTGTTGAAGCAGATAAAGCAAGAATAACTCAAGTAATTTCTAATTTACTGAGCAATGCTGTTAAATTTACTGAAGAAAAAGGAGGAGACATACATATTAGTACTGAGAATATTGATAGTCAGGTTATTGTAAGTGTAAAGGACTCTGGCAATGGCATAGATCATGAAATATTGCCAAAATTATTTTCCAAGTTTACCTCAAAATCTTATCAAGGAACTGGATTAGGGTTATTTATATCAAAAAGTATTGTAGAAGCTCATGGCGGTAAAATATGGGCTGTTAATAACACACATGGTAAAGGAGCGACGTTTGCATTTAGTCTACCAATTAGTCGTAGATATTATTACCACCATTATGAGTCAAATAGAACACTGTAAAGAATAAAAGTAGTTCCCTATTACCACCTTATGTAGATTATAAATTATCATACTATAATACAACTATTGGTCAGCCATTCAGACCCTTGTGTTATAAACCTTCGATTTCATAGACTACAAATTTATCGAAAAGACACGAACTACATCAACATCAAATATAAAATCTTATTTATCTAAACTGACATATTAAATCAATTTTTTACTAAAAGAGTTAACCACCAAGGTTGGATTTATATACAAAAAATAGTGTCAATCATATCGATATTGATTATCTAAGAAATTTTACATCTCTTAAAATGTATTGCAACATATAGGACCGTGATGAGCAATACTTGGGCAACAACATGCAGATGTTTCCATCAATGTACAAAGTGCGGCATATTATACTTATGTAGTGATAGATTATTATGCAAAATGCCGTTCAACTATGGTAAATGTCCCCAATGTCATTTAGTATAAAATTTGGCTTGCGGATGGTTTCTTCAGTCAGTCACTAGTATTGTAAGCTTTACACTCTACGAATTCAATATAAAATACATTTTTATTATTTATATCTAAATAGCAGCAAAAGAAACAAGCACAAAATCAATATTTTGAATCATGCTATTTCCTGTATAAATTCGAGTACTCCTTCGTCATTTTTCAATTTATTCGTTAATAGAATGATGATTTATATGTATAGCAATGAGATCCTGGCTTAACATATTCGCATGTCGGATCAATGTTATTTTAAATTAAGGATAATAATTATGCTCTTCGATTATATCAAAAAAGTGTGTTTAATGATTTCATAGTATTAAAAGGGCAATAATTTTAGACTATTATCATATTCTGTTGTAGAATTTAAAAAATGTAATGTACATCCAATGCCAATCGAACACATAGCAATTATATAAAGTAGCGTTATAAGTTCATAGCAATGAATATCAGGGCCATTTATATGGCTGCAGGTGGTATTGTGGCAGTAGCCGTGGCAATATTCCTAATTATGGGTACTGGAGTTTTGACTAACGGTAATTTTAGCAGAGACCAACCTAATCAGAATTCATTAAAAAATTCACCACAGCCAATCAATCTTTCGATCAAAAACGTCACTGCCAAACCAATTGGTAGTAAAGCAGCTGATGTTCAGGTAGTATTTGATGCCTATAATCCAAATAAGGGAACTGTGATTTTAGAAGCCATAACTTATAATCTCTTTGCAAATGGCATTCATTTAGCTTCTGGCGATATCGGGGCAAAGCTTGAAGGATTCATAGCATCACAAGAGGGAGTTTATCCTATTATTGGCAATGGTACAGTAACCTTAAAGGATACGCAGGCCATACAACAGGCTAACATGACTGCTGATGGATGGAGTAAAGTAATCAATAGTAAAGCAAACTATTTAGTAAATGGAACATACTCCTATAAGCAGACATCTAGCTTGCAAGCAACTGGAGAAGACAAGGACTTTAAATTGACGTTTCCTTGAGCGTTTTTTATTATTACGATATTGGACCATATTGTTCAATGTATAATACGTAGATGAGCCAATAAATGACGTATAATGCAAGAATACATGAGCGTTAATAACCCCTAATACAAAATCAAGCTATCCAGATGACTTCTTTTTTTCAAAGCCCAATAGACTTTCTAACGAAAAATTCGAAGGTTTCTTTTGTCTAGAGTAGCATCGCTCATAATACTTGCATTGTAAACATAAATCACATGGCTCCACAACAGGAACTTTGCTTTCTCTCAGAAGCATACTTAATATTCTTGCGCGTCGTATAATCTCTTCAAACATTCTATTGTTTTTAGTGATTGAAAATTGTACAGTTTCCCCTTTACCAGCGATATAAATGAGGATACCTTCAGTTTTGTTGAATGCAAACAGACAGGCATTTAGATAGAGTAGATCTCTAGGATGAGGAATTTCTGGAAGGCTGCTTACAACTTCAAATCTCAAAATAAATTCATCATTAGATATAACGTCCGCCGTGACTCCAAGTGTCAAATTATCAACTTTGTACTCACCATTTACATTATTGAACGAGCGTCTTATGCCATTCTTGAGCAGAATGGATATCTTCGTGGCATTGTCTGAAGGAAGAGGATCTTTACGTTCATAATATGACAAGCGTGTACAGCGTGAAGCTTCAAGAGCATGTATTATACTAGGATCGCTCTTGTTTAAGTTCGTATAAATGTCTCCATCTGCTTCTTCAAATGTCTTTTCTATCATTCTTTTTATGTCTCTATCGCCTAGCATAGTATACAGTTTAGCATTTAGAATTATATATACTTGGAAAAGTAAATGTATTTAAAAAGCAAATTTTGATGCAATTACGATACACATCATCATAATAACCATATCAACATCTATAAAATATATATGGTATCCAACTATTTTTTGATGCTAGAATTACTTGTGATGTAACCAATTAGATTTAAAAAACATTGTCATGCAGATAATAGTCATAGTCCTTATGGGAGAAAGGAAAGGAGATGAACAAAAAAAGGTTGGCAATAGAAAAATAAGAAAAGTGTAGATAATGCAATACTCTAAAAATTAAATTTAAAAACCTGATCTAATTGGATCTTCTGGCTTCATCAATTCACGCAATAGGGTCGTTGCATAGGATCCTTTTGGTAATTTAAAGTGTAGTGTAAGTGAATTCATATAAGAGAAATCCTTACACCAGAGTGGTACTTGTCTGAATCCTCCAGGTGCACTCAATTCTTCCATTTCCTTTATGTAAAAGTCTTTTTCTGTTATAGTTTCCTCCTGCATAAGCCTTCTTGTTATGACTTCAAATCTTCCCTTATTAGGCTGAAAAGTATACCCCGATAGCCGAACAGCAGGAACTACATCTGAAGTTAAATCTTTATGAGAGTCATACTTACGTATTTTTCCAAAAATTAACTGGCCTTCCATTTCGAAACATAGATCACCTTCCTTACATGCAGATATATCCTCTCCATCTAAAATTGCGACGCTTAGACAGTTGTTGAAAATATATGCCTGATAAGCCTGAACAAATAATCTGCGGATGACAATTGGTATGGATCGCAATGCAGCCACAGGCTCTCTGCCATTTGCCAATGCTGACATTACTTCGTATTCAATATCCATTCCTTTCGGAAGTTGTTTAAGAATTTGAGGGTAATTTTTTGGATCACGACTTTTTTCCCTGATTTCTCTGGTTCTTGGAGAATCATATTCTGAGGTATGAGACAATAGGAGTTCTATAGCCTTTTTAAAATTTCTCTTAACAATTTCTCTTCCTACAAGGTGAGTAATTAGTCTCTTGCTGCCAAATCGTTGTAGCCCATAAAAATTTGCAATATTTCTTATTTGTGGGACAAAATCAGAAATATCAGAAGATTTTGTGTTATTAACAGTAATAGTAAATTCATTTCCACCAAGATGAGCTTTTCTTAAAGGCTTTCTACTAAATCCTTTCAATACCATAAGAGTATGCCGTGTTTTTGCTTCTCTTCTGATATTCCCTGTTTGCTCTGAACTAGCGTATTGTTTTGTGATGGCCTTTGAATCCTTGATTCCTAGGATTTTAAGTCTAATACCAAGCTCTCTTTTTATTTCAAAAAGGGCGTGATTTGAATCAATGTTTCTTTTGTCTAAAATATATAATGGAAATTTATGGGTATCATTCTGTACTGGTGATAAATCAATAAGAAAAGAGTCATCTATTATTTCAGATACTCTAAAACTAGTATCGTTTTGTTTTATAAAGCCGCATATACCTTCATAATCAGTACAGTAGCACTGTATTCCGGCAAGATGATCTATTTTTGGAACATAATATATATTCATTGATCATTAACACAAAAGAAGCCACAATACCCCTTATAAAATATTTATGATGAGTCATTATTTTGTTGTTAGAAGAGCTGATCGAGACAGGCGAGTCAGGAGTTGTTTCATTCTATTGATTGAATTTCGCTATAAAGATACATTTTTGATATGCATATAGCAATAATCACAAACTATACACATTACTGCAAGATGTAGATCAGTGGCTATAATTAATAACCTCTAATACTTAAAACAGGATTTTGATAGAGATGTTAGCACTTATGGTTGCATTACAAATTGTGATTGTGGAATAGATAACAAAAGTAGAATGGACTGAACAGACAAAAGAAATTGATGAGTACATATGATGGAGAGCATAAAAATTGGTGTTGGTTAGTGTATCTACTTGGCTCTATTGTGGTGGTTGAATTTCTCTTATACTAAAGTTCTTTATGTCTACTGCATTAAAATGATCCCATCCAAATATGGCAATTGGACCTCCCCATGTGATTATTTGATCAGGATTTGCCGCTCCGCAATGACTGCCTTGAGTTCCAAGACCACCTCTATCAATATATTCATATATCTTGACACAGTGCCCATTGTTACCCTTGTCAACCCAATTCTTCATCATTACTACCGTTTTTCCATTCTCTTGGAAATTATATGTT
>Ga0126314_10001518_pt1 | contig 11222 bp, 18 predicted proteins | sample Plot105B_FD_92535 | JGI IMG/M metagenome (GOLD analysis project Ga0126314, IMG submission 92535) | Serpentine soil microbial communities from UC McLaughlin Reserve, CA, USA - Plot105B | ecosystem: Environmental > Terrestrial > Soil > Grasslands | place: USA: UC McLaughlin Reserve, Lake County... | reverse complement strand
TTCTTCCACTACCCTACTGAGTCAACCAAGCGCCATCTTTGCAGCGTTTGCTCACAGCTGCCAATTGGATCTGGGAAATCCAGGTCTGAACCGTGAGTAGCAGGAGTTGCCGCAAGATCGAAGGCGTCCAGGCGCTCCAGGAACTCCGCCACGAGCCTGATCTGACCGCGCAGCGACAGGGTGGGAACCACGCAGCGGTAGTCAGGGCGCAGGTCGGCGACCACGCCTCTCCACACCGAGCCGTCCATCGCCAGCCCGTGCAGGAGCACGACGACCGGGCCGCTTCCCCCGGTGTCCTCGTACTTGATGGTCCCCGCCGACAGTTCCACATCGGGCATGGCGCACCTCCCTTGTTCGCTTATCCCACCAGATAGATCAAGCTGACCGATCACTCCCCCAAACGGCTGGAGACCTCCAGGAGGTTGCCATCGGGGTCCCTGAAGTACACGGACGTTATCGGCCCGGTAGCCCCAGTGCGCCTCACAGGCCCTTCAATGATCTCGACGCTGTTGGCCTCCAAGTGCTCAACGACATCAGCCACCGACGCGTTCGTGAGGAAGCACAGGTCGGCTGAGCCAGGGGTGGGCGCAGCCGCCTTGGGCTCGAATTCCTGGCCCGCTTCGTGGAGGTTGATCTTCTCCGCGCCGAACGCTAGGGCATGGCGACCCTCGCCGAAGACCACGGGCTCCATGCCTAGCACCCGCTCGTAGAAATCGCGGGTACGGCCGATGTCAGCTACGGTCAGAACAAGGTGATCGAGCACCTCGATGCGCATCGATCGCTCCTTTCGTCGGCATCTATCCACCGCCTCGGCCCAGTGTGGGGGTCGCTAGCGCCATTAGCGAGCTAGACACGTCTTGCACCTGCTCACAGAGTAGAACGCGGGTGCCATCTATATCACGGGCACTCGGTAAGCAGTAGACGATATCACAGCGTACCATGGCGCTCCGATTCCACGCTGTCCACGATTGCCGAGCCGCACCAGTGACTCAAGGCGGCGCGCCCGGCGGAGAGCTGTTCGCCGGGCGCAGAAGCGTTGGTGGCCCACGCTGCGTATCCGTCCGGCCGGACGAGCAAGAGAGCGGGCCACGCCAGCGTGGGGACGGTTGAAGCCCGTACGATATCGACACTGTCGGCCCAACCTTCCTCCGCAGCGCGGGCGACTCGGCCATCATCGGTACGATCGAGGAGGATGAAGCGACCGCCACGCATCAGCTCATACAGGCGGAACTCGTCGAGGCTGGCATCCGGCACCCGCTGGCCCGTCCAGGGGTGCACTCGCTGGCCGCGGGGCGACGGGTAGGCAATGGAGAGACCGGAGATCCGTCGGCGCAGAGCGCGCCGTAGTGGTTTGACCCCGAGCACGAGACGCGCCAGGATGGGGCGCACGACGCGCACGACGGGCGGTGCCAGCGTCAGGTGCTGTAAGAGATCCGTCACACGCAGAGCCTCGCGTCCGACGGGATGCCGCTCGGCTTGGTAGGAGTTGAGCAACCAGGGCGGCGCCCAGCCGTGTACCTCTGCGGCGAGCTTCCAACCGAGGTTCGTCGCGTCCTGGATGCCGGTGTTCATCCCCAAAGCGCCCAAAGGCGAGTGGACATGGGCGGCGTCGCCCGCCAGGAAGACCCGCCCCACCCGGTAGCGTTCCGCTTGCCGCCGTTCGCTTAAGAAACGGGTGGACCAGCGCATCTCCACCACCTTGAGGTCGACCTCGGCCATCCGGCGCAGCGACTCCCTTACCTCCTCGATACCCACCGGTACTTCGAGCGGGACGTGCTCGCGGCGCCTGCCCCAGATGACCGCCCGATACCAGCCGTCGCCGAAGGCCGGTAGCAAGACGACTCCGTCCCGGCTCACGTAGGCGTTGACGGCCGTCTCTAGCCCCTCGGAAAGGCGCACGTCCGCGAGCATGATATGGGTGTCGTAGGAAGCCCCCACGAACCCGACGCCCAAGAGCCGCCGCACCGCGCTGTGAGCGCCGTCGCAGCCCACCACGTAGTCCGCCCACTCGGTCCGGATCCCCTCGGGGCCTTTCACGGCCAACTCAACGCCGGCGTCGTCCTGGCGCACCCCCACCACCTCGGCACCTCGCATAATCTCGACCCCGAGCGCGCGGGCGCGGGTCTCCAGCAGCCTTTCGGTGCGCGCTTGGGCTACGATGAGGACGTAGGGGAAGCGACTCTCGGGGTGGTTCAGGTCAAGTCGTAGCTGCGCCCTCCCCAGGTGCGGACGCACCGCGGGCACGCGCAGACCTTGCGAGACTAGGTCGTCGGCCATCCCGCGCATGTCGAGCACCTCCAGGGTTCTCGCGTGCACCCCGAACGCCCGGGTGAGATTGGATTCCTCGGTCCGGCGCTCAAGGATCCGGCAGCTCACCCTGGCAAGGGCCAGCTCCCCGGCCACCATGAGTCCGGTGGGGCCTGCGCCCACGACGAGAACAGACGGCGCGGCCACAGCGTCGCGTTTAGTCCGCTCGGGCTCCATGCCTACGTTCATCCTCATAACCGACCAGCCGGGCCAGGCGAGCCAATCCTCCCAAGACGATCCTCTGAACGAACCGTGGTATACCGGCGATGTAGCCATCCTGATAGTCCCACAGGAGCCCCATCCACAACGGGTTCTTGGGCACACCGTGTTGCGTCGTCTTGCCCTCACGGTCCAGCCGGTGCCACAGCTCGAACATAGCCCGGTGTCGGCCAGGGGGTCTGACCTCGTGGACTACCACTAGTCGCCCCTCGCCCTCGTTCCAGAACCTGTGTACCTGGCGCGATGGGATGGTGACCCTCTCGCCCGGATCGAGCAGAAACGTCCGCCCGTCGACGCAGAACCGCATCCTGCCCTCCTGGACGGCGAAGGACTCCCACAGGACCGGATGCCAGTGCGGGCCGGCCATCGGTCCTGGTCGCATCCAGGTGTGACGGATCATCAGGTAATCTCCGCCTTCGTCCACACCCTCGTCCAAGAACCCGACCTCGTGCCCGTCGCGATGTACCAGGATGTCGCCGACCTCCTTCCTGCTGTCCGAGCCGGCGAGCTGCAGTACCTTCTCCACCGTGTTGCCCCTTTACACAGGTTGCCTTCATAAAAATACTAAGGTATCCTGTATTTTATGTCAAGGATACTGCCGCGAGATCACGAGGACGCTGAGGCGCGAACCGGTGGGGAGCGCCACAGTTTGCTGAGGCTATTGGTTGAAAGTTCACGCGCGTTGGAGCGGCGCCTGCACGAGGGTCTACGGTCGGCCGGGTACGGGGACGTCCGCCCTGCCCACTACGCCGCCTTCAGGCATCTCAAGCCGCAAGGTTCACGGGTCACCGAGTTGGCCGAGGCTGCCGGGATGACCCAGCAGTCGATGGGCGAGCTCGTTGACCACCTCGAGGGGCGCGGCTACGTCGAGCGTCGACCCGACCCCCGCGACGGGCGGGCCAAGATCGTCGTGCCGACCGAGGCGGGACGGCGAGGGATCGGCGTGGCTGCCAAGCGGCTAGCGGAGATAGAGGACGCTTTGGCGGAGTGCATGGGTGAGGCACGGTTCGAAGAGTTGGTCGAGGCGCTGGAAGAACTCACAGCGTTCCTGGTGAAGCTTCCGGACGAGACGAGCGGAAGCACATACGACGGCTCGTGAAGCCGGTGGCACTGCAAGGGTAGTGACGACCACGAAGCCGGCGGTCCTCCCGAGTCGCCTGCAAGCCTTAGGAATCAGAAGGAGAACTGTGAAAGAGGGGTCAGCAAGACAGGATGAAACGGCTTAAGGTTCTGCTCGGTCGCGTGGCACTCATATTTGGTGCGCGGTTTTCCTGCAAAACGGCAACTTTTTGGAGTGGAGCCGAGGGGATTCGAACCCCTGACCTCCGCCGTGCAAAGGCGGCGCTCTCCCGACTGAGCTACGGCCCCGATCCAGCCTGGTGGGTCGAGTTTACCGCAGTTGCGTAAAGAGGACTAACGGGGTTCGAGGGTGGCGGTCGCGCCGGACCATCTACTCGCGGAAGACGGTCCGTGAGAGAGTCGGTGGCGTCCTGCCTTGACAGAAAGACTATGTGAGATATGAAAAGAGTAGCCGGTGCCCACGCTTCTCCTTTCCCTTTCCCCATTACCCCTGAAAGGCGGGCACCGGCTTCCTGATGTACGGGCAGCTTACCATCACGGTCCACCGATTCCTCCCCTCGTTTGGAAGAGTTAACTGAACCTTAACTCCGCATAAGATCTGGGATCGCTCCTCTGACCTGAGACCTGTTGTCGGCGCGCACGATGGGTCTCCCCTCGGGGCGCGAAGGGCGGTACAATAGGTGTGCCGTGAATCAGTGAACCGAGAGGTGGGATAGAGATGGCCCTCTACGAGTACAAGTGCGCAGGCTGCGAGGATCGCTTCGACCTGATGCGCCCGATGAGCGACGCGGACGAGCCCGCGGAGTGTCCTGAGTGCGGCTCGACAGAATCGCGGCGTGTGATTTCCAACTTCGCCTCCATAACGCCGGGCGCCTCGGCCCTCTCGACGAACCCCATGATGGACGCCAGGATGGCCGGCGGTGGTGGCTGCTGCGGCGGGGGCTGCGGCTGCGGCTAACAGAAAGGTGGCCGGAGAGGCGCAGGAGGAGCCTCCCGAAAGGCTGCCCGACCTCGCCCTCCAAGGCATAGAGGAGTTCAACAGGGGCGAGTTCTTCGAGTGCCACGAATACCTCGAAGAGGCCTGGATGCAGGAGCCAGGGCACGTCCGCTTCCTCTACCAGGGCATCCTCCAGGTCGGCGTGGGTTTCTACCACCTCCAGAACGGCAACTGGCGCGGGGCCACGGGACTCTTGCGAAACGGCTCTGTTCGTCTCAAGGAGTTCGAGCCGGTGACCCTCGGCGTAGACGTGGCGAAGCTTGTCCGTGAGAGCGAGCGATGCCTGCGAGAGTTGGAAGCACTTGGGCGTGAGAGGATCGGAGAATTCGACCAGGCGTTGGTGCCGAAGGTAGAGTGGGCCGAGTAGCGGCCGAACAAGGCGGGTAGATCTGTTAGTATGCGTGCTCGCGGGATAGGGCCGGTCACAGGATAGACTCGAGTATAGGTCAGGAATGATGCCAGCAAGGGACTTTTACACGCTCCCAGAGGCGGCGCAGATCCTCGAGGTTCCCCAACGTACTCTCCTGGAGATCCTCGAGACCGGAGAGATAGAAGGAGAGCGAGACTCGCAGAGCGGTCGGTGGAAGATCCCGAAGCATGCCGTAGACGAGCTGGTATCCGCCGAGCCGTCACCCGAGGACGCTACGGAAGAGTCCCCAGGACAGTCCGCCGAGATGATCCGGGAACTCGTAGGCGAATTGAGCAATCTGCACAGGCAGGTAGGACACCTAAAGAACCGCCTGGATCGCGCCCGGCGAACCGAGAGAGAAGAGAGGGAGCTCCTGCTAGCCGAGCTAGAGCAGGAGCGAGAGTGGCACCGTCAGGAGCGCGAACGCGCTGACAGGCTGCACAAAGAAGCGAACAGGTTGCGAGAGGAATTGGAGGGAAGTAAGGGGTCCTGGCGAAGGCTCTTTGGTGGGCAAGATTGAGAGGCACCAGCGCAACACTTCATCGTTGCGTGTCGGAAGCATAAAGCCAGGGAGGCCCGTTGCCGCACCGGGAACTGATCTCGGTGCTGGCACTACTCTCGGCCGGTTAACTACTACCGGACGAGCTGATCCTTGCCCTTACCCCTCAGTTTGATCAACTCGCCCGTCACAAATGTCCACCGCCTTCGCTGCCCTCCTCCTGGCCGACTGGCACATAGTAGCCGACGAGGCTCCTTCTGGCCGCTGCGAGAGGTTGGTCCCCTGGACTCTGATCGGCGCTGTGCTTTCCGAACGAGAGATAGAGGTTTCAAGGAACGGTGTTGCTCATTCTTCGTAGAGGATCTCACCCCGAGAGAGGCGACGGGCGATATCGTAGGTCTGTCCCTGTGAACGCATCGTGGGAGAGTGGGCTGCTAGGTAACGCGCGGCCGCAACCAGCACGTGTGCGCCTACTGTGGTGTCACGCAGATGGGCATACTGCCTGAAGGCGGCCTCGACGGCCTGTATAGTATGGAAGTTGCGGTCCTCCCTGAGGAGCAGGCCACCCATCACGGCCAAGAGCCGGTCGGCCTCCCCTCCGCTATAGAGGTAGCTGGCGACCAGTTCTCCCGCTGCGTCTGCCTTCTGCCGTTCGTCCAGCAGCGTCTCAAGTTCCGATAGTAAGTGTTCCGGCGACTCTTCCCGGGTACCAAACTCGGGCAGGCGCGTGGGAGGGACGTTGAGGAAGCGGTCGAGGTGGACACTCATCGCGGCGTCGAAGGCCCCACGCAGTAGCTCCAGAGAGGGGGCTCTCCGCAATCCCTGGTGGACAGCGTTCGAGAAGGTGAAGGTGTGCAGGGCGGTGTCCCAGTCGCCGAACTCGTTCGTGGTTGGGAAGTGCGCTATGCGCAGTGTCGCAGCGTACGCCTCCGCCCTGGCCAGCTCCTCTTCAGTGGCCCCCTCCCGCAGCGCTTCGAGTAGCGCCTCAGCGATGGCTTTCCCATCCTCTCCCAGCAGCACGGTGGCGAGTTCCTCGTGGCCCTCCCACCTTCCGCGCCGATCCCGGCCGCTCTCCAGCGCGCTCGGCAACTGCTCGAAGGCGGCATCGAGTATCTCTGCCAGATCCACAGGGTTACGCCAGGAGTTCGACTCTTCCATGCGCCTCGCACCTACGTATCCTTCGGCCAGGCTAGAGAGAGCCACCTCAGCATACGGCCATCCGGCGACGTCGAGCGCCTCGAAGGCCTTGTTGGTGAAGTCCAGGACGTGTCCACTATCGAGGTAGCGGTGGTCTGTTGCGGCAGAAAAGAGCATATCCGCCATCTGGGCGTGATCTGCTCCTGTGCGTACCGCAGAGACGATGCAGCGCTCAGCCCCTTCTGAGTCACGCACCTCGACGAACCGACGGAACCAGCCCTTGAGCGTGGCCAGGTCCACCGTCTCGGTCGGTAGCGGACGTAGGGAGAAACGTGGAGGTTCCCCGGCGGAGTCACGTGAGACGGCGGAGAGCCCGTGGTAGAGAGCCCGTGGTCGATCCTCGGGAGCAAGGTGAGGCAAGAGGTTCATCATGCAGGTGTGCATGGTCAGTCCTTGCCCCCACCCCGCTCGTCGGTATCTGGTGCCGAACTCTAGCCCAGAGCGGAAAGGTTCCGCAGGGTCTTCCCCGCTGCCCAACAACCCGATGGCCGACTTGGATACAACCAACGAGATGTTGCGCTCCAACCCATCCCGCAGGCGTTGGCGCAGGTAAGCCGGGCGGTCCTCCCGGGGGGAGAGATCAACCCACACCTCACCGTCTCTAACCTCAACGGGGAACACGCGTGCCTCATCAGCGAACTGGTCGAAGGTTCCACCGCTCTCGAGATCAAAGCGGGCGTGATGCCAGTGGCATGTCAAGATGCCGTCTTGTAGGGTGCCCCGGTGTAAGGGGAACCCCATGTGGGGACAGCGATTGTCCAGGGCGTGCACCCTACCGTCATGGAAGAAGAGCGCGAGCGAGCGGCCGGCGACGCGGACAGAGGTGCGACCGGCGGCACGCACATCGTCCAACCGGGCGGCCCGCACGAAGTTGTCTGACCGAGTATCCAACACCCTAACCTCTCTTTCGCCTGTACATTACTGGAGGACACACGCTCTGGGGAGTTCAGCTCCTCGTTAGAGTGGTCGTATGCCCAGAGTCAATAGCCGATAGCCGGCGTACTACGTAAGAACGTATCGTCGGCGAGCTGCCTCATCAGGAAGTCGGCAGCATCCGCCCGCGAGATGTAAGGGCGCCGGCCCGGTTTCAGGTCTATACCCACACGGTAGTCGTTCGTCCAGGGCCCGTTGGTCAAGATCATCGGGCGTACGATGATCCACTCCAGATCGCTCTCGTGCACGATCTCCTCCTGTGCCTCCTTGTCTGCGTACTCATCCCTGAGCAGTGGCGGCACGAGCACCTTCATGAAGAACGCCCCCGCAAACCCAGGCTCCTGCTTGCTCTCCCCCACCCCCCACGCCGTCTGGCATACGAAGCGCCGCAAACCGTGCTCCTTCATCGCCGCCACGATGTTGGCGGTGCCGGCCGAACCTACGCCATCCGGGTTCCCTGGTCTGTGCGGATAGAGCGGGTTGCTGGGTTGGCGTGAACCGAGGACGCTGATCACCGCCTCGTTGCCTACCACCGCCTCACGCACCTGCCCCGGATCAAACGCGTCTCCCACGACAACCTTTAGCCGCCGGTGTCGCGCAGTCATCCTGGAGGGGTTTCTGACGAAGGCGGTAACTTCGTGTCCTTCTGCGATCGCCCTCTCCACGAGCCGCCGCCCGGTGCCGCCCGTAGGCCCGAAGATCACCAACCTCATGGTCGCACTTCCCATCATCCGCCGTCGCGCGCTACCGCCCGTAAGTGTACCTAAGTCTCGTCACCGACCAGGTAATGCACCTCCCGGGCGGGCTTTACGCACTCCTTGCAACTTGCGATACTTAAGACTAAACTCGGACAACGCGCTGCAGGCGTTTCGCTGAGACGCGTTGGTGTCAGGTTGGCGTCAAGAGAACCGAAAGAAAATCGAGGTCGATCCGTCCGGCCCAACCTGTGCTCCTTAGAGTGGAGTATCGTCGGCTGCCCTCCTGTCACGCTGCGTCTTCCGGGCTGGGTGCGTCGACGTGGGCGTCGCGGGCGGCACCCAGACCTGCGATCAGCAGACACACTGTAATCGCCAGCAGCAACGCCAGCGGCACTTTCCACGCTCCCGTAGCATCGCGCAGGACGCCGAAGAGGAAAGGCCCACCCGCGGCGAGCAGATAACCCACGGACTGGGCCATACCCGACAGGGCGGAGGCGTGCCCGGGGTCTGGAGCACGCAGCGCGAAGAAGGTAAGCGCCAGGCTGAAGGACGCCCCTTGCCCGAGACCTAGGAGCACGACCCAAAGGGTGCTAGCGGCGGAACCGGCGACCAGCAGGCCCAAGGCGCCGACACCAGACACGCCCACGGCAACCACAACCGCGCCTCGCTGAGAGGGCCTCCTCTCGGCGATCATGGGGGCTAAGAACATTGTCACGATCGCCACGGCCTGAGAAAGCCCGAGCATCCACCCCGCTCTGGCTGCGCTCATCCCCTCAGCTTGCAGGATCTCCGGTAGCCACGTCAGCGTCACGTAATACGAGAGCGACTGCAACCCCATGAACAGTGTCACCTGCCAAGCCAGGGGCGAACGCCACAAATCTCTTACCCCAGGGGAGTTTCGGGCGGACGGATCCGCGGGACGATCGCTACGGCCGAGCTGGGGGAGCCACGCGACGCCGGCGAGGAGGGCTGGCAGGGCCCACACTGCCAGGGCTCCACGCCAGCCGATGTCGGCTAGCTGTGCCAAGGGAACGCTCACGCCGGCGGCGAGCGCGGCGCTGATGCCCAGGGAAGTGGAGTACACGCTCGTCATGAGGCCGGCGTGTTCGGGGAACTCTCGCTTGACGAGGCCCGGCAAGAGCACGTTGCCGACCGCGATCGCCGCTCCCAGGATGGCCGTACCCAAGAAAAGAGCCGCCACCGCCCCCACCCAGCGCAACAGGATGCCGGCCGCCAGGACGAGCAGGCTCGCCAGCAGCGCGCGCTCCATGCCGAACCGACGGGCTACCCGTGGCGCGATCGGCGAGAGCAGGGCGAACGCCAGGAGCGGCAGCGTCGTGAGAAGCCCTGCTACCCCGTTGGATATGCCGGTGTCCACCCGAATCTGCCCGATCAAGGGGGCCACGCCCGTGAGTGCCGGACGCAAATTGGCTGCCAGGAGCACTATCCCCAACACAAGGAGAGAGCTACGGAGGCGCGAGCGGCCGGGTGCTGCCGCGGCGGAGGTCTTCTTTGTCATACTGCGCCTCCCTGTCATCTTGCAGCGGCAAGGCGTAGCCTACGAGGCCCGGCTCTCCTCACAGTTAGCTGCCTCGCTGATCACATCCTATACCTTTCCACCGATACCTCCACGGTGGCGCGATCCAATCTCTTCCGCCTAGCGTCCGCTATCTATACCCGAGTCTGCCCTCATTCCGCCTCGCCTCGAGGACGGGGTCGAGGCGGAGAGAAATCGGCCTTCTCGTAGTACCTCTCGAAAGCCCCTTTGGAGAACACGCCCCCAGGGTAAGAGTACCCCTCTCCCTTCCGCGTGACGGCCCGGATCTCGAGGTCTCCTGCCTCGTTCTTCCTCGCCCAATAGAGTCCGGACCATCCCCGAGTCCTCATCCCCTCGGCGTTCTTATAGCGGTAGAGCTCGAAGCCATCGTCGGGGGGCACCAGATTCAGGTCCTCGTAGCGTTTCTGGCTCATGGCTCTTTAGATCTCCCAGCGGCGCCGGTAGGGCCAGCCCGTTCTGTTCACTTAGAAACAGATCCTCTCATGAGTTCCTTTGCCGCGCTCGGCCCTTGGGCTCAACCCCTGAGGAGGAGCCGGTAGACGGCCAGGACGACCACAGCTCCCAGGACCGCTATCGCGAAGCTTCTGAAATCGAACCCGAAGCTCAGCACCTCCGTCCCGGTCACGAGCCTGTAGAGGAACCCTCCCACGAAGGCGCCCGCCACTCCGAGGAGCATGGTGATTATGCACCCGCCGGGGTCGCGGCCCGGCATCAGCAGCTTCGCGATTATACCCGCGATCAGCCCGAAGATGATCCAGCTAAGCACACCCAATTGTCTACTCCTCTAAGTGACCGCGCGCCTTCGGTTGCCTCGTAGTACTGCAGGTAGATTGTACCCGGACGCCCTTGGGTCGCTAACGGAAAGGGCGGATCGCACTTCTTGGGTGCGCCCTTACCCTTCGCTAACGATCGAGTCAAAACGGTCGAACACGGTGCCATCTGGCTCCACGGCTTCAAGGGAGAGCCGTCCGCCGTGTACGCGCCCTAGCACCGCGTGGTGGGCAGCCCTAGAGCAGGCCGTCAGTCGATCTACGCTCGCCGGGTAGAGCCTCCTACCGCCTCCCCCGCTCACGATGTACGTAACATCCCCTATTGGCACCGTACGTTCATTGACGTGGTCGTGACCCGCGAAGACAAGGTTTACCTTATTCACCACCCCCGCTCCGGGTTCTCGGCTTATGCAGGCGATCACTGCTGAGGTCGCCGGGAAGCCCTGCACAGGTGATCCTTTCGGCGCCTACAGCGTCAGTCAGAACACCGTGATCACGCCCCTGGACAAATGAAGTGGGTGGTGTGTGGGCTGTAGAGGCTAAAGGTAGCACTAG
>Ga0126314_10001517_pt1 | contig 11222 bp, 9 predicted proteins | sample Plot105B_FD_92535 | JGI IMG/M metagenome (GOLD analysis project Ga0126314, IMG submission 92535) | Serpentine soil microbial communities from UC McLaughlin Reserve, CA, USA - Plot105B | ecosystem: Environmental > Terrestrial > Soil > Grasslands | place: USA: UC McLaughlin Reserve, Lake County... | reverse complement strand
TTCGATGTAGTTTCCGAGCTTCACGCCGAGCGCCGCCAGGCCGCGGGCGTCGAGCGCCGACACCAGTTGTGCCAGCTGGGCGGTCGGGCGTGGCAACGGATAGCCGGTCGCCAGCAGGAACTCGTTCTCCTTCACCCACGGCAGGATGTCGGGCACCGTCATGACGTTGAGGCGCTGCACGATCCGATCCAGGCCGGATCTGCCCGCCACGACTGCAGCCGACGACAGCGTCGGCAGCCGTAGCAGTTCACCGATGGACGGCCCTCGAGGAAGCGCCCCGGGAGCTGCCTGAGCGGGCTCCTCGCCGGTGGGTCGGCCCGCATCGCTGGGAGCGGTCAGCTTAAGGCCTCCCGGAATCCGTGAAATACCTAGATGGGCGGGATGGATTGATCCATCACCATAGCACGCCCATGGCGCCAAGGGATGCCCGTTGAGGCAATCGAGATGTTCAATCTTAGCGCGACGAACGACGGCCTTGAACGACAAGAGTCCACAAGTCGCACGCGCAATCTTCGGCTAGATCTGCCAGTGCCTTGGTTCGGGTGACCCCCCTACCATCGTCCCAGCGCGCATTGAGAGAACAATTCCCGTCCGCGAATATGCGGCGGGAGGTGGTCACCTGGGATGAACAAATTTGTGCTCGTCGCGCGCACCCGATCCAAGTCGTGAACTGTGTTCCGACTGAGGGGGACGCTCCCACATGGCTGTCGAGTTCGGCCTCGCACTCGAGAACTTCACCCCCCAGAGCAAGCGCCCGAGCATCGGGCGGATCCTCACGTATGCGAGCACGGCGGAGTCGCTCGGCTACCGCTCGCTGTGGGTTTGGGACCACCTGTTCCTCGGCAACCGGCGGCCGTTCCCCTTCCTCGAGTCGATGTCGACCCTTGCCGCGCTGGCCACTCGGACCACGACGCCGGCCTTGGGCACGGGGGTGCTGGTGCTGCCGTTGCGCAATCCCGTGGTCCTGGCCAAGGTGGCCGCTACCGTGGACCTCCTCTCCGGTGGGCGGCTCAGCCTCGGCGTCGCTGCCGGCTGGTATGAGCGGGAGTTCCAGGCGTGTGGCGTCCCCTTCCGGGCGCGTGGCCGGCTGTTCGAGCGGAACCTGGACATCCTCGATCGGCTGTGGCGCCAGCCTGAGGTCAGCGGCGTCTGGGACGAGTTCGACCTGCGCGGGGTCGTGATGCTGCCGCCGCCGGCCAGCCGCCCGCGGCCGCCGGTGCTCATCGGCGGCTATGTCGACCGGGTGCTGCGGAGGGTGGCGACGCTGGGCGATGGCTGGTTGACCTACTTCTACACCGCGCAGAGCTTCCGCTCGGCCTGGGCGAGGATCCACGAGCACGCCGCCGAGGCGGGCCGCGATCCCGACTCGCTCACCAACGTCGCCCAGCTGCCGATCTGCGTCTCGTCCTCGTACGAGGACGCCGACCGCCGGGTCCGGGCGTTCGTCGCCGACTACTTCGACGTCGCCGCGTGGAGCCAGTCCACCCCCGACAGCGCCATCCGCGGCACGCCCGAGCAGTGCGCCGAACAGCTGGCCGAGCACGTGGCGGCCGGCGAGCGCCACATTGTGCTGGTGCCCTGCGACTACGCGCTGGACCAGGTCGAGCGGATCGCCGCCGAGGTCCTGCCGGCGCTCCAGCCGAGCCGGCTGACGCAAGAGCGAACGTGATGGCGGTCTCTCCTGCCAGGCGGCTCCGCGAGGAGCTGGCGCGCAAGCCGAGCCCGCCCGCCGACAAGCTGCTGCTCGCCGAGGCCGCCATGCGGTTGGTCCGCGACGGTGACCACGTCGCGGTCGGCGGCACGCTGTACTCCCGCACGCCCATGCTGCTGTTGTTCGAGCTGCTGCGCCAGGGCCGTGCTGGCCTCACCATCTCGCGCCCACTCAGCTGCTACGAGGCAGAGCTGTTCCTGGTCGGCGGGCTGGCTGACGGCATCGTGACGAGCTGGGTCGGGATCGGCCTGCCGTGGGGCATCTCACGGGTCGTCCGCGAGCTGGTGGAGGGGGGCCGGGCGACCTATGAGGAGTGGAGCCACCTGGCGCTCGGGTTGCGCTACAAGGCCGGGGCGATGGGCGTGCCGTTCCTGCCCACCTTCACGATGCTCGGCTCCGACCTGGCCGGGCTCGTCGACACCCACGAGATGACCTGCCCGTTCACCGGCGAGACGGTGTTGCTGGTCCCGGCGCTCAACCCGGACGTCGCGCTGGTCCACGTGCATCGCGCCGACCGGTTCGGCAATGCCCAGATCGACGGCTACACGCACATGGACGCTGACATGGTGGCGGCGGCCCGCACGGTGATCGTGAGCACCGAGGAGGTGGTCGACGCCGAGCGCATCACCGAGGGTGCCGACGCCACCGTAATCCCGCACTTCCAGGTGGACGCGGTGGTCGAGGCGCCGATGGGGGCCTTCCCGCACGAGTGCTACGGCCGCTACGAAGCCGACTTCGCGCACTTCGACGACTACGTCGCGGCAGTCAGGCGCGACGGCCTGGCCGCCGTCTCCGCCTACCTGGACCGCAACGTCCATCGCCAACCCGACTTCGCCGCATTCCTGGCCAGCTTCGGCAGGTCCCGGCTGGAGGGCCAGCAGGCACGGGCTGTGGAGTTGATGGGGCGGTGAGCTGGACGCCGCAGGAGTTGATGACGGTCTCGGCCAGCCGCCTGCTGGCAGACCACCGGGTGGTGTTCGCCGGCGTCGGCGTGCCGCTGCTGGCCTCGGTGCTGGCCAAGCAGCAGCACGCGCCCGACCTCACCATCGTGCTCGAGGGCGGCATCATCGGCCCGCGCATGCTCGCGGGAAGGCTGCCGATCTCCACCAACGAGATGCGGGCCGCGCGGCACGCCAGCATGCTCACCGCCATCACCGACGTCTTCCTGCTGGCCCAGCGGGGCTTCCTCGACTACGGCTTCCTCGGGGCCGCCCAGATCGACATGCACGGCAACATCAATACCAGCTTCATCGGCTCGGTCGAGCGGCCACGGGTCCGTCTGCCCGGCACCGGCGGGGCCAACGACATCGCCTCGCTCTGCAACGAGGTCCTGGTGGTCACCGCCCACGAGCCGCGCCGCTTCGTCGAGCGGGTCGACTTCGTGACCAGTCCCGGCCACCTCGATGGTGGTGATGCCCGCCAGAAGGCCGGGCTGGTCTCCCGAGGGCCGAGCACGGTCGTCACCGACCTGGCCCTGCTGGACTTCGACCCGGACAGCAGGCGGATGCGGCTGTGCGCCCTGCAGCCCGGCGTCACCGTGCAGGACGTGCGGGCCCAGACCGGGTTCGAGCTGCTCGCCCATCCGGAGGTGTACCAGCTGGAGCCACCGGCGATATCGGATCTGGAGATCTTGCGGGAACTGGAAGCCGGCGCAGCGGTTTGGGATTGAGGAGCCGAGCATGGACGTCGTCGAGACCAGGTGGAGGGTGGGGCTGCTCGTCCCGTCCTCCAACACCGTGATGGAGCCAGACCTGTGGCGTGCGCTGCCGCCCGACACCACCCTCCACACAGGCCGGATGTACCTGGAGGACACCACCCCCGAGGGTGAGAGCCGCATGCTCGACGAGCATGTGCTCCCGGCCGCCCGCGACCTCGTCACCGCCCGGCCCGACGTGATCGTCTTCGGCTGCACCAGCGCGGGGGCGCTACGCGGCAACCCCTACGACGCCGAGCTGTGTGCGCGCATCAGCGAGCTGTCGGGGGTGCCGACCGTCAGCGTGATCTCCTCGGTCAGGCAGGCGATCGCGGCCTCGGGCGCGCGGCGCGTCGGCATCGTCACCCCCTACGTGGACGCGCTCAACCGGCCGATCAGGCAGAGCGTCGAGGCCGACGGCATCGAGGTGGCCAGGATCGCCGGGTTGGGGATTGCCGACAACTTCGAGATCGCCAGGGTCCCGGTGGAGCGGATCTGCGACTTCGCCGAGCAGACACTGCGTGGGCTCGGCATCGACCTGGCGTTTGTGTCCTGCACCAACCTCCCGTCGGTGTCGGCCCTGCCCGAGCTGGAGCGGCGCCTGGACCTGCCGGTGGTGACCAGCAACCAGGCGGCCATCGCCGCGGTGCTGGCGCTGCTGGACGCGACCCCAGCGCGCCAGGGCGGGTAGCCGATGGTCGCCGCCCCCTTCGGCTACCAGCGTGTGTCCTCGTTCGAGGAGGCCGTGCAGGCATTGCACGAGCGGGGCGAGGACGCCAAGGTCATCGCCGGCGGCCAGAGCCTGGTCCCCATGCTCAATCTCCGTGTGGCTCGACCCGAGTGCCTGATCGACATCAACCCGGTCGGCGCCGGCCCGATCGAGGAGCACGGCGGGTCCCTGGGGCTCCCCGCGCTCACCCGGCACCGCGCCATCGAGGAGTCCGAGGTGGTGCGGCGGCGCTGCCCGATCCTGGCCGAGGCCGCGGCGCACGTGGGCAACGTCCGCACCCGCACGCGCGGCACGCTCGGCGGCAGCCTCGCCCACGCCGACCCGGCCGGCGAGCTGCCCTGCGTCGCGGTCGCGCTGGGCGCGGAGGTCACCGTGCAGGGACCGGACGGCGCCCGCCAGGTCGCGGCCGGGGACCTGCTGGTGTCCTATTTCACCACCACGCTCGCGGCTGACGAGGTCGTCGCCGAGGTGCGGGTGCCCACCCTCGGGCAGCGCAGCGGCTGGTCGTTCCTGGAGCTGAGCCGCCGCAGCTCCGACTGGATGGTGGTGGGTGTGGCGGCCCTGGTCGTGCTGGACGCCGAGGGTGCGGTCACGGCCGCCTCGGCCGCGGTCGGCGGGGTGGCCGAGCGTCCCTGGCTCGTCCCGGCGGAGGTGCTCCTGGAGCTGTTCGGTGAGGCGCCGGAGCAAGCGCTGCTGGCGCGGGTGGCGGAGCGGGCCGCCGCCATGGTCGACCCCGACGACGACGTCCACGCCTCGGGCGCGTACCGGCAGCGCGTGGCCGCGGTCCTCGTCCGGCGGGCTCTGGCCGAGGCGGCCGCGCGGGCAACCGGGAACGGGAGCGGGACTCCGTGAGCGACCAGAGCAAGCAGCGCGTGACCTTGACGGTCAACGGCGAGCACCGGGAGGCCTGGGTGTTCCCGCACGAAAGCCTCCTGGACGTGCTCAGGGACGTGCTCGGCCACTATGAGGTCCGCTACGGCTGTGGCGAAGGGGTGTGCGGGACCTGCACGGTCCTCGTCGACGGCGAGCCTGTCAGCGGCTGCCTGCTGCTGGCGGTGCAGGCCGACGGCTGTTCGCTGGTGACCGTGCGCGGCCTGGCCCCAGCCGGCGACCTGCACCCCCTGCAGGCGTGCTTCCTGCGCAACGGCGCCGCGCAATGCGGGTTCTGCACGCCTGGCATGCTGCTCACCGCCTGGGCGCTGCTGCAGCACGACCCGCGACCGAGCCGTGAGCGGATCCGCCGGGAGCTGGTCGGCAACCTGTGCCGCTGCACCGGGTACAGCAAGATCCTGGATGCGGTCGAGGAACACGCCGCCGAGGCCGCGGAACGGACCGGCGGCCATGGCTGAGACCGAGGTCCCGGCCCGCCAGGAGGCCTACCGGGTTGTCGGGCAGAGCCCGTCGCACCACGACTTCGTCGACAAGGTCGAGGGGTCGCTGCTGTACGCGGCCGACTGGCAGCTCCCTGGTCTACTCCACGGCAAGGTGGTGCGAGCCGAGGTGCCGTGCGCACGCATCGCCGGCATGGAGGTGTCGGCCGCGCGGGCGCTGCCTGGTGTGGTGGCGGTGCTGACGGCCGCCGACGTGCCGTGGAACCAGGTGCTCGAGCGGCCCACCGGCGGGCTGGGTGAGCTGGCCGTCGCCATGCCGGTGCTCGCCGCCGACCGCGTGCGCTACCAGGGTGAGCCGATCGCCCTGATCGCCGCCGTCACCGCGCAGATCGCCGAGCAGGCGGCCGAGCTGATCGACGTCGAGTACGACGACCTGCCGGGGGTCTTCGACCCCGAGCGGGCTCTGGAACCGGGCGCGCCGCTCGTGCACGACCAGGGTAACCTCCTGGTCAGCTGGATCATCGCCCGCGGGGACGCGGCGGCCGCGCTGGCGGCGGCCGACGTGGTCGTCGAGGGCGAGTACCGCACCCAGCGAGTGGAGCATGCCTACCTCGAGCCCGAGGCCGGTGTCGGCTGGGTCGACACCTCCGGGGTCGTCACCCTGCGCGTCTCCACCCAGGTGATCGAGCACGCCCCCACCATCGCCACGATCCTCGGGCTACCCCAGAGCAAGCTCCGGGTGATCAGCACCTACATGGGCGGCGGGTTCGGCGGCAAGGAGGACATGACCGTCGAGCCCTACCTCGCCCTGCTGGTCTGGCGGACCCGCCGGCCGGTCAGGATGGTCTGGGAGCGCCAGGAGTCGATCATGGCCAGCACCAAGCGCCACCCGTTCATCCTGCGCTACCGCACCGGCGTGCAGCGCGACGGCAGCATCGTCGCCCAGGAGGTCGACATCGTCGGCGACGCCGGCGCCTACCCCTACCTGAGCCCGCGGGTGCTGTTCGCCGCCTGCGCGACGGCGTCGGGGCCGTACCGCGTGCCGAACGTCCACCACCGGGCCCGGGCGGTGTTCACCAACAACGCCCCCACGAGCGCCTTCCGCGGGTTCGGGGCCATGCAGGTCACCTTCGGGTACGAACAGCAGATGGACCGGGTCGCCGAGCGGCTGGGCCTCACCCCGCAGGCGGTGCGCGAACGCAACTTCCTCGACAAGGGCGACACGATCCCGACCGGCGAACGCCTCGACACCGCGGTTGCCGCCGGCCAGTGCCTGCGCCGGGCGCTGGCGGCGCTGGGCGAGCCGGCGAGACCGAGCGGGCCAGGCCGGCGCATCGGCCGCGGCTTCGCGGTCAACATGCAACCCTACGGGCGCACCGTCTGGTTCCATGACCGTGCCTCGTGCTGGATCAGCCTGGAGGCGGACGGCAGCCTGCTGCTGCGCAGCGGCATCACCGACCTCGGTGCGGGCCAGGCCGCCTCGCTCGCCCAGATCGCCTCCGAGGTGCTCGGGGTCCCCTTGGGGGAGATCGGCGTCCACATCGGCGACTCCCAGCTCACCCCGCCGGCCGGCGGGACCTTCGCCACCCGCCAGCTGTACATGTCCGGCAACGCGGCGCTGGCGGCAGCGCGGGCGCTCCGCGCCGGCCTGCTGCCGGTCGCCGCCGAGCTGCTCGGCGCCGTCCCCGACGACCTGGTCTTCGAGGACGGGATGGTGCGGGAGCGCGACACCGGCGCCGGCCGCGGGATCCGCCTGGCCGAGCTGGCGGCCGCCTGCCAGCAGCGCAGCGTGCCCACCGCCCACCTGGGCACCTGGTACGCCGGGACGGGCACCTTCGACCCGGCCACCGGCCAGGGCGCGAGCTTCCCGGACTACACCTTCGGGGCGCACGCCGCCGACGTCGAGGTCGACACCGAGACCGGGCAGGTGCGGGTGCTCGGGTACGCGGCCGCCCATGACGTCGGGCGGGCGATCAACCCGCTGCGGGTCGAGGGGCAGATCCAGGGTGGTGCCTATCAGGGGCTTGGCTACGCCCTTGGCGAGGAGATCGTCGTGGACGACGGCCAGGTCGCCTCCACCCTGCTCGCCAGCTACCTGCTGCCGAACGCGGCCGACCTTCCCGACGTGCGGGTGATCGTCGTCGAGAGCGGTGAGGGCAAGGGCCCGTTCGGGGCAAGGGGGATCGGCGAGCCGCCCATTGGCAACCCCGCGGCGACCATCGCCAACGCGGTGGCGGCAGCCACCGGCGTGCGGGTCACCCAACTCCCGATCACCCCCGAACGCCTGCTCGCCGCCCTCGACGCCGCCGCTGGTGACGCCCGGTGAGCGCCACGCCCGGAGTCACCGGAGGTGAGATCCTCCTCAACCCGGCCGCGTGCCCAGCGGCCACGATGGCGCCACCGCCACGGACGCCCCTCGGCCTGCACCGGCGGCTGCCCGGCTACGCGGTCACACCGCTCCACGACGCGCCCATGCTGGCCGAGGCCAACGGCGTCGGCCAGGTGTGGGTCAAGGACGAGTCCTCCCGGCTGGGACTACCCGCGTTCAAGATGCTCGGCGCCAGCTGGGCCAGCTACCGCGCGGTGGCCGAGCGGCTCGGCCAGGACCCGGAGCCATGGTCGAGCCTGGAGGAGCTGCACGACAAGCTGAGACCGCTGCGGCCCCTCACCCTGGCCGCCGCCACCGACGGCAACCACGGCCGGGCCGTCGCCCGCATGGCCGCCCTCCTCGGCTTCGACGCCGACGTCTATGTGCCGCATGGCACCGCGACCGCGCGAATCGACGCCATCGAGGGCGAAGGCGGCCGTGTCACGGTGGTCGACGGCGACTACGACGCCGCGGTCGCCGCCGCCGCCTCCACCGCCGGGGCGCGCTGCCTGGTCATCCAGGATGTCGCCTGGCCCGGTTACGAGCAGGTCCCGGCCTGGGTCGTCGAGGGCTACGGGACCATCTTCTGGGAGGTCGACGACCAGTTCGCGACGCGCGGCGAGGAGGGCCCGGACCTGGTCATGGTCCCGGTCGGCGTCGGCGGGCTGGCCGCCGCCGCGGTGCGGCACTGGCGCCGCCGGAGCTTCGGGCGGCCGTCCCGGCTGATCGGGGTCGAGCCGCTCACGGCCGCCTGCGTGCTGCGCTCACTCCAGGCCGGCCGGATCGTCACCGTCCCCGGCCCCCACCACTCGATCATGGCCGGGCTGAACTGCGGCACGCCCTCGCTGGTGGCATGGCCGTCGCTTCGGACCGGCCTTGACGCCGTGGTGGCGGTCGGCGATGAGCGCGCCCGCCAGGCCATGCGCGACCTCGCCGCGGCCGGCATCGTCGCCGGCGAGACCGGCGCCGCGTCCCTCGCCGGCCTCGCCGAGCTGACCGGAGGGCCCGAGGCCGGCAGGCTGCGGGATGCCCTCGACCTGGCCTCGGACGCCCGCGTCCTGCTGCTGTGCACCGAGGGGGCGACCGACCCGCAGGCCTATCGGCAGATCGTCGGAGGTGCCTGACCGTCCAACCGCATGGCGCCGACCTGCGCCCTCACCACGGGAGCCGACCATGGCCACATCCCCGTACGGCGGACCGCTGATCAGCCTCGACGAGGCCATCGACCTGCACTGCCACCCCTACCCCGACCTGTTCCCCCGCCTCGCCGATGACATCGACATCGCCCTGGCCGCACGGGACGCCGGCATGCGGGCGCTCGTGCTCAAGTGCCACCACGAGAGCACCGTCTCCCGCGCCTACCTGGTCCAGCGGGTGGTGCCCGGCATCCGCGTGTTCGGCGGGGTGGTGCTCAACTCCTATGTCGGCGGCATCAACCCCGCCGCGGTCGAGGCGGCGCTGCGGCTCGGCGGCAGGGAGGTATGGATGCCGACCGTCGACGCCGGCTACCACGCGCAGGTCCACGGCGGCACCGGCGGCTACGACCAGCAGCAGGGCGGCCGGCGACAGGCCGACGGCATCTGGGTCGCCGACGCCGACGGCAAGCTCAAGCCCCTGGTCAAGGACGTCCTCGCCCTCGTCGCCGAGCATCAGGCGATCCTCGGCACCTGCCATCTGTCACCGGCTGAGATCGTCACGCTGGTCAGAGAGGCGCGCGACATAGGGATCGAGAAGATCGTCGTCACCCATCCGTTCTTCAAGGTCCCAAACCTCGACCTCGGCACCGTCGAGGAGGTCGTCCGCCTCGGCGCCATGCCCGAGTTCGGCTACTGCACCGTCTCGCCGGCCTGGCAGTACGCGGCCCCCGAGAAGATCGTCGCGGCGATCGGGCGAGTTGGCGCGTCCCGCTGCCTGCTGGTGTCCGACACCGGGCAGCGGCACAACCCGATGCCGTCGGAAGCCCTGCGCGTCTTCGCCCAGACCGTGTTCGAGAAGGGCGTGAGCGAGCAGGACATCATCACCATGATCAGCCACAACCCCCACGACCTGTTGGACCTCGACACCGTCGACACCCCACCGCGCCCGGTGGACCTGGCCTGGGCGGCGCGCCTGAACGCCGACCCCTGCCAGGAGCCCGCGGCCAGCCCCACTCCCCTCCACAACAATTGACAAAACCTCGGCGGAACATTGGTGGAGGATTTCATAGCCTGGCCCTTGCGCCCGTCGAACGAGAAGCCGTTAGCTATCAGCGAGCAGGAGAAGCCTGCCGTGGCTTGAGGAAGCAGCCCGGCTGACCTGGACCGGGGATTATCCGGAGGGGACATGGCAGAAGCGACCACCTCGGAGGTACGGCTGGATGCCCACAGCATCGAGCCGATCCCGGAACAGGACAAAGACTCCACCGGTCTGCAGCAGATGTGGATCTGGGCCGGGGCGAACATCGCCCCGATCAACTGGATCCTGGGCGCCCTCGGGATCGTCCTCGGCCTCGGCCTTGTGGAGACGGTGCTGATTGTCGTCCTCGGCAACCTCATCGGCTGTGCAATTTTCGCGGCGATGACGGTGATGGGCCACAAGACGGGCGTCAACCAGATGGTCCTGTCCCGCTCGGCGTTCGGCCGGCGCGGCGGCTACCTGTCGTCGTGGATGCAATTCCTGATGACGATGGGCTGGATCGGGGTCAACACCTACTTCCCGGTCCTGCTCGCCGTGGCGATCCTCGGCCACTTCGGGGTCAAGGACACCTTCGCGGTCAAGTTCATCGTCGTGACCGTCATCATGGTCATCCAGGTCGGGATCGGGGTGTACGGCTTCTACCTCATCCGGACCTTCGAGAAGTACACCGTCCCGGTGACGCTGGCGATCATGGTGCTCATGAGCGTCCTGGCCTGGTCTCGCCCGGGCGTTGTCAACTGGAGCCTTTCGACCAAGCTGACCGGGGGCGCGCACTTCTCGGCCATCACGGGGCTCATCACCGCCATCGGCGTCGGCTGGGGGATCTCCTGGGTGACGTGGGCGTCCGACTACTCGCGCTTCGTGCCCAAGCGGGTCTCCTCGAGATCGGTGTTCTGGTACAGCTACATCGGGATGTTCGTCCCGACGGTGTGGCTGGCGGTGCTTGGCGCGACCATCGCCAGCGTCAGCCAGTCCACCGACCCCTCGAAGCTGGTGACGTCGGTGTTCGGGGGCGTGGTGGCGGTGCTGGTCATGCTGATGGTGCTGCACGGGCCGGTGGCCACCAACATCCTGAACGTCTACTCCTCGGCCCTGGCCGCGGTGAGCGCCGGCATCCGCGCCTCCCGGTTCGCGTTGGGGCTGCTGGCCGGTGTCGTCGGCTACGCGGTCACCCTCTACTTCCTGCGGGCGCCCTCGTTCGCCCAGAGCTTCGA
>Ga0126314_10001516_pt1 | contig 11224 bp, 9 predicted proteins | sample Plot105B_FD_92535 | JGI IMG/M metagenome (GOLD analysis project Ga0126314, IMG submission 92535) | Serpentine soil microbial communities from UC McLaughlin Reserve, CA, USA - Plot105B | ecosystem: Environmental > Terrestrial > Soil > Grasslands | place: USA: UC McLaughlin Reserve, Lake County... | reverse complement strand
GTACCTGATAGACACCATAGGCAGGGCATCGGAGGACCTCGAAGACTGGCGGCCCATCTCCGTCTTCTACTACTACGGTTCAGCCATCGAAAACGGCATAGACTGGGCACACTTCGGCAGCATAACCCTGGTAGCGTTCGCCCTCGCGCTCCTCGCCGCACTCGCCTTCAGACGACGAGATATATATACATAGAGCATTTCAGCATTTCAGCACGCTCAGGCCTGCGGCCTTCGCTTGTCAGCATGTCAGCAACAGACAGTGCTGACGTGCTGACGTGCTGACAAGCTGAAATGCTAACATGCGTCATGGGACGTGGGGACACGAAGGCACTATTAGTCAGGGCGCGAGGGCTCGCGACGTTGCGGGGCGTCCTTGACTCGGCCGTGGCGCGGGATCTGCTGGAGCTACTCGAGCTACTGGAGGAGCGTCCTGATCCTGGGGCCGTCGCGAAGGTTTTCGGACGGTTGTGGGAGAGACTCGCCATCGAGGACGAGCGTCTGCTCTCCGACGCCTGGCAGTCACATCTCGTGGGCAGGATACTCGACGACGAGAACCCGTTCAGCCTTGCGGCGGAGAGGGGGGAGATCATTCCCTCCGTGCTCGGGCAGGCGGGGCGGGATCTGCTTACGCTGCGAGAGATGTTCGCGCTGGACGCGGCCGCGTTGCTCGGCAGGGTCGAGTCCGCCGCGCCCGAGCTGGCCGGTATCTGGGTGCCCTGGACGGATCCCGAGCCCCTGGAGGAGTCTCCGCGCCACGCGATCGCGCGCAAGCTCTCGGCGGCGGGAGACTGGGGAGCCTGCGCTGAGCTTCTGGCCGGACACTACGCCAGGCACGGCGCCGGACCCTTCGGTCACCACAGCGCTTTTCACTGGAGGGAAGGGCGGCTGATGGCCGTCTCGCGTCCTGATCCTGTGAGGCTCGCCGAGCTGGTCGCGTACGAGCATGAGCGGGAACCCTTGATCAGGAACACCGAGCGTTTCCTCGCCGGGCTTCCGGCCCACCACGCGCTCCTGTACGGCCTGCCAGGTACCGGCAAGTCATCCACCGTCAAGGCCATCCTTAACGAGTACGCCCAGGAGGGGCTGCGGCTCGTCGAGGTAAAGAAGGAGGACCTTGCGGAGCTGCCTTGGGTGCTCGATGTCTTGCGCGGGCGTGGACAGCGTTTCGTCCTCTTCATCGACGACCTCTCCTTCGAAGAGCACGAGGTCGAGTACAAGGCCCTCAAGGCGCTCCTCGAAGGCAGCCTCGAAGAGCCGCCCGAGAACGTCAGGCTCTACGCGACCTCCAACCGCAGGAACCTGATCCGGGAGACCTTCTCAGAACGTGGTGACGGCTCCGCGGGCGACGACGTGCACGCCCGCGACACCATGCAGGAGAAGCTCTCGCTCGCGGCCCGCTTCGGGCTTCGCCTGACTTTCCCCTCTCCCGACCAGGCACGCTACCTCGAGATCGTAGCCGGCCTCGCCCGAGAACGCGGCCTGATCATACCCGAAGAACAACTGCGGGAGCGTGCCCTCCTTTGGGACCGCTGGCACGCCGGACGTTCGGGACGCACCGCCAGGCAATTCGTGGACGAGCTCGAAGCCGAACTGGCCGAAGGCGATTTCAGCTAGTCAGCAAGAAGCTGACTAGCTGAAATGCTGACTTGTTACATAACCCCTGGCGGGTCCTCGTTCAGCACCAGCCAGTAACTCCTGAGTAGCTCGATGGCCTTGACGAATTGCTCGAAATTTACAGGCTTGCGGACGTAGCTGTTGGCGCCGAGGCCGTAGCCCTCGAGCATGTCCCTCTGCTCTCTGGATGATGTCAGGATGACCACGGGCAGGCGCCGCGTACGCTCGTCTGACCGCAGGCGCCTGAGTACCTCGAGACCGTCCACCCTGGGCAGCTTGAGATCGAGAAGTATCAACTGCGGCATGACGGCCGGGTCCCTCCCCGAATGGGGGCCGCTCGCGAACAGGTAATCGAGGGCCTCGACCCCGTCGTGGGCGACCACGACCTCGTTCTTTACGCCGCACTTCTTGAGCGCCCGCAGGGTGAGCAGCTCGTCGTCGGGGTTGTCCTCGACGAGGAGGATGACCTTGGTCTTCATCTCACCTCGAGCCCATTGCAGGAGGGTTCGCGCGCCCCTGTTCTCACGGCTACTGTGGTGTAGCTGCACGGCATGTCGCTTTGCTCTCGGGCCTTACTCAGCAAGGAGCGCTTCAGGCAACGCTCCGCGGGCCTTCTATCCTGTCCGCGATATAAGGGTAACGGTACTCAACGCCCTGGCTAACCTGGTAGGCCGCGTAGCAACCGTGGATGAGAGGCACCAGCGCCAGGATGGGCACCAAGAAGAACATGAAGATACCGATAATTACCAGGCTCAATACGAGGCTGACGAAGGTGTAAGCTACGAGGATCACGACCCAGGCTATCTGGTACCAGAGCGCCTGCAGGGCGTGGAAGCGCACCTTCTCGGAACGGTCTTTGTACAGCAGCCAGACTAGCAAGGCCCCAAAAGGCATAAGGCCAACAAGCGCCAAGAGCACGCTTAGATGGGCGAGTATTGACCACGTTCGCTCGTCCTGCGCGCTCATCGTCCCTGTGGAGGCTGTGGCTTGATCTTCGGGGGCTCGTTCGCCCTCACCGCCGAAGTTGGGCTCTTGTTGCATCTTCTCTCCTTCTGTTCCGGTTTTCGTGTACCCTTGCATCCAGGCGTACATGCATGGCCATGATAACCTTGCAAGAGGCGCCCACGTATCCCCCAAATGGGTGATTTTTGAAAATTTCCTCATCCGGCGCAGATTTGCCACCATGCCCGGCTGACAATAGAATGGGGGCTTGATGTGATGTGTGGATTACACAAATTATCGTGACGGGGGAAGAGCGGCCGGACCTCGATGTGCGACACGTGCGTGGTAGCATGGGCCGTGGCCTGCGCGGATGTTGCGGGGCTGGTGCCTGAATGGGCTCCCCGTTAAGAGTATTGCTAGTCGAGGACTCCGAGGACGATGCCACACTCCTGGTGAGGAGCTTGCGCAGGGGCGGATACGACCCCACCTGGGAGCGGGTCGACACCGCGGCGGCCATGGAGGCCGCGCTCGACGGGGGCGGTTGGGACCTCGTCATCTCCGACCATGGCATGCCGGCCTTCAGCTCGTCGGCCGCGCTCGGGTTGCTCAGGCGCAAGGGTTTTGTGGACCTGCCTTTCATCATCGTGAGCGGTCAGATCGGCGAGGACGCCGCCGTCGCGGCCATGAAAGCCGGAGCCCACGACTACCTTATGAAGGACAACCTCACCAGGCTCAACAGCGCCATCGAGCGGGAACTCAGAGAGGCAGACGTACGTCGCGAGCGCCGGCAGGCAGAGGAGAAGTACCGTTCGATCTTCGAGAACGCCGTCGAAGGAATCTTCCAGACCACGGTCGACGGCCGGTTCCTGACGGCTAATCCCGCGATGGCAAGGATCTTCGGCTACGAGTCTCCCGAGGAGATGCTCGGGACCATCTCCGATATCGGGGACCAGCTCTACGCAGAGCCGGAACGCTGGGAGGAGTTCTACCAGATAGCGCTGCGGGAGGGTTTTGCAAGAGGCTTCGAGGTGCGGATGCTCCGTAAAGACGGAAAACCTGTGTGGGTCTCGGCCAACGCACGCGCCGTCTATGACGCCGAAGGAGGTATCTCGGGTTACGAGGGCACCTTGGAGGACATTACAGAGCGCAGGAGGGCCGAGAAGGCCCGGCGCGAGATCCGGGAGGCCGAGCGCCGCCGGATAGCCCGCGAGCTGCACGACGTCGTCTTGCAGGACCTCACCTACGCCCTTCAATCGATGCAGGTCCTCCGGAGGATGCCCGAGGGCGCGGACCGCGCCGGAGAGATAGGACGCCAGATAGAGGCTCTGAGGAGGTCGGTCGGAGGCCTGCGCGACGCCATCTACGACCTGCGGCTCGAGAGCGTCAGGGAGCGTTCTCTGGTCCGCGCCGTTGAGTCGATCATCGAACTGAACCGACAGATCGCTCAAGGGTGCCAGTTCGAGCTGGTCGTGGACGAAGGGTTTCCGGATACCATCTCCGGGCTTGCCGGTGTCGAGGTGGTTCGCGTCGTCCAGGAGGCGCTGGCCAACGTCAGGCGCCATTCAGGCGCCAGCCACGCGCTGGTCACCCTCGGACTGGTGAACGACGAGGTCCTCGTGGAGATCGAAGACGACGGCAGGGGTTTCGGGCCCGAGATGTCCTACGGTATGGGGCTCACGGGGATGCGCGAGCGCGTCCTCACACTCGGTGGGAAGCTCGAGGTCGAGGGCAGGGAAGGCGTTGGAACCCGTGTGTTTCTCAGGGTGAGGCTGGCCGTCCTGACGGGCGGGGAGGCCGGAGAACTCTCGAGCACCTGAGAGAAGGCGGTATCCAAGCCGTCAAAGCTGGTATATTGGTTTCGTGCGTGGGATCGCAAGGGAGGTCCGCGAAGAGGAAGAATGCAGCGAATCTTGCTTGTAGAGGACCACGCTTCGTTCCGTCAGACGCTCGCGTTCGTCTTCGATCAGCATCCCGAGTTCGAGGTGGCCGCCCAGGCCGGGACGCTCGCCGAGGCGCGCAGGGCGATGGATGGTTTAGAGGCCGACCTCGGAGTTATAGACCTCACCCTGCCGGACGGGGAAGGCACCGAACTGATCGGGGAGCTGCGCGAAGCCAACCCGGACTTCGCGGCGCTCGTCCTGACCGCGAGTCTGGACAGGACAGAGTACGCCAGGGCGGTCGAGGCCGGGGCGGCCGGCGTCCTGCACAAGTCGGCCGATGTCGACGCCATACTCGATGCCACGCGACGCCTCAGCGATGGCGAAACCCTGCTCTCCGAAGATGAACTGGTCGCACTGCTCCGCCTGGCCGGACAGAACCGTGAGGAAGAGGTAGTAGCGCGCGCGAGCATCGAGCAGATCACACCCCGCGAAAGGGAGGTCCTGCAGATGCTCGCCGAGGGCCTCTCGAACAAGGAGATCGCGGCCAAACTGCACATGAGCGTGGATACCGAACGCACCCACATGATGAACATACTTAACAAGCTAGGCGTGCACTCGCGGATCCAGGCCCTCGTATTCGCCACCCGCTACGGCCTGGTCGAGATTCGATAGAGCGGTTCGCAATAGATCAATCCTTTTGATAACCGCTTTAGGATCAGTCAATCCGGATCGTGTAGGGGCTGCGTATAAGTGATGTATCGGCGTGGCTTACTGGAAGGATGAGGAGATCCATGATGGCAAGAGGACACACTAGCGCGGTTTCGGGAGTAGGGGAGACAGAGGGATGCTGATGAGGGAGCCATCGCCACGGGTCTTGCGTAGGTTTGCGATAGCGGTCGCGGCGGTGGGAATGCTCGTCCTGATCGTCGCGGTCTCCACGGCACAAGCCACGGTCAGCATCTCCCGTGCGGAACTGAGCGGGACAAAACTGCGGATCGAAGGCCAGGCGGCCGCAAACACAACGATCACCGTCAACGGGGTCGCCATGGGCACGAGCGATAGTAACGGTGCCTTCAGGATCGAGAGGGACCCGTTCGCAAAGCCCGACGACTGCATCGTGAACGTGAACGACGGGTCGGCGACCGTCGCTTCGGCGAGGCTATCCGGCTGCACGGTCAGTACGCCGTCTTCGGCGTCGCTCTCCACCCTCAGCCTCAGCCCGACGACGGTGGTGGGCGGTAATTCGGCGACCGGGACCGTCACCCTCACCTCAGCGGCCCCGTCCGGGGGCTTTACGGTCTCGTTGTCCAGCAACAACACTGCGGCGGCGACGGTGCCCGCGAGCGTCACCGTCCCGGCGGGATCCACGAGCGCGACCTTCGCGGTCACAACCAACAGCGTGAGCAACAGCCAGTCGTCAACGATCATCGCATCCGCAGGAGGCATAACGAGGTCTTCGACCATCACGGTACAGACGGCCTTCGCGGCCGCAAACGGGAGCATCTCGATCATTCCCGGGGGCAACGGTAACGGACGCATCACCTCCCAGCCTGCGGGGATCGACTGCACCATCATCGGCGGCATCGGCGGCACCGGTGCCTGCAGCGCGTTCTTCCCGACAGGTACCGTAGTGAGGCTCGACGCCCGCCCCGCCGCCGACTCGCGTTTTCAGGGCTGGAGGGGACTCCCAGGCTGTGGCGACCCCTCCAAAATCACGGTGGCAGCTGGTACCAATATTAGTTGCCAGCCGGGCTTCCAACTCAAATAGTCGAGCGCCTTGGCGTGGAGGAGCGGCGGCGCTCATCGTCTCGTGTGGGCCGACCCAGCACGGCGACCTCATAACATTGGTAGTAGACCGGTGGACGATGGCAGGCTCCGTCGAGCCGTCGGCATTCACCCGGACTAGGTGTCAGCCGTCGGCTTCTTGATACCCTAGCAGCTCGCCCTCGCAGACGTATTCGGCTGGCCCTTTCATGTACACGGGCTCACCTTCGCCGCGCCACTCTATCTCCACGATGCCGCCGTCCGGGTGCACATTGATCGGACTGCAGGCGAGACCCTGCTCTATCGCCGCGACCGCGACGGCGCACGCGCCCGAACCCGAGGCGAGGGTCTCGCCAGCGCCGCGCTCCCAGATCCTCATTCTGACGTCGTGCTCGTTCCTGGCGAATCCGAACTCCACGTTCGTCTTTTCGGGGAAGATGGGGTTCTCTTCGATGGGTGGTCCAACGGTGGGGAGATCCAGCATCTCAACCGCGGTCTCGTCCTCCAGGAAAGCTACCGCGTGGGGGTTGCCCATCGAGACGAGCAAGAAGCGGAAGCCGTTGATCATGACCTCGGTGTCGAAGTGGGGCGGTTCCATGTTCACCCGCGAAGATCCATCGTCGAAGAGGAGAACCTTCTTGACCCCCGCGCCGGTGGCGATGGTTAGGGCTTCGCCCTCGACCATACCGCGGTCCTTCACGTAGCGGGCCAGGCAGCGCAGGCCATTGCCGCACATCTCAGAGGGGGAGCCGTCGGAGTTCAGGTAGACCATCTCGAGGTCGGCGTCCCTTGAAGGAGCAGGGATCAGGATCCCGTCGGCCCCGACGCCGAAGTGCCTGTCGCAGGCCCTCAGGGCGAGGTCGGGCAGGTTCGCCCTCTCGACCTCACCAGGGTCGAAGATGAGGAAATCGTTCCCGCAGCCCTGCATCTTCGTGAAACGCATAAATGGGATTCTACCGGACGGTCGGCACGGGGTGGCGGCGAGAAAATACCGTTGGGATCGGATGCGCCCTCACGTATATTTCCCTGGTGAGAAAGGACCGCACGAAATATCGTCGTCGCAGGCTGGGAGCCCTGTTCGTCGCCGCCGCCCTGGGCGTGGCAGTTTACGTCGGCGGTGCGGCCGGGGCGGAGCCACAGCCCGTCCACTACACCGTTGCGCCCGGAGATACGCTCTGGGAGATAGCGCTAGAGCACACCGCAGTCTGGGAGGACCCAAGGCCCAAGGTGGAGGCCATCCGCGAGGCGAACGATCTCTCGGGGTATGAGATCTACCCTGGCATGAGCCTCAAGTTGCCCTCGAGCGTCTGAAAGCGGGTTTTGGAAGGACCCTTCCCAAACCCGCGCATTTCAGCACTTCATCTAGTCAGCTTTTTGTTTGCTGATGAGTAAACTCACTGACCCGCTTGCGTGGTACCCTCGGAGCGCCAACGCAAGATATCGAGGAGGAAACGTGGAAGATCGCGGCGAGGTTTGTCTGGCGGAGGAGGTCGAATGCCTGCGGCGGCTCGGCCTCTCTGATGGGGAGATAGCGAGCAGGATAGGCGTCGACGCGAGCTGGGTCGAGACCCTGGTCTCACCTGGGGAGGACGAGCCAGAGTCAGAAGTCTGAGTAGCCTTGGTGCGTCTATGGGCGGTTCGCGAACCGCCCCTACAAGCTGTGGACCCTACGGATGCCTTCGGCGTATAGATGCGGTTCGTTCGCGAACCACCCATACGTGCAAACCCCTCTACTCTTCCGCGCGTCCTTCGAGGTGTTTGGCCAGAAAGCGTTCTGCGGCCGCGTAGAACTTCAGGCGGTTCTCGGGACGGGCGAAACCGTGGCCTTCGTCTTCGAAGAGCAGGTACTCGTAGTCTATGCCTTTCTCTTTCATAGCGGCGACTATTTGCTCTGATTCGGCCTGTTTTACGCGTGGATCGTTGGCGCCCTGGGCTATGAGCATCGGTATCTTGATGCGATCGACGAAGAAGAGGGGAGAGCGCGACTTGAGGAAGTCCTCCTCGGTCTCGGGATTGCCGACGCGTTCGTGGAAGGTCGAGAGGAGCGGCTTCCAGTACGGCGGGATGCTGTTTATCAGGGTGATCAGGCTCGAAGGACCCACGATATCGACGGCGCAGCGGAAGAGGTCGGGCGTGAACGTGGCCCCGACGAGCGCGGCGTACCCGCCGTAGGAGCCGCCGTAGATAGCGACCCGCTCGGGGTCGGCCACGCCCCTCTCGACGGCCCACCCGACCGCGTCCACGAGGTCGTCGTGCATCCTGCCCCCCCACTCCTTGTTCCCCGCGTTCAAGAACGCCTTGCCGTACCCGGTAGAGCCCCGATAGTTAACCTGTAAACATGGGTATCCCCGGTTGACGAACCACTGCGCCTCGGGATCGTAGCCCCACCCGTCCCGAACCCACGGACCACCGTGCACGTTCAATACCATCGGCATGGGTCCGGCGAAACCTCCCGGCGGCAGCGTCAGGTAGCCCTCTATCGTGAAGCCGTCACGGGAGGCGAAGGAGACGGGTTCCATCCTTGCGAGGGTGTACTCCGCGAGGTCGGGTCGGGCGTCGAAGAGATGCTCGCCGCGTCTGCTTTTGCGGTTGTAGGCGTAGTAGGAGGCGCCGCCTTCGTCGGCGGTGAAGGCGACGAGCCAGTTCTCATCGGCCCTGTCGCGGCTCGCCACGCCGAAGTCCCCGCGGTCCAGGCCTCCGATGACCTCGAAGTCTTCCCTGACTTCGTCATCGAGCACGACCCACTCCGTCCTCGCACGCTCGACGGCGGCGGCCTGGGCCTCGTGGGTCTCGGGATGCGTTACGACCCGGCCGACGTCGTAGCGCGGGTCCTCGACCAGCGTCTGTGTCGCACCGCTTTCGAGGTCGAGCAGGACGAGGTGAGAGGCGTTGGCCCCGCGCGAGTCCAGGAGGTACATCTTCTCGCCGTCCTCGGTAAAGTCGACGGGGCCGCTCGATAGCGCGTCCTCCTTGCCCCACCCGAGGAGCTTGCGCCAGTGTGCGTCTTCGTCGGCTCCCTCGCGCAGGAGCAAGTCGAAGCCGCCCTCCGGCGTGGCCGCCATCGCTCCGCGCAACCTGAGGTGTGGGTCGACGACCCAGCCGACGACGCTGCCAGGGTTTTTGGCGACGAGGTCGAGGTCGCCCGTCGAGAGGGTGAGGCGGTAGACGTCGTGGAGCTCGGGGTTCTCTCTGTTCAGCGCGACGAGCAACGTGTCGGGGAAGTGGCGGCTCTTGTCCACGATCTGGGCCTGCACGTCGTCGAAGGGGGTCAGATCACGGTCCTCTTTAGTGGATGCATCCACGGCGTGTACACGCCAGTTCTCGTCGCCGCCCTCGTCCTGGAGGTAGACGATGTGCGTGTTGTCCTCGGCCCAGAAGTACACCCTGATGCCGCGCTTGCGGTCATCGGTCACAGGCTCGAAGTCCTCGCCTCCGACGGGACCTACCCAGACGTTCATGACGCCGTCTTTCGGTGCGAGGTAGGCGAGGCGTTCACCGTCGGGGGAGAGGCGCGGTCCTACCTTCTCGGGGTTCCCAAAGAGGACTTCGCGTGGGATCAGGGGTACGGCGGAAGCGTCGGTAATGTTTTCTCCCGGGCGGTCCTCGAGCACGTCGGCCATGGAGTACAGGCCGGGGGGCGCGTTCGCGACGAACCGCGCGGCCCTCAGGGCGCCGTCGGCGAAGGTGCGGCGGGAGAGGGCGCGGTGGATGACCTCGACCTCCTCTCCGCCCGAGTAGAAGATGAGCCGATGTTCTCCGACTACGGCGCCGCCGCGCAGGGCGTGGATGCCGATCTCACCTTCTCGTCGGGGTGCCGCACCCTCCCGCCCGTAGACGGCGACCTCGTCCAGGTTCCTATTCCTTCCCTCGGCCGCGGCCCACGCGAGAAACAGGGCGGTGCCCGAGGGCGCGTCCTTCTTGTTCTTGTGGTGGGCCTCCACGACCTCGATGTCGTAGCCCTCGCCTAGCTTCGCAGAGAGCTCACGCACGATCTCGCGCAACAGGTTCACGCCGATGCTCATGTTCGGGGCGTGGACGATGGGGACGCTGTGCGAAGCCTCCTCGATCTTCTCCAGTTGCTTTTCAGAGAGGCCCGTCGTCCCGATGATGTGCGGTCTTTCGTAGGAGAGGTGTTGCACGGTCGCCCCTGGCGTGGTGAACTCGATCAGGACCTCGGCGGATTCGGGCGGGTCTTCCGTGGCGAGTACTCCGGTCTTCCCGGAGCCGCAGAGCTCGCCGAGGTCGGAGCCGAGTTCGGGTGAACCCGGTTCGACCGTGCCGCCGATGAGCTCGATCCCCTCCGTTTCGAGTGACGCGCGGCAGATCTCGCGCCCCATACGGCCCGCCGCCCCTATTACGGCTATCCTGGTCACACTTCTTCAGGAGTGGGGAGGAGGTGGTTCGATTCCTCCATCACGCGACGGAGGGTGTCGAGGTTCTCGCCCTGCAGTGGGATCATCGGCAGCCGCATCTCGTCCGAGCACAGGCCGAGGATCGAGGCTGCCGTCTTGACGGGGATCGGGTTGGTCTCGACGAAGAGCGCGCGGAAGAGCGGCAGCAGTTCGTAGTGGAGCTCGCGGCCCCTCTCCCAGTCGCCGATCAGGAGGGACCTAACCATGTCGGAGACGGCCGCAGGGGCGACGTTTGAGGCGACGGAGATAACACCTTGCCCGCCAAGGGCCATCATGGGCAGCGTCATAGGATCATCCCCTGAGAGGATGGCGAACTCCTCGCCGCAGAGGCTCTTTATGTCGCTCACCATGTTCATAGAGAGCGTCGACTCCTTGACCCCGACGATGTTCGGGAGCTCGGTGAGGCGCGCTATGGTCTCGGCGGAGATGGTCACGGCCGTCCGGCCAGGGATGTTGTAGAGGATGATCGGCAACTCCGTGCGCTCCGCTATGGTGGCGAAGTGCCTGTAGAGCCCCTCCTGGGTCGGCTTGTTGTAGTAGGGGGCGACCTGAAGTGAGCCGTCAGCACCCTCCTCCTGGGCCATCTTTGTGTACTTGATCGCCATATCCGTG
>Ga0126314_10001515_pt1 | contig 11224 bp, 9 predicted proteins | sample Plot105B_FD_92535 | JGI IMG/M metagenome (GOLD analysis project Ga0126314, IMG submission 92535) | Serpentine soil microbial communities from UC McLaughlin Reserve, CA, USA - Plot105B | ecosystem: Environmental > Terrestrial > Soil > Grasslands | place: USA: UC McLaughlin Reserve, Lake County... | reverse complement strand
GGCGACCCCGAGCGCGCTCGACGGGCGGATCTGTGCGGGGAGGCCGGCAAGGGTCTCCCAGACATGCCAACGGCACGCGGCGATCTCCTCGGAGCCGGGCGGATCGCCGCGGAGGTATCGCTCCGTCAGCCTGACACAGCCGAGGTCGAGGCTTGCGTGAAAGTCCACGCCGTCGGGGCCGCCGACGACCACCTCGGTCGAGCCGCCGCCGACGTCCACAAGGAGCGTGCCGCCGTCCACGGCACGTCCCGTCGTCGCGCCCCGGAACGTGAGAAGGGCCTCGTCATCGCCGCTCAGGAGGCGCGTCGCGAATCCGTAGCTCCACTCGATCTCGCCGAGGAACGCCTCCCCGTTCTCGGCGTCGCGAACGGCGCTCGTCGCGATTGCCAGCGTGCGCTCGGCACCGGCCTCCTCGAGCGTCCTCCGGTACTCGACAAGGGTGTTCCGGACCCGCGCGACGGCGACCGGCAGCAACCTGCGGCGGTCGTCGACACCTTCGCCGAGCCGGGTGATCACGAGCCGCCGGTCGAGCTCCTGGACCTCGCCATCTGTCACGTCCGCGACGAGGAGTCGTGTCGAGTTCGTGCCGAGGTCGACGACCGCGATCCGCGTCACTTTCGCGGCGTCACCTGGCGGATTCGGCGCACGGCGTCGACGGAGTCCCCGAGTGCCCATCCGAGGACGCCGAGCCGGTCCGCGGACCTCCGAACGTCCTCGACCCGACGCTCGACCTCCTCGATGCGCGCCGCGGCGCGGTCGGCGCGGAGGGCGAGCGCATCGGCGTCCGCCGCAAGCCGCTCGATCGAGTCGAGAAGCGTCGCCTGTGCAACGCGCACGATCCGGAACATTCGCAGCGCGATAAGGACAGACACAGCGGCGCCCGCGATCCCTACGACGACGAAGACGCCGACGGCAACCCAAGTCCACCACGGCACGGCGCCATCGTAGCGCCGGCCCTTTGCTATCCTTCCGCGCTGCGACGCGGGGTGGAGCAGTCAGGTAGCTCGCCGGGCTCATAACCCGGAGGTCGCGGGTTCAAATCCCGCCCCCGCTACTGCAAAAGGCCCGCAAGCGCGGGCCTTTTGGTTGCTCGGGGCGCGGCGGCGCGCTTCCGTGCTACCGGCCTTGCTACCGGCGCCGAACATTCGCTCTTCGCCTCGGGCTGCTGCGCCCGCCAGAGCACCTGGACGGCGTGGATGTACCGCTCGGTGATCGAGCCTTGCGAGCCGCCTTGAGCTGCACGTACGCCTGCGGGTTGCCCGCCGCAGCCTCGTGGGTGAAGGCCGTGTGCCGCCGGTCGTGCGTCGCGGGCGATGGGTGCTCGGGGTCGGGCGCGGCGTTCGTCGTCGGTGGTCTCGCGCCGGGTGCTGATGAGGTTGGGCATGTGGGCTCCCTCCTGGCGTTAGCGGGGTACTCGCGCGGCCAGCGCGGTGGGGCCGAGGTCGTCGAGCTGTTCGGGCTCGTGCAGGTAGCGGGGGTCGCGCTGGGCCTCGGGCAGCACCGCGATGATCTCGTGGGCTCGCTGGCGGGCGTGCTCGTGGGCGCGGCCTCGCTCGCCCCCTGCGTGTATGAAGGCGGCCTCGCGGGCTGCGCGTGCCACGAGGGCGCGGTCCTCTGGGGCGCGGTCCTCTGGCGCGAGCTGGAACGCGGCCAGCTCGTCCTCGGTTACCTCGCGGCCCGCGTAGGCGGCCTCTGCGAGTAGGACGTGGGCGGGGCGGCGGGGCATCAGGCAGCCACCTGAGGTGGCGTTGTCTTAGATGGCAACAATGTACCGCCCAGCTCGGCCGACCTCCCCAGCCGACTCGGCGGGGCTGGTCGGGGCTCTTGGTCGCGCTCAAGTTTGGAAATGGATTTCACGCCGCCCGGAGGGCGGAGTGCTAGTGTCGTAGGAGAGTCGAGGCGGTTCTTTTCCCGCGCTTCATCGCTCTCAGCTCCGACCGACTCCGGCGGAGCGCCTGAGGAGCACTTCCCCGACGGACACCTGGCAGTCCGAAGGGAGGCAGCATGGATATCGACCGGAATGAGCGGGCGGCGCGCAATCAGTCGCTTTTTCGCGAGGTGAACGAGCGCACAGTGGAGTTCCTCCAGAACGGACTCCAGGAGGTCGACGGGGACGGTTCAGTCATATCGATCATGTGCGAGTGCGCGAACGCGGGCTGCCACGAGCGGATCGAGCTGACTGCTGTTGAGTACGAGGACATTCGCGGGTCTTCGACCCGGTTTCCGATCAAGCTCGGCCATGAGTGGCCCGACGTGGAGCGGATCGTGGCTGAACACGACCGTTACGTAGTGGTGGAGAAGTTCGGCGAGACGGCGGCTATCGCGTCGCGCCTCGATGCTCGTGACCACGACGAAAGGAGTGACTGACCCATGGCCTATTGGCCGATGGACGCTGCACACGTTCGTGAGGACTTGGAGGTTCTTGGCTTCCTACGGGAGGCGATGGACGAGCGGGCGAGCGGTGGCGACCCAAACGCGCGGCTCATTTTTCAGGTCGTGACGGCGTTCATCGCTGAGCTTGAAACCGCTCAAAGATGCGCCGCGAACGCATAGCCGCTCGTCAGCTAGGCGCCGACTACCTGAGTTTGCGCTACCGCTTTTGCTACCTACCTGAGCGCAACTGGCGGCACCGCAGCGCGCCTGAATCCGCTTGAAATGGTGGTGCTCGCCTGGCGTAATCGCCCTGGCCGGGCTCATAACCCGGAGGTCGCAGGTTCAAATCCTGCCCCCGCTACCTTGAAAGGCTCCGGAAACGGGTCCTTTTTCTGTTCAGTTCCTCTGGGCCGAGGTAAACTTTTTGCCCAACTTTTGCCCGCGGGGACTAGGTTTCTGCCCGCAATGAGGCCCGAGAAGCCGCCAGCGTCACTCCTCCTGGTTCACGGAGCCGGCAGCGGCCCGGAGATTTATGCGGCCTGGCCGCCTGCGTTCCCCTCGATTGATGTGCGAGCGGTCGATCTCCACCTGGGGCTCGAGATCAGCCAGGCCTCGCACGCCGACTACGCCGAGCGAGTCGCGGCAGCTGGGCAGGAGTTGGAGGCGCCCGTCTCGCTTTGCGCGTGGAGCATGGGCGGACTGGCCGTGCTGCAGGCCGCCGCTCGCATCCGACCGCACAGCGTTGTCCTCATCGAGTCGAGTCCCCCGGGCGAGGTGCAGGGTTTCGATTCCGTCGTTGCCCCGAAGCCCGGGAGCTTCGATCCCGAGGAGCTCTACGGCTCGTTCCCGGCCAACGTTGCCGCCCGTCCCGAGTCTTCGCTCGCCCGCGCGGAACGAAAGCGCGGGATCTCCGTTCCCTCCCTCCCGTGCCCTTCGCTTGTGGTCTCTGGTCGGGAGTTCCCGGAGGAACGAGGTCGGCGGGTGGCGCGCCTGTACGGATCAGCAGAGCTCCGGTATCCCAAGTTCAGCCACTGGGATCTGATTCACGAACGCCGGGTCCGCGAGGACATAGCAGCCTGGCTCGGCATCACCCGGCCCACGAAGCTTCCGAGCGCATAACCCGGAGGTCGCGGGTTCAAATCCCGCCCCCGCTACTAGGAAAGCCCCGCAAAGCGGGGCTTTCGCGTCTATTCTGGCGTCACGCGTCGGGAAGTTTTGCCCGTTTTTTGCCCGCGGCGCCGACTCGGACTGACACGCCGCTGACGCTACTTCGTCGGGCCGGTACCCAAGGGCGCCTTCGGGGCAACCCCCAAACTTCGCAGGCCGGAGTCGGAAGGGGTGACGCACCTTCGCCGTGCCGTTCGCGTCCCGGGCTTGCCTGGTCGGGCTGATTGAATGTACCTCCGCAATGCCAGGCCGGTTCGACTCGTCGATCACACGCGTGGCTCCTGTCTTCGAGGCACTGAAGTCGGGCGGCTACCTGCCTGATTCGCTACCTCACCTACTCTCGCTTCCGGTGCGCGAACGCCTGGATTGCCGAACGTGGGGTGATCCTGGCGAGTTCGAGGAAGCGGCTCGATGAGGTCCCGGCGGATGCCGCAGGACGCTGAGTACCGCCAAGGTTCGCATGAGATCGCGACGGCGGCGAGCGATGACGTCGCCCTACTCGCTGAGCGAGCCGCTCAGTACGCGCGCAAGGCTGATTACTCCAATGGCGCGGTGGCCGCGAACGAGGCTGTTTTGGATGTCGAACCAGACAACGTTGACGCTCTCCTCCGTCTGCTTCGCTCCCGCCTCGAGCGCTCAGAGTATGTGGCCGCTCTCGCCATAAGCGACAGGCTCCGGGCGCTCTCGCTGGAGGACGACGACGAAGCCTTTGCTGAACGATGGCGATCGGCGGCGGAGGCGGGACGCGCACGGGTACGGGAGGGCGAGCGTCGGGAGGCCGAACGTCAACGAGGACGAGAGACGTTACTTGCATCGGTTAGCGAGATCGATTCCCCGACCGAGGCCCTGCATCTCGGCAAGGCCGCGCGAGGACGTGACGCCGAACTCGCTCTCGCCTACTTCGCCCACGGGCTTTTGATCGCCAGTCGCCGCCCTGATCGTGTAGCCCTTCTGTCGGCTTTCCCTCCTGCGCTTCGAGACAGCGGCCGGCTCGACGAGGCTCTGGCCGCCTATCAAGAGGCGATTGAGCTCGAGCCGTCTTACGAGACGAACAAGGCGGCCTACACGTCGCTTACGGCGACCCTACGACGGCTCGGACGCCTGGATGAGGCACAACACCACGGGGAGCAGCTGCGTCAAGTCCATCCGGACGATCCATACGTCCTCAACGCACTCGGCGCCGTGTACACGGCGCTTCTCCAGCGCGATCGGGACTCCCACTTTGGACGCAAAGCCGAGGAATGCTTCATCCGCGCCGCGCGAAACGGGGCGGAATCGCGAAATCCGGTGCGCTACCTCCGCGACCTCGCCGCCGCCGTTCGCGAGGCGGGTAGGCGTCTTGAAGCGGCGGGCGTCGCCGGTGTGCGCGAACGGGCGGCTGCCGACGCGGAACGCCTCGAACGCCACATCGACCAGTTGCTCGGCAATAGATCCCGGCCCTAAACACAAGGGCGGCAAGGCATGGATCTCTTTCGCAGGACGGGCCGAGGGGGACGGGTCGTGTCCAGAGCAAATGCGCGGCCGCGCCGACCCAGGGACATTCGATGGACCAGCGTCGCGAAAGTGCTAGTCCTCCCTTCGCGAGAACGCTGATGCCCAAGGGACTTGGGGCGGCACGCGCACTGGCTGGCGGCTGCCTAGGGCGCGGATGTGGTCAACATCATCTTCAATGCACTCTAGGATCGGTCGGGCGATGAACGCTGCCGTCCCGTCAATTCCGCTCCATGGACTTCCCATTCCTGCGAGTCGTTTGCAGGAGTTCGAACCGACCGAGCTCGGGGTGCTTCGGCCGAGGTACCGACGCCTGCTCGCGAAGCTCGACGGACTGCCGCAGTGCCCGGCGCCTTCCCGGACGTGGTGGAGGCCGAGAATCTCGTGGTTGGCAAGCTCCACGGAAAAATGGTTTGCAGCCGAAATGTGTGACCGACTAAGGGCGGTCGATACTCGTAGAAGCGGACGTTGCCGCGCCCCGCAGGGCCGTTAGCTTTTCCCGAATCCGGCCGGCCATGACTAGATTCTCTTTTTGTTCGTAGCGCCTGAGCGCCTTCTCTAGCGCGACGGCCGCTTCCTGCGGACGTTCCGCAAGCGCTAAGACCTCCCCGAGGTCGGCATACGCGTCCGCGTGTGTGTTCAGCATTTCGGTCTGTGCGCCGATCGCGACAGCCTCGCGGGCAAGCCGATTTGCCTCCGAGTGCTCGCCGCGGCGCGCCAACACCTTCGCCTTCACCTGCCGCCACAGCATCTGCGTGAGCGCGTCGTCGCTGGCACCGAGCTCGGCCGCGCGGTTCGCCCAGCGCCCGGCCTCGTGAAGTTGACCGAGCGCATAGTGCGCCTGCGCCAAATAGCCGGCCGCGGTGGAAAGAAAGGCCTGATCGCCTACCTGGGCGAGCAGCCTGCACCCCTCCTCTCCGTATCGCACGGCGGCAGCAGGATCGCCGGCCAGGAGCTCCACCGCGACGAACGCATCTCCCTGGTTGCCGCCGACGGCCATGCCGCCGCCACGCTCGGCCCATTCCGCTAGCAGCTGGGCGAGCAGCGCACGCGCCTCCTCGACACGTCCGAGCATTGCGAGCGCGGCCGCTCGGCGACCCCGCAACCAGGAGTTGCGAAGCTCCTGCGGCTCGCGCTCGTCCTGCCAGGCGAGGAACTCCGAGACGGGCGTCGTGCCATGGAAGCGCCCCGTGTCCTGCATCCCAACAAGCCGGTCGGGCAATCCTGCGCGCTCGGCATGGGCGGCGGCCCGCGCGTAGAAGTCGGCGCTCCGATCAAGCTGAGCCCGCATGTTTGCGACGATCGCGAGTCCACGATTGGCGCTATATAGGGCGACCTCGTCACCTGCCGCCTCGAAGAGCGGCAGCGCCTCTTCGACGAGCGCCGCCAGCCTTTCGGTCACACCCTCCGGCTCGAGCGAGGTGCGAATCTGCGCTGCCTCGATCTGGCCGCACAGCTCAACGATCCTGTCGCCGGCGTCGGCTGCCCGCTCGGCGAGCGATTCCGCACGGCGGAGCGCGTCCTCTACTCTGCCGCCCCAGAATAAGGCGTCGAGGAGTGCGAGCTCGAGGGGAAGATCGGTTTCGCCTTCCGGGAGGAGGGCGGCGGCGCGCTCGAGGAGGCTGACGACGGCGCCGTAATCGTGCCGGAACTGCGCGCGCCGGCCGGCGGCAGCCAGGTGGTGACGCGCGGCGTCCGCGAGGTCGTCGCCGCCGTTGAGCCCGAGCTCCGTCCGATAGCGGCAGGCTTGCTCGAGGTGGTAGCCGAGGATCTCGTCGAGCTCGACGAGCGCGGCCCCGTGCTCCTCCAGCCAGCCCGCGAAACGCTTGTGCAGTTCGGCGCGGGTCGCCTTCGGCAGCGCGTCGTAGGCCGCATCTCGGATGAGAAGGTGGCGGAAGCGGAAGCCGTCATCGCCGGGAAGTTGCGCCCGGTCGGGCCGGATCAGCTCCTTGCGCACGAGCGCGGCCAGGCGTGGCGTCACCCCGGTCGCTTCTGGCGTAAGCGCCTGCACGGCGCCGCGGTGGAAGATCTCGCCCTCGATTGCTCCCCGCTCCAGGACGCTCCGCTCGGCGGACTCGAGCGCGTCCAGCCGTGCGGCAAGCAAGGCATGCAGCGTAGGCGGCACGGCCACGTTGCCCTCGGCCTCACCGGCCATTGCGAGCATCTCGTGGACGAAGAGAGGATTCCCCCCCGCGGCGCGGGCGATTTGATCGCGCAGCTCACGCGAGATGCGTTCAGGGATCAGCTTTTCGACCTCGGCGTCGCCGAGCGTCGCGAGCCGCAGCGTCACGGGCCAGGCAGGGCGGAGCTCGCTCAGCTCCGGCCGTGCGAGACAAAGGACGAGTAGCGGGACGCCAGACGAGAGCAGAGCAACGTGCTCGATCAGGTCGAGGAACGTCTCCTCGCCCCATTGGATGTCATCGAAGACGACAACGAGAGGCTCCGTGGCTGCCGCGCGCTCGAGCGTCTTGCGGACGGCCCACGCGATTTCCTCGGTGGACGCCTTAGCGTCCGTCTCACCGAGGAGCGAGCGGATCGCCGTGGCAGGAGCCTCGTCCACCGGGCGCGTCCCGAGTTGCTTCAGCACCTCGACGACAGGCCAGTAGGTTATCCCGTCGCCGTAGGAAAGACAGCGCCCACGGACGACCCTAGCCTCAATCGAGGCCACGAACTCAGCGGTCAGGCGTGACTTGCCGACGCCCGCGTCGCCCAACACGGTGACGAACTCGCAACGGCGCTCGCCCACCGCGCGCTCCCAGGACTCGTCGAGGAGCGCGAGCTCATGCTGCCTGCCGACGAACCGGGCTGCGTGACCGCGCTCAGGAACGTCACGCACCCGCACGAGACGGTACGCGGGAATTGGCTCGGCCTTACCCTTGAGCACCAGCGGATCGACCGGTTCGACATCCGCCGCCTCACCGAGCAGCACGATTGTCGGCGCTCCGACCAAGACCTCGCCCGGCGGCGCCGCCTGCTGGAGCCGCGCGGCCACGTTGACCGCATCCCCCGTGGCGAGGCGTTCCGCGGTACCGGCGACGACCTCCCCGGTGTTCAGGCCAATCCGTGCTTGAATTCCAAGCTCCGGCAGCGCATCTCGCATTGCCGCCGCTGCCCGCGCGGCGCGAAGCGCATCGTCCTCGTGGGCGATCGGCACCCCAAAGACCGCCATCACGGCGTCCCCGATGAATTTCTCCACCGTGCCTCCGTGGCGCTCCACGATCGCTTTCATCCTCTCGAAGTAGCGGGCGAGCAGCGCCCGCAGCGCCTCCGGGTCGACCGACTCACCCAGCGAGGTCGAGCCGGTCACGTCGCAGAAGAGGATGGTGACGGTCCGGCGCTGCTCGCGCCCGGTGCCTGCTTCGGTCACCGCCGCGCCACAGTGTGGACAGAAGGCAAAGTCGCCCTCGATACCCCGCCCGCAATTTGTGCAAGGCCGCATGGCAAGAGGCTAGCGCCGCAAGCGCCAGATGACCTGTCGCTGCTGACGACACCAGTACGACGAGCCCAAGCCGGCCCCCACTACTACGAGCGAACCCAGGATCAAACGCTGAGGAGCGGGCGGCTTGGAGCGACACTCGAGACCGCGGCATCCCCGAAGCCGGGCCGGTCGACGCGTCCGCGAAGCGCCTTATCGCGTGTGGGCGCCGGTCTCGCCTGAATGCCGATTCGCACCTGGAGCGCGAGCGCCGGATCCTCGTCGTTTAGCTTCTCGATCGCCTCCAGGGTGCGAAGGCCGGCCCGGACCGCCCGCTCGGTGTCGTCTTCGTGTGCCGTCGGGGCCGAAGACCGCCATCACCGCGTCCCCGATGAACTTCTCCACCGCCGGACAAAGAAGCTATTCGCCGAGCAGTCGGCGCAGACGCAGTTCAAGGGCGAGGACGAACTCGTCTTCTGCCACGCCGACACGGCCCGAGCTCGATGCGGCGGCGGGAGGAGCGCGATTTGGAGCTGGTGAAGCGCCCTTTGACGAGCGCTTCGCGCACCTGGAGCCGTCCTTCGAGTAGCTGTACGTCTCGCCAGCGGAGGGCGAGGGCCGCGGCGCAGGGCGGTGCCGAGTGCGATGAAAGAAACTGGGCCTATGCCGCCTGTCCTAGGCTTCGCCTTGCAGCTCAGTGAGGTGGGATGTGCAGTACGGACTATCGCTGCCAACCGGTGCGGAGTGCGGCGATCCGCGCTTCCTGGTCATGCTGGCCGAGCGCGCGGAGGTTGTCGGATGGGATGGGGTCTTCCTTGAGGATTACGTCTGCTATGGGGGCGATGCTTCGACGCCAACGTGCAACACCTGGGCCGCGCTGGCGGCAATCGCGGCCCGGACCGACCGCATTCGGCTAGGCACGGAGGTGACGCCGCTTACGCGACGACGACCGTGGAACGTCGCCCGCGAAGCCGCAGCAGTCGATCAGCTCTCGGGAGGGCGCATGATCCTCGGCGTCGGCTTGGGCGACACCGGTGAGGCTGTGGGAGTCGACGCTAGCTTCGTTCGCTTCGGCGAAGAGCCCGATGCGCGGACGCGGGGAGAGATGCTCGACGAGGCCCTCGAGATCGTCGCTGGCCTCGGGTCCGGTGAGCCTTTCAGCTTCCTGGGCAAGCACTACGTCGTCGAAAACGTGACCTTCCTGCCGCGGCCGGTGCAACAGCCACGGATTCCGATCTGGATCGGCGGAGGGTATCCCAATGCTCGTCCCACGCGCCGTGCCCTGCGCTGGGACGGCTCATGCCTGTACAAGGAGACGCACGGTGGCCCCTGGCAGAACATGACGCCCGACGACGTGCGCGCGCTGCGAGACGCGGCCGGCGGCCGCCCCTTCACGATCGCCGTGGGTGGGAGCGGACGTAGTGAGGACTGGGAGGCAGAACGGGAGCCCATCCGGGCGGTGGCCGAAGCGAGCGCCGACTGGTGGATCGAGTGGGTACCGCCGAGTGAACGCGACGTGATGGTCGAAGCCGTTGAAAGAGGACCGCTGCGAATCGACTAGAGAGCGTCTCCACGCGAAGCCACGTTCGACCCGTTGAGCCGGCAAACTCATTTCGATTCGAGTTCTTAGGGGCGACACCGATGGTGGGTTCGTGGTCAGACGCGCGCTCGTGCCGGGATTGCGAACTCGCCCCAGAGCGGGTAGTGGTCGGAGATCTTCCAGGAGAGGCTGACCAGGTCGGTTGCGCCCTGGACGATCGGGACGAAGTCGAAGGTGCCCGCCGTGGTGCAGGCGAGCGTTAGCAGCGGACCTTTGCTCGCGTCGACGAACCAGGCGATCTGGTCATAGAACTTGTCTTTGCCGGACTGGGAGATCGTGCGTGGGACGTCGCTGAGGCCGGGTGCGGGCGTGAGGCCGGTCGAGGTGAAGGCGTCGTAGAGGGGATCGCCGCGGCGGTCGATGTTGAAGTCGCCGAGCGCGATCAGGTTGTGGTTCCACTCGTCTTCTTGTTCGGCCCAAGCGGAGAGCCACTCGGCGATCGCGCGCAGCTCGTCGATGCGTTCTTGGCTGCTTCCGTAGTCGACGTGGAGCGTGACGAGGATGAACGTCTGGCCGGCGGAGAGGAAGCTGACGGCGTAGGGGGTGCGGGCGAACTGGCGGTTGAACGCGTCTGGGTCGATTGCGGCTGGGTCTTCCTCGACCGGGACGACGAGCTCGCAGGCGAGGCCTGAGAGGCGCACGCGGCGTGTGTCGAAGAGGAAGGCCATCCGCTCGTTGTTGCCGGCGTCGCCTTTGGTGACGTCGGTGAGCGTGAATCCCCACTCGGGGCCGAGCGCCTTGAGCAGATAGCGGAGGGCGCGCAGGTCGCCCCGGACCTCCTGCACGCCGACGACATCGAACCGCGACACCATCTCGGCGATGAGGACGACGTCGCTGAAGTCGCGTTTGGGCGAGTCGGCGGGTGCGGCCTCCCACTTCTTGGTCAGCCCGCCCGAAAGCGCGGAGGTTCCAGGGTGCGACAAGCAGGTTGCGATCCAGCTCCTTCGCTGGCACAACCTCATCGAGTCCGGCGCTCAGAGCAGCGAGCCGATCCAGAAGCGAACCGGGCGACGGCGCTGGAAAGGGGTCGACGGGCATCGCCTAAGCCTCGCAGAAACGCTCTCGATCCCCGGGCCCGCCTTCCTTCTTTGGCCAACTCTTGCCCACCTGCTATGACCGTTGGCGGACGCCGCGCTTAGCGAGATCTAACCGGCGGACGACGAAGGGCGAGCATCGAG
>Ga0126314_10001512_pt1 | contig 11232 bp, 11 predicted proteins | sample Plot105B_FD_92535 | JGI IMG/M metagenome (GOLD analysis project Ga0126314, IMG submission 92535) | Serpentine soil microbial communities from UC McLaughlin Reserve, CA, USA - Plot105B | ecosystem: Environmental > Terrestrial > Soil > Grasslands | place: USA: UC McLaughlin Reserve, Lake County... | reverse complement strand
GGGTCGGCGTATGCTCCTCGATCCTCGACGACTACGCGACCGGGAGGCTGAGGCTGGTCGGCGTCGATCGCGCCGATGCCGACCGAAACGGCGTAGCCGCCTCGCGCCCTTACGTCCGCCGCACGAGTCGGCGCAACGGCCCGCGCCGCTCCCAGTTCTCGGCGCTCGCCGCGAGCTCGCCCGGCGTCGGAGGGCTCGCGCTCACGAACGGGAACCGGGGCTGAGGGTGGGTCTTCTTCATGGTGTTCCTCATCGCTTACTCCTTCCGTTGGCTTCCCGTCCATCGAAGCGGCGCCGGCTAAGAGCCGCGTGAAGCCCGCGTGAGACGTCGCTAAGAGTTTCGGGCGTCCTCTACCCGAGCGAGGCGTGGACGCTCGGCGCCGTCGCCTGCCACGCACCGGGCGCGTGCGGGGTGAACGCGGGCAGCCTGAGCGTGAACGTCGCCCCGGTGCCGTTGCTCGCCGCCTCGCAGCGGCCGCCGTGCGCCCTCATGATCGCGTCGACGATCGCGAGACCCAGGCCGGCTCCGCCATGGGCGCGGGTGCGTGCGGAGTCGGCGCGGGCGAAGCGGTCGAAGATTCGCTCGAGCGCCTCGGGCGGGATGCCGTCGCCCTCGTCGGCGACCTCGACCACGAGCTCCCCGCTTTCGGCGTGACTCGCAAGTGTGATCGCATCGCCCGGGGCGGTGTGCTTGACGGCGTTCTCGAGCAGCGCGTCGAGCGCGATCCGCAGCGCCTCGGCGTCGCCGAGCACTCTCCCGGTGGCGAGGTGGCCGAGCGTCCAGCTGCGGGGGACCACGTCCGACCAGCGCAGGAAGACGTCCTCCAGGAACGGCTCGACTTCGAGCTCGGCGAGGACGACGAAGTCGGGCTGCTTGGACTTGGCGAGCAGCAGCAGGCGTTCGAGGATGTTCTCGATCCGTCCGAGCTCGTCGAGGGCGATCTCGATCTCGTGGCTTCGCGACCGATCCACACGCTGCAGGACCTCGAGGTGGCCGCGGGCGATGGTCACCGGCGTGCGGAGCTCGTGGGACACGTCGTGGAGGAACCGCTTCTGCTGAGCCAGGACCTGCGCCCGTTCGCGCGCCTCCTCCTCGAGCTCGCGGAGAGCGTCTTGCCGGCGCCGGGCGTGCCAGACCATCGCCAGGAACATCGCGGCCATCAGCGGCACCTCGAAGAGCTCGCCCCAGAGCTGCTTCCCACGGAATGCGTCCTGCAAAATCAATGCGCCGGTGGCTACGACCACGACCGAGAGCACCGTGGCCGTCGGTGCGGGCTCCCACACCCGGAAGCCGTAGAGCAGGGTCAGGCTGACCCAGATGAAATGGAAGGGGATCGTCTCCCACGTCGGCCATATCGCCATTGCCGCGAGGTTCATGCCGGCGAAGCCAAACCACGCGAGCTCGATCGAATTACGCCGCAGTGAGGCGATAGCCACCATGCCGGACCGTTTCGATGGGCGCCTCGGAGCCGAGCTTCTTCCGCAGGCGCCGGACGCAGACGTCGACTACGTTTGAGCGCGGGTCGAACTGATAGCCCCAGACGTCCGACAGCAGGCGCTCCCTGCTGACGACCTCGCCCGCGTGGCGAACGAGGTGGAGGAGGAGACGGAACTCGCGGTCGGAGAGCTCGGCGACAACGTCCCCGAGCTTCGCTTGCCGGCGGGCGAGCTCGAGCGTCAGCGTCCCGGCTCGAAGCACGCCGCCGGCCTCGTCGAGGGTGGCGCGACGGAGCTGCGCCCTGACCCTCGCGAGCAGCTCGTCGAGCGAGAAGGGCTTCGAGACGTAGTCGCTTGCGCCGAGGCCGAAGCCACGCAGCTTCGTCTGGAGGTCGGAGCGCGCGGACACGATCACGACCGGGAGCTCCGGGCGTTGGCGCTGGAGCTCGCGCAGAACCGTGAGCCCGTCGAGCTGCGGGAGAAGGAGGTCGAGCACGACGAGGTCGTAGCTCTCGCGGAGCGCGCGGGCGAGCCCTCCTCGTCCGTCACCTGCACCGTCCACGACGAATCCCTCCGCCGCCAAGCCGCGAGAGAGGAAGGACAAGATGAGCGGCTCGTCCTCGATAACCAGGATCCGCATTGCTCTCGGAAGCGGACACTAACGCGCAGATGACCGGAGGATGACGCGCAGATGACAGTTCCGTCATCTTGGTTCCTTCGGTTGCGTCGGGCTCCTATCGTCCCCGGGCGATGGGCGAGCGGGTTCTCGAGCGCGAGCGTCCGCCAGAGCGGGGTGCGGCCGTTGCCGAAGCTCCCGCGCCGCTGACCAGGAGAGCGGCGGCCCCGTCGCCGTTCCCGGACCGCGCCGCCCGTCACTGGCTGCTGTCGTCGATCATCTGGTTGACGGTCGTCGACTTGTTCGGCGGCGTGCTCTCGACCGAGTTCGTCTCGCCCGATGCCTTCGGGGGTATCTCATGGCTCGCCTTCTCGCGCGTCCGTCAGGAGCACGTGAACGGCGTGATCCTCGCCTGGCTGACGATGATGTACTTCGGGGCGCTCTTCTACATGCTGCCGCGACTGTGCGGCACGCGCGGGATCTGGAGCGAGCGACTCGGCGTCTGGTGCGCCTGGGCCTGGAACGCGATGCTCGTTCTGGGAGCGATCGCCCTCCTCACTGGCCACAGCCAGGGCCGCGAGTACGGCGAGTTGATTTGGCCGCTCGACATCGCCCTGCTCGTGATCTGGTGTCTGAACATTGTCAACATCATCGCGACCGTCCAGATGCGGACGATCCGGCCGATCTACGTCACGGTCTGGTGGTTCCTCGCCAGCCCGTTATGGCTCGCTGTCGACTACGCAATCGGCAACGTCATCTGGAGGCCGGGTCACCTCTGGGGTGCCCCCTCCGGAACGCTCTCCAACAGCCTCGCGGACGCGATGCTGAACTGGTGGTACGCGCACAACCTGTTCGGGCTCTGGCTGACGCCGATGCTCGTCGCGCTTACGTATTACATGGTTCCGCGCATCACGAACACGCCGCTCTATAGCTACACGCTCTCGCTCGTCAGCTTCTGGGGCATCGCGTTCTTCTACACCGGCGTCGGCGACCACCACATCCTGCAGTCGCCCACGCCCGCCTGGCTGAAGACGATCGCCACGGCGTCCTCGTGGATGCTGCTGGTACCCGTCTTCGCCTTCACGATCGTCATCCTCGGGACGATGAAGGGCAATTGGGACAGGTTCTTCACGAACTTACCCTTGCGCTTCACCCTGACGGCGTTCTTCTTCTACTGGCTGGTCAACATTCAGGGGGCCTTCCAGGCGCTCCAGCCGTTCAACAGGCTGACGCACTTCACGAACTTCGTCGTCGCTCACGCTCATCTCGCCTTACTCGGGGCCTTCACGATCCTGGGCATGGGCGTGATCGACTACATCGTGGCGCAGGTCTACGCGCGGCCGCTCTGGAGCCGTAGCCTCACCGAGTGGCAGTACTGGCTCGTGACGGTCGGGTTCACCGGCTTCTTCAGCGTGTTGACGTTGGCCGGTTTCCAGCAGGGCTTCAGCTGGTCGCAAGGCATCCCCGAGGTCAACGTGTTGCCCCAGCTGCACGCGTACTTCATCGCCCGCGGCATCTTCGGAATCATGATCATCGCCTCGGGAATCGTCCAGCTGGTCAACGTCGGGATGACGATGTGGACGAACACCCACGAGCGGCGCCGCCAAGAGACCTTGGCGGTCGCCGAGGCCGTCTCACCACCGCTGCCGGCGAGCTAGCCGATGGCCGAAGGCGACGACCGCTTCGCAAGCTCCGAGGGCGAGCCGAGGGTCCCGCGCGGCTGGGGACCGCACCCACGCGAACGGATGCTGATGACGCCGCTCGTCGCCGGCCTCGGCGGGCTGCTCGCCTTCTTGAGCGTCGTCTTCGTGGTGGTCTGGCTTCCGATCCACACCTTCGATCCGCCGGCCTCAGGGGACTGGGCGCCTCTTTCCGACGAGGCGCAGAAGGGACGCGACCTCTTCGCCTCGAACGGCTGCTACGTCTGCCACTCCGGGTACTCACGTCCCCAGGACGTGCGCTACGCGCTCTACTTTCTCTACCCGAAGGTCTCCCAGCCGGGCGACTTCTACGGCAGCGACCAGTCGCCGAACCTGTTCGGAACCGAGCGGACCGGCCCCGACCTCTCGCAGGACGCCGGTTGGCATCCGGACGACTGGCATCGCGCGCACTTCTACAACCCCCGCTTCATCGATCCGCTGTCGCTGATGCCGCCGATGAAGTCGCTCTTCTCGGACAAGCAGGTCGACCAACTCATTCTCTTCACGCAGAACCGGAGCGGGAAGTCCGGCCTGCTGCGCTACGCCGGGGAGCTGTACGCCAAGCACGTCGTCAACACTGTCCAGGGTTTCCCGCCGCCGTACAAGGGGTTCCAGGGCGCGCACCGGAAGCCGCTCGAGCCGAAGGAGGTGGAGCCGCCGCCCAACCAGCTCGAGGAGGCACCGAACCTGGCGCAAATCGACCGCAGCTACTGGCTCGCGGGCAACCCGTTGCCGGTCACCGAGCAGAACCTGCTCCGGGGCAAGCAGGTCTTCCTCGAGCGCTGCGTCGGCTGCCACGGCCCTAAGGGCAACGGGAAGGGGCCCGCCGCCAAATTCTTGTCACCGACCCCCCTTCCGTTCGACGATGCCGACGACCAGTGCTGCGGCGGCGACACCGGCCCGGGCGACTTCTACTTCCGCATCCTGCGCGGCTGGTCGGGGACCGCGATGGAGAACTTCGGTGACCGTCTCTCGGTCGACGACATCTGGCGCGTAGTCCTGTTCGTGAAGACGATCCCGAACGGAACGCTGGCGAAGCACCGCGTGCCGACGCCGAAGGACTACATCGTCTGGTCACCGTCGAAGGAGCTGCTCGCCTGGGTCAACACGCGCCAGCAGATCGCGAAGAACGCGTCATTCGACAAACGCCAGGCCGAGAATCCCTTCTTCAAGGAAGCCAGGCAAGTCTTCCCGGGTCTGGCTCCGGGCGACAAGATCGTCGTGAACGGCTTGGAGACGCCGCTAGATCTGGCGCACGCCGCCGCCGGCATCAGGACGATCTACGAGGACCTCCTCGACCGTGCCTGGGCCGACGCGGAGGCGCGCGGCGACAAGCTGCCGCCCGCAGCCCAGAAGGACGTCCCACCGACCGTCCCGGGAGAGCAATGAGGCGCTTCCTCACCGCACTGGGCATCGCGCTGGCCACCGCGCTCGCCGCGCCGATGGCGGCGCTCGCCCACGATGCGCCCGAGAACGACCGGTCGAAATGGGTGATGGCCGACTGGATGCTCGACATGTTCTTCATCCTGGCCGGGGTGGCGCTGGTCGCCTTCATCTTCGCCTGGAAGGCGGGCCACTTCCACAACCTCGACGAGGCAGCACGCGTCCCGCTCCAGATCGAGGAAGAGGACTATTACACGCCCGAGTGGGCCTACGACGAGGAGGAGTGGGACGATGTCGATGCCGTCCGGTGATTCGCCCGGCGACGCTCAGGCCTACTACGACTACCTCAACGGCCACCACATCATCGACGGCCGCGTGGAGACATGGCATGTCGACTGGCTTTCGCTCGCGTGGCTCTGGGGCTTCCTGATCGTGCTGGTCATCGCCACGCTCCTCTGGATCAGGCAGTACCGAACGACGACGACCCGGGCAGGCATCTATCCCGTCGACAGGTTCGGCGGCTGGACCTCCGAAGCAGCCGGCCCCGCGACTGTCTTCTTCATCATCTTGACGGTCTTCCTCACCGGCTTCGCGATCGTGTTGGTCGTGGGACACCTCATCTGGGGACAGCGGTTCTGATGGCGGCCGCCATCCCCACCGTGCTGCCGTTCATCTCCTACTCGACGTTCAGCGACGCCGTCATCCCCGACGAGGAGTGGGAAGATCTGTACGCGTCGCTTCAGGCCTTGAAGGGCCACGTTCAGGAATACCCGGGCTGTCAGCGCTTCGACGTCTTCATCCGCGCCGAGCTGGAAGGCGGCGTGCGGGTTCATTGCTACACGACCTGGGATACGCCGGACCAGGTGGAGGCGTACCTGGAGCGCGGGTACACCTTCGAGCGGCTCCTGGCGGACTTCGGCGCCGGGCTCGAGCCGGAGAGAAGCCTGGTAATGGAGAAGGTCTTCTGATGGAGGAGCGCGAGCAGCAGGCGCAGCGTCGAGGACGTCCGGCCAGGCCGCTGTTCGGTTACCGCGACGTCGGTGAGGACGTGCGCTGGTCGCGCCGCGCCGTCTACCGGGCGTGGATGATCCTCGCGGTGATGATCGCGCTCTCCCTGGGATGGACGCTCACCGTCTACTTCCTCGAGCCCGGGCTCCGCTAGAGCAGGTTCTTAGGCGGTCCCAGCCGTGTACCTGAAGCACCTCTCGTCGCTTCAGTTCCTCACGTACGTCGCCTTCTTCAGCGTCTTCGTCGCCGCTCTCTGGCGCTTGCTTCCCGGAAAGGCGCCACCCATCCGAACTGTGCCGTACTCGGACGACGAGCTCGGCGCGCACGATCCCAAGGTTGCGAAGTACTTCGTCGCGGGAGGCGGCTTCCTCGTCCTCGGCAGCTTGCACATGGTCGCGAAGAACCTGCCGTGGGGTGCCGAGTGGCTTGCGCGTGCGGGCTACGCCGGACACCTCGTTCGCGACCTCTCGAACACGCACGTGATGATCGTCGGCGGCGGGACGCTGATCGCGACGGGGCTCTGCTGGTACACGTTGCCGCGCATCGTCGGCCGCCCTCTCGCCAACGAGGCCCTTGCCCAGTGCGCCTTCTGGTTCACGGCGATCGGGCTGCTCGTCTTCTACGTGGCGTTCGTGGGCAACGGGATCGCGATCGGACGCTTGGTCGCGCACGGCTGGGACTACGAGGCCGCGAAGGCAAGCATGGGCAAGTGGTACAAGGTGCCGGTCGGGATCGGAGCCGGTGTCATGGGCATCGGTTACTGGTGTTTCGCGGCAAACGTGCTCCTGACGGTCTTCCACGCCCGGCTCGTGCGAGTGCCGAAGCCGAGCGGGCATCTCTGGAAGTACCTCGTCACGGGCGTGGCCGGGCTGACCGTAGGGACCGTTCAAGGCGTCATTCAGGTGCAGCCGTCCCACGAGGCATGGCTGCACCAAGCGGGCCACGCGGGAGAGTGGATCGATCCCATCAGCCACGCCCACATCAACCTCGTCACGGGCCTGACGATGCTCGTCGCGGGCGCCGTCTTCTACCTCGCGCCGCTCCTCGGGGGCAGGCCGCCGTCGCGCAGGTCCGCGAACGCCTGCTTCTACTTCCTGCTCGCCGGCTCGCTCGCCTTCTACCTCGTCGCCCTGTACCTGGGCTTCCACGAAGGGCGCCTCGTCGTCCACCACGGCCTCACTCCCGAGGAGGCCGAGGATGCGACGCCGCTCCATCCGTACCTGATCATGGCCGCAGGGGCTGCGATGTTCACCGCTTTCTGGGTGCTGCTGGCCGTTCTGCTTCGCTGCTTCTGGGGAGCACCTTCATCGGCACGCGCGTTCGTGCTCGCCGGGTGCCTGGCGCTCGCCGTGGGAACGCTGCAAGGGCCGGTCCAGGCATTCCCGGCGGTGCACGAGCTGCTCGACCGAGGCGGCGATGCGGGCGGGGTGATCGTGAACCTGCACGCGCAGCTCAACATGCTCGGCGGGCTCATGGTGATCCTCGTCGGCGTCGTGCTGGCGCTGCTGACGCGACTCGGCGCCCGGCCCCGGCCCGGCCTCGCCCGGGCGACTCTCGTCGGCGTCGTCGGCGGGACGGCCGTCTACTACGCCGCAGAGATGACCTTCTCGGCGCTCGAGGCTCACGAGGTGTCCGATGGCCGGACCTTCGCGACCGCGGTGGCAGGTCTCGAGCCGTGGCAGGCGCTCATCCTCGTCCCCGCCGCGTTCGCCGTCTTGTGCGGGTTCGGTGCCTACGCGGGCGCCTGCTGGAGCATGACCGCGCGCCAACGCAGGGCCGGCCGGCGGGCAGTCGCGGCCGCTCCGGCCGTCTACGCGGGCCCGATCCCCAGGCGCGTCCGGAGGCGCAGCCCCGCGGCGCTCGCGGGGTACGAGCTCCCGATGGCGCTTCTGGGCTTCCCCGGAATCGGCTGGCTCTTCGCGGGCTTTCCATTCGTCGCCGCGATCTTGCTGCTCGCCGGACCTGTGCTGGCTTGGGCCGTCGTCCCCTCCGCGTTCAGCCCTTACGGCACAGGCCCGCTGCGCGGCTTCGGCTGGAAGTTCGAGTTCGTTTGGCTTGCGGGCACCGCGGTGCTCTCCGCGGCTGCCCTCTACCTGGCGCATCGCCGCCGCCGGCGCCTCCTCGACGGGAGGCCGCCTCGCGGACGTCGACGACGGCGGCGCGGGTACCGGACGCGGGTCAGCATCGCGGCCGGCACGGTCTTGCTTGTCCTGCTCGCGCTTCCGTTCGTGCCCGCCGTGAGCGGGATCGGCACGGGCTCCGTCCGCTACGCGTACCAGACCGGCTTCACAAAGGAAGTCACGGGTCAGTTCCTAACGACGTCGAAGGGGACGGTGGCCCTGTTCTCCTGGCGCGACCCCCAGGATCCCTACCCGCAGGATGCGCTGCGGCTCCGATCCGGTGATGTGCGTTCCTTCGTCGTCCGGGCGGCCGCCGTCGATCACCCCGACGCATACCGTCTCTTTGATCTCGACCACCGACATCGGCTGCCGCTCGCGGAGCGCGCACGCTCGCCGCGGACCCTCACGCTTGTGCCGTCGCATCGGCTCGCTCCGGGCCGCTACCTCTTCGTCGGGACGCATCAGGGGATGTTCGGCGGCCGGGACTTCGCCTACCTGACGGTGGTACGGCGAGGAGCTCCGGTGACGCCAATCAGCCTGCGGCCCGGAGCTTCCGTCCCTGCGGTGATCGACGCGTTCCTGCCGATCGCGGCCGCGCTCGTTGCCGGGCTTTTCAGCACGCTCCTGCTGCGATCCTTCCTGCGCCGGCCGGCCGGTCAGAAGGCCCTGTGGGCGTCAGGCTTCGCGCTGTTCGCCGCCGCAGCGGCCGCGGAGGCGCTTGCTCAGCACGCGGGCTGGACGCCCGCGCTTTTCCGCACCTACTACCTCGCCGGCGGTGTGCTGACGGTGGCGTACCTCGGCGCCGGCTCGGCCTGGCTGCTCCTGCCCAGCCGGGCCCGTGACGGCCTCCTCGGCGGGCTCGCCGTGGCGACGGCGGCGGCGGCCGTGACGGTCGCGCTCGCGGGGGTCGACACCTCCATCCTTGCGGCGACCGCCCACGGCCGTCCGCCTGCTAACTCGGCGCTCGAAGGGCACGCGTTCCTCTGGGCGATCGCGCTGAACTCGTTCGGCAGCCTGTTCCTAATCGGCGGCTCGCTCTACTCGATCGCGCGGCGCCAGCGGGTGCGTGCGAACCTCTGGATCGGAAGCGGCGCGCTGGTCGTGGCGCTCGCGACCGGCCTGTCGCGTGCGGGTTCCTACTCGCTCGTCTACGTGGGCGAGCTGCTCGGGATCGCTCTCATGTTCGCCGGCTTCGCCTTCGTCGGCCGTCCGCACCGACGACCGCGGCTCGCCGCGCCTGCGGTCGCGAACAGGCCGGCGTAAGCGCCTCGAGCCAACCCGAGGCGACGCTTGGGCTCTTGCTTCCGAGGCTCGCCGCGCTCGGCATTGCGTGCGCGAACCGGGGCACGCGCTCTTCGGCTTCGGGATGCTGTTCCCGATCCCGTGGCTGATCGGCGACCTGATCCCGCCGAAGGAAACGCAGGCCGCGTAGCCCGTTGAACGGCCCATCTGGGTTAGGCGGCGGGAGCGCGCCCGCGGTTACCTTGGATCCGAATCGCGCGCGGTTGGAGCGCGCGGCGACAGTAGGGGGAACAGGTGCATCTCAAAGCGCGGCAGCGGTGGTTGTGCGTTCTCGGGCTCGCGCTCGTCTCGGTCGCAGCAACGCCCGCGGCGGCGCTCGCCGCGCGCGGCCTCGTCGTCGGCGTCAACGAGGACGCGCTCAAGTGGCGGCCGGGAATCGCCTCGACCGCGAAGACCTCGGGCTCGGCTACTACCGGGTGACCCAGAGGTGGGAGCCCGGACGCTCGCAGGCCGGCGCCGCCGACACCGCCTCGGGTCGCCGCCGCGCTCCGGAATGCCGGCTCGCAGAAGGTCCTCCTGAGCGTCTTCGGCCCTGCGAACGCGGCACCCGTCGGCCTGTCCTCGCGCACCGCGTACTGCAGCTTCGTGTCCTCGCTGCTCGACCGCTTCCCGCAGGTCGCGGCCGTCAACATCTGGAACGAGGCCAACCTCAGCTACTTCTGGAAGCCGCAGTTCGGCCGCAAGGGCTCGAGCGCCGCCCCGGGTGCCTACGCGGCGCTGCTGGCGCGCTGCTACGACGCGATCAAGAGCCGGCATCCGTCCGTGCGGGTGATCACCTCGATCTCGCCGCGCGGAAACGACAACCCGCGCGCCCGTTCGAACGTCTCCCACTCGCCCGGGAACTTCATCAGGAAGCTGGGGCAGGCCTATCGCCGCTCGCATCGCCGGGCGCGGATCTTCGACGCCTGGGGGCAGAACGTCTACGGCGCGAGCTCGAAGGAGCGCCCGTGGGCGCGCCACCGCGTCGACATCGGCCAGGGCGACTACCCGCGGCTGCTCTCCTACCTGAAGAGCGCCTTCGGAGGGACGCATGAGCCGGTTCCCGGCCAGAAGGACGTTCGCATCTGGTACCTCGAGGGCGGTTTCCAGACGAGCGTCGCGGCCAAGCGCTCCTTCTACGGGCGCAGCGAGACCGACCGCTCCGTCGTCGCGCCTCTCGGGAGGCCCTCGCGGCCCGACCAGGCGTCGCAGCTGACTGACGCGGTCAGGCTCGCGTACTGCCAGCCCGCCGTCGGAGCGTTCTTCAACTTCCTGCTCGCCGACGAGGCCAGCCTGCGCGGCTGGCAGTCCGGCGTCCTGTTCAGCGACTGGACGCCGAAGCCGTCGTACCAGGCGTTCAAGCGCGTGGTCGCGGAGGTCAACTCCCGCCGCGTCGACTGCGCGACGCTCCAGGCGCGGATCAAGAAGCTCGGCGGCTGAGCCGCAGCTACCCTCGGGCTGGTGGTTCCGAGGCTCGCCGTCCCGGTGCTCGCGCTCGCCCTGCTGCTTCCGAGCGCGGCCGCGAGCCGTGGCACCGCGCATGAGCTCCTTCCCGACCTCCTCACCCGGACGCCCGGGAAGGTCTACCTGCAGATCACGCCGCGCGGGAAGCACCTGGTGCGCTTCTCGAACGAGGTCGTCAACGTCGGGGTGGGCCCGCTGGAGCTCCGGCCTCGCGTGGGCGACT
>Ga0126314_10001511_pt1 | contig 11235 bp, 14 predicted proteins | sample Plot105B_FD_92535 | JGI IMG/M metagenome (GOLD analysis project Ga0126314, IMG submission 92535) | Serpentine soil microbial communities from UC McLaughlin Reserve, CA, USA - Plot105B | ecosystem: Environmental > Terrestrial > Soil > Grasslands | place: USA: UC McLaughlin Reserve, Lake County... | reverse complement strand
TTTTCCTGCCGCTGATGCGGATCGGCTTCGGCCACAGCCTTCGCGGCCTTGCCGCCATCGCCGAAACGTGACTACCACCGGAAATGGCGTCGCTAGCGGACCCGACGGCCGGCTACGGTGCTCGTGGGCGCTTTCGGCTCCGGAGTACCTGCAGTATCACGACACCGAATGGGGCCAGCCGGTGATCAGCGTTCCGGGTTTGTACGAGCGGATGACCCTCGAAGCTTTCCAGTCAGGCCTTTCCTGGATCACGATTTTGCGCAAGCGGGAGAATTTCCGGGCAGCGTTCGACGGTTTTCGTCCAGAGCGTGTGGCGGCGTACGGTCAGGCCGACATAGAGCGGCTGATGGGCGACGCCGGGATCGTCCGGAACCTTGCAAAGATAAAAGCGGCCATTTCCAACGCGAGGATCGTCGCGGAGTTGGGCGAGAGCTTCGTAGATCTGGTCTGGAGCTACCACGACCAACGATCGCGTCCCCGCACCCTGAGCGACGTACCCTCGACGTCGCCCGCCTCGATTGCGCTGTCCAGGGAATTGAGAAAGCGCGGAATCCAGTTTCTCGGACCTACCACCGCCTACGCCATGATGCAGGCCATCGGGCTCCTAGACGACCACCTCAAAGACTGTTTTGTGCCCGTCCCCCGGCTGCCCCGTAGGGCGAGTGATACGGAATAATTACCTCCAGGCAAGCCAAATTACAGAGAGGGTGGGCGATGGCTGCAATGAAGCCGCGGACCGGTGACGGCCCGATGGAGGTCACCAAGGAGGGCCGCGGGATCGTCATGCGGGTTCCGCTCGAAGGTGGCGGCCGGCTTGTCGTCGAAATGAATGCGGTCGAGGCTGCCGAACTCGCTGGTGCGCTGAAAGGTGTTGTTGGTTGAGCTGAACCAGCTCGTTTCGCGTCCGCAGACTGAAGGCTCGACTTCGAATCTGCGGACGCTTTACTGTCGAAACAATTCTCGCCGCCTTGGCTGGCTGCCCGTCATTATTGCGGTTTGATCACGCTCATACCTGTAGAAGCCGCAGAATCCTCCGGGGCTGAGCCACTTGCAACCCAACCGTGCTCTGCAGCCCGTATCCCTGCTCTATGGGCCGCACTCCTTTGAGGCAAGGCTCGGGAGGGCCCCGAGTCATCCAGCAAAGGAGCTGAGATGTCTGTCTCTCGCAAACTGCGCACCGCCGCAGTCACTTTTGCCGTAGCCGCTGCCACTGCTGCCGGCGCCGCCGTCACCGCCCCGGCTGCCACGGCCGAGGCCTGTGCCGTGACCTGGGGATCGCTCGCCAAGACCTCAGCACCAATGACCACCCGCCAGATCAGCCAGGCCCGAGCAGGCGAGCACGCCTGCTACGACCGGCTAGTCATCGACCTCAGCGGTTATGGCACAGCCGCGACGGGCTATGACGTCCGTTACGTCGACCAGGTCACCCAGGATGGCTCGGGTCAATTGGTGCCGCTCCGTGGCGGGGCCAAGCTGCAGATCGTTATCAAGGCTCCCGCCTATGACCCCAGTGGCGAGCTGGTCTGGAACTTCGACAACCCGAACGAAGCAGTGGATGTGACCGGCTTCTCGACCTTCCGCCAGGTGGCCTACGCGGGCAGCTTCGAGGGCCAGACCACCATCGGGCTGGGCGTCCGGGCCCGACTGCCTATGCGAGTCTTCCGGCTTGACGGCCCGCAGACCGGCCAGCGCATCGTCATCGATGTCGCGCACTCTTGGAATTAGCTCGGCTCGCGCGCGCTCCGCGAGGGTCGCTAGATCGCGCGCCGCTGTCTGGACGACCGAGTCGAGCAAGCAAGGCTTGCGAGCGAGGAAGGAAGACAGCGGCAAGGAGCGCGATCGCGCGAGCGGAGCTAATTGAGGATGGCTGTAACTTGGTCGTCAGTCAGCTGACGGAAGTCGCGATAGGCCGCCCCCACAGCGTAGAACGGCTCCGGCATCGCCGGGCAGAGGACCAGATCAGCCACCTCACCGACTGCACGTACCGCCGACCGGGCGCCGACCGGGATCGCCACGATGATCTTGGCCGGCGCCTTGGCGCGCAGCGCGGCGACAGCGGCGCGCATCGTGGACCCGGTGGCCAGGCCGTCATCGACGACGATCACCTCCGCATCCGCTATCTCGGGCACATCTTTACCGAAGGTCTCCCGGCGACGATCCAACTCGGCGAGCTCGCGGTCACGTACGGCTTCGAATGCGGGCTCGGTGATACCAAGATCACGGATCACCTCGACGTTGCGGAAGAGCGACACGTCTGGCCCGATCATGGCGAGCGCGCCCATTGCCAGCTCGCTGTGGCCCGGCACACCCAGCTTGCGGACCAAGATCACGCCGAGCGGCGCAGACAGCCTGGAGGCGACTTCCGCCGCTACCGGAACTCCACCACGGGGCAGCGCCAGCACGACGGGAGGCGCCGTCCAGGGATGGCCGCCCAGTTCAGCTGCCAGGGCGCGCCCGGCGTCGGTCCGGTCGGCGTACCGTCTCAGCTGGCATGCACCTCGATGGCTCGCTGGTAGACGTCGACGGTCTCAGCGGCGATCTTTGACCAGTCGAACTCCTCGATACAGCGCTGCCTGCCCGCGCGACCGAACTGCCCAGCCCTCTCCGGATCCCTTGTCAATTCGTTGATCTTGGTCGCCAGTCCTTCCTCGAACTCGGCCACCGCAGCCGGATCGTCGGCATTCGCCGGGTCGTACCGGACCAGGTAACCTGTCACGCCGTCCACCACAACCTCGGGAATACCGCCCACTGCTGAAGCGACAACGGCAGTCTCGCAGGCCATTGCCTCCAGGTTGACGATGCCGAGCGGCTCATAGACCGAGGGGCACGCGAACACCGTGGCATGGGAAAGCACCTGCCGGACGTGATCGCGGGGAACCATCTCCTGAATCCACAAGACGTTGCCTCGAGTCGACTCCAGATGAGCGAACGCCTCGTTGAACTCCTGGGCGATTTCAGGCGTGTCAGGTGCTCCGGCAAGCAGAACAACTTGGGTTTCCGGATCCAGCTTCTCCGCCGCTCGAACCAGGTGGATCAAGCCCTTCTGCCTGGTGATCCGGCCGACGAATACCACGCTTGCGAGGTCGAGCTTCATCCCGATGCTGGTCGCGATGTCGGTTCCCGGATCCGGGGAGAACTCGGTCGTGTCGATGCCGTTCTTGACCACGTGCACCTTGTCCGAATCAAGGTTTCGGTACGAGTCCAGGGTGTCTCGCCGCATCCCGGCACTTACGGCGATGACGGCGTCTGCGGCCTCGAATGCTGTCCGCTCGGTCCACGATGACAGCCGGTAGCCGCCTCCCAGCTGCTCGGCCTTCCACGGCCGATGGGGCTCCAAGGAATGTGCGGTGACCACGTGCGGAATGTCGTGCAGCAGACCGGCCAGATGCCCGGCCAGGTTGGCATACCAGGTGTGCGAATGGACAAGATCGACTTCCGCTATGGCCGCGACCATCGAAAGGTCCGCGCCGAAGACTCGAAGCGCGGCATTGGCTCCCGCCGGGTAGTTCTCCTGATGCGCCGTTGCACCCTCACGCGGCTCGCCCATGCATTGCACGTGGACATCGATCAGCTTACGCAACTGTGGCACGAGCTGGGCGACGTGCACCCCAGCGCCGCCGTAGATCGAAGGCGGATATTCGCGCGTGAGCAGGGAGATGCTGAGCTGGTTGGTCGAATCAGCCGCCATAGCCCGCATCGTGTCACAGCCGCGGAAGGGCTGGAAAGGGCTCGATCAGCAGGACTCTTGTCGGCGACAGGCCCCAGACCCTAGGTTCGACTCATGCTGCCGCGTCACAAAGCTCGTCCCAAGATTCTGTCGATTGTTCTGGCTGGTGGCGAGGGAAGACGGTTGATGCCGCTGACCGCGGACCGAGCCAAGCCGGCGGTGCCTTTCGGAGGCACCTACCGCTTGATCGACTTCGTGCTCTCGAACATGGTGAACGCGGGTCTGCGACAGATCGCCGTTCTCACCCAGTACAAGTCGCATTCGCTGGACCGCCACATTTCGCTGACCTGGCGGATGACGACATTCCTCGGCAACTACGTGACGCCGGTGCCCGCGCAGCAGCGGTTGGGTCCTCGTTGGTACCAGGGCAGTGCGGATGCGATCTATCAGTCGATGAATCTGATCCGCGACGAAGGTCCTGACTATGTCGTGGTCTTTGGCGCCGACAACATCTATCGGATGGATGTCGGGCAGATGCTCGACGCCCACATCGACGCCGGGCTTGGCGCCACTGTCGCCGGAATACGGGTGCCTCGCAGTCAGGCGACCGCTTTCGGCGTGATCGACGCGCGTGCCGACAACAAGATCAATGAGTTTCTCGAGAAGCCCGCGGAACCTCCAGGACTGCCGGACGACCAGGAGAGTTCGTTCGCTTCGATGGGCAACTACATCTTCACCACCGCGTCCCTGATCGATGCACTGATCGCTGATGCCGAGGCCGAGGAGTCCCGGCATGACATGGGCGGTGACATCATCCCCGCCTTCGTTGGCAAGGGTGATGCTCAGGTTTATGACTTCACTCAGAACGAAGTGCCCGGCTCGACCAATCGGAACAAGTCCTATTGGCGCGATGTCGGCACCATCGACGCCTACCACGAGGCTCATATGGACCTGGTGTCAGTGGACCCTGTCTTCAGCCTCTACAACTTCGAGTGGCCCATCTGGACCTACCCGGTGCAGATGCCGGGCGCCAAGTTCACCCTGCGCGGTTCCGCCCACGACTCGATCGTCGGTCCTGGGTGCATCGTCTCCGGCGGGTCGATCGAGCGGTCGGTGTTGTCGCCGAACGTTCGGGTACACGAGAACGCTGATGTGACGGAATCGGTGATTCTGTCCAACGCCAAAATCGGCAATGGCGCCGTCATCCGCAAAGCGATCTTGGACAAGAACGTCGTCGTATCCGAGAATGCGAAGATTGGAGTGAATGCCGAGGAAGACCTCGCACGGGGCTTCACAATCTCTGAGAGCGGCATCACCGTCGTCGGAAAGGGCGTCACAGTTCAGCCCTTGACGGCTACCAGCAGCCCGTCCCCCACCGGGAGCAAGGCCGCGGTCAGCTGAGCGTTCTCCTGGATTTCCGTCACTGCTGTCCGGATTGCCTCAGTCTGTTCGTCGACCTGTCCCGGGTCGGCCACTCGATCGTGCCATAAGGCGTTATCCATCGTCAGCAGCCCGCCGGGCCGCAGCAGCCGCATGCCCTGGCCGACGTAGTCCGGATACTCCGCCTTGTCGGCGTCGATGAAGACAAGATCGTACGCACCGTCGCTGAGCCGAGGAAGCACGCTCAGCGCTGCACCGCTGATCAGACGGAATCGTTGGGTCGGGATCCCGATGGATAGGAATGCCCGGCGCGCTATGTGTTGATGTTCTGGCTCGATGTCGACACTGGTCAGGACTCCGTCGGGTTGCATCCCGGCGAAGAGGGCTAGACCAGAAACACCGGACCCGGTGCCGACCTCGACAACAGCTTTCGCCGAGATCGCGCGCGCTAGCAGGGTGAGCGTGGTGGCGCCCCCACGCCCAATCGGCGCGACACCGAGATGGGATGCCTCCTGCCGGGCGGCAGCCGCGGCCTCGGACTCGTCCAGGAAGTCCTCGGCGAAGGCCCAGCTGGCCGGCTTGGGCGCGGACTTGGCTGAAGTCTTCCCGGCTGTCGCACTCACGCGGGCCAGCCTAGCGATAGGTTCCCGAGCGTCAGTGCTCGCGCAGCGCGGCCCATACGATGACCACATGAGCCACACCGTGGTCGCCGAGCTTGTTGCTGCTGTTATGAAGGTGGAGGTCGAGGTTGGCTCACGGGTGGCCGCCGACGACGCGGTAGTGATCTTGGAATCGATGAAAATGGAGATTCCTGTTCTTGCCGAGGTGGCGGGCACGGTGACTGAGGTAGTGGTCGCGCAGGGGGACGTCGTCAGCGACGGCGACCCGCTCGTCGTGATCAGCGGCTGAATACTCAGCCGTAGGATGAACGCCATGCCCGGAACACCGCCGTTCGGCCGTTTGCTGACCGCCATGGTGACGCCCTTCGCCCCTGACGGGGCACTTGATCTGGACGCGTCGGCCGCCCTGGCAGCGCACCTGGTCGATGAGTGTGATCATGACGGCCTGGTGATCAGCGGTACAACTGGCGAAGGCCCGACCACTACAGACGCCGAGAAGGCCGACCTGCTGCGGGTCGTCGTGGATGCGGTCGGCGACCGCGCCAGCATCGTCGCCGGCGTTGGGACGTTCAATACCGAGCACACCCTGCGGCTGGCCGCCGATGCGGCGAAGGCCGGCGCGGACGGCCTGCTGGTCGTTACGCCGTATTACTCCAAGCCCCCGCAGTCAGGTTTGAAGAGTCACTTTCTGGCCGTGGCCGACTCGACCGATGTGCCGATCATGCTGTACGACATCCCTGGCCGCGCCGGAACCGCAATCACGACGGACACAATGATCGCCCTCGCTGAGCATCCCCGGATCGTTGGTGTCAAGGATGCGAAGGGCGATTTCACGGCCTCAGCCCGGGTGATGGCCCAGACCGACCTCGCCTACTACTCCGGTGACGACGCGCTGACCTTGCCGTTGCTGTCGGTCGGCGCAGTCGGGGTCGTCGGTACCTCAACCCACTTCTGCGGTCCGGAAACCAAGAGCATGATCGACGCCTATCTTGCCGGCGACGTGGAAATGGCGCTGTCCCTGCACCGTCGGCTGCTGCCGATCTACACCGGCATCTTCGCCACTCAGGGCTGCATCTTGGTCAAGGCCGGCCTGGAGCTCCGAGGCCGCGGCGTCGGCGGACTCCGCCCGCCGCTGGTTTCGGCAACCGAGGACGAGAAGGAGGCGCTTACCGAGTCCCTCGCGGCGGCTGGGCTCTCGAAATAGCGGCGATAGCACGGGAACACGGTCTCACCGGCCGGCGTTGTCGGTGTGAGGGAGGACACGCCAGTGCACAGCCGTTTGACAGCGTTCGTTCAGGGCTTTGCCAGGTTTCCTAGCGAAAATAGGCGTTCCGGCAGAGCGAAAAGGGAGGTGTCCCGCATGGCTTTGCTGAACGATGTGCCGGAGGCGGAGTGGGCACCGCCCACCTGGGAGGAGATCGTTCGGGAGCATAGCGCGCGGGTCTACCGGCTCGCGTACCGGCTGACCGGGAACCCGCATGACGCTGAGGATCTGACTCAAGACGTCTTTATTCGGGTATTCCGATCGCTGGATCGATTCCAGCCCGGCACCTTCGAAGGCTGGCTCCACCGGATCACCACCAACCTGTTCCTGGATGGCGCCCGGCGAAAGCAGAAAATCCGCTTCGACGGACTTCCTGACGGGTCCGCCGAGCGGCTGGCCAGTGCGTGGCCGTCGCCTTCTGAGCAGCTGGCCGACGCCGACTTGGACCATGACGTCGCTGCCGCTCTCGCGGCGCTCTCACCGGAGTTCCGAGCGGCTGTCGTGCTCTGCGATATCGAGGGCCTCAGCTATGAGGAGATCGCCTCTGTCTTGGACGTCAAGATCGGTACGGTCCGCAGCCGCATCCATCGAGGCCGGGCGCATCTTCGTGCCGCCCTGGCGCATCGCCAGCCGAGCGGTGAACGGGAGCGCTATCTCGGCGTGCGCGACGAAACCCGTCAGAGTCTGGAGCCGGCGAGGGCAGGGTGAGCCGGCGGCCCTGCGGCAACTTGGCAGAGCTGAGGTCGGCGTATGTCGACAACGCGCTGGCAGACGGCGATAGAGATCGCCTGCTGATCCACCTTGCCGACTGCGCCGCCTGCCGATCAGACGTGGCTGAGTTGCGCCATATCCGCCGGTTGCTGAGCGGAAGCCGCACCTATCCAACCGCGCCCACCGATCTGTCATCCCGCCTCGTTGCCATCGCCGGTCGGCAGGCGTCCGATCCCCTGTGGAGCAGGCCTTTCCGGCGTACCTCTATCGGTGTGCTGCCAAGTCAACGACGGGCGCGACGCGTGCAACTGGGTTCTGCCACACTCGCCCTCGCCGCCCTGGTCAGTACGGCCGCAGGATTGGGTTACTCAGCCGCACCGTCGATGAGTTTGGCGGCGGTCGACGATCCAACCGCCCAGGCGCAAGCCGAGTTCACCTCCATGCTCAGCCAATCCAAGCTGACCAGCGAGTCGGTTGGCGCCGTGATGCTAGCGCGGGCGGAGAACTTGACGCCGGCCTTGACCAGCCAACTGCCCACGGCCGACCAAGAGACCCAGCCTCGCGCTCGGCTCAGCAGCTTGGAAGTCAGGTCCGTGCTCGAACGCGCGTCCTCCGCGGCTGGCCAGTACAGCTATTCCGGGACTCAGGCAGTCACCGCCACCGTCCGTGGTCATCGGCTCATGGCCACAGTGGATGTCGACGCCCGGAAACGCCAAGGCAGCCAGGTCACTGTCTACAACGAGCGCGGCGAGCAGGTCATGTCCGGCATCGTGCCACCGACGGTGACGTCCCGCATGGTTGACAGGCAACTGCTCGGCCTCCTAGCACGCAACTACGTGGTATCCGGCTCGAAGGGCAGTAAAGTCGCAAACCGCCCGGCGACCGTAATCGAGGCCTCGACTGGAGGACGCCTTGCCGCACGGTGGTGGATCGATGACAGCACCGGCCTCTTGCTCGGGCAGGAGAACTACGACCGCAGTGGCCAGCTCATCCTGTCCTCCCGCTTCACTGAGGTCCAGATCGGCGACGGCGAATCGATCATCGACCACTTGCCGCCGAGACTCGGAGTACAGACAACGACCACCACGCTGACCGTTTCTAGCGCTGCTGACTTGACGACCCGGGGATGGTCTTGCCCCGATGCAGCGGCCGGGCTGGCTCTGGTGCGCATCCGGACCGACCGACCCGAAAACCCGAATGTGCTGCACCTGATCTACAGCGACGGGCTGAGCACTGTCAGCCTCTTCGAGCAGCAAGGTCAGCTCACCGGTCCGCCAAGTGGTTCCCAGTGGGACGCCAGCCTTGGCGCATACGTGCGAGAGGGCACCTCTGGAACGGCCACTTGGCAGGCTGGAACCGTCGTCTACACCATTGTCACCGATGGATCGGCGGAGCTGCTAGCTGAAGCGGTTCGCGACTTGCCGCATACGGCGCCGGCGTCGCGAACTACGATGGAGCGCATTCGCGCGGGCTGGGTAGCCATCCTCGCCCGTGTCACGCGCTGAGGTGGGTCGGGGGCCTGGCGACAAGGGGCTTGGGTGATGACAGAGGGCGACCGTCCGCCTCCTGAGGCATTGGCCGAGTCGCCGCCCGGCGGCCATCACAGCCCATTCGCCTCCGAGCCGTTAGGGGACGTCCATGCTGGCCCGGCCTTGGACAGCCATCCGGCAGCTTGGCACCCCCCGCTTGGCCATCCGACGTCGGCGCCGCCCGAGCAGCCGGGGCAAGGGCACGGTTCAGTGCCGCAGCCAGAGGGACTTCCAGTCGGCGCACCGGCTGCCCAGTCAGGCGTCCGACGGTCGGCAGGCTGGGTGATCGGGGGCGCGGCCCTGACCGCTCTTCTGGTCGGTGGCGGGGCGGGTTATGGTGGCGCGCTGCTAGCCGGAAGAACCTCCGAGCAGGAGGTGGCAGCGCCTTCTGGCGGTACTCAGCCCAGCTCTGTGCCCCAGACGCCCCTTCCGAGCCCTAGTGGACGCTCAAACCCCCGGTCCAGCAGTGTGCCACCGTCCAGCCAATCCGGACGGAACCTAGTGGACGTTGCCAAGGCAGTGCTGCCAGGCACGGTAATGATCCGGGCCGGGGACGGCACAGGATCAGGTTTTATCTTCGACGGCTCCGGCCACATCATGACGAACAATCACGTGATTGAGGCAGCTGACGGCGAACGGCTGCGGGTCGTTCTGTCCAACGGCCGACGGCTTAATGCCAAGGTGCTCGGCCGGAGCAGGTCGTACGACCTGGCCGTCCTCCAAGTCAAAGCTGCCGGCCTTAAACCGTTGCAAATCGGCGATTCGGACTCCCCGCAGGTAGGTCAGCCCGTGCTCGCGGTCGGCTCGCCGTTGGGTTTGCCCGGCACGGTGACCTCGGGAATCGTGAGCGCCCGCAATCGTCCGGTGGTGGTCCGTCCGACCGAAAACGCTGATGCCCAGACTGCCTACATCGACGCGATCCAGACCGATGCGCCGATCAATCCAGGTAACTCGGGCGGTCCGCTGATCGATTCCAGCGCTCGGGTCATCGGAATGAACTCGGCCATCTTGAGCCTGGGAACGAACCGTGGTCAGGTCGGGAGCATTGGGCTTGGCTTCGCTATTCCGATCAATCAAGCTGTCGAGATCGGACAGCTACTAATCAAGAACGGCAAGGCCACATATCCGGTAGTCGGTGCGAATGTCGAGGAAGCCAGCGGTGATCAAGGTGTGGTGTTGACCTCAGTCGTCGGGGGCGGTCCCGCGGCCGACGCCGGCTTGCGCGAAGGAGATGTGATAACCAGGATCGACGGGAAACGGGTAAACACCGTCGAGGAGCTGATCGTGACCATCCGTACCCACCGGCCGCGCGAAGCCGTCACGCTTGAATACGAACGGGGCAAGGCGCCCCGTGAGGCGCGGATGGTGCTGGGCAGCAAGGAAGGCTAGATCCAGTGTTCGACATAGGCACCCCAGAACTTCTGGTCCTCATCGTGCTCGCGGTGATCTTGTTCGGGCCGGAACGCCTGCCGGATCTGGCCCGGAGGGTCGCGCGCATGATCAGCTACGTGCGGCGGATGGCCGACAGCGCGCAGCGGCAGCTCAAGGACGAGCTGGGACCGGAGTTCTCGAACCTCGAGGTGCGGGACCTGAACCCGAAGACCTTTGTGCAGAAGCACCTGCTGAACGATGTCGAGCCTATTGTCGCTGACGTGAAGAAGGATGTGCTCGAGGCCAGCGAGTCGATCAATGGCGCAAAACCCGTCTCCCCAGGCGGCCCGCAGGACGTGGTTGAAACCGCCACACCGGCTCGCGCAACTACGCCGTTCGATTCCGACGCGACGTAGTTTTTTCGCTCGCGCGATCGCGCTTTCAGCCCCTGCCTTCCTCGATCGCTCGCAAGATGCGCGCCAAGAACGCTCGCTGCGCTCGCAGGCGCATCTTTCTCGCTCAATCGTCCAGGCAGCGGCGCGCGATCACTCGACGCTCGCGAACCGTAGTTTTTCGCTCGCGCGCTCGCGCTTTCAAGCCCCTGCCTTCCTCGATCGCTCGCAAGATGCGCGCCAAGAACGCTCGCTGCGCTCGCAGGCGCATCTTTCTCGCTCAATCGTCCAGGCAGCGGCG
>Ga0126314_10001508_pt1 | contig 11248 bp, 12 predicted proteins | sample Plot105B_FD_92535 | JGI IMG/M metagenome (GOLD analysis project Ga0126314, IMG submission 92535) | Serpentine soil microbial communities from UC McLaughlin Reserve, CA, USA - Plot105B | ecosystem: Environmental > Terrestrial > Soil > Grasslands | place: USA: UC McLaughlin Reserve, Lake County... | reverse complement strand
GGTGCGATTCCGCGGTCGGACAGGTAGCGCAGCATCTCGGGGTTCGAGTCGGACACGCGCGAGAACACGCCGCGCTCGCCGGCGCCCAGCTCCGACAGGGCGCGGGTGGGCGCCTCGTCGATCTCGCCGTCGAGCGTCGGGATCGGGTCGCCGTGGGGGTCGTGCGTCGGGTTGCCGAGCTTCGCGGCGATCAGCTCGGACAGCTCCGGTGAGATCGCGTGCTCCAGCTTCTCCGCCTCCTCGTGCACGCGGTCCCACGGCATGCCGAGCGCCTCGGCCAGGTAGAGCTCGAGCAAGCGGTGGTGGCGCAGCACCTCCAGCGCGACGCGTTCACCCGCCCGCGTGAGCTGGACACCGTGATAGGGCTCGCGCGACACGAGCCCGAGCGACTCGAGCCGCTTCACCATCGCCGACGCCGACGCGGGAGATACATCGAGTCGCTCCGCGATGGCAGAGGTGGACACCGGTGCGTCCGTCCGCTGGCCGATCGACCAGATGGCCTTCGCGTAGTCCTGCACGGCATTCGAAATGTCGCTCGTGTCGGTCCGGGTCACGGCCATCAGATGGACACCATCAGTCCGGTCAGGTACATCACGGTGAGCCCGGTCAGAAGGCCGGCCACGCCGAGCGGGTGCAGTAGGCGGCCGGCGCCGTCGCGGATGGCGGGCGCGATCTGGACCACCACCTGCGCGATCGCCCCAGCGCCGACGCCGAACATGAGCGCCGCGAGGCTTGGGTTGAACGCCGACGCGCCGATCCAGGCGCCGAGCACCGCCGGCGACCCGGCCAGCAGTCCGAGCAGCGCAAGCCGGCGCAGCCGCGCCCGCCGCTCCTGCGCGACCGGCGCGACGATCGCGAGGCCCTCGGTGGTGTTGTGGAGCGCGAAGCCCACCACGAGCGTGGCGCCGAGCGCCAGTGAGCCCACGGCGTACGCCGACCCGATCGCAAGCCCCTCGCCCAGATTGTGCAGCCCGATGCCGAGTGCCACCAGAAAGGCCGCCCTGTAGCCGGCGCTCGCCAGACCCGGGCCGTCGGCCGCGGCGGCGCCGGCCCCGCCGTCGCCGGCGCGCCGGCCGCGCAGCCATGCGTCCACGCCTGCAAGCGCGAGGAACGCGCCGGCCGCGCCGAGCCATACGAGCGCCGCTCCGCCGAACGCCTTCGCCCCCGTGCCGGCGAGCTCGGTCCCCTCGAGCAGCGCCTCCACGGCGAGGAACCCGAGCAGGCCGACCGTGAACGCGAGCAGGAACCGGATCCAGCGGGCGTCCACGCCGCGGATCCAGGGCAACCACAGCATCCCGATCGCGACAGGAATTACACCCACGTAGATCCCGATCAGCGCCATCAGGCCGTAGAAGTCGAGGCCCGCGTCCGGCGTCTCCACAGCGGCCTCGATCTCGTGATCGACCGTAGCGCCCGTCGAGGTGAGCAGCACCACGCCGTAGTTCTCGCCCTCGATCCACGGGTACGCGATGTCGATCTCGGATCCGCCGAGGCGGCCGACCCTGCTGTTCGTCTGATCGAACGGCGCGAATGCGTCGTTCACGATCACCTGCCGCACCTGCACGGGGTCTGCGCCCTCGTTGCGCACATGAAGCTGGATTTCGTCCGGCTTGAGCACCGTGCGCTCGACGGCCAGCTCCTCCTGTGGCACACCGATTCGGTTCAGCCCCGGCGCGTCCAGCAGCACGAACAGCCCGATTGCGACCGCGAGCACGGCCAACGGCGCCACGCCGGCGACCCAGGCCGGCCGGCGCGTCCTCTGCGCGGTGGCGGGCTCCATCAGTCCTCGACTTGGAAGAAGCCCATCCAGCCCAGCTCCGCGAACTCGCTCACGTGGGCGTGGAACATGTACCTGCCCGTGTAGGGAAAGCGCAGCTCGAGGACGCCGCGCTCACCCTGGCCCTGGATGACGGTGTCGGTGAAGTCGCGCGGCTCGAGGCGCGTGCCGGTGGGGTAGTAGTCGAAGAAGTTGGCGTGAATGTGGAACGAGTTCAAAAGATCGAACTCCAGCGTGTTCACCAGGTAGATGCGAACGAGCTCGCCACGCTTCACGCGGACCGGACGGTGCACGTAATCGAACGCCACCGTGTTGACGGCGTAGACCTCGTTCGAGCGGTCGAAGTTCGTGTCGAAGCCGTTCATCACCATCACCAGCTCGTCCGCGCGTGGCCGCTCCTGCTTCGGGTCGATGATGAACGCCCCGTAGAGGCCCTTGGCGATGTGCTCGGCCAGCGGCATGGTGTGGCAGTGGTAGAGGTGCAGGCCGAAGGGCTCGGCAACGAACTCATAGCTGGTCGACCTGCCGGGTTCGATGTTGCCCGCGCCGACGCCGGCCACGCCATCCTGCGAGGAGGGGTGGATTCCGTGGAAGTGGATCGTGTGCGGGTGCTTCGAGCCGTTCGTGAAGCGCACCCGAAGCCGCTCGCCCTCGCGGGCGCGCAGCGTCGGCCCCGGCACCCGCCCGTTGTAGGCCCAGGCGGCGTACTTCACGCCGGGCGCCACCTCGATCTGCTTCTCCTCGGCCACGAGCTCCCACTCGCGCACCCCGCCCACCATCCGGCCCTCGTCGAAGTCACGCAGCATCTCCTGCGGGTCGAAGCCGTTCGAGCGCGGGTCGACCTGCCCGACCGTGCCGATATGCGCGGCGTGGCCGGCGCCCCCGTGCGCCGCCATCCCGCCCATGCCGGCCATGTGCGGCTCGGCCGCGGACGCGTCGACGGCGTTGTGGAGGCCCTCGTGAGGCACCAGCTCGTGCAGGACGGGAAGCGCCGCCGTGGCAGCCGCCGCCCCACCCAACAAACGCCGCCTCGAAAGTTTGTCTGAACCAAATTCCATGATTAGCCTCGACTAAAAGTACACTAGTCTCGTGATCGCCACCAGTGACTACGAGCTCGTGACCGAATCGGCTGGCCTCGTCGACCGCTCGGACCGGGCGAAGTTCGTCGTGCGCGGCTCCGAGGCCGCCGATTTCCTCCAGGGCCAGGTCTCGAACGACGTCGAGGCCCTTGAGCCCGGCAGCGGCTGCTACGCCACCGTCCTCTCGCACAAGGGGAAGCTGCGCACAGACCTCCGCATCCTGCGCGGCGACGACTCGTTCTGGCTCGACACCGAGTCGATCGGGCACGCAGTGCTCGAGCACATGCTGAGGACCTACTCCCTCGGCCGCGACGTGCAGTTCGAGGACGTGACCGAGTCGCGCGCGCTCCTCTCCCTGGTGGGACCGGCGGCCCGCGAGCGGCTCGACGCCGCACCGCCCGCCGAGGAGCACGCGTTCGTGAGCGGTGAGCACGGCATCTACGTGACCACGCTGCTCGGCGTGGACGTGATCGCGGCCGCCGGCACGACCCTCGACGTGGCGTCGGTCTCCGAGGAGGTCGCTGAGTGCCTGCGCATCGAGGCCGGGCGGCCGCGGCTCGGCTACGACATGGACGCCGACACGATCCCCCAAGAGGCCGGAATCAACGAGCGCGCCGTGAGCTTCACAAAGGGCTGCTACGTCGGCCAGGAGACGGTGGCGCGCCTCCACTACAAGGGCAAGCCGAACCGCCACCTGCGAGGGCTGCGCCTGTCAGAGCCCGCCGAGCGCGGCACCGACATCCTGCTGGGCGAGCGCGTGGTCGGCAGGCTCGGTTCCACGTGCGTCTCCCCCAGGCTTGGCCCGATCGCGCTCGCGCTCGTGCGCCGCGAGGCCGAACCAGGGGCGACCGTGGAGGTGGGCGGTGCCCCGGCCGAGGTCGTTGACGTACCCTTCGCGCGTGGCTGAGCCACGGACCCGCGCCGACGACATCGCGCTCGTGGGCCGGCTCTCAGAGAGCATCAGCCTCAGGTTTCAGGACGAGTTGGACGATCTCTTACTGGCGCGCAAGTCGGTCTGGTTCGGTTAAGTTCCACTGTTGTGCGGACGAGGGTTCGAGCCTTAGCCGGGCTGGCGGTTGTGACCGTACTGATCGCCGGTTGTGGCGAGGACGACTTCAAGAACGAGGCGCGCGCGCCCGTGCGCGTTGCGCTCACGGGCGTGATCCAGGACGACAGGGTCACCGTCTCGCCCGCGAAGATCGGCGCCGGACCGGTGGAGATCGCGATCTCCAACCAGACCGACAGCGAGCGCACGATCACGCTCGAAGGCGAATCGATCACCGAGCAGCAGGGACCCGTCCAGCCGGGCGACACCGCCACGATCCAGAAGACGCTCGAGCCCGGGAGTTACGAGGTCCGTGCGGGCTCCAAGAAGGCAGTCCGCAAGGAGATCCAGCCGGCGGTACTCCGGATCGGCAAGGCGCGCAAGAACTCGAACAACGAGTTGCTGCAGCCCTAGAGGGCGAGCTGGTCGTCCGCCGGGCCTGCGTCGGCCGGCCGGACAAGCGCATCGATCTCCGCGAGCAGCGCGCGGACTCGGGCGGACATCTCCTCGACGAGACCGTAGGCCCTGTCGATCCCGGTCTTCACCCCGGTGAGCTGGTTCTTGATCTTGCGCTCCTCGTTGAGAGCGGCGAGCGCCCGTTCCGTCGTGGCGCGAACCGCCTCCGAGTCGATGCCGTCGGCATCCGAGCGCTTCATGAGCGCGCGGGCACGGGCGATCCGGTACGCGTACTCGAGCGGGAGCGGCCCCGCATCTGGATCGAGCGCGACCACCATCTTGTCGCCGTTGTACTCACGAAGGGGCTCGAGCTTCGCCGGGAGCTCCTCGTCGGTGGGCACCACGAGCACCGCGAAATCGGCGCTCCGCTCCGCGATGGCCCGGTCCAGCTCCTCGAGGGCCTTTGGCTTCGACAGGCGGCTGTCCTTCGCCTCGATCACGATGCGCCCTCGCGCCGGGCCGTTGCAGGCGTCGATAGCCACGACGACGTCCCCAACCTTGCCCGTGGCCTCCTTGACGTCGCCGACCGCCTCGGCCACGTCTCCTTGTGCCAGTGCCATCGCGTCGACGGCCGCTGCGACCGCCTCCTCGAAGCTGCGCCCCTTGGCGGTGCCGCGCTCGCGCTCAGCCTCGACCTCCTCGAGCTTCTCCTTCTCGAGCCGGAGCGCCTGCATCTGCTTCTCCAGCTCGGCCATCTTCTCGAGCAGCGCGCGCTGAGTGACGTCGGAGCGGGCGGCGGCCTGATGGATCTGCTGGACGGCCGAGGCCTTGAAGTCGGCGAGCGGGTTGCGCTCGTCGGACGCGGAGAACTGGCGCACCAGGTCCTCCCGCGACTTGACGAGCGTCTCGTTCACGGCCTCGCGCACCCGATTCTGGACGGAGGCGGCGCTGCCGTCGCCGAAGCGGCGCTCCAGCTCCTTGGCCAGCTGGCCGTCCTGCTCCCCGAACACCGACGCGAACTGGTTCTCGAAGAACTGCGCGATCGTGCGGGCCTGCTCGGTGAACTCGTGCTGCACCTGCCTCGACGCCTTCTCGAACTCCACCTTCACGAACTCGGCGTTCGCGCCCGCCTGCTCGCGGTCGAGCACGCGCGCGCCGATCTCCACCGCGTCTCGGACGGTCTTGGCCGCGTCCTCGCCGTTCTGTTCGCGCTCATGAACGAGGCGGACGGCGCACTCGTCATCCACGACCAGGCCGTCGATCGCGACCACGTCGCCGAGTACACGGACGTGCGGCTGTCTCAGTGGGGTGGCTGCTTCCATGTGGACTGACGAGCGTACGCCGCGGGTCGGACGCACTGGGCGGCGCCGCGCAGCATGGGCCGCGCGCTAGCTCGTGAACACGCGCGGCAGGTGGCCCGGCTGCTTCTTCACGATCTCGCGGGCGAGCCGCTCGGCCGGGCGGCCCTCGATCAGCGGATGGAAATCCTCCATGGTGAGCAGCAGGCTGATGCTCGTGGCGATCTGGAAGTCGGCCGCGTTGCGCTCGGCACCGCCGATCACGCCGCGTGCGATCAGGTCGTCGACGCGCTCGATCATGCCCGGCAGGGCGGCGAGATCGCGCTCCGCGTTCTCGTCGGTGGCGCGGTTGAAGCGGCGCGCCGCCATCGCGAACGGCGCGGCGGTGCGCGCGGCGATCGAGCTCGGGATGCCGATCCTGGCGCCCTCCAGATAGCTCCCGAGCGTCGAGCTGTCGCGCTTCAGCGCGTTCCAGACCAGGCGTCGCGGGACCGGCTGCAGTACCTCCTCGCCCCATGCCTCCGCCTCCTCGACGTGCCGCCGTCGGTGCGGGTCAGCCGGAAACAGCGGGGGCGTCGAAATCAGCGCGTCGAGTGCCAGGGCGATCTCCCTCGTGCCCTGGATCTTCGCCCCGTCGAGCCTGAGCGCCGGCACCGTCTTCCGCGGGAACCCCAGGGCCCTCAAAATCGTCCGGTGCGTGGCCGCCACGAGGTCGACGCGGCGGTAGTCGATGCCCTTGTGCTCGAGCATCAGCTGCGCGGCAAGCGAGGGATGCGACGCCGGGAGGGCGAACAGGGTCGCGCGCACGCGTCGATCCTATGCGACCGACGTGGGACTGCTCCCCGGCACGCGATCTGCTTTACTTGCTTGCGTGCAAGCAATCACCGCCAGCTCCGTGGGCCGCGACCTGGGGCTTCTCCTGAAGCATCTGCTCGGGTCAACCAACCGGGAGTTCTTCGCCGCACTCCAGGACGCCGGCATCTCCTTCTCGCAGCTGAAGTGCCTCGGCCTGCTCTCGAACGCGGAGTCACCGCTGTCGCTCGGAGCGCTCTCCGAGGAGATCGGCCTCTCCCTGGCGGCGGTCAGCCGCGCGGTCGACGGGTTGGTGCAGCGTGGAGAGGTGAGGCGCCAGGAGGACCCGAGCGACCGCCGTTCCAAGCTAGTGACCGTGAGCGCCCGGGGGCGCTCCACCTACGAGCGCATCCTCGCGGTCCGGATCGCGGGTGTGGAGCGGTTCGTCGACGGCCTCGAGCCGGACGAGCGCGAGGCGCTCGGCGCCGCCGTGGCACCGATCGTCGAGAGGCTGGGGCGATGACGGAGCGCATGCGCCTGAACGAGGGCAACCGCCGCTGGTGGACGCTGGCGGCGATGTGCTTCGCCCTCTTCATGATCATGCTCGACAACACGGTCGTGAACGTGGCGCTGCCCTCCATCCAGGAGGATCTCCGCGCCTCGCTGCCGAGTCTCGAGTGGACGGTCAACATCTACACGCTGACCTTCGCCGTCCTGCTGGTCACGGGCGGGCGGCTCGGCGACATCCTCGGACGCCGCCGGATGTTCCTCATCGGCGTGGTCGTGTTCGCGCTGTCGAGCGCGGCGATCGGGCTCGCGCCCGACCAGGGCTGGCTGATCGCCGGCCGCGCCGTTCAGGGAGTCGGCGCGGCGTTCATGATGCCCGCCACGCTCTCCATCATCACGGTGACGTTCCCTCCGGAGGAGCGCGGCAAGGCCATCGGCACGTGGGCCGGCGTGTCCGCGCTCGCGCTCGCGATCGGCCCCGTGGTCGGCGGCGCGCTCACCGAGTACGTCTCCTGGCGTGCGATCTTCTTCCTGAACCTGCCGGTGGCGGTGGGCGCCGTGGCCGTGACGCTGTTCGCGGCCCACGAGTCGCGTGACGAGAGCACGCGTCACTCGATCGACTCGCCCGGCATCGCCACCCTCTCGGTGGGCCTCACCGCTCTCGTCCTCGCGCTGATCGAGGGCAACTCGTGGGGCTGGGGCTCGCCCGAGCTGATCGGCCTGCTGATCACCGCGGCCGTCGGCCTCGTGGGCTTCGCACTGATCGAGCCGCGCGTGCGCGAGCCGATGGTCGACTTCTCGCTGTTCCGGTCGAAGACGTTCCTCGGCGCCAACATGGTCGGCTTCATCGTGTCCTTCGCGATGCTCGCGATGTTCTTCTTCACCGCGCTCTACATGCAGAACATCCTCGGCTATTCCGCAGTGGAGGCGGGCGTGCGCTTTCTCCCCTCCACGCTGATGATCGTGCTGATCGCGCCGCTCGCGGGACGGCTCGCCGACCGCATCGGCCCTCGGCCGCCGATGGTCACCGGGCTCACGCTCGTCACGCTCGCGCTCTTCCTTCAGACGCGCATCGACCTCCACACCGGCTACGGCCTGCTGCTGCCCGCGTTCGTGGTGATGGGCATCGGCATGGCGCTCGTGATGTCGCCGATGTCCACCGCCGCCATGAACTCCGTGCCGGCGCAGAAGGCCGGCGTCGGGTCCGGGATCCTGTCGATGAGTCGCATGGTCGGCGGGACGTTCGGCGTGGCGGCGCTCGGCGCGCTCTTCCAGCACATCGCGCGGACCGACATCGCCGATGCGCTCGCCGGCAGCGGCGTGAGCGCCGCCCAGCAGGCGCGGCTGGTCGAGGGGCTCGGCGCGGCGTCGGATGGCGGCGGCCTGCCGCCCGCGGCGACGGAGGCGGCGCACAACGCGTTCATCCACGCACTGGCGAGCGGAATGTGGCTCTCGGCCGGCGTGGCGGCGCTCGGTGTGGTGATCGCGTTCACGCTGGTCGGCAACAGGCCGGCCCACGTCCACGACGCCGCGACGCGCCCCGACACCACGGCCGCCGAGGCAGTGGCCGAGGCCGCTTAGCCGCCAGGTAATCTCCCCGCCCGCATGGCGGTGGACCTGACAAAGGTGTCGGAGCTGAACGTCGAGCCCGGCGAGCTGCCGGAGACGATGGCTGCCTGGGTGATCCGCGAGGAGCGCCAGGGCGAGCCCAGGGACGCCTTCCAGCTCGAGGAGATCGAGGTGCCGGAGCCGGGCGCCTTCGAGGTGATCGTGCGCGTGATGGCCGCGGGCGTGAACTACAACAACGTCTGGGCCGCTCTCGGCAAGCCGGTGTCGGTGATGAAGTACGGGGACCACCCTGAGTTCGGTCACCACATCGGCGGCTCGGACGCCTCAGGGGTCGTGTGGAAGGTCGGCGAGGGCGTCACGCGCTGGAAGCCCGGCGACGAGGTGGTCATCCACTGCAACGTCGCCTCCTACGAGGACCCCGAGGTGCACGGCCTCGACCCGCTCGCCGCCCCGAGCCAGATGATCTGGGGCTACGAGACCACCTGGGGCTCGTTCGCGCAGTTCACCAAGGTGCAGGCGCAGCAGCTGCTTCCGAAGCCGCAGGGCCTCACCTGGGACGAGGCGTCGTCATACGGGCTCGTGTACTTCACCGCTTACCGCATGCTGCTCACCCGCTGCGGACTGCAGGCGGGCGATCGCGTGCTGATCTGGGGCGCGGCCGGCGGCCTCGGCGTGTTCGCCACCCAGATCTGCGCGATGGCGGGGGCTCACGCCGTCGGAGTGGTCTCGAGCCCGGAGAAGGGCGAGCTCGTGAAGCAGCTCGGCGCCGCGGACTACATCGACCGCAACGAGTTCGCAGGGATGATGCGCAGGGGCGGCGAGACCGCCGACGAGGAGAAGGAGCGCCTCAAAGTCGCACGCGCGTTCTCGAAGCGCGTGAAGGAAATCCTCGGCGACGCGCCCGACATCGTCTTCGAGCACGTGGGCAAGGCGACGTTCCCCACGTCGGTGTTCACCGTGAAGCCGTTCGGCAAGATCGTGATCTGCGCGGGCACCACCGGGTACGACCTTGACTTCGACGTCCGCTACCTCTGGATGCGCCAGAAGCAGATCATCGGCTCGCACTTCGCCAACGCCTATGAGTGCAACAAGGCGAACCAGCTGATCGAGTCCGGGCGCATCCGGCCGGTGCTGTGGCGCACGCTCGGCTTCGAGGGTGTGCCCGAGGCGCACCAGCTGATGCTCGAGAACAAGCACCTCGGCAAGATCTCCATACTCGTGGGCGCCGACGAGGAGGGCCAGGGGAAGACGGCGGATGGACCGGGCGCGATCCGCGCGGAGGTGGGCGCATGATCCTCGTCGAGATCCGCTGGGCGATCAACCCGTTCCGCGGCGACAAGTTCGCGGACGGGTGGCTGCCGGCCGCGGAGGCCGTCGTCGACTACGGGGCGACTCAATGGTCGTTCGCGCGGGCGCATGAGGGGCGGCTCGACTTCATCCAGACCGCGGCCTTTCCTTCGAAGGCCCACTTCGAGCGCTACTGGTACTCGGAGCGTCTCGCCGCGTACCGAATCGAGCTCGCCGGGACCTATCAGGTGCCGATCCTGCCGACCTACTGGGAGATCCTGGGCGCCGGCGAGGCGGTCAGCCCTGCTCGAGCGGAGCCATCGTGAGCCCCGCCTCCTTCAGCAGCTCCCAGTAGTGCTCGGCCGGCTCGCGCGCGCCGGTCCAGACGATCGCCTGGCCCTTGCTGTGGATCGTGTTCGCCATCGACATGCCGGCGTCGTAGCTCACGCCCGGCAATGTCGAGGACAGCGCGAAGGCCACGCCCTCGAAGGTGTTGTGGTTGTCGTTGAGGACGATCACGCGCCAGTTGTCGTCCAGGCCGCTGCCGGGACCGCCCACCCGGGGTAGCTCGACGGTCTGGCTCATTCCGCCTTCTTGCGCCAGTAGCGCTCGAGCCCCATGTAGAGCTGGTTGGGGGGCGCCGCCTGCTCGAAGCACTCCACAGTGGCGAGGTCCGTGGCGTCGCCGATCTCCTCCTCGAGGCGGGCGATGAAGCGCTCCTCGCCGTCGAGCCGGGCGCTGTCGGCGGACGCCAGCAGTGCGCTCCGGATCCGGTGCAGGTGCTCGGTCACCTCGGTTACCTGCCCGAAATGCGTGAGCCCAAGCGTCTGCGCGTTCCAGCACGCCAGCGTGTGGAGCGAGTCGAGCCATGCCTCCACGTCGACGTCCGGCGGCGGCGTGGGCGCGATCGTGTGGTCATAGGGCGGGATGCGGACACCGGCCACGTCGCCGACGTAGGCGTCGCCGGAGTCCTCGTGCAGATAGGAGACATGGTGCGACGCGTGGCCCGGGGTGTAGGCCACGTGGAAGCCCTCGACCGTCTCTCCGCCCGTCAATGCGGTGATCCGCTCCTCTGGAACGGGCGCCACCTCGCCCCAGAGCTCCCACATGTCGTCGCCGTATAGGCGGCCGGCGCTCTTCAGGAGCTTCGACGGGTCCACTAGATGCGCTGCGCCGAGCTCGTGCACGTACACCCTGAGCTTGGGATAGCGGCGGCAGAGCACGCCCGTGGCCCCCGCGTGATCGAGGTGGATGTGGGTCAGGAGCAGCGCCCGCGGCTCGGTGGCGCCGAGGCGGTCGATCAGGGTTTCCACCGAGGACGACGGCCCCGGATCCACGATCACAGCGTCGACCTCGTAGGCGCAGATCACCCGGTCGCGCCCGAGGTGCAGCACGTCAATTGGGCGGCTCACAGGGGTCAGGACCATACAATCAGCGGGGTGAGCGAGCATCGGTTGCCCGAGCGCGACAGCCCCTGGGTGATGCGCACCTACGCGGG
>Ga0126314_10001507_pt1 | contig 11251 bp, 8 predicted proteins | sample Plot105B_FD_92535 | JGI IMG/M metagenome (GOLD analysis project Ga0126314, IMG submission 92535) | Serpentine soil microbial communities from UC McLaughlin Reserve, CA, USA - Plot105B | ecosystem: Environmental > Terrestrial > Soil > Grasslands | place: USA: UC McLaughlin Reserve, Lake County... | reverse complement strand
CAGGTGTTCGGCTCCGAGCTGAAGAACTCCACGGCACGTCGTGCAATCTCATCGCCGGGAACATCTCGTACGTGGTGGTCGAACGCCCACCGATGTCCGGATGGGTCCAACACCTGACCCGTGCGGTCACCCCAAAAGGCGTCATTAACCGGTTCGAACACTGTGGCACCGGCCTGCACCGCCCGATCGAATGCCGCATCAGCATCAGGCACCCTAAGGCGCAGCGCTGCTGAAGTGCCACCAAGGCTTGCTGGTGTGCGTAGTCCCGCATCGGGAAACTCGCCGGCGATAGCGAGGTCGGTGTCGCCGAGCCGCAACTGCACCGTGACGGTTCGGCCGTCGGGTAGCGTCAGCCGGCTCATCTCCTCTGCGCGGAGTGCGGCGACGTACCAGTCGGCGGCCTCGTCGGGATCGTTCACTATGAGATGTATCGCTATTGGGCTCATACCTTGCCATCTTGCTGGACAGTGACAAGCGTGCGGAGGTCACCTGGGGGACCACAGCTATCGGTGGTTGAGCGCATCCGAACGGGGTACCCGGAGGAACATGTCCAATCACGGGCTACCTTCTGTATGGCTCGACCCTCCGCCTGCGATCGAAACGGACTGGTTCAAGGCTGACACGCACTACGACGACGTCGTGGTCGGAGCGGGGCTGACCGGTCTAGTGACCGCGTTGCTGCTGGCCCGCGTCGGGCGCCAGGTGGCCGTCCTGGAAGCTCGCACCGTCGGTGCAGTAACAACCGGCCATTCGACCGCTAAGATCACGCTGCTGCAGGGCACTCGGTTGTCGACCATCGTGGCCAACCACACTGAGCACGTAGCCGGCGCCTATCTGGACGGCAATCGCCAGGCCCAGAAGTGGCTGCGGGCCTACGGCGAGGAGCATGGCATCGAGATGCAGCGCCGAGATGCCTACACCTACGCGGCAACTCAGTCCGGCGCCTCGGCTGTCCGTCGGGAGTTCGACATCGGGCGGCGGCTGGATCTGCCCGTCGAGATGATCGACGCCGTCGAACTGCCCTATCCCACCTACGCAGCGGTCTGCCTCCGCGATCAGCTGCAGTTCAATCCTGTCGAGATGCTCGCGGCATTGGTCCGGGAACTGCGTGAGGCGGGTGCCGTCGTCATCGACGGAGTTCGGGTGATCAAGATCAACGCTGGGGAAAGCTCAGAGCTGATCACCTCCGCCGGCCGGGTGATGGCCAACAATGTGGTGCTTGCCACGGGCATACCGTTCCTGGATCGCGGGTTGTACTTCACCAAAGTCACTGCGCAACGCTCGTACGCCCTGGCCTTTCGAGTTGCCTCACCAATTCCCCGTGGGATGTACATCTCGGCGGATTCGCCGACCCGGTCCCTGCGGACGGCGACGCAGAACGGCGAAGAACTGCTATTGGTTGGTGGCAACGGTCACCCGGTCGGCCGGCACCGCAAGAATCCCTCCGAGCTGGTTGCCGATTTGACGGATTGGACCGTCAAGTGGTTTGGCGGCGCGGAGCGAACTCACACGTGGTCGGCGCAGGATTACGAGGCCCATGGCGGCGTGCCGTTCGTTGGCAAGCTGCCGCGAGGCGGAGGCCACATCTACCTCGCTACCGGCTTCAGCAAGTGGGGCATGACCAACGCCGTGGCGGCCGCATTGCGACTCAGCGGCGAAATCCTTGATCAAGTGCCACAGTGGGCTCGGACTTTGGGGACCCGGGTCAGCAAGCCGGCGAGTGCCGTGCGGTATTTCCAGGCCAACGCTGCGATGGGACTCGAGGCCACCAAGGGATGGCTGGGAGCCGAACTCCACCCGTTGAAGGAGGAGGATCGGACGCCGGCGCAAGGCTCGGGTGTGGTTGGTGCCGAGCGCGGCGAGCCGGTCGCCATTTCGACCGTCGATGGCAAGACCTGCGCATTGTCTGCGGTCTGTACCCACCTCGGCGGCATCGTTCGCTTCAACGATCTGGAGAAGTCCTGGGACTGCGCGTTACACGGCTCGCGATTCGCCGCCGACGGCACCCTGCTCGAAGGACCCGCTACCAGCGATCTCAAGTCCCGGGAGACCTGATACTGGCGGACCGGCCGCGGTGGCTAGAGCAGAATCTCGGCCGACAGGCGCCAGCCGCTGCAATCCGCGCGACCAGTACTGAAATTCTCCGCATCGGTCGGAAATTGAGCCGGAGGAGGTGCCCCGGCGCTTCATAACTCCGCATGATCGGAAAGTCGAGCCAGACGAATGAGCGGCAGTGCCCGGCGAAACTCCGTATCGGTAGGAAATCGGACCTAGGTACCTCGGCTAACATGAGCTTCTACCTGCGTCAGGTGAAAGGCTTGTCGTGTTGCCCTCCTCCGATGATCTCAGCCCAGTTGGTGTGCCACATGCCTTCGAAACCCTCGGGCTGACCTTTGACGACGTGTTGCTCCAGCCGGCTGAGAGCGACGTCATCCCCTCCGAGGTCGATACCGCGTCCCAGGTCTCCAAGCGCATCACGGTCAAGCTGCCGCTGATCTCTTCCCCGATGGATACCGTGACCGAGGCTCGAATGGCAGTTGCGATCGCCCGGCAGGGTGGCCTCGGCATCATTCACCGCAACCTCTCGATTGAGGATCAGGCCCACCAAGTAGATGTCGTCAAACGCTCTGAGGCCGGCATGATCGAGGAGCCGATCACGATCTCTCCGAATGCCACCATCGGAGAGGCTGATGCGATGTGCGGCCGCTTCCATATCTCCGGCGTCCCGGTTGTCGACCGGGAGCTTCGACTACTCGGCATTATCACCAACCGAGACATGCGCTTCGAGAGCGACCCGTCGCGCCCGGTGGGTGAGGTCATGACCCCGATGCCACTGATCACCGGTCCGGTAGGGATCAGCCGCGACGATGCGATGTGGCTGCTGGCTCAGAACAAGATCGAAAAGCTGCCGCTGGTCGATGATCAAGGCCGGCTCAAGGGCTTGATCACCCTGAAGGACTTTGTGAAGTCCGGCATGTACCCCGATGCATCCAAAGATGATCAAGGTCGGTTACGGGTCGGCGCCGCGGTGGGGTATTTCGGTGACGCCTGGAAGCGGGCAATGGCGCTCGTGGAGGAGGGTGTCGACCTGCTGGTGGTCGACACGGCTCATGGGCACTCTCAAGGCGTGCTGGAGATGGTGCGCAGGCTGAAGTCGGACTCCGCAGCCGCCAAGGTCGACATCGTCGGCGGTAACGTCGCGACCTATGCCGGAGCCAAGGCCCTGGTCGATGCCGGAGCCGATGGCGTCAAGGTCGGCGTCGGTCCCGGCTCCATCTGTACGACACGGGTCGTGGCCGGGGTCGGAGTGCCGCAGGTTACCGCAATCCACAACGCCTCGCGAGCCTGCCGCCCGGCAGGTGTGCCGCTGATCGGTGACGGTGGCCTGCAGTACTCCGGTGACATTGCGAAAGCACTCGTCGCGGGCGCCGACACGGTGATGCTCGGCTCACTGTTGGCGGGTTGTGAGGAGAGTCCCGGCGAGTTGATCTTCATCAACGGCAAGCAGTACAAGACCTATCGCGGCATGGGCTCGCTCGGCGCGATGGCGACTCGCGGTCGCAGTGCCTCTTATTCCAAGGATCGTTACTTTCAGGCCGACGTCAGCTCCGACTCGATGCTGGTCGCTGAGGGAATTGAGGGCCACGTTCCCTATCGCGGACCGCTGGCCGCCGTGGCCTACCAGCTGGTCGGCGGGTTACGACAAGCCATGTTCTATACCGGAGCCTCGACGATTCCAGAGCTGCAGGAGCGCGGCTCGTTTGTCCGGATTACGTCGGCGGGTCTGCGCGAGTCTCATCCTCATGACATTCAGATGACCGTCGAGGCACCCAACTATTCCGGCTGATCTTGGCCGGACTCCAAAAGGGAGTAGTTCGTGTTTGATGTGGGTCGCGGTAAGCGCGCCCAGCAGGCGTTCGCATTCGACGACATCACGATTGTCCCGTCGCGACGTACCCGCGGCGAAGAGGAAGTCTCGCTGCAGTGGCGAATCGACGCGTACAACTTCGACTTTCCGCTGCTCGCCGCGCCGATGGACTCGGTCGTCTCACCGGCTACGGCCATCCGGATCGGCCAGCTTGGTGGGCTGGCCGTGCTCAACCTCGAAGGGATCTGGACGCGCTACGACGACCCACTGCCGCTAATTGAAGAAATCATCGGCGCGTTGAATCCGATCGAGGCGACGCGCCGGATGCAGAAGATCTATGCCGAACCGATCAAGTCCGAGCTCATTGGCAAGCGTGTTGCACAGATTCGAGAAGCGGGAGTGCCGACCGCCGGTGCACTTTCACCGCAGAACACCCAGGCCTACGCCCAAGCCGTGGTGGATTCAGGTGTCGACTTCTTCGTCATCCGCGGCACTACCGTATCGGCCGAGCATGTCTCTTCTGATCTCGAGCCGCTGAATTTGAAGAAGTTCATCTATGAGCTGGACGTCCCGGTGATCGTCGGCGGCTGCGCAACCTACCAAGCTGCCTTGCATCTGATGCGTACCGGCGCCGCAGGCGTACTGGTCGGATTCGGAGGCGGAGCTGCGTACACCAGCAGCTCGGTGCTTGGCGTCGCAGTCCCCATGGCCTCGGCGGTATCCGATGTTGCGGCAGCACGTCGGGACTATCTCGACGAATCCGGTGGCCGCTACGTCCACGTGATCGCTGATGGTTCGGTTGTCCGCTCCGGTGACATTGCCAAGGCCATCGCCTGCGGCGCGGACGCGGTGATGGTTGGGTCACCGCTGGCCAGGGCGGAGGAAGCGCCAGGGCGCGGCTACCACTGGGGACCTGAAGCCTGGCACGACACGCTGCCGCGCGGCGAGCGAGCCAAGTTCTCAACGGTTGGCAGCCTGGAGCACATCCTGCTGGGCCCATCGACAGTGCCCGACGGCACCATGAACCTGGTGGGAGCGCTGCGGAAGGCCATGGCGACCACCGGCTACACCGAGGTCAAGGAGTTTCAGCGGGTCGAGATCGTAGTCGGATGAACCTCAACGATTAGCTGCCGCCTGGTGGCAGCAGTCCTTCCATGAGCTTCCAGCGACTGATCTGACAACCGTCATTGCGCGCAAATCTGCTGATGATCTTGTTGCCTTGCCAGGTGCCGGTAATCGTGGCGGTTTCTGGACCTCCATAGACCTGGGCACAGACCTTGTCCTGAGGAACTGCGGGCAGCGCCGCAGCACCATTGGCCCGCAGTACGCGGCAGGCTGTCTTTGGATCGGGATGGGTTCCACCAGTCGGATCACAAGTCAGCCGCCATGTCGACGTCTTATCCGAGCCATCGCGGACCACGATCGTCAGATCGGTGGTGCCCGGCTCGGCTGGCGTTGCCGGCTCGCCTGGAGTTGCCGCCGACGCTTCGCCGGGGGTCGAGGGGGACGGCGTTTCGGACATCGTGGTAGTCCCTGTGGTTGGGTCGGAGGTTTGAGCACTCTGATTTGCACAGCCGACGAGGAGGCATAAGGCCGGGAAGCTAAGCGCCAGCAATCGGTGGATTGTGCGGTATGTAATCGCTGGTTGCGCGGCACCTTTTTTCATGCCCGGCAAATGTTCTCGATGTTCCACACGCCCCCTCGCCCGCTGCTAGGGTCAAGCCTACTTTTGCTCGACTCGCCGCACTGCCGTCGAGAGAGTTCAACGGGGCATCCGAAAATCATCGGGGGATTTCGTGCTGTTGTGTACCCGTCGCGCCCACTTGGCGGTCGTCGCGGCGATTGGCGTGGTCGTGGGCATGCTGTCGATCGTTCAGCTGCCCACGGCCTACGCCTCGCCGCAAGATCCGGTTCCGGCCCCACAAGTTCCGGCACAGCCCTCGGTTCCGGCTCCGACCCCGAGCCGCTACATCGTCACACTCACCGGGAGACCGATCGCCACGTACGACGGTGATGTGAACGGCTTGCGCGCGACGCGTCCCAGCAAGGGCCAGCGGGTAGACGTGACCTCGAGCAGGGCCAAGCGTTACCGGACCTTTCTGGAAAGGCAACAAGCCAAGGCAGCAGACCAAGTTGGGGCCAAACCGCTCAAGCACTTTGCGGTAAGTCTTAATGGTTTTGCGACAACCCTGACGCCAGACCAAGCGCGCACGCTGGAGCACGCGCCGGGCGTGCTCTCGGTTACCAAGGACCGGCCCCGCAGGCTCGTTGACAACAAGAAACCGATTGACTTCTTGAAGCTGTCCGGCTCGGACGGCGTCTGGGCCGCGCTCGGTGGCAAGTCGAGCGCTGGCCGCGGCGTTGTCGTCGGTGTCTTGGACTCCGGCTACTGGCCGGAGAGTAAATCTTTCGCGGGCGATGCGCTGAGTAGAGTGCGGCCCACGTCATCCGATCCTTTCCGGCCTTATCGCTTGGGAAACAAGATCGTGATGCAGAAAGCCGATGGCCATACGTTCCGGGGTACTTGCCAGGCCGGTGACTCTTTCACCGGCGATGAGTGCAATACGAAGGTGATCGGTGCTCGCTACTTCTCAAAGACCTACGAGGCACAAACTCCGTCTTCGCAGCGCACCGACTTCCTTTCGCCCAGAGACGGCCATGGCCACGGCACACATGTGGCATCCACGGCCGCCGGCAAGTCGGGCGTTTCGGCCTCGATCGGAGGTCGCTCGTTCGGAAAGATCTCTGGAGTCGCGCCAGGTGCCAAGCTGGCCATCTACAAGATCGGCTATACCAGCGCTACTGATCCGGAGCCGGCAATCTACACCGGTGATGCGCTAGCCGCCATTGATGCCGCCATCTCCGATGGCGTGGATGTGATCAACTACTCGGTCAGCAGCTCAGACCAAGTAGATGATCCGGTAGACCTGGCGTTCCTCTCAGCGGCCTCGGCCGGCATCTTCGTCTCGGCGGCCGGGGGCAATGAGGGTGGGCCGTCGACGCTGCACCACGTCAGCCCATGGCTGACCACAGTCGCAGCAAGCACCGTCAAGCCGTACGCTGGCACGGTTGTTCTCGGCAATGGCAAGAAGTACGCCGGAATCAGCACAACGGTCTTTGACAAGATTGGCCCCGCCAAGCTCGTAGCCGGCCGATCGGTGAGACGGGCGTCGGCGTCGGCCGGTGATGCCGCGGTTTGTGCGCCGAACACACTCAGCAGTACCAAGGCCGCTGGCAAGATCGTGGTCTGCGACCGGGGTGTGGTGACGCGGGTCGAGAAGTCTGCAGAGGTCAAGCGAGTACGCGGCAAGGGCATGGTCCTGGTCAACCTCACCGCAAACTCTACTGACGGTGATACCCATGCCGTACCGACGGTGCACCTGGATGTTCCGTTCGGCCCGGCCGTCAAGGCCTACGCAAAGAAGGCGGGTGCAACGGCAACGCTCAGGCCTGGCAATGTGTCTTCGACGCCGATCAGTTATCCCCAAGTGGCGAGCTTCTCCTCCCGTGGTCCATCCGTCGGCAATGGCGGTGACCTGTTGAAGCCTGACGTTGCCGCACCCGGCGTGTCCGTCCTCGCGGCCGTGGCGCCACCGTCGAACGAGAAACGCAAGTTCGACTTCTACTCGGGCACCTCAATGGCTGCACCCCATGTGGCTGGCATCGCCGCGCTGTTCTTTGGTGTGCATCCAACCTGGTCGCCAATGGCGGTGAAATCGGCGATCATGACGACTGCTTCCAGGGTGAAGAAGGCCGATGGCAAGCTGAGCCGCGACTACTTTGCCCAAGGAGCAGGCAATGTGCGCCCGGACCGGATGTTCAACCCTGGGGTGATCTTCGACGCCGGTGAAAGAGACTGGCTGGCCTTCCTGGAAGGCGAGGGCTTCGACACCGACACCGGCGTGGGACCGATCGATCCAAGCGACTACAACTCGCCGTCAATCGCCGTTGGAAGGCTGGTTGGCTCCCAAACAGTCACTCGGAAGGTGACCGCCGTCAAGCCGGGCAGCTACCAAGCCTCGATCTCGGTACCCGGTGTCGCCGCAACCCTCAGCCCGTCGATCCTCAACTTCTCGCGCGCTGGGGAAACCAAGACGATCAAGATCACATTTACCCGGGAGGCCGCTGCGTTCTCTGAGGTCGCCTTCGGTGCACTGAAGCTCGAAGGAGCAGGCACCCTCGCTCGGGTCCCCATAGCCGTGGTGCCACAGGCCGCCGACGCACCGAAGGTGGTGACCGGCTCCGGGCCAGTAGGTCGGTGAACTATCAGATCAAGCCAGGGCTTTGACGGCAGCGTTTCGTTGTGGAGATCAATTAGCCCGGTGGGCGCGACTGGTTAGGCTGTGCGCCATGGGTGACCCGGTGGCTGAGGAGTTGCTCCGGCTGCGGATGAGCATCGACAATATGGATGCTGCACTTGTGCATCTGCTAGCCGAGCGATTCAAGGTCACGCAGCAAGTTGGTGAGCTGAAGGCCGCGCACGGCTTGGCGCCGGCCGATCCGGCACGGGAGGCCCAGCAGATCGCTCGACTGCGCGCGCTGGCCGAGGACGCAAAGCTAGATCCGGAGTTCGCCGAAAAGTTCCTGAACTTCGTCATCGCTGAGGTGGTGCGCCACCACGAGGCGACGCGCAATCGGCGCGACTCGGATGCGTTCGTTTCCCACCAAAACGACGGAAACGAACGGTCAATCAGCTCCTGAGGCGTACGTTTTCCACCAAGAGTGCGAAGACACTGAGCGACGCACGTGTCGAAGATGCTCAAAGAGCGACCGCCAACGCCCGGCCGGCAGCACGGCCAGTGAACAAGCAACCACCTAGGAAAGTGCCCTCCAGCGCCCGGTAGCCGTGGATGCCACCGCCACCGAAACCGGCCGCCTCACCAACCGCGTACACGCCCGCGAGCCGCGAGCCGTCAGGCCCCAGCACTCGTCCATTCAGGTCTGTTTCCAAGCCGCCAAGAGTCTTGCGGGTCAGCACATGCAAGCGGATTGCGACCAGCGGGCCGCCTGATCCGGCGCGGCCTTCACCTGGCGCCTTCCGATCGAGCATTTCGTGGGGCGGCACGACACGCAGCAGCCGATCACCGAGGAACCGCCGCGCGGCGGCCGTGGCGACCACCTGCGGATCCTTGCCGAGCCCGCTTCGTACCTGCAGATCTCGTCCCTCGATCACCCTCCGCAGCGCTTCACCATCAATGAGGTGTTCACCGACCAGCTGATTCATCTGGGCGGCAAGTTCCAGTACCGACACCGCGGAGACGAAGTCCACTCCGACCTCTTGGAAGGCCCGCACCTCTGGCGTCGGTCCAGACCGTACGCGGCCCGCCAACCGTCGCATGCTCTTGTCGGTCAGATCGCCGTTCTGCTCCGATCCGGAGAGCGCGATCTCTGCAGACACGGTCACCTGGTCCAGGACCAACCACGAGTAGTGGTAGCCGCTGTTGATCACGTGACGCAACGCACCGAGTGAATCGAAGCCCGGAAACAGCGGCACTGGAAAGCGTTCTCCAAGCGCATCAAGCCACAACGACGATGGTCCGGCCAGGATCCGGATGCCGTGGTGGCTCCAGATCGGGGAGTGGTTCAGAATCCCCTCGGGATAGTGCCACATCCGGTCGGAATTGATCACTCGACCACCGGCGGTCTCGGTGATCTTGAGCATCGACCCATCGACGTAGTCCGGTACGCCGGCGACCATGCGTTGCGGCGCCGGACTCCAGTCGGCGGGCCAGTTCTGCCTGATGAGCTCGAAGTTGGCGCCGATGCCGCCGCTTCCTACCACGACGGCCTGTGCCGAGAAGCTGAATTCCCCGATCGCGGTTCGCGACGTCTGAACACCACGCGGCACATCGGTCGGCTCCAGGATCTGTCCAGAGACGCGTACGCCAGAATTGTCGATCTCGAGAGATGTGACCTGGTGTCGCGGCCGGATTCGCACTCGATGCGAACGCATGACGCTATCGGCAAACGGCTCCACCAACGCTGGACCGGTGCCCCAGACGATGTGGAAGCGCGGAACCGAATTTCCATGGCCGGGTGTTGCATAGCCGCCTCGTTCCGCCCACTGCACGAGCGGGAACCAACGCACACCGAGGTCATGCAGCCAGCGACGCTGTTCACCAGCCGCGAAGTGTACGTAGGCTTCAGCCCAGCGGCGCGGCCAGTAGTCCTCCGACCGATCAAAGGCAGCGCTGCCCAGCCAGTCGGCCAGCGCCAGCTCGACGGAGTCATGGATTCGCAGCCGACGCTGCTCTCGCGAATTGACCATAAAAAGGCCGCCCAGGGACCAGTACGCCTGGCCCCCTATGGAGCTGAGCGGCTCGGTGTCCAACATGATCACCGACCGATCAGCGGCGGCCAGCTCGTGTGCGGAGACGAGACCGGATAACCCAGCGCCAACCACGAGAACGTCAGCATCCATGGACGAAATGCTGCCACCAGCACCTCCATGTTCGCTCTCGCGCTGGGGCTCTCGCGAACCAAGGCCACTAATCTGGGCCGCATGACCGACGTAGCAGTTGTTTCATCCTCAGACCTGCTGCGGCTGCGAGTGCTGCTCACAGCTACCGGGCCTGCTATGGAGCTCCGCTCGCCGATCACCGGTGAGGTGATAGGCGAGCTGGCAACCTCCACACCGGCCGACGTCGAGGTAGCCGCCCAGCTCGCGCACCGAGCACAGTCTGAATGGGCCACTCGACCCATTGCCGAGCGGGCTCGGTTACTGCTGGATTTCCATGATCATCTCTTAGATCAGCGCGACTACTTCGTCGACCTGCTGCAGTCAGACGGCAAGGACAAGCTGACTGCCGCCCAAGAGGTATTCCACCTTGCCCTGACTGCGCGTTACTACGGACGAACCGCACGCCGCTATCTGCGCTCGGAGCGCGGCAGCGGGGTCCTGCCACTACTGACTCGGGTCGACCGTCATTACGTGCCGAAGGGCCTCGTCGGCGTAATCGCGCCGTGGAACTATCCGCTCACCGTCGCGATCTGCGACGGGCTGCCGGCTCTGGTCGCTGGCAATGCGATCATGCTCAAACCTGATCATAAGACCCCGCTGGTTGCACTGGCGGCAGTCGAACTATTGCGCAAAACCGGCCTGCCGCCTGACCTATGGCAGGTCGTACACGGACCCGGCGCTGCGGTCGGACGCGAGTTGATTGGCGTCAGTGACTACGTGTGCTTCACCGGTTCGGTCGCTACGGCGCGTACCGTGGCCGCCCAGTGCGCCGAGCGGCTGATCGGCTGTTCCCTGGAGCTGGGTGGCAAGAACCCCATGTTGATCTTGGACGACGCAGACGTCGCTGCCGCGGCTGAATGCGCGGTGCGGGCGTCGTTTATCAACGCTGGCCAAACGTGCTTGGCAACCGAACGCATCTACGT
>Ga0126314_10001506_pt1 | contig 11254 bp, 10 predicted proteins | sample Plot105B_FD_92535 | JGI IMG/M metagenome (GOLD analysis project Ga0126314, IMG submission 92535) | Serpentine soil microbial communities from UC McLaughlin Reserve, CA, USA - Plot105B | ecosystem: Environmental > Terrestrial > Soil > Grasslands | place: USA: UC McLaughlin Reserve, Lake County... | reverse complement strand
GGAAGGAGGTGATGGCCGAGCAGACGCAGTTGGTAGCAGGCTAAGAAACATGGAACTACGCGGAAAGCGATTTACACACTTGACAGGACACATACTCCCCCCCTAGAGAGGGCAACGCCAGGTGAGTCGTGCGGAAGTCTAGCGCTGGAGGATCTAAAGTGAGCACTCAGCACGAAGATGATGCGATCTATGCATCAGGCTGACCCGAATAAAGCGGCAGCGTCCGATTGGGCAAGGTCTCCCTCAAACTTTGTGCCGCCTTTATCGCAGCCTGGTTTCAAGCCCCGAGCGGTGCGCGCAGAACGCCCCTTTGGGGACTTTGACTACACCAGCTGCCACCTGTTGGCTGAGAAACCTAGGGGCTAGACGGCGCATCAAGGGAGGCGTAGATGTAACGCACGTACTTTTCCCAATCGAAATAGGGACCGGGATCTCTGTGCCCGCTCACTCCTCCATACCGACCCGGTTTGCTCGGATTCGGAACTTCGTCGTGCCCAATTATGTGCCGACGGTCTGCGGGGATACCATACTTATGTGCCAAGGAAGCCGTCAACATTGCGGAAGACCGGTACATAGCGTCTGTAAAGGAGGTTGGGTCGTCTATGTAACCCTCGTGCTCTATGCCTATGCTAATCTGATTGTAGCTCGGGTTCCCAGCATGGCGTGCAATGTCTTTCTCGCGCACCGACCGTGCTATGAAGCCGTCGGAGGACCGGACGATGTAGTGTGAGGAAACGTTGGCTGAAGGGTTCTGGAACCAGTTTATGACGCTCGTAAATGAGCCCTGCGCAACGTGGATAATAACTAGGGTTATAGGGTTGGAACTTGGGCGGTGGGCAACGACGTAGTTCGTAAAGCTTGCTTGATACCAGCCGAGGTTCCAAGCGTCGAGCTTTTTTAGGTCCACAGCCCTCCATTCCTGCTTGACTCACCAAATAAAATCCGCAACTTGCCTGGGGCGGGACGCAAGATCTCGTACCACATCCCCAACCAAGCTGCCACCGACCCGGCTGCGACGAGCGGGAACACTAGCGCATACCGGCGGCGGTACTCCCGCGAGCCCCACCGCCAGACGCTGCGCGAAGTCCAGCTCAATCGCCGCGGGAGGTACTGCAGCAAGCGCGTTTTCAGGAACCGGCGGTTGAGGAGGGAGCTGCCTTTGGCGGCGTTCTGCAACGTGATCCTCCCAAATCCCCGACCGCGCACAAAATGATGGCGAATAAGCCGCCACAGACTGTGGCATGGGCTGTGGTGTGTCAGCTGGATCCGCGGGTCGCGGTAGGCAACGTAGCCGCGGCGGAAGAGAGCCGTGTTGACGGTTGTGTCTTCACCCACCCGCAAATCTTCCGGAAAGCCACCCAACTCAAGTAGAGGCTCGAGAGCATAAGAGCAGTGCGCAGGCGGGTGATCCAGCACGGTGGTGGGCTGATCCGGCAAGTTCGCGGCATGATCCAAAAAGTAGGACGCCCAACCCGACCAGGTAGGCGTCCCGTTGAGAACCACGCCGGTGACCATAGGGTAGCCTAGTCGGTGCGCCCGCAGCCGCGCGGCGAGGCTGCCGGGAGGCAGCTCGACATGTGAACCGGGAAAGCTAACATAGGTGCCGCGCGCTACCCGAAGACCGGCATTACGCGCCTCGCCAGGGAGGGCAGGACGCGGCAGCTCGATTAGCGTGACTTCAGGGAACCGCTGGCGTACGACCTCGGCGGTGCGATCTGTCCCGCTCGCCACCACGATGACCTCGAACGGCTCGGGGCTGCTCTGATTCACGACGGACGCTACCGTGCGCGCGATGCGCGCCTCGTCGTTGCGTGAGATCACGATTGCGGAGAGCCCCAGACAATCGGTCCTCCCCGCGGTTGGCGGTTTGCCAGTTACCTCCGACGCTAGGGGCAGGGCGGAAAGAGTACGGTTCGATTGGTAGCCATTGTGAGGATAGAAGGACTCGGTAGGATGGGACATCGGATAGTAGAGCTCAGAGCCATAGATCGGCGTCCCTCCGGTCGGCAGTGGGTCGATCGGGTTCGCTGCAGCTAGGACATGAAGACCGGGTGGGCGCGGTTCCCAACGAAGCAGGTCGTCTGAGGTATCCCGCAAAATCTTTGTATAGTCTGCTTGGTATTCATTATAGGGGTCCGCTTGACGGTACTTTTCGAAGCGTGCGCGGCGCCGCTCCGCGGTTGCGCTGGCGAGGTGTTGAATGCGAAGCGTAGTATTGACCCAGGCAACGCGCGGGATACTCGTCGGCAAAGGCACGAAGTGGAGGCGCTGATCAGGGAACGACTGACAGGGTACATAGGCGAACAAGCGATACACCCACAGGTAGTGCTGCGGCACATAGTGCTCCAAGTCTTGCTGCATGCGAAAGACCCGGAACCCGTAGGCGTATCCAGGTAGGGCGTCCCACCGGAGAAAGTCACGCAACGCCGCCGCATCGCTCGGATCGATCCTTTCGTCGGCGTCGATCGAGATAATCCATTCCGGATTCAACTCAGCGGCCGCGTCCAGCAGGCGATTGCGGTTGGCGGCGTCGTCCCAATCCCTGTAGCTCTTCTGGCGTTGGTTCGTAAGGAGTACCTTGACGAGCGGGCACCCCTCGAGCAACTCACGTGTCTCGTCGGTGCTTCCGTCATCGAGTGCGACTACGGCATCGCAGAAGCGTGCCGCGGACTCGAAGTAGCCAGGTAGGTCAGCCGCCGCGTTGCGGGCCGGGAGCAAACAGACGACTGGGGTCCGTGACATATTGGTTGTCAAGAGCGCAGGATTTCAGAAGCCACAATTCTACTGCGCAGCTTCCGTAGAGCGTGGCGATCTTTAGGTCCGAGCATGACGGCACCTTGCTCCCAAGACGCGCTTTAGTATAAGGGTAGAAGCTTCAGCGTACTCTACAGCGGTGCCTGCAAAGTTCCTTTTGAACTGGTCAAACCCTGGTAACTCGCCGTGCGACGGGCGCGCAATACCCCACATGTCGTAACGAGAACAGCCCGCCCGACGAGCAACGTCCATCGCCTCCCACAACAGTAGGTAAGGGGCGTACAGATTCCCTTTCTTGTCACGGAAGGCTCCGCGCAAGCAGCATGCCTCACCTCCGAAGGTCGTGATGATGGTGCCGGCTACTGCTGTTCCTTCGTGGCGGGCAAGAAGCAGATGCGCCGGAGAATCTATTATGAGACGCTGATAGAAGGCCTGAGGTTCGAGATCGGAACCTTGGCGTAGGGATGTATCCTTCAGAAGCCCGTAGTACTCTCCTATGCCACTCCCCACGTTCATGGCACCCCTATACAGCGTCACTACTTCAACTCCCTCCCGGTTCGCTCGACGTACCCCGTAGCGGGTATCCTCAGGTAGAGAGCTGAAGTGCTCCTCGGGGTCCTCCGGGAGGTCGACGATCACAGTGCGACCGGGCAGCTGCTTCTTCGCCCGGACAAAGGTTTCGCCTCCGAGTATTTCTCGGTCTGCTTCGGTGCCCCATCTCGGTTCTATGGTGAGCACATACGCCCCGCGCTCGCGAGCCCAACGGGCTACGGATGCCAGGACTTCGGCCAGATCCGAGGGATCGGCGGCCAAGGGGCCGTAGGGCGCATAAGCCCTGGCCAGGCCTCCGGGCAGATCGTAGCTGAAAAGCAACTGGACCGCTCCCCGGTGCTTCTTGTCCAATAGCCTCCGGGGTATCCAGCCCTCGAATTGCTTGGCCACACCCCATCCCCAGGATTGTGTGATACTCCCACCCAACTTCTTGACGGCTGCATCCCACTCTCTGGCGTCGAAGACCTCCTTGAGCTCGATCCTCTGTTCCAACCGCTGTACCGGTCGGGGCGTGCCCGGTGGTATTTCTGGGGTTCTTGGCTCGGGATCGTCTGCAGGACCGTCAACGTCGAAGTCTAGAGTCTTTGGTAGGGTTCTGCATCGTCCTAGTGCCCCGGCCGCATCCAGATTCATCATGGTCCATCTACACTTCTCGCAGCGACCGCAGTTGTAGGCGCTACTCGGGTTTGCCCAGCAGACGCGCAGCCACCTCATGGCGGTTTCGGAGTTCGAGATGTAGGCAGACTTGTCGACCCGGGTTGCCTCGCAGCCGTCATGCACGAAACGAGTGAGGTCTGTACTCCACAGCGGATCAAGCAACGGATGGGAGCCCAAGGCGTAGAGGTCGGCATAAGTGGCTGAAGAAGGGATCAGGACCTCGCGAAACAGGTGCTGGAACAGAAGCCCGATACTGGCCAATGCCGAACCGTGGTAGTGGTCCCAGTTGACTAGCGAATCCGAAAAGGAGCGAAGGTTCGTCTCGACCTCGATCAAGTCTTTGCCCAGTTCGTTTGCCACCTCGTGCGCCGCGCGAGAGGCCTGCGCGCGGAGCGATCGATTGGCGAGGGTGATGTCGAAGCCGTGCACAAAGATCAAGTGGGTGACCTTGTCACTGTTCTTGAGAAGAGTATAGAACGAGTCTACTCCACCGCTGAAAAAGCTAGCGACACCTGAGGCAGGCTCAGCACGCTTACTTCGCACGTCAACATCTACTGGTACGCGCTGGTATTTCGCGCCCCAATTCTGGGTGCCCCAGAGGCGAAACATGTCTTGAAGCCTTGGCAAGGTTGAGTGGAGACGCGGAGAGACCCTACCGGGCAGCTTCAAGCGAGAACCGGTGATCATTGCGGGAGGCAGGGTGAGGGGCAAGAGAAAGTCCACTTCCTTGCCGATGCTCTCGGATGTCTCGAAGTAGATCACACGTGCTCGGTCGTCAAGCCCCCGAGCACTGCGGGTGACCTTGGCCGATAAACGATCGCCAGTCCGCTCAGGAGGCGAAATAGTTAACTCTCTCAATGACTCCCCCAAGACTGCGAACCCTCGAAACCACGATCAATCTTGGTTTGCATATTACACCACTATCATGATGGCCCGACTTTCCGCAAGCTCGGTATAGCGACCTTATCAGAAGGACGAGATACTGCTCCCAGGTCGGCTCGATAGTGTATCGTGAGATAGTCCGCATGAACACACTCCTTCACATCGAAAAGGTTCGAGGGGTTCCCGGATGATCGAGTCTTCCGCGCCCGCCTTACAAGTAAGTGCGCTGCGCCCCTGCTGCTGCTGCGGGCTCTTGAATGGACTACCGGTGTGGGCAGCGAGATGAGCGGGTTACGGTCGCCGGGTGGGACGGCGCATGGCTGGCACCGATCTAATGTCGCCGAGCGTCGTCCATGGGATGCCGCCGTCAAGACGCTGGGTGGCAGCGTGCTCCAGTCGTGGGGTTGGGGCGAGTGGTACCGGCACGGGGGGGTCGTGATCGAGCGAGTCAGGGTCGACGGTCCGCACGGCACGGGCCTCGCGCAGCTCCTGATCATGCCGCACCGTCCCGCCGCCGAAGCCTACCTTCCCCATGGTCCGGTTCTTTCCACCGAGGGGATGACTCGGGCTCTGTTCACCGCCGTCGATGAGGTCTGCGAGCGCTACCGCCCCCTTACCCTGACCGTCGAGCCTCTTGCTCCGCTCACCGGTACCCAGGAAGCGGCCCCCTTCGCACGTAGGGAGGAGCGGTGGTGCTGCCCTTCTCGAACGATGGTGGTGCCCTTGCTCGATGACGAGTCACTCCTCCAGCGGATGCGGAAAAAGACGCGCCAGCAGGTACGTCGGTCCGAGCGGCGCGGGATCAGGGTCGAGCAGGTGACGCCCAACGCCGCGAACCTCATGACGTTCTACGCGCTGCTCGATGAAACCGCCCGGCGCACCGAGTTCGACATCGAGCCGCTCTCCTACTATGAGAGCTTCATGCGGCACCTCGCCGAGGAGGCAATCCTGCTGTTCGCCCATACCGAGGGAGGTGTGGCCGCCGGTTTGATAATAACTTGCTTCGGCCATGAGGCGATAGCGCACTTCGGCGCCTCGTCGACAAACCTGCGGGTGCCGGGGACGACCGCGTACCTGTACTACGAGGCGATGCGCCTGGCGCGGGCTCGCGGCTGCACGCGGCTCGACTTGTGGGGCCTTCCCGACGAAGACCCACCGCCGGTCGAGGGGGCCCATCCCCAGAGGTCGCGCGGCGGCGATTGGCGGGGTATTCAACACTTCAAGGTGGGCCTGGGGGGCGACGTCGTCGCGTTCCCGCCACCCTTGGAGCGGCGCTACGCAGTATAGTGGGCGCCGTGGCGGCTTCGCCAAAGGAGGGGCGACGGTCACGCCTCTGGTCGGAGCCGAGAAGGCTCGCTCGGGAGTATAATGCCCTCCCCACAGAGTCAAGGCCGATGGTGTCGAGCCTCGAAGGGATGGGCGAGAAGGAGTGGTAGGTAGGGACGCACTTATCCGTGCTTTCGGGTTCCGGCCCTCAGATTGCAGGAGGTAAGGATGGAGATCCCGGTAGGCGAGTATCTCCCAGACGGGGAGTTCGAGGGAGAGGAGATCGAGCTCTCCGCCCGCGAGGTGGCCGTCTACGACGGATTGCAAGTGGCTAGCGTGCACCCTGGTGACGTATATGGGATTATCTTGCGGTTGTATGACTGCCCGGATGGCTACCGCGTGCACGAATTACTGTGGTCCGTGGTGCCCGGACGCTCTGCCGTGGCATCTCTCTACCCGGAAGAGGAAGAAGGTCATGGAACCTACACCGAGCAGGAAGCCAGAGAGGAATGGGGACCGTATTTCCAGGACTACTTCGGGGCCCAGTAAGGACCGCCCTGGAGGCCGTGTACCATGTTCAGAATCTCAGAATCGTTAAGAATTCGTTAGAAGTGTATCGTTGCCTGGCAAGATTAGTTATAGTATTGTTACGTACTAACATGGATCCCTTGAGGGGTAAGTCGGGAAAGGTGCCTGACTGTTGAGCGGGGAGCGGTGAAGGTTCTGCTTTTCTACTTCGTTGCCACGGTGAATCGATGCGCCAAGGAATGGCGAACGTGGTGGAAAAAGGTGTGTCCATCGCGATGAGCACGAACGAGAAAGGAAACATCTAGTGCCCGAAGATCCCAGGAGCGGCCGTAGCTTCGACGACCTGGCGCGTGACTTCGCCAGTGGCTCCGTCAGCCGGCGCCAGGCGCTGACCTATTTTCTAGTCAGTACCTTCGCTGCGCTCATGCCGGCTAGACTCTCTGAAGCAAGGGGCAAATGGCATCCGCAGAAAGTCACCATCTGTCACAGGACCCACTCCGTGCGGAACCCGTGGGTGAGGAACACGGTCAGCTCGGCAGCACTCCCTGCCCATTTGAGACACGGCGACTTTGTTGTCACCATGGACCATCCGTGCCCGCCAACGCCGTCTCCGCCACCGTCTCCACCTCCACCTCCACCGGAGTTGCCGCCTCCTCCTCCGCCAGAGCTGCCGCCTCCTGGGGGGAAGTCGCCGCCACCTCCGCCGGAGTTGCCGCCTCCTGGGGGGAAGTCGCCGCCACCTCCGCCGATATAGGGGGATGATGTAAACTGAGTGCCGCGCGCGCCTGCCCCTCCACAGCCTCTCCAGGGGCCAGTCAGCGGAGGGGCGCGTGTCTGGGATGCCGTCGGATGAACCGGGCGTAAGCGGCATTCCCGCCCCCGGACGATCAGTAGCAGCCAGAGAGGGCACTTCATGGACATCGCACTGTTCTTAACCCGATTGCTGCTCGCCTCGGTCTTCGCGGTTGCAGGGGTCGCCAAGCTCGCCGATCGCGGCGGCACCAGTCAAGCTGTAGCCGATTTTGGCGTGCCGAGTCCGTTGGTAGCTCCGCTGGCTGTCTTGCTGCCCCTGGCCGAGCTGACGGTGGCGGCTGCCCTGTTGCCCGCCTCTACCGCGTGGTGGGGCGCCCTGGGGGCTCTGGTGCTCCTGCTGTTCTTCGTCGCAGGTATAGGCGCCAATCTGGCCCGTGGCCGCAGGCCGGAGTGCCATTGCTTCGGGCAACTGCGTTCGCAGCCCGCTGGCTGGAAGACGCTTGCGCGCAACATGGTGCTGGCCGCAGTGGCTGCCTTCGTCATCTGGCGAGGCTATGGCGGTGCAGGACCCAGCGCCGTGGGCTGGCTCGCCGAACTCTCGATCCTCCAGGTCGCTGGCCTCATCTTCGGGCTGGCTGCGATCGGGTTTATCGCCGCCCAATGGCTGTTTGTTTTGAACCTTCTCGACCAGAACGGTCGCATCCTGATGCGCCTGGAGGCGCTGGAGCGGGAGCGTGAGGCTGGTCCAACGCCGTCCCTGGACGAAGCGTCGACCCAACCATCAGTCGGGCTTCCCGTCGGAGATGCGGCCCCCGAATTCGAGCTTCATGGCCTCCGCGGCGAGGCGCTCACGCTGGCAGCACTGCGCGCCGCCGAAAAGCCGGTAATGCTACTGTTCACCGACCCGGACTGCGCTCCCTGCACGGCTATGTTGCCGGAGATACGCCGCTGGCAGAAAGAGTACGACGAGGAGTTGACCATCTCGCTCGTAAGCCGAGGCGCGGTCGAAGCGAACCGTGCCAGGAGCACCGAAAACGGGTTGAGAGGCCTGCTCTTGCAAGATGATTGGGAGGTCTCGGAGGCCTACGGGGTCGAATCCACCCCGAGCGCGGTACTCGTCCGGCCCGACGGCACGATCGGCAGCCCTGTGCTGGAGGGCGCAGACTCCATAAGCGCCTTCGTCGAGTACATGGAGCGCGATCGGCCGCCGATACATCAGGGGGGCCAGACGGGGATGTTGCTCTACCCGGCCGCCCCAGAAAATGGCGCGGCACGGGCTGCAGCGGAGGTGCCCAGGGTCGGCGAGCCTGCCCCCCGGTTCGAGCTGCCCGACCTCAACGGGGCAACCGTCGCCCTCAGGTATTTCGAGGGTGAGAAGGTCGTCGTAATCTTCTGGGACCCGGGGTGCGGCTACTGTCGGGAGATGCTCTCCGACCTGAGGGCCTGGGAGAATAATCCTTCTGAGGAGGCACCAAGGCTCCTGGTGGTATCGACCGGCACGCAGGAGGCCAACAGGGAGATGAGCTTGAGCTCGCCGGTGGTCCTCGATGAACAGCGCGCGGTAGGACCAGCCTACGGCGCGCCCGGTTCGCCCTCGGCGGTCGTCGTCGACGAGCGCGGCAGGATAGCCTCCGAGTTGGCCGTGGGCGCCCCGGCGGTGCTCGCGGTGCTGGCCCAGGCCCCACAAACAAAGGCGAGCTCGAGAACTTGAGAGCTCGAAGAAGGGGAGGTTTCTCATATGATCCCGGTGATTGGTAACGTCGGAGGGGCAGAGCAACTGATCGCCTACCGCACCGCGTCCTGGCCCCCGATGCGCCTCGTGGTGGCGCCCGCCGACCGCGACTGGATGGACGCCACCCCCAATCGGTTCGCCAACCGTTGCCTGCCCTTGCGAATAGCGTCCCAGGCCGGTTGGTTCGTACTGAACAGCCATGCGCTGCGGGTGACCTGGAACGGCGGCAACCGCAAGTCGGATATCGAGATAGAATCATTGGACGGGAAGGAAATAAACTTCGCGAGTAGCCACTTCGGAAGCGGGATACTCACCTGGAACCTGCCCTTCCTCTTCAGAACCCCGCCCGCCTACAACCTCCAGGTCCGCGGCCCGGCGAACTGGCCCAAGGACGGAGCGTACGCGCTGGAGGGGATCGTGGAGACCGACTGGCTCGAATCCACCTTCACGATGAACTGGAAGCTCACCCGCGCCGACCTCCCCGTGGTCTTCGAGGCAGACGAGCCGATCTGCATGATCGTGCCGCAGAGGAGAGGTGAGCTCGAGGCCTTCGAGCCAGAGATTCGCGAGATAGGGGAGCAGGCTGAGCTTGCCGACGCCTTCCAGCGGTGGGCCGAGAGCCGGGGGAAGTTCAACCAGGATCTGGGCGTGCCGGATTCGGATGCCGCCAAGAGGGGTTGGCAGAAGGATTACGTCCGGGGCATGACCACCGGAGGGGTCCGGGCGAAGGAACACCAGACCAAGCTCAAGCTCAAGGACTTCGCCGAACTAGGGTGAGGTGCGCCGTCTTCGAACAGGGGATCTTCGGGGGTGATGCAAGAGCGTGATGACGATCCCATTCGAAATCGTTGGCTGCTCTTGGCCTCGTCCCGTCGAAGTGGTGGACGGTGGATGGGTCTCCGAGCCGGAGTGGAATGCGCCGCTCATGCCTACCCGGCCCTTCCCCAGCTGGAGGATGTTCGACGAACAACCGTGCTGGACCATCGACTGGCGGGAGTTTTTCAGGAGCGGTACGAAGCCCTGGCATGAATCTCTGGGGGGTGAGATGCGCCGATTCCACGTCGTGTCTCACCTGCGTATCAAGGAGAGCGGCAAGCTCGCCTTTTGGACCGACGACGGATGCGTGATTGCCCGCAACGGCAAGGTAATCCACTCCGATCGGGACGTCCACCCGCCGACCCGAGCCGAGATCGATGTCCAGCGCGGGGAGGGGCTGCAAGTAGCCCAGTGGCAAAGTGGCGGGGAGTGGCTGTGGGGCGCGCAGCTAGTCGATCCTGAGAAACAGCCCCGCCTGAGAACGCCGGGCGATCTGGTGCGTTTCTACCTTGGTGCGGTTCGGGAGCGTCTCAGTCACCCTGACGGTCCGCCGCTGAAGATGTGCTTGAGCGGTGCAGAGCCCATTCGCACCATAGTGGGGCTCTACAGCATGATCTTGAACGGATACGCACCTTCCAGGGTTATCCTGTTCGGCGAGCACCAATGGAACCAACGGGCTCGCGAGTTGTTCGCCGGTGCCCTCCCCTTCGCGGAGTTCGTCTCGACACAGCGATTAATGGAGGACGTCGGAGACATAGGAGGGTCCCAACTCATCGAGATGACCCGACAGTACTGGTGGGTTTTCAAGTCGTTGATGCAGTTGTTTTGGCCACCTGAAGAAAGCTGTGCGATGGACGACGACGTGTTCATCCTTGATCGAGTTGACGACGCGCTGGAGGCGTTCGAGCGTTGCGATTTGGTGTATAGCCCCGATGTGTACAATTGGGGTCAAACTTATCTGGAAACGTGGGGGGGCCTGATAGATGGGGAACTGGAAACGCTGCCGACGACAGGACTGTTAAACACTGGCCTGTTTTGGATTCGGCAGGTCACTGAGCCCCGGAAAATTGCCGACTATATCTTGAACTCCGAGCCGGGCGCGACAAACTTTATGGTGTACGACCAGGGCTTTGTTGCGACCTTGTACGCACGCAGGAGTGTCCACCAGCTCTCTACCCAGCGTTACTTCTTCCCGCTGAGTGATGGCCTACCGGGTGGCTTGTCCGGCTACGACTACGCGGGCAACCCGTGCGGCTTTGCGAGCGTGCACTTCGCCGGCTTGCTGGAGAAGCCTTCAGAGCCCCTAACGCTCTG